>Ga0172381_10000337_pt1 | contig 57089 bp, 44 predicted proteins | sample Leawel6488metaG_FD_119754 | JGI IMG/M metagenome (GOLD analysis project Ga0172381, IMG submission 119754) | Leachate microbial communities from a municipal landfill in Southern Ontario, Canada - Leachate well 64-88 metaG | ecosystem: Engineered > Solid waste > Landfill > Unclassified | place... | reverse complement strand
GCATCAATTCAAGGAGCTGAATCAGTCAATCAGGGAAGCAAAAAGTGAAGCTATGCAGATGCGCCTGTCTGCGTTCTGTTAATTTCCCAAGAAGCCCACGCCTTCAGGCGTGGGTAGTTCACGGCAGGTGAATTGATATGGGCAAGATGAAGGAAAAAAACGCTGGCGCCGGCACGGGCGGCAAGCAAGAGCCAAAAAATGGCATTGTCCTTGTGAAAAAGCCGCTGGTCATGGTGGATGAGGCTTTCCGCAGGAAGCTTATTGCGCGCCTTATGAACCACAAGTCAACCATAGACTCGCTTGCCGACAATTTTCACAAGCCACAAGATGAAATAATTGAAAACATCAGGTGCCTCCAACATGAAAAGGTGAACATCCTTGCCTCTCAGTCTCATGCTACCGGAGAATTGCTTTACACCATCGACATCCGGCCCGAGTCCCATAATGTCTTTTTCATCAGCGGCCCTGACAACAAGAAAAGGGTGCTGAACTTTGGTTTTGCAAGCGACCTCCACTTTTCAAGCATATTCCATCTTCCCGAGTCGTTCCACGAAGCCATGAAAAGGCTGGAGGACAAGGGCGTGACAAGGGTTTACGTTGCAGGGGACGTAATGGATGGGGTGAAAATATACAGCGGGCACCACGTGAACCTGCTGGACCATACGGTGGAAGCCCAGACTGACAGGGCTGCAAGTGCATTTGCCATGCATCCTGGCATGGAGTTTTGGGCAATTGCTGGCAACCATGACTATTCATTCACCAAGCAAAACGGTGTCAAGCCCCTTTCCATCCTTGAGCAGAAGCTGGACAATTTCAAGAACCTTGGCGACCTGATGGCAGATGTGATTTACCACGGGATAAAAATAAGGCTGCTCCACGGTGCAAGTGGCCGGACATACGCCGTCTCCTATCCGAGCCAAACATATTTGCGGGACTATTTCAGGGGGCTTGAGAAGGAAGAGCTTTCCAAAACGCCGCACATACTCCTCATCGGGCACTATCACACATTTTATTCTGGAAAAGACCATGGCATGCTTGTGTTCCAGCCGGGCAGTTTTCAGGACGGCGACAATGAATACTGCGTCAGGAGGGGGCTGACTGGCCCCACCGGCGCCTTCCATATCCGGCTGGTATACCAGAATGGGCAAATCTATGAACATACTGCAAATTACATCCAACCCAAGGCGGCAGAGGGTGAGAAGGGAGCTGCCTTTTCCAAAACAACAATATCATATAACCCGGCTGTGGCGTGAATTGCAGCCCTCCGGGCGATTTTTCTTTAGGTGATGCGCATGGCGGCAAAAGCGTTTATCATGGCTTCTGGCGGAAAAGGGGGGATTGCGCCCGATGAAGGCAAACGCCTTTCTGTGCTGTCCGAACGCTTCAGCGAGCTCCACGAACAGTATCGCATTGCGATACTATGCCTCAAAAAAATCCGCGCTGAGCGCCTGTTCGCCGTGCAAGAGCTGCAAGGCGCGAACTCGTTAATCGCGTCCAAGGACAGGGAAATCAGCTCTCTGAAGCAGCAAGTCTCAGAGCTGGAAAAAAGCCTCTCGAAACTTGAGCGCCTGCGAATGGCATTTGATTCTGGGACGGATTTTTTCGGGGAAAATGGCTTTGGGCCATTTGGCGATATTTTCGGATGCGGGCCCAAAAAACCCGGGCAATAAGGCGGGCCGGCAAGCCCCAAGCCACCAACCGTTAAATTCCTTGCCTTCCCATCCCGCATCATGGAAGCAAAGCCCATGGCCGCCGAGCGCATCGCCCGCCTCATCCAGAACATGCTCTCCCCGCGCAGGGGCGAGCGCATGCTTTTCCTCACGGATTACGGGAACAGGCCGTCCGCCTCCAGGCTTGCGCGCGACGGGCTTGTTTCCCGCTGGCACACGGCGGCATCACTGCTGGCCGAGCACACGGGCTTCCGCGTGCTTCCCATTGTAAAATACGCGGAAACCCTCTCCCCCAACGCAGAGCTCCCTTCCTCCGCCACCACGCAGGGCGGCGGCAGGGTGGACAACCTGCCCGATTTCATCGCAAGCGCGGACATCGTGGTGGCAATGACCGGAAATTCCGCCTCCGCGCCGCTGAAAAACATCGCCAAAAAAGCCGCGCACCTCCGGGTGGTTTCCATGCCGGGCGTGGCGCCTGACATGGAGCCTGCGATGGCAACCGACTACTCGCGCATCGCGGAGCGCGGCTCCCGCCTCAAGTCTGTCGTCGAGGCAGCCACCGGCTTCGATGTTACGTTTGACGGCGCGGGCGTGCCGAGAAACACGCGCCTATTCCTTGACACGCGCGCCTCCAATTGGCAGCTCGACGCGGGCATCTGCAGGGTGGCGGGCGACTTCATCAACTTCCCCTCAGGCGAACTTTTCACGCCCATTTACGAGGCGGCAACGCCCGAAGGGCGCTCGATATACGGCGACTCGCAGACAAAAGGGGCGTGGCCTGTCTACTCATACAAGGACAGGAAAGTCGCCTTCCTCCACGTCGAGCAGAACAGGATTGTGCGCGTGCAGGGCAACTCGGAAGAAGCCTTGCGCATAATAGAGGACATCGCCCTTGACGAGCGGAACGCGAACATCGCGGAGCTCGGGCTCGGCATAAACGACGCCGCGCGCTGCGCCCCGGGCATCCCCATTCTTGAGGCTGAAAAGGCAGGCCCCCACATAGCATACGGGCGCTCCGACCACTTCGGCTCCCCGTCCTCGCACGCGGGCAAAGTCGCAGCTTCCACACACCGTGACATGGTCTACACGCGCAGCACCCCTATTACGGCAACGATACACGCGGTCTATCCGAACGGCAACAGGCTCCTCATCGCGGAGCGCGGAAAAGTAGTCGTGGTCTGATTCTACATCCTCTCAAGCGCGGGTATGCCTATCGCGCCAAGCGCGTTTTTCATCGCCACCTTTGCGGCGTAGTTGCTTGCCAGGCGCGACTGCTTCGCCCCCTCGTCCTCGCACGAAAGGATGGGGCAAGAATTGTAGAACTTGTTGTAAAGCGCCGCAAGGTCCAGGCAGTATTCCGCGACGATGTGCGGGCGGAGCTGCCTTGCAGACTCCGCGACCACGAAATCAAGCAGCATCACTTTCTTGAGAAGCTCCTTTTCCGCAGGCTCAAACGCAATGCCTGCCTTTCCCTTACCGCCCTTCTCGGAAATCTTGTGCGCGCGCGCATGCGCATAAATGGCATAGGGCGCGGAATCGCCCTCAAGCGACAGCGCGTCGTCCCACCTGAAAGTTATCCTCTTCTCAGGGGTCGTCCTGATCATGGTGAAGCGTATCGCAGCGGCGGCAATGGCTGCGGCGATTTTCGCGCGCTCCCCGCCAACAACATCCGGCTTTATCTTCGCCTCCGCGCGCTTCACCCCCTCATCATAAAGCTCGTCCGTGGTGAAGCCCATCCACGTGCCCTGCCTCCCCGAGAATTTCGCGTCTTCCAGCCCCACATGCTCATATGAAAGGTGCACCGAGCTTTCCGCCTCGTGCCTGTAGCCCATGGAAAGCAGTATCTCCCTGATGACCTTCTGCGGATATGCCTGCTCCATGCCAATCACGTTTATCACGCGCGCGGCCTTCCCGAAGCCCATTCCCTTGCCGTCCCTCGCGGTCATCATGCATGGCCTGCCGTTTGGCTGCACCATGAAATCCGTATAAGCGAAGTCGCTTTTGAGCAGGTTGAACTTCCACAGCTGGAAAATGACGTCCTTGCCGGTATAGGTGGCTGTCCCGTCGCTTCTCACCAGTATCTTGTCCGGCGACTCCATGCTGGCAAACTCCGGGGATGCCATCTTCGCCACCAGGCAGCCAGCATTCTTCCCTTCAGTCTCCTTCACGATTGCCGGGTTTTCCTTCAGCCTGCCCATCCCTTCCTCGAATATGGTGTGCAATATGTCGGACTCGAATATCATCACGTCATGGTAAATGGAAAACTTGAATGCCGTCTCATACTGCGCAGCCACGCACTTCTCCACGAGCCGCCTGCACGCGCGCGCATTCTCGCCCTCCCCGTCCTCCATCTCCTTCACAAGCGCGCGCACTTCCTTCTGCACGTTTTCGCTTTCCTCGAACCGCTTTGCAGCCTCGACATATTCCCCGCCAAGCCACAAATCCAGCTTCCCAGACGGCTTTTTCCCAAGGTGCAAATATCCCCAGAAGGACTGCGCAACCTGCAGCCCCAAGTCATCAATGTAATCCGTGCGCTCCACGCTCTCGCCGGAGAATTCCAGCACGCGCGCCACAGAGTCGCCCAAAAGCGCGTTCCTCAGGTGCCCGATGTGCCAAGGCTTGTTCGGGTTCACCGAAGGGAACTCTATTATCGTCTTTCCGCTGCGCGCACTGCCTTTTCCAAACGCGGCGCCTTCCTTTCCCGCTTCCCCGACAAGCGCCGCGTAAAACCCGTCCGAGAGGAAAAAGTTGATGTACGGGCCAACAGTCTTTGCCTCGGACACCCATTCGGGCAGCCGGAGCTTTGCGCAAATCTGCCCAGCAAGCGCCACCGGGCTCTTTTTCTCGCGCTTTGCAAGCAAAAAGCAAATTGACGTGGCAACGTCGCCGAACTGCCCTTTCGGGAGCTCTACCGACGCCTCCGCCTCCTCAAGCGGCACGCCTGCCGCGGCAGATATCGCTTCCGCGATTTTTTTCTTGAGCTTCAGGAACATGAGCAACTCTTGGCGCATCAATAATATAATGCTTCATCTCGGCCTCCGGGGGCGCAAGCAATAAAAGGGGAAGCGGGCATAACTCAGCCATGGCGGGCACAGCTCATTCAGCATTTACCAGCTTCGGTTCCCCCAGCGAGCCCGACCTAGAAAACGCCGTCATGACGATAAACACGCTTTTCAAGTCATTTTCCCCGGACTTCACCACCCTCACCCCAACGGACATTGCAAAGCTCAACGGGGCATACAAGGAAATCACGGATTACCTCTCAGTGGCAAAGGCGTCCGGCGACAAGAAAAAGATAGAGGTCGCCGAGCACTGGCTGAAGCAGCTGAACCTGCCGCGCGACGATTACGCGAGCAAGCTCGTTTTCCTGGAAGGCAGGCTGAATGAGCTTGGCAACAAGAAAACCGAAGCAAGCAGCATACTCTCCTCCCTTGTCGGCGGCCAGGTGAACAGGGCAAGCGCCGGCGCGCAGAGGGCCACTCAATCCGTCTGATTCTAAAAAAAAGCGAAACGGGCCCGATGGGATTGTCAGCACGGAGTGCTGGCAACACGCCAGCACGGCGTACGTTTGAACCCATGACCTTCAGATTAGAAGTCTGCCGCGCTATCCAGGCTGCGCCACGGGCCCGTGGCGACATATTCGGTGTAACGACAATTAAAAAACATAGGGGAGAATTCCCTGCATGGAATCATTCGGGGCAAGGAAGGCACGCGCGCGAAAAATAATATCTCTCCTCAAGCGCGCCTATCCCGGCGCCAAATGCTCCCTTTGCCACAAGACGCCGCTCCAGCTCCTCGTCGCCACCATCCTCTCCGCGCAGTGCACCGACGCGCGCGTGAACATCGTCACGCCCGCGCTTTTCGCGCGCTACAATTCCGCGCGCGACTTTGCCGATGCCGACCTGCATGAACTGGAAACGCTTGTCCGCTCCACGGGCTTTTACCATAACAAGGCGAAGAACATCCGCGCGGCCTGCCGAATAATTGTGCGGAAGCACAAGGGGCAAGTGCCGCGCACGATGGAGGAAATGCTTGAGCTGCCCGGGGTTGCGCGCAAGACCGCGAACATAGTGCTTGGCAATTCCTACGGCGTGATAGAAGGCGTGCCCGTGGACACGCACGCCATCAGGATAAGCCGTCTTTTGGGATGGACGCGCGAACGCCGGCAGGAAAAAATCGAGAGGGACTTGATGGCCCTTCTCCCGCGCAAGGACTGGCTGAAGATATCCAACTTATTCGTGCACCATGGCCGGGCAGTGTGCATCGCGCGCCGCCCAAAATGCGAAAGCTGCCCCGTGAAGGCATGCTGCCCAAAAATCGGGCTAAAATCTGCCTGAAATGCCCGCATACACCGCCGGGTACCTGTGCTTGGCGGCATTGACGCCTGCATGCAGATAGATGTTCTCCCCGACCCGTTTTCCTGCCCTGAAATCCCACTCCTTGTGCCTGCCGGGGTACTTCCTGGCCTGCACCGCCGCATTGAACAGCCTGCCCGCGTTCGCTTCGACGCCCATCACGCTGGAAGTGCCTTCCTCCCTCGCCTCAATCTGCGCATACGGGGCAATGCGGGATTTCTCGGAAAGGTGTATCACAATCCCTCCGTTCACGCCAACGCATTTCGGCGTGTAATAGGCCCCGATTTCCCCTCCGTTGCCGGCATAATTCAGGCCCATGGCAAACATGTCGCCTGACGTCTTGCCAGTGCTGTCCTGCCACATGCCCCTGAAACCGACGCCCCCTGTGAACCCTTCGCCCAGCGTGGCCGAGTATGAGAACAGCGCCCCTGTCCTGCCGATGTCTTTTTTCCGCTCATATTCCTTCCCGAGGCCGTTATTGTGGTCTGCCCTCGATGCGCCGAGCGTGGCCTGGTATGCGTCGCTGCAGTTCGCCACTATCATGCTCATCCCTGTGTTATCCTTGCCGGTGAATGCGCTTATGCCCACCCCTCCCTCGTCGTTCCTCTCCCAGGAGTATCTTTTTGCGGGATTGGTGTTCATGGGCTCGCCTGCCTCGTTTTCCCCCTGCCGCGAATATATCTGCGCCAGCCCCTGCGAAAATCCGGGCACGGCTGTCGCAATGAATAGCGCCACTGCTGCCGTAATTTTTTGGAAGTGGTTCATCTGATCGTCTCCGGTCTGTAATCTGGGCGGAAGGGTATTTAAACATATCTTTTTCTTTTTTACCACTAACGCGCAACCGCGCAAAACAGCAGCGCCGCTAACGAAAAAAAACAAGTGGGGCCGCTGTGATTTGAACACAGATCACTGCGTCCCGAACGCAGTAGCGTACCAGGTTAGCCCACGGCCCCGCCTTGAAAACAAATGTTTCACGAGCGGACTGTTAATATAATGTGCGGACAGGCGGAGCCGTGGAACGGCCCCGTGTGCCCAATTGTCCGGCGGGCTATTGCTTGAATAAGACGATTTTAAAACCCTGCCGCCAAAGCGAACGCTGATACGATGAAATTCCTCCTCATGCTCGCGCCCATGGAGGGCGCGACCGATGCCGCATTCCGCGCGCTTTGCCACCGGAACGGGGCGGACCTCACATTCACCGAGATTGCGCGCGTGGGCAACCTGTCGCGCGGCAAGAAGGGCGAGCTTGGGAAAATCGCCATTCCAGACTCCACGCCGACGCAGATACAGCTTGCTGGCGCGCGGCTTTCGGAATATGAAAAGTTCCTGGCAAGCTTCGAGCCTACGGGCGGCTTTCGCGGCTTCAACCTGAACCTCGGCTGCTCCTCGCCCGACTTCCTGCGCCAGGGGCTTGGCGCGGCAATGGTGAAGCGGGTGGCGCGCGTGAATGAAATCGTGTCGCTCATCGGCAAGCACGGATACGAATGCTCCATAAAGATGCGCCTCGGGCTGGACAATTATGAAAAGCAAAAGGGCGCCTACCTCAATCTCATAAAAAGCGTGGACGCTTCCTTCTTCGCCGTGCACGCGCGCACGGCAAACCAGACATTGGACGACAGGGCGGATTTCTCCGTGTATGAAAAATGCGCGGCAACAGGGAAAAAAATCGTTGCGAACGGCGGCATCGGGGCGAAAGGGCAGGTGGAGATGCTTCGGAAGCTCGGCCTGCACGGCGCGATGATTGGGCGCGCGGCAATGGGCAACCCCGGGATTTTCCGGGAACTCCGGGATGGCTGAGGGGCCTTGCCTGCGCGCGGTTGCAAATATATACCTATACGCCAAAACTTGTCCGATGTTCAACAGAGAGGGCCTGAAGGGCGCTGAGCTGTGGGCGGAAAGCCCGGAGAAGGCATTCGGCCTCCTTCACTCAAAGCCATCCGGGATTTCCGAGCACGAGGCGGAATCGCGCCAGCGCGCCTTCGGGAAAAACGAGCTTGCGCCGAAAAAGAAGCGCGGCGCGCTCCTGCTTTTCCTCTCGTATTTCATAAGCCCCCTGATTCTCCTCCTCATCACCGTCGCAGTGGTCTCCTATCTCCTGGACACCGCGAACAATTCCCTCTCAGCTGGCATCATACTCGCCATGGTTTTCGTGAGCGTGAGCGTGACTTTCTACCAGGAATACACCGCGCGCGATTCCGCGGAAAAGCTGCGGAAGATGATACGCAACACCGCGACTGTGGTGCGCGACGGGGTCGCCCGCGAAATCCCGCTCAAGTTCCTGGTGCCCGGCGACATCGTGCGCCTTTCCGCAGGCGACCTGGTCCCTGCCGACTGCAGGATAATCTCGTGCAAGGACTTTTTCGTGAACCAGGCGTCCCTCACCGGCGAGTCGCTGCCCGTGGAAAAATCCCCGGCGCCCTCGCTCCCGAAATGCCCTGTGCAGAAAATGGACAACGCGGCATTCTTCGGGAGCAGCGTGGTGTCCGGCTCCGCAGAGGCAATCGTCGTCCGGACAGGGTTCGACACGCAGTTCGGCGAGCTTGCAAGAAGGCTTGCCCAGACTGCGCCCGAAACGGCATTCGACCGCGGCATCCGCGAGTACAGCAGCCTCATGGTCAAGATTGTGCTGGTGCTCGTGGTCGCGATTTTCCTGATAAACTCGGTCACGAAAAGCAACGTGGTCGCCGCCATCCTCTTCTCGCTTGCCGTCGCAGTGGGGCTTGCGCCGGAGATGCTGCCCGTCATCGTGACCGCCAACCTGTCCCAGGGCGCGAGGAACATGGCGAAAAAGGAGGCGATAGTGAAGCGCCTCCCGTCCATCCAGAACCTCGGGGCGATGGACGTGCTCTGCACCGACAAGACCGGCACGCTTACCGAGGACAGGATTGAGCTGGTGCGCCACGTGAACCTGAGCATGGAGGAGGACGAGCGCGTGCTCCGCCTCGCTTTCATGAACTCGCACTTCCAGACCGGGCTGAAGAACCCCATGGACTCCGCGGTGCTCACGCACGACTCAGAAATAGGCAAGCCGGGCGTGGAAAAAGTAAGGAAAATAGACGAGATACCGTTCGATTTCGTGCGCAGGCGGATGAGCGTGGTGGTGCAGGACGGGGCCGAGCACATAATAATCACCAAGGGCTCGCCCGAGTCCGTGCTTCCGATATGCGCGCATTACCACCATCTGGGGAAATCGGAAAAATTCGGCGGCAAGGAAAGGGAAAAGGCGAAAAAGCTCTACGACCTGCTTTCCATGGACGGCTTCCGCGTGCTTGCGCTTGCAAGCCGCCGCGTGCCTGCCGGCGACCATCTTTACAAGGTGGCGGACGAGGCGGACCTGGCGTTCGAGGGCTTCCTCGCGTTCCTTGACCCGCCAAAGCCGTCTGCGCACACATCCCTCGCCGAGCTGATGAAGCGCGGCGTGGAGGTCAAAATCCTCTCGGGCGACAACGAGCTTGTGAACAAGAAAATCGCGCAGGTGGTCGGGCTTGAAGTGAAAGGCGTGATAACCGGCGAGGAAATAGCGCAGACGTCGGACGATTCCCTGTGCGTGCTCGTGGAGAAGAACACCATCTTCGCGCGCGTCTCGCCCATGCAGAAGGAGCGCATAATACTCGCGCTCAAGCGGAACAAGCACGTGGTCGGCTATCTTGGCGACGGGATAAACGACTCGCTCGCGCTCAAGACATCGGACGTGGGCATATCCGTCGACTCGGCGGTTGACGTCGCAAAGGAGTCCGCCGACATCATCCTGCTCCACAAGAGCCTGCATGTGCTCTACGAGGGCGTGGACGAGGGCAGGCGGACGTTCGCCAACACCATGAAATACCTGCGCATGGGCTCAAGCTCCAATTTCGGCAACATGTTCTCGGTGGTGGGCGCAAGCGTATTCCTCCCATTCCTGCCCATGGCGCCGTTGCAGATAATACTGAACAATTTCCTCTACGACATGTCGCAGCTCGGCGTGACCACGGACAAGGTTGACCCCGAGGCGCTGTCCCGGCCCGCGCAGTGGAAGATAGACGAGATACGGAACTTCATGGTGTTCATAGGCCCGATATCGAGCATTTTCGACTACCTCACATTCGGCGTGATGTGGTTCGTGTTCGGCGCCACCACGGGGGCGCACCAGCAGCTCTTCCACGCGGGCTGGTTCATCGAATCGCTCATGACCCAGACGCTCGTGGTGCACGTCATCCGCACCAACAAGGTGCCGTTCATCGAAAGCATGCCCTCAAAGCGCCTGCTCGCGCTCACTCTCGGCGTGGTGCTGCTCGGGCTCATAATAGTAGCCACGCCCATCCACTCGCTTTTCGGCTTCGAGGAGCTTCCGCTCTCCTTCTACCCGATACTGTTCGCCATGGTGATTGCCTACCTCCTGCTCACGCAGCTTGCCAAGTCCGAGATGCTCAAGCGCAAGTGGATTTGAGCCGGCCTGCCCGTGCGCTGCAATTTTAAGCCCAGCCCCAAAATCAACTTCAGGTGGTGTTGCATGGCAACGGATTACATCGGCATTGTCGGCCTTCTCCTCATCCTTGCAGGGTGGGTATGGGAGTTCCTCCAGACGCTTAAGAGCAACAAGGCAGGCGTGCCGCTTTCATTCGCGCTCCTCTACGGCGCAGGAAGTTTCCTGCTCACGCTGCACAGCATGGCGCTTGGCGACATCGTGTTCATCATCCTGAACGGCGCCGCAACCGTCGTTGCAGCCGCCAACGCAGTTTTCGCGCTGCAGCGGTCTTGCGCAGCTCGCGGAAAGGCGGCAAATGCGCCTGCGCGCAGGAAGAAAAAGGGATAAGCGCGCGGGAAAACGGAAAAATGGGCGGCTGCATTTTGCAAACGCGCATGCCCGCGGCAGTCGAGAAAGCGGGGCTGCTATATAAGCTTTTTGAATGTAATCTGACAGCCTTTCGTTTACACTACATATTACCGTTGGAGCCGCACGAGGCTTGTGACACTGGCGCAGGTGGGGAAATGGAAAAGAACGTCGCTGAAGTGGTCGAGCTCATAAACAACGTGGCGGAGGACACCTCCGTCCCGAAGAACATCCGCCGCGCGCTCGTGGAGGCGCGCGAGAGGCTGAAGACGAACGACGAGCTTTCGACAAAGGTTGGCTCGGCGGTATATTCCATCGAGGCGGTGTCCGAGGACATCAACATGCCCATGCACGCGCGCACGCAGATTTGGACCATTCTCTCCGCGCTGGAATCGATAAAAACGCAATAGCCATATAAAACGCAATAGGCGCGTTTATCCGACAGGCAGCAAAGCAAGCACATGCGGGCGTTGTGACGCAACGTTCGCATTTTTTCAGAAAATAGCCGCAATCGCCGAATGAGGCACGAATTTGCGGGTGAAACAGTGAAATCCGACATAGACTCCATCTACCAAAAGGGCATACGCCTTGCGCCCGACGCCTACGACTTTCTTGAAGCCTTCGCCCTTGAGCCATCCGCCCTGCAGAAAATCCTCGCAAGCGGCAAGTTCATGCTCACAAAAGACGACATTGACACCATGCTTTCGGCGGAGGAAAAAATCCCTGTCGAAACGATAGTGAGCCGCTCGCCCGCCTTCAAGCCGGCGGCAAAGGAGTACTCGCCAAACTTCAAGGTCATCGAGAAATCCGACGTGAGCGGGAAATCCCGGTGCACCGGCAAGCTCGAGGATTTTGTGGCGCACTTCCGCGACCGCTACGCCCGCATCTCGAAGATAGTGCGCGCCCGCGTCACCCAGAACGCGATAGTCGTTACAAGCAAGCTCAAGTCCACTTCAGGCTCCAAGGTGCGCCTCATCGCAATGGTGAACAGGAAGCAGATGACGAAAAAGGGCAACGTGCTTCTGGAAGTCGAGGATGAGGAAGGCGTCGCCAAGGTGGTGGTGATGAAGGACACGCCGGGCTTCAAGGTGCACCACAAGATAATGAACGACGACATAATCGCGCTCGACGGGAAGAATGCCGACGAGCTTTTCATCTGCGACAACGTGGAGTGGCCCGACATCCCCGTCGCGCGCGAGATGAGGAAATCCGAGCGCGATTTGGGCATTGCATACCTTTCCGACCTCCACTTCGGCAGCAAAAAATGCCTGGAGGCGGAATTCTCGCATTTCATAAGCTGGCTCAACGGCTCGGAGGGCAGGGCTGACCTGGCCGGCAAGGTGAAATACCTGATAATCGCGGGCGACGTCGCCGACGGCATAGGCATCTACCCCGACCAGGAAAAGGAGCTTGCGGTGAAGGACATCTACAAGCAGTACGCGATTTTCGACTCTTTCATGGAGAAAATACCCGACTACATAACCGTGATAGTGGGGCCGGGCAACCACGACGCGGTGCGCAGGGCGGAGCCCCAGCCTATCATCCCATACGACATGCTCAAGGGCGAGGTGGTGCGGGTGGGCAGCCCGTCGCGCGTGGAAATCGAGGGGCTGAAGCACCTCATATACCACGGCAACTCGCTCGACTCCATCATCGCGGCAAGCGGGCTCACCTATGACAAGCCGCACGAGGCAATGCTCGAGCTTGTGCGCCGCCGCCACCTCTCGCCCATCTACGGGCAGAACCTCATAGTGCCGGAAGCCCACGACTACCTCGTGATGGAGGACGAGCCGGACGTCGTGCACATGGGGCACGTGCACAAGAACGGGCACATGCTCTACCGCGGCACGCTCCTCCTGAACAGCGGCACGTTCCAGGACAGGACTGACTTCCAGGTGAGGATGGGGCACATGCCATCGCCCGGGCTCGTGCCCATATTGGAAACCAAGACGGGCAAGGTGAATTACATAGGCTTCAAGGAAGGCGTGGGAACATGAGCGTGAACGGAAACAGCGAAGGCGAGCCAATCCCCGCAGGCGCCAACGGCATCGGGCGCGCGGCTGATGGGCAAGGTGCTGGCAGCGCAAGCCCCTCAAGCGCCAGCATTGTGGGCGCAGCCGACATGAAAAGCACCGGCGGCGCAAGCCCTGCAGCTGCCAAGGGCAGCGGGGGCGCCGCTGGCGGAAAAGGCGCAGGCGAAGCCATCATTGCAGGCGTAGATGACGGCAGGCGCATATCCGCGCGAAGCGAGGAAATGCAAAAATATTTCACCGCCCTCAGCTCCGCGCTTGAGCATGCATACTCAGTTGCCGAGGAGGCGCGGGGCAAGGGCGTGGACCCCGCACCGTTCGTGGAGATAAAAAGGGCGGCTGACGTGGCGGCGCGCGTCGAGGGGATAGTTGGCCCGCCCGGCATCACCGGGGTAATCCGCGCGCTGGAGCGCGAAGGGCACAGCAGGCAGACCATCGCATACCTCGTGGTGCAGAAAATCGCGGCGGGCGAGATGATAAAGGGGAACAAGCAAAAGCTCATAGACCAGGCCGTGCGCACCGGCATGGGCATCCTCACCGAAGGCGTGCTCGTGGCGCCTACGGAGGGCGTGAGCAAATTCGAGATACGCAACAACCCCGACGGCAGCGACTATCTCGCTATATACTTCGCAGGCCCAATCCGCTCGGCAGGCGGCACCGTGGCCGCCCTCGCAGTGGTGCTCGCAGACGTGGCGCGAAGGCAGCTGGGGGTCGGCGACTTCCGCCCCACCGACGCCCTCATTGACCGCTATGTCGAGGAAATTGACGTGTACGGCTCGCGCTCCGCGCACCTGCAGTACCGCCCGCCCGAGGCCGACATACGCCACATCGTGAAAAACTGCCCGGTATGCATTGACGGCGACCCCACCGAGGATGCGGAAGTGTCGGTGCACCGCGACATCCCCGGGGTGGCGTCAAACCGCGTGCGCTCGGGCATCGCGCTCGTCATCTGCGAAGGGGTCGCCCAAAAGGCGGCAAAAGTGTCGAAGTACACCAAGAAAATCGGGCTGGACTGGGGCTGGATGGACTCCATCATAAAGGTGTCGAAGAAAGAGGGCAAGTTCGAGCCCAAGCCAGACTTCCGCTTCATTGACGAATCCGTGGCGGGCCGCGCGGTCTTCTCCTACCCGTCCGCAAAGGGCGGCTGGCGGCTGCGCTATGGCCGCTCGCGCGGCAGCGGGATAATGGGCAAGTCAGTGCACCCCGCAAGCATGTACATGCTCGACTCGTTTGTCGCCGTGGGCACGCAGATGAAGATAGAGCGCCCCGGCAAGAGCACGGTCATCACGCCGTGCGACTCCATCCTTGGGCCGACGGTGAAGCTCAAGGGCGGCTCCGTGGTGAACGTGCAGTCGGCTGACGAGGCGCAGCGCATACTGCCCGACGTCGAGCGCATCCTGTTCCTCGGCGACATGCTTGTCTCCGTCGGCGACTTCCTGAAAAGCAACCACCCGCTCTTCCCTGCCGCATGGTGCGAGGAGCGCTTCGAACTCATGGCAAAGACGGCCGGGCACACCCCGCCAAAACGCGACTGCCCTGCCGGCGAGGCGGTGGCGTTTTCCCGCAAGACCGGCCTGCCGCTCCACCCTGCCTACACGTACTTCTGGCACGACATCAGCCACGAGCAGCTCAAGCAGCTCGCCCTCTGGCTCAAGACCGGCAAGCCGAACTACGGGCTGCTCAAGCTCGAGAGCTTCGAGCTGGAATCGTCCCCTGCAAAGACGGTGCTCGAGGAGCTTTGCGTCCCCCACGCCGTGCACGAAGGCAGGATAAAACTGGCGGGCGAGACCGCGTACGCCCTCCTCAAGACAATGGGCATAATGGCGGACAAGAAAATCACGGCGGAAAAATTCGACGCGCTTTTCGACGAGAAAAAGCCCGTGCTTGAAATCCTTTCCTCGCTTTCCGGCATGAAAATAATGCCCATGTCCCCCACGTACATCGGCTCCCGCATGGGCAGGCCGGAAAAGGCGAAGGAGCGCAAGATGAAAAAGAGCGTGAACGTGCTTTTCCCAATCGGCACGCACATTGACAAGAACGCAAGCATAAGCCGCGCCTATGCCAAGATACTCGCAAAGGGCGGGCGCGACGGGCGCGGGGTGGAGGTGGAAATCGCGCGCATGCGCTGCACCTCGTGCGGCAACACGACCTTCTCGCCCCTGTGCGCATGCGGCGGCAGGGCGGTTTCCATCACGGTCTGCCCGAAATGCGGCAGGCCTAAAAGCAGCGAGGAATGCTCCGAATGCCACGTGGCGACAAAGCTCTACGACAAGCGGGCGGTGGACATCATCAAGCTTTACGAGCGTGCATCCTCCCGCACGGGCATTGACGTCTCAAAATCCGCGGACGTGAAAGGCGTGGAAGGGCTTTTCTCAAAATCAAAGACGCCCGAGCCGCTGGAGAAGGGCTTCCTGCGCGCAATGCACCAGGTGTACGTGTTCCGCGACGGCACATGCCGCTTCGACGCGACGGACATCCCCCTCACACACTTCCGCCCGGACGAGATGGGCATAAGCGTTGAGCAGGCGCGCTCGTTCGGGTACCTCCACGACAAGGACGGCGCGCCACTCGAGCGCGCCGAACAGGTGGTGGCGCTCAACGTGCAGGACATCATACTGTCGCGGAGCGGCGCGCACTACATGTTCCAGATATCCAAATTCATAGACGACTCGCTCGAGAAGCTCTATGGCATGCCGCGCTTCTACAACCTGTCCCGCGAGGAGGACATACTGGGGCACCTGGTAATCGGGCTTTCCCCCCACACGTCCGCAGGCGTGCTTGCGCGCGTGGTGGGCTTCACGGACGCGCACGTTGGCTTCGCGCACCCCTACTTCCACACGGCAAAGCGCAGGAATTGCTTTGCAGGCGAAACAAAAATCCCCGTGCTTGAGGGCGGCGTGTGGAAACTAACCCGTATTTCAGAACTTGTGGAGAAAAACCTCTCAACACCTCAAACCGACGACTTTGGAACAGTTTACTCGCCCGCCCAAGGCATTTCCACCCTCGCCTTCAACCAAAAGAGCAAAAAATTCGAGATAGCAAAAATAACGCACGTTTCACGCCATGCCCAAAGCAGCATTGTCTCGCTAAAAACAAAATCAGGGCGGCAAATATCCGTGACGCCCGGCCATCCATTCCCTTCAAGGGATGGAAAAGCAACTGCGCTGCAACTAAGTGAAGCGCTCCTGCCGCTCAATTTCGATATTCCTGCAAAAGACGTTGCAGGCTTCAGGCTTGCCGACTACGCAGAAGATGTAATGGTAAAATCATCCCGCGACATCCTTGCCGGTGAAAATAAGGCGAAGATTGCCAAGAAATACGGCGTGAGCTACAAAACACTCACCAACTACTGCTATCGCCGTTCCTATCCCCTCTGGCTTGCAAAGGAGTTCGCATCTGCAAAAGAAATCGAAAACTGCCTTATATCCGCAAAGCGCGACACGGTGCAGCTTCCATATCGGATAAACTGCAGCGAGGACTTCATGTTCCTGGTTGGCGCCTATCTCTCAGAGGGGCATGCAAGGATAGGGAAAGGCAAAAAGTCATGCTACCAAATTGGCTTTGCGGCAAATGACAAGGAAGTACGCGGGCTTTTTGCCAGGAAAATAAAAAGCGCCTTCAAGGCAAGTCCGTCTGTCAGCATGCACGCTGCCACCATCTGCTCGCGCCTCCTGCACTCGTTCTTCACAGGTTTGGGCGTTGGCAAAAACGCACGTGAAAAATCTATCCCTGGCTTTGCGCTCTCGCTTCCTAAAAGCAAGGTGCGCGCCATGCTATCTGGGATGTTTGTGGGCGATGGCAGCGTCTCCCTCCACTCGACATTGGAGGTGAACCTAAGTTCGGTGAGCAAAAATATGCTCGACCAGGTTTCATTCATCCTGTCATCATATGGCATAAAGCATTCATTCGATGTGAAAGACGATGGCAACCCCAAGCACGCGCCACTTCACAAGATAAGGATTTTCTCCAGCAACGCAAAGCGTTTCATAGATGAAATCGGCTTTGCCTGCGGCAAGCAGAGAAAGGCAAAGCTGCTCGCAAGAGAGTGGGGCAAGCGCAAAGGCACTGAGCGGACTGAACGGCACGGCGATGCCTATTTCGAAGGCGTCTCCCTGCATCAAACAAGCAGAAAGGAAACAGTCTATTCCCTGACCGTGGAACCGCATCACACCTTGGTTGCAGACGGATTTGTCGCCCATCAATGTGACGGCGACGAGGACACCGTGATACTCCTGATGGACGGGCTCCTCAACTTCTCGCGCGCCTTCCTCCCGGAGTCGCGCGGCGGCACCATGGACGCGCCACTCGTGCTTACGACGGAGCTTGACCCGGACGAGGTGGACGACGAGGCGCACTCCATCGAGGTGTGCAGCACATACCCCATCGAGCTTTACGAGCTTTCGGACAAGTACGCCTCACCGTTCGAACTGAAGATTGACACGGTGAAAAAGCTCCTTGGCAAGATGGAGCAGTACGGCTCGCTTGCCTACTCCCACGAAACCACGGACGTTTCCGTGGGCCCGCACCAGAGCACCTACCTGAAATTCAAGGACATGGGCGAAAAAATCGAGTCGCAATTCGCGCTGCAGGAAAAAATCCGCGCGGTCAACGCCCCGGACGCTGCCGAGCGGCTGCTCCTGCACCATTTCTTCCCCGACCTCTACGGCAACCTGCGCTCGTTCTCGCAGCAGGAGTTCCGCTGCCTGGACTGCAAGGTGAAATACCGCCGCGTGCCCCTCTCGGGCAAGTGCAACGCGTGCGGCGGCAAGCTCCTGCTCACCATAAACAAGGGCGGGATAACGAAATACCTGGACCACGCCGACAAGCTCATCGCGCGCTACCAGCTCCCCGCCTACATGAAGCAGAGGATGGAGCTTTTCAGGAAGGACATCGCAAGCATATTCACCGAGGAGCCTGAGAAGCAGAAGGGGCTTGCGGACTTCATGTAGGCCCGATATTGCAGCCGCACGCAATTCCTTCCTACAACTGCCAAAACTCCGGATACGGTGGCAAATGCCATATACGGTGGCTTTTTTATAGTTTGCAAGGGCAATTTGGAAGCTGATGGCATGCAGATAATCAAAATCCCCACCGAACGAGTGAGCGCGCTTTTAGGCGAGTCGGGCGAGACCAAGGACTACCTCGAGCGCAGGATGAAGGTCAGCATCAGCGCGGACTCGGACGGCGCGGTGGAAATAAACGGCGAGCCCCTTGACGAGTTCATAGGCAAGGACATCATAAAGGCAATCGGCAGGGGCTTTGAGCCCGCGGTTGCGCTCCGGCTGCTTTCCGACGACTACGGCTTCAAGCTCATTGACCTTCGCGACTACACGGGGAACGAGAACGGGCGCCACCGCATAATGGGGCGCGTGATTGGCGAGAAGGGGCGCACCAAGGAGATAATCAAGGAGGAAGTGGGCGCGGACGTGGTGTGCTACGGGCACACCGTGGGCGTGATTTGCGCGGTTGACACGCTTGACTACGCGATGGAGGCGGTTTTCCGCATCATCGAGGGCTCCAACCACGCAAGCGTTTATGCCTACCTTGAGAAATGCAGGCGCAAGATAAAGGAAGCGGAATTAAGGAAACTGTTCTGACGTGCGGGAAACAGGGCGGGCAAGAGCGAAGCAAGGAAACCGCCCTGAGTTTGCGGGAACGATTGCATGGGCATCCTGTCCGGAATAAAGCAAAACGTCCTTGTCCTGGGCGCGGTCAGCTTCCTCACTGACGTCTCCTCGGAAATGATTTTCCCGATACTGCCCGTCTTCCTCACCGCTTTCCTGGGCGCGGGCAAGGAAATAATCGGGCTCATCGAAGGCATTGCCGACAGCGCGGCGTCGCTCCTTGACATTTTCATAGGCTACTGGTCGGACTCGTCGGGCAAGCGCAGGCAGTTCGTCATCGCCGGCTACGGGCTTTCATCGTTTTCCAAGCTCGGCATCGCATTCGCCACGGCCTGGCCCATGGTGCTGGTCTTCCGCGGGGTGGAGCGGGTCGGGAAAAGCATAAGGACCTCGCCGCGCGACGCCATCATCGCATCGTCAAGCAGCAAGGGCGCGCGCGGAATGGCATTCGGGCTCCACCGCGCAATGGACACGCTCGGCGCGGTGGTGGGGCCTGCAATCGCATATGTGATGCTTTCATGGATGGGCAGCACCGAAGCAGGCTACCGCGCAGTTTTCTACGCCGCCATCATCCCGGCGTTCCTCGCAGTCGCCGCAATCTGGCTCTTCGTGCGCGAGCCGCGCGCCAAGGCTGCGCCTTCCGGAAAAGACAAGGCGAAGAAGCTCGGCTTCTGGCAAAAGCTTCGGCTCCTTCCCCCCGGTTACATGCGCTTCCTCAAGGTTTCCTGCCTGTTCTCCCTTGCCTACTTCTCATTCGCGCTCCTCATCGTGCGCGCAAACGAAATCGGCATCTCGACGGAAAACATACTGCTCCTCTATATATTGTATAACGCGGTCTACATGCTCTCCTCCATCCCAATCGGGAAGCTTTCAGACAGGCTTGGCAGGAAGCCGATAATTGTCGCCTCGTTCCTCTTCTATGCCGCAATCTGCATGGGCTTCATCTTCGCAGGCGAGCTCTGGCAGGTCGCGGCCCTTTTCGCCCTCTACGGGCTTTTCGTCGCCGCGGACGAGTCGGTCAACAAGGCATACCTCTCGGACATGGTGCCCGAAAAGCAGAGGGGAATCGCGCTTGGCGCCTACAACAGCGCAGTGGGCGCGGTCTACCTTCCCGCAAGCGTGCTCTTCGGCGCGCTCTGGGCAGCATGGGGCGCAGCGGCGGCATTCGGGGCTGCGGCTGCGATAGCGGCAGTGTCCGGCGTGGCAATGGCGATTTCCAAGAAGTGAAAAGAAGCCGTACGCCGTCCAAATAAAAAGCGCGGAGAAACTATCCCGGGCATTCAAGCAGGCATTCTTCCTTTTCCTTGCTCGCGCGTTTGATTCCCATTGCCGCCCATCGTGTTGATTGGGGGCGGAAGAAGCCTCTTTTTTTCCTCCAGCTGCGCAAGGGGCGCGTCGCGCCATTGGGCCGAGGTCATGGAAAGATTATCCAGAAGCGCAACTGCCGCTGCAGTTGTTTTTTTGGAGCGCGCAAATAAGCTGATGTAGCATGCAAAATCTTCAGGGCTGTCAACACGCGCCTTTTCCTCGCATTTCAAATACAATGCATCAAGGACCCTGAAAATATCCGTGCATTCGCAAATCTTGCTTGCGGCTGTCTCCTTCTCCCCTGTCAATTGCATGGCAAGCGCTTCAATGAGGCGTATCTTTGCAAGATACGAGACGGAATGGGCGTGCTCCCGAAGGTAATAGAGCCCCACGCCCTCATCTTCGCTCAGTCTTTTCTCCAGCCTTTCTTTCAGGAGCGAAATATTGTGGTCAGCATCTTTTTCCATCATCCTGACGTTCATCTCCATGAACTGTTTTTTCTCGCCGTAAACTTCCAAAATCTGGCTCATGTCCATCGGTTTCCCAAAAACATGGGCGATGAGCATCTTCTCCAGTTTATCGTCAAATTGCTGCGGAAGGGCGATGTCATGGCAAAGAATCTCCTTGAGAAGAAGGAAATCTCCGAAAGAAAGCCTCTCCTCCGGGCAGAAAATCCCCTCCGATGGCAGGGCAAACGAAAGATTGCCCCCGGCGTCTGCCTTTATCTTTTCCGTTTCACCTGTTTTTACTATGCCGTATTTTTCCCGCGCAATCCTGGCTACAAGCCTGTCCCTCAGGAATTCAAGCGTGGATGAGCGCGCGAGCGCCACATTTGCCAAAAAACGGGTGCCCTCTCCTTCAGCGCCGGAAAGTATATCCGCAATTTTCCGGTATTCACTTGAAGCAAAATCAAGCGATTGAACCGTTTCATCCCGTTTTCCTTCAATATCAAAAACGAGCGCCTTGTACAGTGAAGACATCGCCGCAATTTCCTGCAGGCGGCATTGCTTTATCTGGCTGTCTGTCACAGAGCCGTCTTCAGGGCGCTGCACGAGCTTCCAGGCACCAGTGGCATCTTCCATTTCCATTTTATGGTAATGGTAATCAAGGACTTTCACATTGTTCTCAAACGCCATCTTGGCGCTCGTTATGGAGATATCACCATCTCTCTTATGGATCACATGCGATACAAAATGGGCGTTGCGATATTCCGAGCTCTTGTCTTCGCCAAGTTCTCGTATGACTGTGTCTTTCAGGTTCAAGAGATGCATTATCGGCATTTCATTTGCAACTGCCGGAATCAGCATATGGGATATTTCATCGCCAGCCATTCAACCAACCACGTGCAAAATCTGTTGGCAAGTATTTAAAAACATGTTAAGTCCCCCTCCTTGCCGCGGCGGCAATCTCCGCGGCAGATGCCGTCTAGCTTTTCGCAAGCGCTTCCCAAAAGCAGTTCCCGTACGCCGTGCGTTCCGCAACTATTAATAAATGCAGCCCCTAATTTCCATTGACCAGTCCGGCAAAAGCGAATGAGTTTTCAAGTTGATTAGATGGCATCCACGTCAACAGAAAAGATTTTTTCCGAGTTCCGCGAGCACTCCGTTGCGGAGTTTTTCAAGAAGAACCAGCAGATGCTCGGCTTCTCAGGCAAAACGCGCTCGCTCACAACAATCATCCACGAATACGTGACAAACTCGCTTGACGCCTGCGAGGAGGCCGGCACGCTTCCCGAAGTGGGCATCAGCATCGTGGAAGTTGACAAGGAGCGCTACAAGGTGATTGCAGAGGACAACGGGCCTGGCATCCCTGAAAAGCACATCGGCAAGGCGCTCGGGCAGATGCTTGCGGGCACCAAGTTCCACCGCTACGCGCAGCAGCGCGGGCAGCAGGGGATAGGCGCGTCCGGCTGCACCATGTACTCCCAGATAACGACGGGAAAGCCCGTCAAGGCAATCTCGCGCTATGACACGCGCCGCATAACCTGCGAAGTGTCCATTGACCTCAAGTCCAACACCCCCCTTGTCCTGAACCTGGTGAAGGAAGAAGGGGAGTTCGGGCACGGCTTCACGGTGGAGGGCGAGTTCGCCGAAGTGAAATACGACAAGAGCTCTTTCGGCGTGTACGAATACGTGCGCCGCACCGCGCTTGCAAACCCGCACCTCCAGATAACGCTCCACGACCCCGAGGGACAGACGCACACGTTCCCGCGCTCGTCCGACAGGATACCCGACAAGCCCATGATAGTCCAGCCCCACCCCATGGGGATTTCCACAAACGACCTGATTGACTTCGCGCACCGCGAAAAGGAATGCCGCCGCGTTTCATCGTTCCTGCAGGAGCGCTTCGCGCGCTTCTCCGCGGCAAAGGTGGAGGAGCTGCGCGCACTCTGCCCGGACGTGGACTTCAACAAGGCGCCCTCCGAGCTCCAGTGGGTGGAGGCGGAGAAAATCATCAAGGCAATACACAACGAAAACGTGAAGTGGATTGCGCCCGCCACCGACTCCGTCAAGCCCATCGGCAAGGAGCAGATTGAAAAGTCCCTCAAGAACATACTGGCGCCCGAGTTCGTGGTGGTCTCCGAGCGCTCGCCAAAGATTTACAAGGGCGGAATCCCGTTCATGGTGGAGGCGGCTCTCGCATACGGGGGCGGGGCGGGCAAGAAGGCGGCGGGCGACCTGATGTCATCGGAAGTCATCCGCTACGCCAACCGCGCGCCGCTCCTGTTCGACAACTCGGGCTGCGCAATCACCGAGGCGGTGAAGGCGATTGACTGGAAGCGCTACAAGCTCAAGAATTTCGACGAGGAGCCGCTCTCGGTATTCGTGAACATCTCGAGCGTTTACGTCCCCTACACCTCGGCTGGCAAGCAGGCGATATCCAACGACGAGGAAATAGTCCAGGAGATAAAGAACGCGATAATGGAGGCTGCGCGCGACCTGCAGGCATACCTGTCGGGCATCAGGCGCGACCACGACAGGAAGGAGAGGCGCAAGGCGATACTGCGCTATGTCTCCCAGCTCTCCCACGACCTTCCCGACTTGGCAGGCAAGGGCAAGGCAAACGAGATTGAGAAAAAGCTCATCACGCTCATCGAGACCAAGTACGCCAGCCAGATAGAATCCGAAGAGGGCGAGGAAGAGGCGAAGAAAGCCAGCGGGAACGGCAAGAAGGAAAAGGACGAAGAGGGCGATGGCGAAGAGTAACGGTGTTCACATGGCAAAGGAAATCACAAGGGCAAAAACATCCGCGGCAGCGTCCGACTCGGGCAAGGGCAGCGAGTTCATCACAGGCAAGCTCGAGCGGCTGGGGCAGGACATGCTCGCGCAGATTGACGCGGAAACTTCGCCAACTTTCACAACCGCGCTTAGGAGCAAGAGCAACATAGTATATGACAACGGCGTGGGCTACATACGCCTTGGCGACAAGACCGAGGAGCGCACTTTCATAAACGTGGGGCAGGCGCGCAAGTTCATGCAGACCGTGGCAATAGCCTCCAAGTGCAAGAAATTCCTCAAGGAGGACGCTCACACATCCATCAGGGGCCTGTACTACCAGCTCAAGTTCTCGCTCGGCGACACGCTGGACGAGGAGCTTTTCTCGGAACAGAGCGAGAGCAACCCACTCGTGGAAGACCTTGAAGTGGCGCTTTCGGTGAAGCGCGAGGACCTCAACCTGAACACCGACAGGAAAGGCGTGGTGGCTGGGCCAATGGTGCTCAAGGACAGGTTCGGCGGCGACGAGACCGAGATTGACTGCACCAAGCAGGGAAGGTCAGGCTGGATGATTCCCTCCGACGTTGACAACGGGATGGAATTCAAGTCCATTGACGCGGATTACGTGCTCGTAGTGGAAAAGGACGCAATGTGGCAGCGCCTTAACGAGGACAAGTTCTGGAGGAAGGAAAACTGCATACTCATCACGCCCAAGGGGCAGGCAAGCCGCGGCTGCCGCCGCCTAATCAGGAAGCTCGCCTCCCGCAAGCTCCCGGTGATAGTGTTCACGGACTGCGATGCATGGGGATGGTACATCTACTGGGCGATAAAGACCGGCAGCATGAACCTCGCCTACCTGGGCAACGACATCGCAACCCCCGAGGCGCGCTTCGTCGGCGTGACCATGCGCGACATCAAGGACTATGATTTCCTGGAGCAGCTCACCATCAACGCAAAGGAAGTGGACATCAAGCGCGCGGAGGAACTGCTTTCCTACGACTGGATTTCCTGCCACAAGGACTGGGTGGAGGAGCTCAAGACCGTGCTGAAGACGAAGAAGAAGATAGAGCAGGACGCATTGCAGGGCCCGCGCCTGTCTTTCGTGGGCGACTACCTGCGCGAGAAAATCGAGAAAAAGAAGTTCTTGGCATGAGTTGCCGTGCTGGCGCGCACCCTCTGGGAAAAAGCCAGTTGCCTAATCGTCATATCTGTAGCGCGCAGCAAAGTTTTCCACCCTTATGAATTCTCCCCTGCGGAAGCGCGCAAGCTTTTTCAAATAGCTTTTCTTCGCCTTCATTTTATCACACCGTATCTTGCATGTCAAAACCATTATTAAAACCAGCTCCGTATCAGGCTTATGCAAAAGCCAGTGTGTGCACTTGCACTGTTCATCATATTATCATTATCTTCACTTTTTGCGCAGGAAACGCCGCAGCTTGCCTCCGCGCTTTCGGCAGCCGTGGGCGTGCATGGCACGGTGAGCGCAACGGGCGGCGATATCCGCAGCCTCCAGATGAACATCTCCATCCCGTCCTCCACGCCATACCAGATTGTGGAGGCGGGCGAAAAGATGGAATTCGACTCAGACGGCAACGGCTACCTCGCCATATCATCCGCCAACCCCTCCAACCCCTTCACATATTCCAAGCGCATCGGCGTGCAATCGGTTGCGCGCGCCACGCCTTCCCTTCCTGAAAGCTACAGCGTGCCGCAGGAGTACTGGAAATTCTCGTCGGCAACCAACCGCACGCAGTCCGGCGACGCGGGCATCCGCGCCCTTGCGCAGAACATCACCGCCGGCGCGCAAACGCCTTTTGAAAAGGTTGCGCTGCTTGCCATTTACGTGAACGGGCACATGGAATACGATGCAGGCATGGTGGGCCAGGAAAAGGACGCGCTTTGGGTGAAGGAAAACATGCGCGGCGTCTGCACGGAATACTCCACGCTGTTCACCGCCCTTGCCCGCTCAGCCGGCATCCCCGCGCGCTATGTGTCGGGATACGTCTACAGCGACAAGTTCCACGAATGGATGGGGCATTCGTGGGCAGAGGCATACGTCGGCAAATGGGTGCCTGTTGACCCCACATGGCTTGAAGTGGGCGCGTTGGACGCCATGCACATCGAGGAGTCAAAATACGCGGAGTTCACCAGCCGCGATTCGCTTTCCGCATCGGTTTCGCGCCCTGGCGTGGCGCTGGACTGGGACACCGGCGAGAAAAACGGTGCTGTTGCCGGCAACATCCAGACCATCAACGTAACATACGGCGCGCCCTACTCGGGCTTTACGTTCGATTCCCCCGCGCACAGCCTTGCGCCCGGCGGCACGACGTTCGCCTATCTTGCCATGAACGGCACGGACTACCGCGCCATCCCCCTCTCGCTCGCAGGCTGCGTGGGGACGGAAAGCGTGCTCCTGGACGAGTCGGAGCGCTACCTTATTTTGGAGCCCAACAAAACCTCCACAATGGTGTGGCAGCTCAACGCATCTTCCTCCCTCCCGAGGAACTATCTCTACACATGCCCGCTCACCCTCAACTCGCCCTATCTGGAGACTCGCGCGCTTGCCATCAAAGTTGACCCGGAGCTGCAGCCATCTCCCTACTTCGAGGCCAGCCTGCACGAGAGCGATGCGCTCCCCGGGCAGGAAAATTCGGTTTTCATCGGCATCCCCCGCTCCCTGCGCGGCAAGGAATTCACGGCAGTGCTCCCTGACGGGGTGTACGGCGCGCAATCAAGCGGCGCTGTGCTCGAAATCCCGTTCTCCACGCAAGCTGCCGGGAACGTGCCCGTCTTCGTGGCAAGCGAATCCGGCGGCATGGCAGAGCTTGGCTATGCTTCCGGCCCGCAGCCAGGCATCCGAATCACTGCATTTTCCCTGCCCCCTGCCCTCATAGCGGGCAAGGCTGCGCTTGCGCAGGCGAACATCTCCGCCATTTCCTACCCGGCGGAATTCGCCCTGGATTTCACATTTGGCAGCCAAAGCGGGCAGATTGCTGGGAAGCTTTCCGGCCCGGAATCATTCTCATTCAGCTTCACCCCGGACTCGCCTGGCACGTACACCGCCCGCATGTCCGCGTCCTCCCAGGGCTCATCCTCGGAAGAAAACCAGGTTGCGACGGTTGCTGCCGCGCCCATGATGGCAATTGACAAGGTGGGCACGGCATACTCAAACGGCACGCTTTACACCACGGTTTCCTTCCTGCAATCCGGCTCGCCCGCTTCGCCAACGGCATCCGTGGCAGGCTCGGCATATTCCGCATCGTCGCCGCTGGTGCTGGCGCTGCCGCCCGGCAGCTACCCCTTGCTGCTTTCCTGGTCCGATGCGGCTGGCAACAGCTACTCCGCAAGCGAGCAAATCACGGTCTCCCAGCCCGGGCTGCTTTCCGCCGCGGCGCCTGCGCAGGGCTGCCCGCTTGCCACCGCCCTCCTCTTCACGGTTTTAATATTCTCGGCCTCAGTTACAAGCGCAAGCGCGCGCAAGCGCAAGGTGTGAACATGGAAATTGTTTTTCTCGGTACCGGCGGGGGCAGGTTCAACCTGATTTCCCAGGTGCGCCGCACGGGCGGCTTTGCCATCTGCGGCAGGCTGCAGCTCCACGTTGACCCGGGCCCTGGCGCGCTTGCGGCATGCCACGCTTTTTCCATTGACCCGAAAAAAACCGACATTGTGGTGGCGACGCACAACCACATAGACCACATGAACGACGCAGAGCTTATGCTTGAAGCGATAAATAGCTACCCTGACAGGAAGCGCGGCGCCATCATCGCCTCGAAAAGCATCCTTGTCTGCGACGAGTATGGCGAGAAGGCAATCTCAACATATTTCATACGCAAGCTCCGGCGCTCGCACGTTGCGCTGATTGGGAAGAGAATCCGGCTCAACGGCGCCTTCCTCACGCCCACGCCTGTCCGCCACGAGGACGCGACTGGGTTCGGCTTTGTGCTTGAAATGGGCGGCAAACGGGTGGGCTACACTTCCGACACGGAATATTTCCCGTCCCTCCCTTCCCATTTTCCCCGCTGCGACATCCTGGTGGCAAACAACAGCATGGGCGAAGGCGCTTATGGCGGGTTCGGCCACCTTTACAGCGCCACAACGGCGGAGCTGCTTTCCAGGTGCCGCCCCAAGCTCTGCATGCTGACGCATATGGGGCATACACTCATAAAATCCGGGCCGGGCAGGGAGGCTAAGAAAATAGAAAAGGCATCTGGCGTGCGCACCATTGCCGCAACTGACGGGATGCGCGTGGATGTGCGCACATTGAAGGTGAAACGGTGAAGATTTTTTTCCTCGGCACAAACGGCTGGTTTGCCACCCGCACGGGAAACACTGTCTGCGCGGCGATTCTGGCGGACGGCGGGATTGCCGGAGCACTGCGCCCCCGCAACAGCCGCGCGAACGGCGGCAGGCTGATTGTGCTTGACGCTGGCGACGGCTTCCAGCATGTCCCCGCACTCATGGCGCGCCTGGGCGTTTCCAGCGCCGACGTTTTCCTCTCGCATCTCCACATTGACCACATAGGCGGGCTCCACACGCTCCCCCTCCTCCCCCGCGGCGCGCGCGTGAGGGTGTTTGCGCACAAAAGCTACCTTCCCGCCCTGAAAAGGTTCGTGGCACACCCATACACCGCAACCCCTTCCGAGCAGTGGGCAAAAGTCACGCTGCACCCGCTTTCCACCGGCGAAAACAAGGTGCATTCTGCTGCAAGCGGGCCCGGCGCACGCGCCCGCCGCCAGGCCTACCTGGTGCAAGTGCTTCCCCTTGACCACGCCGACCCGTGCTTCGGCTTCCGCTTTTCGCTTGGCGGGAAGGAAATCGCATACTGCACGGACACGGGCCCGTGCAAAAACATTTCCATCCTTGCGCGCAACGCTGACGCGCTCATAACAGAATGCGCGCTCCTTCCGGGCGCAGGCGAGCTTAAGGGCTGGCCGCACCTCTCGCCCGAAATGGCCGCGCGCGAGGCCAAAAAAGCGGGCGCGAAGCGCCTCATCCTCACCCACTTCGATGCCAGGAAGTACCCCGCTCTCCGGCTCCGCGCAGCCGCGCAGAAGGCCGCGCGGAAAATTTTCCCGCGCACAGTCGCAGCAAGGGACGGGATGGAACTCGAAATCAAATCGCAGCCCGCTCGCAGCCGCACAGAATAGGAATTTAAACCTGAGGCAAGGGATATACCCATGGCATTCCCCGACCCGGCGTCATTGCTTTCACAGTACCGCGACCTGCTGCTGCTCGCAGCCGTGGCGTGCTACATATTCGCAGCCGGGAAAATCGCGGACTTCCTCTCGAAATCCGGCAGGGCAATCACAAAGCGCGAAGTCCTGCTTGCCCCGTTCACCTATGTTTTCCTCTGCTTCCTGGCCATTGTCGTCTATGCGTCATCCGGCGCATGGGTGCCGCCGCAGAACACCATAATCACCATTGCCGCATATCTCGTGCTCCTGCCCCTTGCGCTGTGCATCGGCGCCGGCGCGCTCGCGCTCTACGGGTTCTTCCACGACAGGCTCAACCTGCTGCAATCCGTTGACCTCTCCATGCACATCATACTCGCGCCGATATTCGACGGGCTCGCCGGCTACTGGACTGCGATTGGCGCAGCCGCCGTGCTGGTGCTCGCATCCTCGCTCTCCTTCTGGTCGAGCGGGGGCAATTTCTCTCTCGTCACCATGGACTTCCTGATAATGTCCGCGCTCTTCTCGCTTTACTTCCTCTACCGCGCGCTCACGGCGCGCGACAACGAAGGCCGCGCGTCCAACTTCGTTTCCATGCTCGTGGTGTTCACGCCCAGCGTGCTCCGCCTCTTCCTTCCCACCGTGGCATGCGCCATGCTCTCGCTCATCCCGCTCCAATTCTTCAAGACGTGCCCGCTCCTCCAGGTCGGCAACGAAGTGACGCTCGCGCTTTCCGTGCTTGCGACGCTCGTGCTCCTTGTGCCGGTAATACCAATATTGTACGCGCTTTCGGTGAACCTGCTCCGCGCGGGCAGCGCCTTCTCCGTGCTCATCCGCAAGGAAAAGCCAACGGCGAAGGAAAAGGAAAGCGAATCGCCCTGATTGCCGTGCACCGTGCAAGGGCGCTGGCCGGCTCAGATGGCGGGAAAAATGCAGGCAATGGCAATGCTGATTGCACGGGCAGGCGCGCGCCTCTGCGCGAAGCCAGCGCCGCGCCCTATCCCCGGCATTTTCGGACATTTTTGCGCGGGACAGGCGCCGCCTTGCTCACGAAGTCGGCTCGTGGTGCTTCTTTACGAGCAACGCTAGCGGACAGGAAAGCTTTTTATCATTCTCCCCGAATGTGGGGCATGGACAAGGTGGCTGTCGCGCTTTTCACACTCGTCATCCTTGCATGCATAATAGGCGCAGCCTACCTTTTCAGCATCAACGAAGGGCTTGCAGCCAAGCTGGACGCGCTCAACCGCACATCGTCCCAGAAGCTTTCGCAGGCGCAATCCCAATACGCGGCCCTCAACAGCAAATATCTCTCCACGCAGCAGGAGCTTTCCGCGGCAAGCGAGCAGCTTAAGGCCGAGCAGGCAAGGCTTGCCGACGCGAGCGCGCAGCTTTCCATAACAGAATCCGAGCTGAATGAAAGCAGGGCCTCGCTTGCCGGGCAGCAGCAGAAGGTGGATGCGCTCCGCGGGGAGCTTTCCACCCTCGAAACCACGATAAACGATTCCATTGCCTGGTTCCGCAGCAACGCCTACATGCCCGAGAACTACACCTGGACCACCGACATTTTCATGTCCCGCATGATGTCCGACTGCACCTATGGCGGCGCCCTCAACCTTGCGTGCATTTCGCACCTCATGGAAAACACGGCATTTTCCATCCACTACCGCGAGGACATCGCAGCCGGAAGCGAGGACCACCTGCAGTCCGTGAAGGAAACGATAGGGCTTGGCTGGGGCGACTGCGAGGACTACGCGCTCATCTTCAAGGCGATACTGAACTCCGCCCGCAAGGAAAACGCGAGCCTGGATGTCGTGGCGTGGCAGCCTGCGGAATCAGGAGAATTCCGCGTCTATCCCACAGACCCTTCCGATGACGGCAGGGCGGTGTGGGTGTATGCCAACGCAAAAGCCGCGCCCATGGGCTCCCCTTCGCACGCCTATGTCGTCTGCTACAGCGTGGATGAGGCAAGCGGGCACTGCACAGTCGCCCTTTCCGATGCCGACGTCCAGTCCAGCTCCCAGGTGCCCCTGCTCGACGGCGCCTATGTGTTTGAGCCGCAATCCGGGCGCTACATGGGGAAACTGGGCGAGTCGCTCTCCATCTGCACGCACAGCGGCTGCAAGCAGCAGGGCGGGAAGGTATGGCTCGTGATTTCCGACGCCGACCTGTACATGTACGGGGAGAACGGCTGGCGGGGCTACGCAGACTACCTCTCGCGCGTGGAAGGGGCGCGCAGCAGCCTCCCCTCCTGACGTTGTGTCCCAGGTGGGTGGATATCTTTATTAGCTGTATCTGAGATTTTCGAGCACTAGATTTTAGGGGTGTAAATATGGAAATCGAAAACCCGAGCATTCTTGACGCGTCCGAGCCGGTCTCGCGCGCGATAAACGAAATCTCCCGCACAGGCCTTCCAGTCATCGTGACAAAGGACGGCAAGTACATGGGGATAATTGACGAGCGCGCAATACGCTCGCACTCCGACCCTTCCAAGGCAAAATGCGAATCGCTCTGCGAGCGCGCGCCGTCCCTCTCCCCGGAGAGCACGGTGATGGACGCCTGCAACGCATTCTTCGCAGGCCGCTTCAAGGCAATCCCGGTGATTGACAAGGGCAAGGTGGAAGGCGCAATCACCAGGCGCACCCTGTTCCGCGAGCTTCTCGGCGAGAAAATGCTCACCAAAAAGCGCGTGTCCGAGGTGATGACCGCGCCGGTGCACACGCTTGACATTTCCTCCTCAATCGGGCAGGCGCGCTCGGAAATGAGGCGCCAGAGCATCCGCAGGGTGGTGGTGACCAAGGACGGCAAGATTGCCGGGCTCCTCTCGGTCTTCGACCTCGCCATGTCCGGGTCTGGCAAGATGCAGAGCAGCCCGTTCTACCGCGGAGGGGAGAAGACGAGCATGGACTCGCAGCCCATCGCCTCCTATGTGAAAAAGCAGGTGGAGACGATAAACGAGTCTGACTCCCTCGCAACAGCCGTGAAAAAAATGCTCGACTCCCGCGTCGCAGCGCTCATCGTGGAGGACGGCGGCTTCCCGCGCGGCATAGTGACCGCGAAGGACATACTGCACTCGGCGCTTGCCGGGGAAAAGGGCGCATCGCGCGTCTTCATATCCGGCCTTCCGCACGACAAGCGCGAATACGCATCCGAATTCGCAGGCGAGGGCGAAAAGCTACTCGCCAGGCTCGGCAAGAGCATTGACGTGCGCTCGCTCGCCTACCACATAAAGAACGAGGGCTCGGGCTTCTCGGTGCGCGCGCGCCTCGACTCCCCGCGCAAGTCCTACAACGCATCCTCGTTCGACTTCAGGGTGGAGTCCGCGGTGCGCCAGGTTACCGGCGAAATCGAGAAAATGGCCGGCAAGGACAAGGTCACGGGCATGAGCAAGAAAAAGGGCATGCAGCGGGCAAGGGACAAGGAGGAGTAGTCCGAAAAACGCACGCCACGCGGCTTGCGCTGGGACATCTTCAGCATTGGCGCGCCCATGCCAAAATAGAACTGTCCAGTTTCTGAAACACTTGTTTCAATTTTGAAACAGTCGGCAAAAAAGCCCGTTGCCTGCACATAAGTAATAAATATGCTCATCCCGAATGCATGCCATGCGATGCGGCGGGCTGCCCGGGCGCAATCCTGCCTCGGGGCATGTGCGCCGCATCACGCGAAAGGTGCATCCATGCTCGAAACAACCCTCTGCGGCATCCATCTCAAGAACCCCCTCATCCTGGCATCCGGCATACGCGGCAACTCCGCAGGGCTTCTCATCCGCGCAGGCAAGGAAGGCGCCGGCGCGGCAACCAGCAAATCATGCTCCCTGCTTCCGCGCGAAGGGCATGCCAATCCCACCATGGTGGGGGGCGACGGCGCGTACATGAACGCCATAGGGCTTTCCAACCCCGGCGTGGACGAGGAGATTTACGAAATACGCGAGGCAGTGGCAAAATCCGGCGTGCCCATCATCGCATCCATCTATGCGCAGGACGTGCGCCAGTTCGCGGAAGTGGCCGCGCGCATCTCCGAGGCCAAGCCCGCCATGCTGGAAGTGGACATCTCCTGCCCCAACGTGCACCGCGAAGGCGCGATGTTCTCCTCATACCCGAAGGACGCGGCTGAGGCCTGCGTGGCGGTGCGCGACGCGACGTCCATCCCCTTTTCGGCAAAGCTTTCCCCGGACGTCCCGAACATCGGCGAGATTGCGCGCGCCTGCGTGGGCAGCGGCGCAAGCTGCATAACCGCGATAAACACGGTTGGCGGGATGTACATTGACGCGCACGCGCGCCATGCAGTGCTTGCAAACTCGTTCGGCGGCATCTCCGGCGCCGCGATAAAGCCCGTGGCCCTCAAGGCGGTTTACAGCATCCGCCGCGCCGTCGGCGAAAAGGTGCCCATCATCGGCACAGGCGGGGTGGGCAGCGGGCTTGACGCCATAGAAATGCTCATGGCTGGCGCCACCTGCGTGGGCGTCGGCACCGCAATCGCGGCGCGCAAGGAGCCTGCCCCATTCAGGGCAATCGCAGCTGAAATGGAAGCGTTCATGAAGAAGGAAGGCTTCAGCAAGCTGCAGCAGCTTAAGCTTGAGGAATAGTGATGCGCATGCCAATCCACCAAATCATCACGGTAACATCCGCGGAAAAGGAAAACGACATAGTCACCACCCTCACGTTCGATGTTGCGCTTGAAAACGCGCAGCCCGGGCAGTTCGTGATGCTCTGGCTCCCCGGCATGGATGAAAAGCCATACGGAGTGGCCGGCATTTCCCCCCTGCGCATCTCGGTTGGCGCGCGCGGCCCGTTTTCCAAAAAGCTTTGCGGCATGAAAAAAGGCGGCAAGGTGTGGCTGCGCGGCCCCTATGGGCACGGATTTGAGATAAAAGGGAAGAAACTGCTGCTTGTTGGCGGCGGCTATGGCTTCGGCCCCCTGCGCTTCCTTGCGGAAGAGGCGAAAAAGCGCAAGGTTTCCGCAACCGCAATCTGCGGCGCGAGGAATGCCGGGCTTCTCATGGCGCCAGCAGCCTGCAAAACCATCTTCACAACCGACGACGGCAGCAAGGGCACCAAGGGAAACGTGATGGCCGCCATGAAGGAGCTTCTCAAGGCGGAAAAGTTCGACACGGTTTACACCTGCGGGCCCGAGCGCATGATGTCCGCCGTGGCATACGCCGCGCGCGAAGCGCGCGCGGACTGCCAGCTCCTGCTTGAGCGCTACATGAAGTGCGGCATCGGCATCTGCGGGCACTGCTGCTGCGGGGAGAAGCTGGTGTGCATTGACGGGCCCATGTTCGGGCTTGAAATACTTGAGAACCCCGAGTTCTGCAAGGTATGGCGCACAAGGGCCGGCAAGCGGGAGCCGATATAATTGCGCAAGCAAAGAAGCAACCTGGGCAACCCGCGTGGAATAGCGAAGGGAGCCGATATAGCATCCATCGCGCGATGCGCTTCGGCATTGAGGGGACGACATGAAATCTCAATTCATAGTTTTCAAGGGCGGCAGGATTGTAACGCCGCAAGGCGTGCGCCGCGCGGACGTGCTGGCGGATGAAAAAAGCGGGCGCATACTCCGCATCTCCTCGCACATCCTCTCCAAGGGCGCCGTTGCAATAAACTGCGCAGGGCTTCTCCTTCTTCCCGGCGCCATTGACCCGCATGTGCACCTCCGCGACCCGGAGGACACGACCAAAGAGGACTTTTCCACGGGCACGGCATCCGCGCTCGCCGGCGGCGTCACCACGGTGATAGACATGCCCTGCTACCGCAACCCTGCCACCACTACGATTTCATCTTACAACAAAAAGCGCGCGATAGCGAAAAGGAAATGCCGCTGCGACTACCAGCTCCGCTTCGGCGCGTCGGAGCGCAACCAGCGCGAGGCGGCGCGCAGCAAAGCCCCATCGCTCAAGATTTTCCTCACGGACACCGGAAGCGAGCTAACCTGCTCCTATTCCGCAGCCGCGCGCCATTTTGCAACGTTTCCCGCAGGCAAGCCAATCTGCATACACGCGGAGGACGATGCGCGCATAAGGGCGCGGAAGCTCCGTTATTCCGAGCACGAAAAGGTGCGCGACAAGGCGGCTGCGCAGATTGCCTGCCAGAAAGCGCTGCACATGGCGTCGCGCAGCGGGCGCCGCATCCACATGTGCCATCTCACCACGGCAAAGGAGGTGGACATGTGCCGCAGGCACCCCAACGCCACTTACGAAATAAACCCCGCGCACCTTTACCTCTGCATTGACGACCTGGTTGACCTTGGCTTTTTGGGGAAAGTTAACCCGCCGCTTCGCGACAGGACGGAAATGGCGCGCCTCTGGCGCAAGGTGGACGACTGCGCCATCATCGCATCCGACCACGCGCCCCATCTTCCCTCGCAGAAAAAGCTCGGCGCCTCGGGCCTTCCCGGAGTTGGCACGCTCCTTCCCCTCATGCTGCAGGCGGTTCACGCGCGCAGGCTCACGCTGCCGCGCCTCGCGCGCATCTGCTCCTACAATGCCGCAGCCGCATTCTCCCTTGCGGGCAAGGGCGAAATCGCGGAGGGCAAGGACGCGGACATCGTGCTAATTGACATGCACAGGAAATGGCGCATCTCGGCGAAAAACCGCCTCAGCAAGTGCAAATGGACACCTTTTGAAGGCATGGACGTGTACGGGAAAATAGAGGGCGTGTACCTGCGCGGAAGGCTCGCCTACGATGGCAAGCGCGTGATTTCAAAGGCAGGCAAGGGGAAGGAAGTGAAGTAGGCCCCAAGCTGAAAATTTTGCAATAAGGCAAAACAAATGCATGTTTCTGTTCCGTTGTGTTTGCTCACTTCAGCCCCAGCCAGACCTGCGCGCCGCTCGCATCCGTGCCGGAAAGCGCGCGCACCTCTATGAAGTAGGTGCCTGACTTCGTGATGTTGCCAATGCCGGAAGACGCAAGGGTGAACGCGCTGCCCGCCACTATCTGCTTTCTCCCGTTTGCCGAATCCATCTCGATTATAATGTCCCTGCCGCTCACCGACACGCCCTTCACTTTCTCCGGGATTTCTATCTCTTCCGTAACAGCCGACGCGCCGCCAAGGTAGCCCACCGAGTCTGCAACGGAGGCTAGCCTGTGCGCGGCAAACTCCGCCTTCTGAACTGACAGGTCATCGCCCGAAACGTTCGCGCGCCCGTATGCATAGAGCAGCACCGGAATGAGGAGGAAAAGCGCCATGCCCACCAGTATGAGTATCTCCATGCTCATCTGCCCGCGCGCGCATGTTTTTTCCATAAAAGCATTTCCCCCGCTCACATTATTATTGCTTCCGCAGCAGCCCCTATGCAGGCGCCGCGCCCTGCCTTGCAATCGCAGCCCTCTTCTTCTCGTCAATCACCGCGAACACAAGCACAAGGAAGAACATGGTGGCAAGCAGGATTATCAGCAGCGGGTTGAAGATGTAGAAAGGCACCGCCTTGCCATCCACCACGAAACTGTCCGCAAGCGCGCTCATGTTGTATATCGAATGTATCGCGATGGCGAGGAACACGCCGGGGACGAACGCCAGCCTTGCCACCGACTTAAGCTGCCGAATGCTCCTCGCATACCCGATGGAAGCGGAAACCGCAGCGGTGAAGCATCCGTGCGCGAGCGTGTTGAAGAACGAGCGGTAGAGTATGAGTGTCGCCCATCCCACAAGCCCGATGTCGAACGGGTTTGCCTTGAACGAGAAGTAAAACCAGTTCTCCACGAATGCAAAGCCCGCGCCGCACGTGAATCCCAGCAGCAGGCCCGTGAGCGTGTCGTTGTAATCATGGTGCCCGGACATGAAAAGTATGCCGATGCCCTTGAAAGTCTCCTCCACAACGGGCGACACCAGCATGGTCGCGACAATCATATACGGCGCAATGTCCGCGCCCTGCAGCCCGGATACGATTCCCGAGCTTACCAGCAGCGACAGGAAAGCCGCAAACATGCCCCACACGAACATGCCGACGAAAAAGCGCAGGGGCTTGCCCTCCTCCCGCTTCTCAAAATACCACGCCGCCGAAAAATAAAGGAAAGGTATCGCAAACGAGCCTATCGCCGAAAGGAGCATTATCTTCCCGGCATCCTCCGCGCCCGATGCCACGGTGAGGGACTGGAGCATCACCCACACCAGCACGCCCACGCAGGCAAGCTCGAACACGAGCGTTATCGGGTGCATGATGAGGTCCGCGATTTTCTCCTCGAACGGCCTGTCCATCACATTCGGCGCAATCAATGTCCGCACCGTGTATTCCCCCTTCACGCTTTCCGGGCTCTTGGTGCCGTATGCGTACTTCGCCACCGCGAAAAGCAGGGCTATCAGCACCAGCGTGACCGAGGGCACCCACAGGAGCACCATGCCCGTCAGGCTGTTCCTTATGTCGGCCTCGTATGCCCCCCAATCCTCGTTTATCTCGAAAAATTTCCCGTAGACGGTCCCGTCCGCCCCCCTGCCCACGATGGCGTACCTGGTCTTCTCGGCAGTTTTCTTGCCGTACTGCGCGTTTATCTCAAGCTCTATGCTGTTCTTTGCCTTCGGTGCGACTGCGCCCAGCAGGTTGATGATTTTCCACCCGTCCTCCTCCTGCCTGATAAGGTAGATTGACATCGGGTCGTCGTTCGGATTCCGTATCTCGGCATCCACGATGATTATCTGCGGGCTCTTGAGCAGCGTCTCGTTCTTGATTGCTATGTCCGCGTTCAGGCCGGTGCCGAAATCGGCAAGCTGGTCCGCAAGCTCGTCTGCAAAGATAATCTGCGAGGACAGGAGAATGGCGAATGCGAGAAAGAGGATGTTTTTTGCCACATCAATCCCCTAGAACGGTATGGGCAGGTAAAGCCCGGCGTGCCTCACAACCCACACGTATGCCTTGTACCATATCTCATTTTTCCTCTTGATGGTGTCGAGCAGCTCCTTGAACGCCTCCTTTTCAGCCGACGCAAGCTTGCTTTCCGTGACCTTGATGTGCTCCTTGCCGTCCACCACGGTCTTCTCCTCCTGCGAGCCAATCTGCTTCTTCGCCTGCGCGTACCACGGCGGCAAGGACGATTTTTTCTTCTTTATGGCGGTTATGAAGTCCTCGGTGGTGACCGAGCGCTGGTGGCCCGTCTTGAAAGCCGTCCTCCACGGGATTGCCGCCGCCTCCTCCACCACTGACTTGAGGTCTGCCGACGCATAGCCAACAGTTGCCAGCGCCAGCCTGAAATAGCAAATCCTTGATGCTGCCGGCACTTTTTTCACATGCAGCCGCAGGATATCTTTTCTTGAGTCGAGGTCAGGCTCCGATATTATGATTGCCTTGCCGAAACGGCCCGAGCGCCTCAGCGCCGGATCCACGTCCCACGGCGCGTTGGTTGCGCCAACCACGAGCACGTTGGAGTTGTTGGACTCCACTCCGTCCATCTCGAAAAGCATCTGGTTCACGGCCATCTTCATGTGCGCATTGGACTGGCCCATGTCCTCCCTTCTTCCGCCCATGGCCTCCACTTCGTCGAAAAAGACGATGCACGGCGCGTTCTTCCTCGCGGTCTCGAAAATGTTGTGCAGGTTCTTTTCCGTGTTGCCCACGTACATGTCCACGATGTCCGAGATTTTCGCGTTGATGAAGTTCGACTGGCACTCGCCCGCCGCAGCCTTCATGATGAAAGTCTTTCCGCATCCCGGCGGGCCGTAAAGCATGATGCCTCCTCCGGCCAGCTTGCCGTATTTCTTCGCCAGGTCGGGCTTGAGGAGCGGGTATACTATGGCCTCGTTTATCTCCTCCTTCATCTTCTTCATTCCCGCGACGGATTCGAATTTCATGGTGGGCTTGGTGAGCAGCTTCGCCGCGTTTATCCCCTGGTTCTGCGCGTTCGGGTCGCCGGCGCCGACAGCCTGCGCCCCGCCGCCACCTGACTGCTTGCCCTTCGCGATGTCGCGGTGGTTTATCGCCTCGGTGAATTGCGGGTTGAGCTCTATCGCCTTGTCATAGTCGGCAATCGCCTTGTCGAGCTGGTTGAGGTAATCGTACGCAAGCCCCCTGATGTGGTATGCCTCGGAGAAGCTGCTGTTGAGCTTGATGACCTCGGTGAAATCCTCCACCGCCTTCTCATAGTCCTGCAGGCACGCATATGCCAGCCCGCGGTTGTAGAATGCCTTGAGGTACTTGGGGTTCAGCGTGAGCGCGCGCTCGTAATCCTCGATAGCCTCGTTGAACTGCTGCTTCCTGTAGTAGGCGTCGCCCCTGTTGTTGTAGATGACCGGATTTTTCGGGTCAAGCTCCGCCGACTTCGCATAGTCCGCAATGCCCTTGTCGAAGTTCTTGAGGTTGTAGTGGCAAAGCCCGCGGTTGAAGTATGCCTCGGAAAAAGTCGGGTTCAGTATTATCGCGGTGTTGTAAGCCTCGATTGCCTTTTCATAGTCGCCCTTCTCGTAGAGCGTATTGCCGCGGTGGTAATACGTCCGCGCGTCAGTCGGGCTTGGTTTTTCCGGCATAGGCTCTGCCTCATCTGCGCACTATTCACGCTGCTCCAGACTAATCCCGATGAACTTTAAAAAGTATGGTGCCCTCAGGCGGGGTTCACAGCGGTGATGCGCACTATCCTGCTGCCGCTTGCCTCAAGGTCCACGCTCACGTTCATGGCAGTCACGTTTTCCGCAGGCGCGCCCGTGCCTTCTATGGCAAGCTCAATGCCGCCTTCCGGGCCAAGATAGTTCTTGCCGTCCTTGGAAAGCACGGATGGAAGCCTGATTTTCCCGGTCCAGTCCGTGCTCAGCGTTGCGCTCACGTTTGCGGATGCGAGGCTGGCGACCAGCGCCTCTGCCGCATCCTTGCTCCCGTTGCCCGCAAACGATGCAACCGAGTCGGGGAAAACCGCGGTGTACCCGCCCGCCAGCAGGTCCCTGCCTATCGTTTCGCTGTCTGTGTAATCGTTCTGCACGCTGATTATGCCCGGCTGCGTGCCTGTCGCATATGCCTTGCCTGAAACCGCCGCGTCAAGCGCCTCCTTGCTCGCATTGGCGACATAGACGAACGACCTTTCCTTGTAGGTGGCGTTTGCCGCGGCTGACAGCTGCTTTGCCGCAGCCCTGCCGCCCCACCCGACCAGCACGCTGTAGGTTGCCTGCGGCTGCGAGGAAATTTCCGCCTCTATCTGCACTCCCGACACGACTGTCGGCAGTATCGTAATCGAGCCCATGCCCGTCACCTGCCCCGCGTCCACGCGCGCGGCAAACTGCGCCTCGTGTGTGGAGCCTTCCTCGTAAATCGGGTTAACCTGCATGCTTATGCTCGTGCCCTCGGCAACAACCGTCGTCCCGTTCCCGTCGCTGACCTTCACCTTGTCAGACGTGGCCAGGTAGGCGGTGGCGACTGCGGACGCATTCACCGCCTCGAATTCCAGCGCGGCAGCCGGCACTCCCTTTGAGCTTTTCAGGCTCACCACCAGGCTGTCCCCGCTCCAAACCGCATACGTTGCCGCGCCGCTCGAGACAAGCCCGTCCTTCACCTTCTCAATCGCGCTCGCATTCCCGGTAACGACGAGATACGGCTCATAGCGTGTAATCGTGATGTTTGCAACCGCGCTTCCAACAAAGCTCGCCATGGACGAATTGCCGCCGCTCGCGCCCGTGCTTGCGCTTTTGCTGCCCGCATTCTGGAGCATGCCTATGGCAAACGGCTCAAGTATGAAAAGAACCACTATCCCTATGGCGAATATTGCAATATACATCGTCTTCTTGTCCATGCGCTCACTCCCAGAGGTAATCTGACCAGTAGTTTAAAAAAGCGTTTTGTTTCCATAATGCTTGGCGAATATATGGCAAATGTGAAAAAAGGGGACTTAGTTAAGCTGGAATACACCGGAAGGATGGCGAAGACCGGGCAGATATTCGACACCACGGACGAAGCCATCGCGAAAAAGGCAGGCATCTGGGAGTCCTCCGCCATCTACGGGCCCAAGCATGCGCTCTTCGGGAGCGGCGCAATCATTCCCGGCATGGAAGAGGCAATCCTGAAGTCCCAAATCGGCAAGGGCGAGGACTTTGCCATCGAGCCGAAAAAGGCATTCGGCGAGCGCGACAGCGGGCTCGTGCGGCTGATTCCCGAGAAGGAATTCCGCAAGCAGCGCGTGCAGCCAGCGCCCGGCATGATAGTCTCCCTCGACAACTCCCTCGCGCGCGTGAAGTCCGTGACATCCGGCCGCGTGGTGATTGACTACAACCACCCGCTCGCAGGCGAGCAGGTCATCTACTCGATAAAGGTGCTTGAAGTAATCGCCGACGACAGGAAAAAACTGGAAGCCATCCTGTCCGCAAATTCCCTGAATGGCGACATCGCGCAGGCGGCTGGCAACGGCGGCAAGTTCACCGTCGCCCTCAAGGGCGCGCCTGCGGACAAATTCGAGTCCGCAAAGCGCACCATCATGGCGGTGGTGCCTGGCACCGAAGTGAAGTCAGGCTGATTTTTTCCCTTCTGCAATTTTCTTTTCCACTTCTTCAGGCACCCTGCTCTTCAATTCCAATCCCCTGCGCATCCTCTCGCGCACCAGCGTGCCCCTGTATTTTTTGCGCGCAACAAGCGGCACGCGCGCCACCTGCTTTCCCGCGCGCCTCATCAGTTTCAAAACAAGCGCATTATTGGAAAAGCAAACATCATAGCGCGGCACGTGCGCGTCAAGATAGGACACCCACTCGTAATCATTTGGGACGTCCTGCAAAAGGAACACCCTGCACTTTCCCGCCAGATTTTCCTTTGCAAGCACCGCGCGCAGCATGGACAGCCTTTCGCGCGCGGAAAACGGGTTCTTCCCCGTCTTCTTTTCCTGCGCGCTTCCGATGACGACCAACACCTTGCCGCTGCGCTTCGCAATCCACTTAAGCGCGGACAAATGCCCCCTGTGGAATGGCTGGAACCTTCCGACAAAAAGCGCCACTGGCTGCTTGCCCGTGCGCTTGGCATGCGGCTGCCTGCCGATAGATAGCCCTGCCTTCCCTCCAGCCATAAAAACTACCCAGAACTAGTGCTTGAAGTGCCTTCTGCCGGTGAATGCCATCGCAATTCCGAGCCTGTCTGCCGCGGCAATCACTTCGGCATCCTTCACACTGCCGCCGGGCTGCACCACGCACCCCACGCCCGCCGCGGCAAGCGCCTCTATGCCGTCTGCGAACGGGAAGAAGGCATCCGACGAAGCCGTGGTGCCGACGAGGTCGAACCCGTGCCTCTTCGCCTTCTGCACCGCGATGTTGCACGCGTCCACCCTGCTCATCTGCCCTGCCCCCACGCCGATGAGCTGCTTGCCCTTGGCAATCGCAATCGCGTTGGACTTTATGTGCTTGACGAACTTGGTTGCAAAGTAGGCGTCCTCCAGCTGGCTATCGGACGGCTTTTTCGCAGTAACAGCCTTCACCGCCGCCCTGTCGTAGATGCCCGGGTCCCTTCCCTGGTAGAGCATGCCCCCCACTATGTAGCGGAACTCCACCGAGCGCTCCAGGCTCTGGCCCCATATGTTTGAAACGTCCAGTATCCTCCTGCTCTCGCGCTGCTTGAGTATCTCAAGCGCCTCGGGCTCGAAGCCAGGCGCCAGCACCACCTCAAGGTAGCGCGTGCCAATCGCCTTTGCGGTGGCGACGTCCAGCTTCTTGGAGAACGCAATCACGCCGCCGTACGCGGACTCCGGGTCGGATGCATACGCGCGGGCATAGCTCTCCTCGAGCGTCCTGCCCTCCGCCCCGCCGCACGGGTTGTTGTGCTTGAGTATCACCGTCGCCACTTCGTCCTTGAACTCGCGGATGAGCGAGAATGCCGAGCTGGCGTCCAGGAAATTGTTGTACGAAAGCGCCTTGCTTCCCTCGTATATCCTCGAGTCGAAAATGCTGTTCCTCCCCAATATCCTGTAGGCCGCAGCCTGCTGGGACGGGTTCTCGCCGTACCTCAGGCCATACGCCCTCTCGAACTTCATCTCCAGGAAGTCGGGGAACAAGTCGTCGTTGGTGGCGCCTGACAGGTAGCGGCAGATTGCGGCGTCGTAGCTTGACGTCCTCGCAAACGCCTTGAGCGCCAGCTCGCGCCTCTTCTTCTCGGGCACGTCCCCGTTTTCCAGCATGCCTGCAATCGGGCCATAATCCTTCGGGTCAACCACCACGACGACGTGCTCGTGGTTTTTCGCGGCTGCCCTGACCATCGCCGGCCCGCCGATGTCTATGTTCTCAATCGCCTCTTCAAGCTTCACGCCTTCCCTTCCGGCAACCTGCTCGAACGGGTACAGGTTGACGACCACCATGTCAATGGGCTCTATGCCGTTTTCCTTTGCCTGCCTTGCATGGGCCGCGCTGTCGCGCCTGTAAAGTATGCCGCCGTGTATCTTCGGGTGCAGCGTCTTCACCCTTCCCTCGAACAGCTCCGGGAAGCCCGTGATGTCGGATACTTCGCGCACCGCAATCCCGTTCTCCCTCAGGCATTTTGCGGTGCCTCCGGTGGATATGATTTCCACTCCGCACGCGGACAGCCTCGCAGCAAAGGCAGCCAAACCACTCTTGTCCCAAACGCTCACTAGCGCGCGAGTAACCTTGAACGACACAAAGAAGCCTCCATCTGCTTATCCCCACTACATTTTTTAAATGCAGTCTTCCTCACACTGCCATGCAAGGCGCGTTTGCAAGGAAAAAAGAGGCGCCCGCCGTTTTCGGCGGCGCCCATTTGCCGCAGGCAAATAGGGAACATAAGCCTGCCGAGGCAGCGCACGCTCCCGCAGTCTCGCCTTTCGACTCTTCAGTGCTCATGGCGGAGAAAAAAGCGCCCCAAGCGCGCCCAATCCCTGTTTCAATGTCTGAAGGCCCCATGCAGCTCCGCGAATCTCAGAACGTTGAGCAGCATGGGCGCGCCTCTTTCGAGAAAAGCGTGAAGGTGGAGATTGACGCCATGAAGGCGCGCATAATGGCAAAGCTTGCGGCAAATAAAAAGAAAAAAGGGAAAAAGGGAAAAGACGGGAAAAAGAAGGACGACGGCAAGTAAGCGCGCGGGCAGGGAAGCGGCGGAAAAAAGAAAGGCGGCTGATAGGCACAGCAGCTACTTCTATCCATCCATCATCGTCTTCACTCTCCGGCTGCCGCGCCGCCGCCCGCGCTTTCCGTTGCGCTCGCCATCCCCCAGTCTGTTTCAAACGTTTCCGCGAGTTCCTTAACTTTCTCCCCCTCCACTTCCACCGCGGCCTCGCGATTGTAATTCAGCGCGCTCTCCGAGAAATTTATGCTCCCGACAAGCGCGCGCTTGCCGTCAACGACGGCAAATTTTGAGTGCGTGAGCTTGTAGGAAAAGCTCGCCCACCGCGCATCCACTCCAAGCGCGGTGAGGGCGTCGAACATCCTCTGCTTGCGCGAATCCTCCACGCGCGGCTCCATTATCACGCGCACCCTCACGCCGCGCTTCACGGCATCGCCAAGCTCGCGCGCAATGTCGTCCGAGGTGAAAACATACATCTCGATGTCAATGCCCTGCTGCGCGGAGCGGATGAAAGAGACCACTTCCCCCTCCGCGCCTGGGGAAAGGACGAGCGCCACTTTTGCATTGCACCCCGCGCATGCGGCTGGCGGCAGGAAGGCGATGTAAAGAAGAAGGACGGCAGCTAAAATCAGGAGTAGGCATATCGCAAGGTCTTTCCTTTCCCACTCACGTTTCCCTTCCATAATCCTCAAGCCTCTCCAGGGACTGCGTCTTTCCATGCGAGTGCACGATTGCCTGCACCAGCGCCTCGCACGCCTCGAAGTTCGTGATGCACGGGATTCCGTGCTCCAGGCACGCGCGGCGTATCCTGAAGCCGTCCGTGCTTGCGACCTTGCCCTTTTTCGGCGTGTTGAATACCAGGCGTATCTTCCCATTCCTGATTTCGGAAATGATGTTAGGCTCGCCCTCGTCTATCTTCCGAAGCACGATGATGTCCTTGCCGAGGTGCATTGCCGTGGTGGGCGTGGCATACACTTCAAAGTCCATGCCCTGCAGCGCCACGGCAAGCGGCGCGGCGCGCTCCTTGTCGCCGTCCTTGAGCGAGATTGCCACCCCGCCGCTTTCAGGTATCCTAAGGTTCGCGCCCAGGAGCGCCTTCATGAAGGCCATGGGGAACTGCTTGTCCGTGCCCATGCTCTCCCCGGTGGACTTCATCTCCGGGCCCAGCACGGTGTCGCTTCCAGGCAGCTTGAGGAACGGGAACACCACGCCTTTCACGGCATAGTGGTTCATCTTCGGCATGTCCGCCCCCGCGCCGATGTCCCGGAGCTTCCTGCCCATTATCACCTGCATGGCGAGCTTGACAAGCGGCACGCCCGTCGCCTTTGAAAGGAACGGCATGGTCCTCGAGCCGCGCGGGTTCGCCTCGAGCACGAAAACAACGTCGTCCTGCACCACGTATTGTATGTTGATGGCGCCCACGGTCTGAAGCGCCAGCGCGATTTTCTCCGAGAATTCCAGTATCTGCCTCTGCACCTCTTTCTTCAGCCTCACGCACGGCACCACGTTGTTCGCGTCGCCCGAATGCACGCCCGCGCGCTCCACATGCTCCATTATGCCCCCGACAAACAAATGCTCGCTGTCCGCCACGCCGTCAATCTCGCACTCGATGGCCCTTTCGATGTACTTGTCAATCAGCACGGGCTTTTTCTCCGAAACGTCCACTGCCTCGCCGATGTACTTTTTCATCTCGGCGGTGTCATAGACAATCATCATGCCCCTTCCCGCAATCACGTAGCTCGGCCTCACCACGATGGGGTAGCCAATCCTTTCCGCAACCGCGAGCGCCTCATCGAGGTTTGTCGCGGTGCCGTTCTCGGGCTGGCGGATGCCAAGCTCGTGCAGCAGCACCTTGAATTTCTCCCTGTCCTCGGCAACGTCGATGCCGTCCATCTGCGTCCCCAATATCCTCACGCCGTTCATGGAGAGCTTCTGCGCAAGGTTGATGGAGGTCTGCCCGCCGAACTGCACCACCACGCCCTCGGGCTTCTCGTGCTCTATGATGTTCATCACATCCTCGTAGGTGAGCGGCTCGAAGTACAGCCTGTCCGAAGTGTCAAAGTCGGTGCTCACGGTCTCGGGGTTGTTGTTCACCATGATGGATTCTATCCCCATCTCGCGGCATGCATACGCGGCGTGGCAGCAGCAATAGTCAAACTCGATGCCCTGCCCAATCCTAATCGGGCCGCTGCCGATGATGAGCACCTTCCTCCTGCCTGTCGGCACGCTCTCGTTCTCGCTTTCGTATGTCGAGTAGTAATACGGCGTCTTCGCCTCGAACTCCGCGGCGCAGGTGTCCACCATCTTGTAGACCGGCAGCACGCCGTGCTTTTTCCTCATCTGGCGCACCATCTCGGCTTCCTGCCCGACCACGGCGGCAATCTGCTCGTCAGAGTAGCCCATCCTCTTCGCGTCGAGCAGCACTTCCCTCCCGAAAACTTCCCGCTTGAGCCTCCTTTCCATGTCAACATAATCGGCAAACCTGTCCAGGAACCACATATGTATGTTCGTCATTTCCGATATCCTCTTCCTGTCCCAGCCCGCGCGCAGCGCGTCGAGGATGGCGTGCATCCTCAGGTCTGTCGGCGCGGTCATGTGCCGCTCCCAATCCGCCTTCTCCACCTTCGCCTTCTTCGTCTCCACCGAGCGGAGCGCCTTGCCGAACGCCTCCTCGAAAGTCCTGCCTATCGCCATCGTCTCGCCGGTGGACTTCATCTGCGTGCCAATCACGCGGTTGCTCTCGGGTATCTTGTCGAACGGCCATCTCGGTATCTTCACCACGCAATAATCCAGCGCAGGCTCGAATGCCGCGGGCGTGGTTTTCGTCACCGCGTTCTTTATCTCGTGCAATCCCATGCCCAGCGCAATCTTCGCAGCCACCCTCGCAATGGGGTAGCCGGTTGCCTTGGACGCCAGCGCCGACGACCTGCTCAGGCGCGGGTTCACTTCCACCACGATGTACTCCCCTGTCTTCTGGTTGAGCGCGAACTGTATGTTGCACCCGCCCTCTATGCCGAGCGCGCGGATTATTTTTATCGCGGCGCTCCGGAGGATTTGGTGCTCGTCGTCGGAAAGCGTCTGGCTGGGCGCCACCACCACCGACTCGCCGGTGTGCACGCCCATGGGGTCCACGTTCTCCATGTTGCAGATGGTGATGCAGTTGTCAAACCCGTCCCGCATCATCTCATACTCGAACTCGCCCCAGCCGAGCACGGACTCCTCCACAAGTATCTGGTGCGTCGGGGAAAGCGTGAAGCCAAGCGTGAGCAGCGCCTCGAAATCCTGCCTGTCCCTTGCAATGCCGCCGCCCGTGCCTCCCAATGTGAATGCGGGGCGGAGTATGAGCGGGAAGGGGTGCTTCCTGGCAAACTCCTCCGCCTCCTCAACCGTGCCTGCTGCGACGCTGTCGGGTATCGGCTCGCCTATCTCCTTCATGAGCGCGCGGAATTTCCCCCTGTCCTCCGCCTTCTCAATCGCCTCGATGCCCGTCCCCAGCAGTTCCACATTGTATTTTTCCAGCACGCCTTTCTCATGCAACTCCACAGCGAGGTTCAGGCCAGTCTGCCCGCCCATGGTGGCGATGATGCCGTCCGGCCTCTCCTTTGCGATAATCCGCTCCAAAAAGTCCGCGCGCAGCGGCTCAATATATACTATATCCGCAATCTCCTTGTCCGTCTGGATGGTGGCGGGGTTGGAATTCACCACCACCACCTCAATCCCTTCCTGGCGGAGCGATGCGCACGCCTGCGAGCCCGAGTAGTCGAACTCGGCAGACTGGCCAATCACAATCGGCCCAGAGCCGATTACCAGCACTTTTTTGATATCCGTCCTTTTTGGCATGTCAATCACTCAATAATCCTCAAACCATCGCTGCAAACCTGTCGAACAGGTGCTTCGAGTCGCACGGGCCGGGGTTTGCCTCGGGGTGGTACTGCACCGCGAAAATTGGCAGCTCGTTGTGCGCAATCCCCTCCACCGTCCCGTCTGTCAGGTTGGTGTGCGTCACCCTCCACTCCTTCCCCAGGCCTTTCCCGTCAACGGCATAGCCGTGGTTCTGCGTGGTGATGACCACCTGCTTCTCGCGGATGTCGAGCACCGGGTGGTTGCCTCCCCTGTGCCCGAACTTGAGCTTGTAGCATTTTGCGCCCGCTGCCTGCGCGAGCAATTGGTTCCCCAGGCAAATCCCGAAAATCGGAAGGTGGAAGAGCTTCTTCAGCTCGTCTGACTGCTTTGTCAGCATCGCGGGGTCGCCCGGCCCGTTGCATGCGATTATCCCTTTCGGCGAAAACGCGAGCATCTCCTCCGCGCTCGCGTTCCACGGCACGGCGACGACTTCCACGCCGCGCTTGTTCATCTCCCTCACTATCCCCATCTTCACGCCATAATCAACGAGCACCACCCGCTTCCTGCCCTTTCCGTAGCACGTCGCCTTTCCCGTCGACACCTTCTCCACGAAATTGATTTTCGAATAGTCCAGCGCGCGCGCAAGTGCCAGCATTTCCCCACTTTCCCCGCTGCCGTCGCCCTTGTCAAAGACCGCGACGCACGCCGGCATCACGCCGCTCTGCCTGATTTTCCTCACGACTGCGCGCGTGTCCAATCCGCAAATGCCCGGCACGCCCTCCTCCTCCATCCTCCTTTGCAGGCTTTTCCCGCCCTTCACATGGCGGGGCTCGCGGCAAAGCTCGCGGATGGCATATCCCTCGACGTGCATTTTCCCCGACTCGCACCAGTCGCGGCTCATGCCGTAATTTCCGATAAGGGGGTAGGTCATGGTGAGAATCTGCCCCGCGTATGACGGGTCCGTGAGGCACTCCTCATACCCCGTCATGTTGGTGGTGAATACTGCCTCGCCCACCCTGCGCGCGCTCGCGCCAAATCCCCTGCCGGAAAAAATAGTTCCGTCCGAAAGCACGAGGAGTGCTTGCTTCCCCTCCCCCTGCCTGGAATTGCCTCGGGCCAAAAAATTCTTCAAATCCAAAAACACACGAACCCAAGAGTAATTGATGCATGGGAAATGAATTTAAACCTGGCAGTGCGTCCGGCGTAAAAATGAAACAACACTTTCTGCCCCTCTGCCCCTGCCCAAACGCCCCGGCTCACCGCCGTTTTATTAAATTTCCTGCGGGAAATGGGGCATGGCACGATTGCTCGCCGCTCTTGCGTTTTCCCTCATCATGCTCATGCCCGTGGCGTTTGCCCTTTCAAGCAATTCCTCCTCAATCCTTGCGTTCGCGCAGTTTTCCGTCCCGCACGGGGCGCAGTTCTCCGTCCGGCCCTTCCCCCTCCAAGGCTCGCAGGCATTTGCCGTGGTGTCCAACGGCACCATCTACGGCATCTTCGCTTCCGGCCTTCCCGTGCTTGAGGACGCCCCCCTCACCGCGCCTGACGACATCGAGGCCGCGCTTTCCGCCTATTATACTTCGCAGGATTATTCGCCCAATATCTCATTCTCCGACGTCCATGCAGGGCTTCTTTCAGTGGCGGGAAACTATGAGAAAGGCGAGGCAAAATGCAGGATACTGACGGGGGCAGACCGGACGGCATGCACGAGCTTTGAGAGCTGCCAAAAGGCATGCTACTCGGTCACTTCCTTCTGCCTTAACATCGCGCTGGGCTCCGGCCGCCCATTTGTCAACGAAATCTGGAAATTTGAAAACAACAGCCGTGCACTTGGCTCGGCATACCTTAACGAGAGCGTCGCCTACGCAGCCACGCAGGACGGCATCACGCTTGGGGAAGCGAAGGCATACCTTGACTCGCTCATCGGCGTGAACCGCGCGGCGACATCTGCCAGCAAGAGCGCGCTTTTCGACGGTTACTCCTACTGCTTTGAGCCAGATTATGCGCTTCCAGTGATTACGAACATGCAGCTTACCGCGCAGAAGCGCTACGCGCAGGCCGAGGCATTCTTCACGCTTTCCGAAACCGCAAGGCAGGTGCGCAGCCGCACGCTTGCCGCGCTAGAGGCAAAGGCAGCGGAGGAAAAGGACGCGCAGTCCGCGCAGGCGGCAAGGGATGCCGCGCTTGCCGAGCAGAACGCCTCTTCAGCGCCTGCTCAAAACGCCAGCGCGCCTGCTTCCGCCGCCCAGCCCGACTCGGGCTTCCCGCTTGCACTGGCAGGCGCAGGCATTCTCGGTGCAATCTTCATTGCCGGCGCCTACTTCGCATTCTTCTCCAAGAAGAAGGGAAAGGGGCTGTAGGCTCTCCCTTTTTATTATATTATTTCCTAGCCCTACTCATGCACATTGGCATACTCACCGGCACGCGGCCGGACATCATAAAGATGGCGCCGCTTTTCTGGGAAGCGAAAAAGCGCGGGCATACGCCCATGCTGATACACACCGGGCAGCACTACTCCGACCATCTCTTCTCGGGAGTCTACAAAAGCATGGGGCTTCCCCTGCCCAACCATAAGCTCGAGGTGGGGGACTGCGCCTCGCCAGCGCAAAGCGTGGGCAAGATGGTGCTGGCTATTGACGAGCTCCTGCGCAAAAAGGAGCATCCTGACATCCTTCTTGTGCATGGCGACACCCTTACCTGCCTTTCAGGCGCACTTGCAGCCTACCTGAACATGGTGCCCGTGGGCCACATTGAGGCCGGGCTTCGCACCTTTTCACATGAGCCTTTCCCAGAGCAGCTAGACACCCGGGGGTCGGATGCAGCGTCGGACATTTACTTCGCGGCAACTGAGCTTAACAGGCAAAATCTGCTAAAAGAAGGCTTTTCGGACAAGCACATCTTCGTGGTGGGCAACACCTCCGTTGACACTGCCCTCTGGGCCGCGGCAAAGCCCGGCGCAGAAGCGGCGCGCTTCTTCCTCTCAAAAGGAGTGGACTTTTCCAAGCCCACGATATACTTTTCCATCCACAGGCGCGAAACCACGCTTAGCAAGGAAAGGTTCACGGCCGCCGCAGAAGCCGCATTCTCCCTGGCGGACTCAGGCTATTGCGTAGTATGGTCCATCCGCCCGGGCACCGCGGCTGCGCTTGAAAAGTGGGGTCTCGCCGGCAAGCTAGCCGCGCACCCCAATATCCACGCAATTGAGGAAATCCCCTCCTACGTTGACATTATCCAGCTCATGAAAAAATGCCGCTTCGTGTGCACCGACTCCGGCTCCATGCAGGAGGAATGCTGCGCGCTCCACATTCCCTGCATCACGGTGCGCTACGTCACCGACAGGCCGGAGAGCGTGGCATCCGGCGCCAACATCCTCGCGCGCCCGGACAGCGCGCAAACCATCGTCGCAGCCGCCGCGCAGGCGGAAGCCGCGCACGGGCAGATGTCCCGCGCGCCCAACCCATACGGGAACGGCAACAGCGCCGCGCTCATACTGGACGCGCTTGAAAAGCTGGACGGAAAGCTGACAAGATGGGAGCATGAAAGAAAGTAGGGCTGCTTGATAAGGAGCGCGCGCGGCACAAGAAAAAGGCCACGCAGATGAAAGTCGACCTTAGAGCCTACTTATTGTAACTGCCATGGCATAGCACCTGCTCCCACTTGGCGCCTCCCTCTCCAAAACAAGGGCATCCTGCGCAGGATAGGTCCGAACAATCCAGGCGTATTGCGCACACCTGTCTCTTGCACCGCTGTGCAAGATGGCGGGCACTGGGAAGTTCTGAAGAAATGAACGCTTGCTATTAATCGGTCCAACTTCGGCGGGAAAGTTTGAAGGTTGAGTGAAAATTTACGACTTTCCACCGGAATCCTGCTTGCAAAGCGTATTTAAGCGGGGCACGGCTTTCTTTTCTATGGCCGTGCACATGGCAAATTTCTAACCTATGGTTATAAAAAGTATTTGTTTCTTATCATAAATGATAAGATATGAGTACCATTGATGTTGTATTAAGCAAGATGAAGCCAGTCTTCCGGGCGCGCGAGTTCATCGCAGCGCTTGGAGGAAAGGCGGCATATGCATACGTCGCCCTCCACAGGCTCAAGCGCGCGAAGAGGATAGAAAGCGTGAGAAATGGCTGGTGGGCAAGAATAGGTGCAACCCCCGAGGAAATCGCAAGCGCGGTTTCCTACCCCTGCTATCTCTCCTTCCATTCCGCGCTCCATGTGTATGGCCTGACCACGCAAATTCCGAGATATGTGCAGCTTGCCGTCTGTAGAAAGGCAAGAAAATATGGATTTGCAAATGGCGAAGCGCGCGAATACAGGGTAAAGAAGGGGGAATTCGGCGGGTTTGAGATAAAGGAGGGCATTCCCATTGCAAGCCCTGAAAAGGCGTTTGCGGACTGCCTGCGAATCCCGCGCGCGTGCCCGAATGCCATACTTTCCGAGGCAATTGATGGCGTGGATATCTGGGAAGTGAAGAAAATGTGCAATAAACGAATGCTAAAAAGGCTGAACGAGGTGGGTGCTAATGATAACGCGCGAATTGCTTGAAAAAAGCGGCGAGCCTGGTTTTACGGCTGGGCAGAAGGAAAAGGACTATGCCCAGCACTGGCTGCTCTCCTATTTTGCCCGGGAAGGATTTATGGGGGCTTTCAAGGGCGGTACCGCTCTCCAGAAAGCCTACGGGCTGCCAAGATACTCCGAGGATTTGGACTTTACGCTCAACGGTGCGCCCCTGCCAGGTTTTGATGCCATTTCACGATATCTTTCTTCTGCCGGCTTTGGGATAGTGAAATGGAAAAAAGAAGCGGCGGGGATCTCGCACAGCGCCAAGCTGCGCCTGCAAGGCCCGCTTTACAATGGAAAAGCAATAAGCGAGTGCTCCATCAGCCTGGATTTTTCAGCAAGGGAAAATTGTGCGCTTGCACCTGCCATGGTTGAAATCCACCCTGCATATCCCGATATAACGCCTTATTCCCTGCTTGTGATGGACAGGAAGGAAATTGCAGCGGAAAAAGTGCGCGCGGTCCTTACGCGCGCGTCCGCCCGCGATTTGTACGACTTGTCGTTCCTGCTGCGGCAGGGTTTTTTGCCTGATGAGGGAATGATAAATTCAAAGCTTTCCTACTATGGCATGCAATATTCCTATGAAGCGTTTGAGCGCGCAGTCGGCAAGCTCGCCCGGCTTTGGAAAGTCGAAATGAACGCGCTTGTGGCGCAGAAGCCGGATTTCGAGGCTGCGAAAGAGGAAGTCTTAATGAAGATGAAAGCAGTGCAGACTGCGTCTTCTTAGCGGGGCAAGCGCCCGCTTAAGGCACTGGGCCGAATGGGCGGGCTATCTCTTCCCGGCAGGAAGCGTTATCTTGAAGCATCCTTCCTCCACTTCCTGTATCTTGCCATGCCCGCCGCCGTCTTCCCGCCCATTTCCTTCAAGCTCTTCCTCTTCCTTGTCGTATTTCTCCCTGTTCTGCAAGTAGTCCACAAACTGCAGGAACACGCCTGCGCAAAGCGAATAGTATGCATAGATGGCGGCAAGCTCAGCCCGCGCGCCCAACCCCTACGGGAACGGCAACAGCGCCGCGCTCATACTGGACGCGCTTGAGAAATGGAGCGGCAAGTTCTCAAGATGGGAGCATGAACGAGGGTAGATGTTCCCCTCAGGAAAAAAGCGCCGAACTTTTCAAAAACAGGTAGCGGTTTTTATAAAGCTTGCGTGAGCTCCACTTTTCAATGTGGGGTGTGTCTTATGTTCTGCAATGAACCAAATGCTTACCGCAAGGTTTTTGCCTTCGCGCTTTTCATGGCAATTTTCGTCGGAATGGCGAGCGCGCATGTAAACATGCATTTTCCATTGGTGGCCGGAGCAAATACGAATGTTAGCCCAATAAACTTCAATTTCACTCCTATTGGCGAAGCAGATTCTACATTCAACTGCGCATTGTATGTTGATGGCGGATTGATAATCTCCAATGAATCCTCTGCAAATGACACTATCACCATCCTGCCGTGGACGGCTGCCGAAGGGACGCACACGTGGAACATCTCATGCGTTGGCGCCACTGATGTGTTCTCAGAAGTCGGAACCGCGTTGATATACGACATAACCCCTCCAGCATTCTCATCTTTTACAGTTCCAAGCTCAAGCACCGATTTCTTCAGGAACGGAAGCTCAATTACATTCACCGGCGGGGTGACTGACGCGCTTTCGGGCATAGCTGATGGTGCATCCTGCAACCCTGTGATGTCCATATCCGGGCCAGGCACGGATTTCACGGGCTATATAAACTACACCAACAATACCACCAACTTGTGCACAGGCACGATTGTAATCAACTCCACAGAGAGCGGTCCGTCTGGCAGCGGCGCCAAAAACCTCAATTTCACTGTTTCCGACAGGGCGGGCAATGCCGCTTCGGCTTCCAAGCAGTTCATAATAGACAATCTGGTTCCGTCCGTTGTCATATCTCGCCCAGCTTCCAACAACACTTATTCCAGCGGCACAGTTGCCGCAGTCATTTCGGACGAGCCGGTGCTTGGCATGGATGCTGTGAACTACACCAACGTTTCATTCTACAACTATACTGACGGAACGCTTGTCAACTCAAGCGTGTCATTCGGCAACGGCACAAAATCTATTTTTGTTGGCGTTCCCAATGACGTCTATAACATAACCGTAATCACTTATGACAAGGCGGGCAACAACAACACAATCTGGTTTTCTAACATCACAGTCGTTCCGGCGCCCAGCGTGGTGTCCGCGAGCATTTACAGCAACAATACCATAAATGCCTCGCTTGCAAAGGCGGGCGATAAGGTTTCCCTGAATGTCACCTACAGCGAGAACATCTCCGAAGGCACCGTGGTGGCAACGCTGGGGGGTTCCTCCGCAGTTTTGTCCGTAGTTACGGTTGGGAACACCTCTTACACTTATTCATGGGTCTTAAACGCCCAGCCGGAAGGCGTCCTCTCCTTCAATATCTCCAACTATACCAGCGCATACGGCCTGGTTGGAAACGACGCAACTTCAACAACTGACAGCTCAAGCGTGCTTTACGATAAGACAGCGCCAACCTGCTCGATTTACAGCCTGTCCAACCTTTCATCTTCCGCCTATGTGAACGCGTCCACTGCCACTGTTTACTACAAGAACACGAGCGGTGCGTCCTTCCGGGCAATTGTGAACGCAACCGACGCAACGGGCGTAAATAACGTCACCTTTGCAGCAATCAGCGGCTTTACTAACATGAGCTCGCTGGGGCAGGCTTCGGCGCCATACAGCCTCAATTACACCTGGGCAAGCGGCTCAACAACTGGCTTGCAGACTGTGACCTGCTACGACAACGCAGGCAACAGCAACACAACCAATTACACGCTCGCCCTTGCAATGCCGACTGTAACAATTTCGTTTGCCGAGCCTGACACGTTCTACTCGCCCGTGGATGGCAACAACATCATAAATGTGCGCGTGAATGTGACTTCAGCAGTGCCAGTAGCATTGGTGTCTCTGAACTTCTCGAACGTTACGTCCGGGTGCGGCGCCGAGTCCTCCACTGTTAATGCCACCTACAATTCCACGTCCGGCCTGTATGAAGGCTCATGCAATGTGAATTCGGCTGCGTTAATCAGCGACTTCGTGGGCGGCGCGCTGGTCGTTACCACCACCGATGCGGTTTCCAGCGCAAATGTGAGCGCCTATGGCGGCATAGTGCTCTACAACATGACCACTCCATTGTCTCCCGACCCGTGCATGCAGTTCAACGCAAGCGAAACCACCAATTTCTCAAACGAGCTCAACTTCTCGGCAATCAACCTGCGGCTTTCCATTCTGAGGAACGGCTCAGCCTCGTGCAACAACGGCACTGCTGCGCCGTGGGGCAACTCCACGAAGAAAGTGGCCTTCTTCAATTTCACATCGGTCAACCTGTCAACGCAGGCGCAGGCCGCCAAACTCCAGAACCTTTCAACCGCAATAAATGTGTCCGTTGCGCCACCGAAGGCATACTCTGACTCGAGGATATACGTGAACAGCACGTACTTTGCCGAGCTCAACACCACCACATCTATAACTCTCTATGACCTGCCTTTCTCAAGCGCGTCCAACATCACGGCAGATGCCGGTGCGGCGGGAGTGAACGGCACGCCGACGTGGTCGGACGCCTTCTTCGATGCGTCCTATAACACGTCAACATGCAACCTCACCTTCACGGTGAACGGCTTCTCGGGCTACAACGCAACAGACAACACCACGCCCACAGTGTCAGTAATCTCGCCGACCGTAGGCCAGAACGTTTCATCCACCACGGTCACGGTGCGCGCCACCCTGAACGGGACCGGCACCGAGATTTCCGCAGCCTCATTCCGCATCAACGGCTCGCTGGTCGGCGAATACAACAGCACCGCCAACACTGCAAACTGCTCCGCGTCGTCGAATGGCTCTGAAATATACAGCTGCACATTCACGACCGTCCTTTCCGAGGGCTCCCACAGCCTCAACGTGACGGCGTACGACTTTGGCGCGCCTGCCCCTGGCAACATGGGCAGCTCGGTGGTGAACTTCACGGTTGACCTCGCGCCAGTGGTATCAGTCCAGGTGCCCATCCCCAACGCCGTGCTTGCAAACGGCAGCAACACGACGCTGCTCAACTTCACCGCGGCTGACGCGGTTTCCGGCCTTAACACAAGTTCGTGCGCGTACTCGCTGAACGGCACAAGGATGCCGATAGCCACATGCGCCAACGGCACGCTGCTCAACTTCACCACTGACGGGGTGAAGACGCTTACGGTCTTTGCCAAGGACATTGCGGGAAACGAGGGCAACACCACGGTTTCCTTCATGGTGAACACGGCTGGCTCGAACAGCACCATCCTGAACACCACGACCAACGCAGCTTCCAATGAGACAATCTATGTCACGCCCACCAGCCCATCCTCCAGCATAATCATGGGCGCAAACGCGACAAACGTGAGCCTGAACATGACTGCCTACAACAGCACGTCATTCAATGTGGCGCTGCCCGGGATAAACGTGACTGCAAACACCACGCTCGGGAACGTCACGATGAGCATCCCCAATGGGACAGTGGCAAGCGGCGCCTCCGACTGGAACGGCACGCTGCAGCTGCCCATGGTGAAGGCAATCTCAGCGCTTACCCCGACCGCGGCATCTGGCTACACCAACACCGTGACCTCAGCGGTTGAAATCGGCGTGGCCAACTATGCCGTGAACCTGAGCAAGGGCGTGCGCATCCTCATACCCGGAAAGGCAGGCCAGCTCGTCGGCTTCCAGCGCGGCTCTACCTTTACGGCAATAACGAATGCATGCGGAGTTGACTCTCAGGCATGGGCAGATGCCAACATCACCACCGGTTCCGACTGCAAAATAAGCGTAGGCTCAGACATGGTGGTTTGGACCAAGCACTTCACGCTGTTCGGCACCTACACTCAGGCCGCTAACGGAGGTGGAAGCAGCGGAGGAAGCAGCAACGGAGGCGGTTCGTCCGGATCAGGCGGCTCAAGTGGTGCGACCTCCCTCAAGCAGTCCTCTATCGTCAACGTTGACGTTGGGCTTGGCAAGACCTGCCCGGTGGCGATAACACGCGAGATGGCGAGCGCAACCAACCTCTCCACCCTCACGACAACGCTCGAGAACACGGGTGGAAGCGATTGCTCCATGACTGACTTTGTCTTTGCAGACACCATCCTGTCTGACTTCCCGGCACTGAACACAATAGTCTTCAACCCCGCGTATGCGTCCCAGTCGGGCTGGGAAGTGACATTCAGCTTCCCGACATTCGCATCGGGCGAGTCAAAGACGCTCACCTACAGCGCGAACCAGTGGATAAAGACCTCGCTTGCCAAGAACTTCACAGCCTACACAATGACTGCGAAGAAGCAGGTGGCGGCAACGCAGCCATCTACCAACGTGACGCAGCCGCAGGCTGGCGAGGAGGAAACCTCCACCTGGATACCCCGCAAGCTGCCAACCACGCCACAGGAGCAGCAACAGCCTGCCGTGCAGCCGCCAACCACACCTGCAAAACAGGATGGCGCGCTCGGGCCGCTGCTTGTCACTGTCGCCATAGTGGCAGTGGTGATAATCGGCTTGGCCGGCTTAGT
>Ga0172381_10000336_pt1 | contig 57135 bp, 81 predicted proteins | sample Leawel6488metaG_FD_119754 | JGI IMG/M metagenome (GOLD analysis project Ga0172381, IMG submission 119754) | Leachate microbial communities from a municipal landfill in Southern Ontario, Canada - Leachate well 64-88 metaG | ecosystem: Engineered > Solid waste > Landfill > Unclassified | place... | reverse complement strand
AAGAACACAACATCACGCCTAAGCGTGATTGACGCGAAGTTTTGTGTTGGGGATGTTTTAGTGCATCCTATTCTGAGTCTGAAAATTGAGATTTCAGATGTGATGATTCAACCAGGATTTCCAATTTATTATACTGGGTATTATTTAGAAAATAATACACTAGTAGGAGAAACTGTATCAGGCCGCAAAATTTTTAATGAATCTTGGTTAATCCGCAACGGATGGACTTTAGAGAAAGAAGAGGAAGAAAAGTGAGGATACGAAAATTAAAATGGCGTGGATGGAAAAACGACGTTTTTTATCTGTCAAATGCCAATCCGGAAAAAAATCCAATACCAGGAGAGTATATTTTTAGTAACGCAGTTTTGATAGGGTATAGTGGTATGCCTGAAACTTTTAACTGGGAGAAGTTAAAACATAGTAAACTTAGTAAGAAATGTAAGGGATTAGGAATTATCCAACAGCGTGTTCTTATTGATGAGTTATTAGCTACTCGTCAGTTGCTAAAGTTGGTGGGCGAACTTTATAATCAGGAACGCCTTATAAGAAACAGTTTAGAATTGAGGATAAAGAAAGAGGAGGAACAGAAATGAGTGGATGGTCAGCAGAAAAAATAGAGGATTTGCGTAAACTAACTGGAGATCAGGAAGCGCTAATTTTTCGCTTGAGAGAAGCTCTTGATGAAATAGAGCGTTTGCAACTGGAGTCTGAGATAGTAAAACAGGAGGAAAACAATGAAAGTACTACTGTACAATAAAGATGGAGAACTTGTTTCTCCAGACTTTTGCAACGAACATAAAGTTGCCGCAATGGGGCTTTATCACCAATTATTTCATCAATTTATGACAGATGATAAAACAAGTGTTAGTATTGACATTGGTGAGGTTAAGAGGTATACTGGTAAAATGTGTAAAGAATTTGGCTACCATTTGATAGAAGATGAAGTAGCAAAGTCTTTGCAACGTATTGGAGTCGTGAGGATAGTTTTGGATTGTACGGAAGAACAAGAACAGGAGGAAAAAGAAAATGGATAAAACTAAAAAGAAACTCATGGAATTTCTAGATTCAAACCTAGAAGCTAAGTTGTACGTGTCAACATTTTCACTTATGAAACAGAATCCTAGGAACAGTCAGGAAATTGTTTGTTACGATTGTGGACGTATAGTTGGGTACATTTTTATTGGATACAGTGATGCTAAATACAGAACCATATCAAAAGCAACCACTTTTTCTGTGGATAACCTTTTAGAATTAGCTGAAGTTCTGAAAGGGCTAGAAAGAAACATTAGGAGGTACTACAGAAATGATGTCGAACAGAAGTAGTGCAGAATGGTTTGCAGGAATGCTTCTGGCCATGTTGTTCGTGCTAGTATTCACAATGCTAGTATTCGGAATAGGAGAACTGCCGTGGAAATGAAAGCAAGGTACAAGGTAGGTGAAATTCTAGTTTCTCCTTTGGGAGAGGCTAGCTATCAAATAACAAGAGTTATGCTCACTCCTAAAGGAGTACGATATTTCGTGGCAGATTTGGAAACAAAGAAGAGGGAACTCATCTTTGAGAGAACTTTTAAAACCCTTAAATGGGAGCCAAAGGAGAAAACAAATGCGTGCGTATTTTAAGACATACCTGACATTCTTGCTGGTTTTCATAGCTCTACTATGCACACAAATCCTAGCACTTGTTATTTATCAGGAATGTGCATATGGAGAAAGTGAAAGAGAAGACACAGGTCTAGTCCTGTACATCGGATTTGATTTAGTAGAAAATGAGTGGGATGTTCTAGTAACACCCAAACTCATTGAACTTGCGACACAAGGAGATGTTACAATTGAAAAAGTAGTGGTATTGAAACTTGATCAAACTTATCTAGATCAAGACTGCCAGGGATTTTAAGGGGAAGAAAATGGAAGGAAAAATTTGTTGTTTGGAATGTAAGTATTTCATTCCAAATGATAATGCTACAATTGATTTACAAGGATTTTGTGCCCATCCTTGTAATTTAATGAGTGTTGGGGTAGATGAGCACATGGGAATTAGTACTCCTCCAGATGATGAGTGTCTTTTTGGGGAACTAAAAGAAGAAATTAAAAGAGTTAGGGACACCCTAGAAGAAGAGGCACTAGGATTTCAGAAAGCTAAAGAAGGATGGAGTGATCTTCAACAATTTCTTTATAGGTCTTATAGGGATCAATTAGCACAAGCTAATTGTAAGTTTACCCCACTAGATAATCCAGCTAGTATTGCTTATTCAATACAATTAGGAGAAAAAGAAAAGGAGAAGAGAATGAAAGAGAAGATGCATCTTCAATGTGACGATTGTTTATTCTGGAAAGATTATCCAGAGCGCGGGTATGGAATTTGTTCTTGTGAACAAGCCAGAAGTTTTAATGGCGGAGATTTAGATCCTAAGTACAATTGTCCTTATCAGCAGAAAAGGAGCGAGAAAGCGCTACAAGAACTTTTGCTTAATCAAGAAGTTAAAATACACGAACTAAATCAACGAGTAGGAGATTTAGATTCAGGTGTAGCTAAAGTATTTGGTTGTTTAGCTACAATAACGATTATTTGGCTAATACTCATTACATTTTATATCTGGGGGAAGTTGTGATGCAACAAGAATTCACTGAAACATCTAAACTTGACTACACAACTTATGAAGAGTTTGGTGTGGTCAAAGTAGATCAAGACCAGTATTTTACTACTCAAGGAATAGCTGTTCGCATTTGGAATAAGCTATTGGAGCAGACTACTCTTGAAGCAGGAGATGAGGTTACAATGACAATCACAATAAAGAAGAAGGAGAAGTAAATGGAACTGAACAGTAAGAAACCAGATTTCAGAACTGAGAAGGACTATTTTATGGCTAAGGAAGGTCTTATTGAGAGAGTAACGCGATCTCCTAATCAGGTAATTCTAGATTTACTAGTGGAATCTAGTAAAACTCAGATAAGTGTGCTCAAATTGCGTGGTGAATTATACTTAACTCAAATCGCGTTCTGTTTAGTTGCTTTTATTCTGTTTTATATCCATATTAAAACATAAGCAAGGAGAAGTAAATGGAACTGCACGAAGTAAGAATTGGAATGGTAGTAGAATCTGATAATTCTTTCTTTAGGAAAATAAAGAAAGAGAGAGGAAAAGTGGTTGGGATAGAGAATGGGTTTGTACAAGTTCAAGTGATTCTAAAGAACACAAGAAAGGGAAAAGATTTTGCTATAGTGTATTTGCTTCCTAGTGATATTGAAGAGGTAAAAGTAGTTGTAGATACTGGATTATCTAAATTTCCAGAGGATTATTCAGGAGACAACAAACTTCAAGGAGAGGAGTAATGTTCGGAAAAGCTCTTAGAGTTGAAGCAGTTAGCGAGTTCTGTATGAGAACTCGTGCGGACAAACTCATGCATTTAACACTGTGTTTCCTTTTAGGAAGCCCAGAAGTTTATGCAAATGAGTTAAAGAAACACGACTGGAGTTTGATAACGAAGATTTATAAGTACCACGGGATGTGGTACTTTATACGAGATGATGTTGAAGAATGTGGTGGTGGAGTTCAGTTTATGACAGTTAAGTTGAAAGAGTTCTGTTTGTTTTCGGGACTCGATGAGAAATATATTATCCCATTGTGGAATAAAGTAGAAGTGATGGAGGAAAAGAATGGCGGGTAGTTACAAGACTATCGAAGTAGGTATAAAAATTCCTACGCGGGTTTTGCAAGCAAACATGGGCACTATGTGGGAATTTCTCTTTTCACATTTGAAGAAAATGTGGGATAAAAAGTTTTCTAATCATCCAGATGCTTTAGGCAAAAATCGTACCATAACCATTACTTTCAAATCTGAATACATTAAAAAGGAGTTTAGAGATGACCAGGATTAAAAAGTACGTAATGCTAATCATTACCAATGATGCTAATACGTTAGCACTGGACTATGCAGCAGAAACAGTGAAAGAAGTTTGGGCATATGCTAATTTGGAAATGTTTCCTGCTGATTCCCCAGGACATCATTTCCCTGAGATTCCATACAGGTGTGTTATTTGTAATAGACCTTCACTTGAAGGATGTTACAATGTAGAAGATTTAAAGAGGCAGAGAATCATTGATGGGTGTTTAACTTCTTCTTTCGATTGGGGATGTACTTGTAAGGGTTGGAATAACAGAACTGTTGGTTCATTTATCAAGTTTATTAAGGATAAACACAATGGGCGAGTTTAAAATTTTATGCCCTGATTGTGGTTATACACTGGAACTTCGAGAATTCTTTATGAAAAACAAAGCATTAGGAACAGAGTCAGGGCCATACCCGGCTTATTTTTGTGTAAACGAGAATAAGCTGATTTTACAACCAGACTACATTGTTACAGAGGAGGAAGAAAATGGACGGTGAAGTTAATGCGTTCACACAAATGATGAAAAACTTTAGTGATGAGTCCTACGTCGCTAAAAGTACAGAAAATATTTTGCAATTGGGCAGTACTGGATTACAGTGTGCTACCGATTGCATATTAGATAAAGTCGCTGATTTTTCCAAACCGGAGAAATTTGCAGATGAACATTTGATGCATGTAGTATCCGAAGAAATTGGAGATCGTCCTTTGTCACAGATAAAGGCTATGCTTATGTATATCCTTTTTGAGAATTCTCGCGTAGCAATTATTAATCAAGGAAAACTACACAGAAAGGACAAGAATAATGAGCAGTAAATATGGTAATTTCGTGGTAGTTTGGCACGCTCAAGTGTCTTGTGGTAAGTACTTTACTCAAAGCAAAGTCTTTATTGAGCATGATTCTGCTGTTGAGTTTTATGATAGGATAGTGCCTAAAACTACTGTTATTGCAGCGGCTATTTTTCCTTTAAAAGATAGCTATTTAGGTGAATATAAATGGGATGATGTAAGTGGAGGTAGAAAATGAGCAATATTTATAATGATGCATTAAACGCTCTGGGAGCTTGTAACTCTAGTGGGTTAATCTTTGATCTCGCAAAGATTATGCAAGAACTTTGCGATCAGAAACTTTCTACAGCAGAACGGAACAAACATCCTGTTGTTATTCTTTTCTTGGGTCAATTAAGTGAGCTAGCAGGGTTGGGAACTGTAGACTTGGATAAGTGGACTGACGCTTATAAAGAGTGTCAGAGGAAAGCAGCTGAGATTGAGTTAGAAAATAAGGGAGGAGAATAATGGATAAGAAAACAGAAGATAAGAAAGTAGGTGATTATCACGTTACATACACCGAAACTTGCTGGGATCAAATTGGGATGTTTTTCTTAGTAATACTTGTTATCTGGCTGACATATTCAGCAGTAACATGTAATGGTATTCCAGTAGTGATTAGATAAGGAGAAAAATAATGCTAACAGTTGCTGATTTGTTAAACAAACTGGCTGACAAGGGGCCAGAAGCTAGAAAACTGCAATTGATTTTAATTGCAGCTAATGACACAGAAGTTATTATTGAAGAATGTGAACTAGGAGTGATAAGTGAAAATAACATGTTTTTGTTCTGTGTAGGAGAGAAAGCCACTAAGCATATTTTAGATGGTGCTATTGATAAGTGGGCAGAACAACGCAGATCATTTAAAGTAGAACAAGAGGGGTATGATAAAGTGGAAGAAGATGAGCCTGCTTTATTTGATTATAATTACGAACATGGTGGATTAACTATTAAAGAATTATCCAGTGGAGAGGATATTTTCTTCCAAGGGGATGAAGCTGGAGACGTATATGATTCTCTAGAGGCTTGTACAACTAATAGGGAAATGAATTACATTTGTGCTGAGAATTTTGCAATATTGGAGGAGCCTAATGGTTAAAGAGGATTTTATAATTAGGATGCAAGATAAAACTTATGCCAGGTCATTTATATTTGTAACAACTGTAAAAATGACCACATTTAAAGCGTTCACACAGTTGTACAGTGAGTTTGTTGGAACAGATAAACAAGAGATTGTAGATAGATTGCGAAAAGAGTTGCTTTCAGAGTGGAAGTTTAACTCTAATTTGAAAAGGTTTATGGAGTTATCTTTATTGGAGTGTATAATAACTCCTGAAGAGACACTAAGTAAGTTTGTAACTGAATTTGAAACAGGTGTTAAAGCAGACGTGTTTACTTTAGCACATAGAATAGAAGAAGCAATAAATAAAGGTGAAGAAGATGAAGCGTTTAATGCTTATATAGATGTAATAGCGTATAATTTTTTAGAGAGGTTTAAAAAACTATGTGAAAATCAGGGGGGATAATGTCTGAATTAAATTTGCCACTGTATTGTTTACAACGGAACATAAGGGGATCAAATTTTCATTGGAGGGGAGAATTGGAACTAGAAACACATAAACATGATTTGAAAATGAACAAATCTTTTCACCCACGTTTTGATCCCCTATTTCTAGAGGAATTGATGTTTCAGCAGAATTTAGGATACTTTGTAGCAAATTATATTGGGTGTGTTGTTGATATAATTTTTTGGTCTCATCAAGGAAGTTGGGAGTTGAGGATTAGAGATGAGCAAAATAATTTATTGTTTACATATCCAGATATCCTGATGAATGAACTACGTTATTATCTGGTAGCATTATATTTGTTTAATTATGAGACAGATACAGCAGAATTTATAAACGACACTGTGCGTGCTTTAAAAGAAATGAAATTGAATTGGGACTCTCATTGGTCGAATATACAGGCAGCGTGGCATTATGTTGGTGTAACAAAGAATAAGTATGATTTTGAGAAAGATTGGTTGCCACTTACGATATTCTGGAACCCTGAATTTCTGGCATTCTACATAAGAACTAAAATAGATGCTATGATTGAAGTAAATGAGCCATTTGATGGGAAAGAAGAATTTATATTCTGGAGGGGTCTAATAAGTAAGGAGGAGTTATCGCAGGAGGATAACTTGCTGAAGAAAGATGGATTTGGAAAGTACAAATGTCTACCAAAGGAGAAATGAAATGGAACCATTTGCACCAATGACTATCACTGGAAACATAGTGTTAGGAGAAAGAAAGATAACAGGGGTTATCAATGGATATTTGTGGGGCGGGGGAAATGGTTATTTAACATTTGAAGCGGAAGATTTGGAGCATGTTAATACTGGGGATTTTGAAGGCGTAACAAGTATTGATGTAGAGTATTATAGGAAATATATCTTCACTTGCACTTTAAAAGGTGAAGTAGTGGAGCAAGAGTTTTGGTATTGCGTAGGAGCGGAGACTATAAACTATGAAAAATAAGGAACTTAGATGGAGAGTTTAGGAGAAAATAAGCTTTGGCACTTATTACGAACTACTAAATCTGTAAAGATGGTAGAAGAAGCTCTAAAACACAAGGAGGAAAACATTAGATTAACAGCACTTACAGCAGCTCAACGCTTACAATTGTGGGATTTAGTAAAACCACTAGTAAATGACTCTAAGAAAGAAGTCATGTGGTGGGCTGCGGATATACTTCAGAGAAATGGGATAGCAACATGAAAAATAGAGCAAAGGAGAGGTTTAAGAAAATACTTTTTGGTATCCTTGAAGAACGAATGTATAAACGCATTCGTAAACAAGGGCATTACATGGTTCATGCAACAACGTGGAAATGGAGGGAGAAATGCGTGAATGAAAAATACTGGTGTAGGAATTGCCATATGGAAGCATTTATACAACTAAATCTACCGAAGGGCTTGGAAAATCTTCATGGGCCAGCGTTGTTTTTACCATGTACTAATACACACAAGGAGAAAGAGTAAAGATGGCAGTAACACAACAACAAATTAATGTTGAAGCTGTGCAATTTTTAGTTGCACGGATGAAGTTTACCTTGTTAGCTCTAGGGCGTAAACATGTTACATCTAATTTTGCAATTGAAAGGCTGACAGAGGATATCACAGCTCTAGAAAGTGTTGTGGATATTGGTACAGGTATGATGTCAGAAAAAATCGAGGTGAAATAGAATGGAAATTCAAGAAGAAAAGCAGTTTGAAACTGGTTTAACATTAGATGAATTGATTGCAAAATTGATTCAGCTAAAAGAACTCTACACTGGGAATGGGCTAGTGTTTGTAGGAAACACTTCAGAATATGCGCAAGATGTTACTAGACAACCTCATATTGGAGAAGTTTGTATAGAATGTGGGGAGATTACAGCTAAAGATTGTAAGGGCAAAAATTTTGATTGTTATGATTTAGGTTGTGAGCAGGATTGTTATGGTTGTTGTGATGAGATGTATACAGAAGATGAAGTAGATGATATTAAGGCCGAGCATCAACAGAAACTAAGTGACATTGAGGATTTAGTGAACGAGTTGAAGGAGAATCTTGATATTATGTTGGCAAAAGTAGAGGATATTAAATCGGAGTTCTAACATGCCAGAATTTGATGAGTTTTACTCTTCTATGACAGAAGAAGAGAGGGAAAAAGTGAGGGGGGAACTAAAAAGTAAATTTGCCACTATAGTTCTTCTTGTAACTAATTTGAAACAAGTATTACAAGAAGTGGAGTTAGTTTTAACTTCTGATTCTGTGATCACAGAATTAGTAAACTCTTTAATCAGACCTAAGATCATTATGAAAGCAAAAGATAACATTGGTGATGTAACTATAGGCCAGTGCAGCACTAGAGAAGTTAGAATTAAAATTCAACCTTTTGAGGGGCAAATTGGGCAGGTGATAGACGAAACTGCTGGCCGGTTTACAGTTCGACTAGGTAATGCCGATGTGGTTTTCGATATTGATGAAATAGAGTATGTAAAGTAAACTTTACGAGGAACAAAAATGAAACAAAGAATCCTGTCTAACTACTTGACACGAGCGCCGCCTTGTGGTAGTATTGTAGTGTGAAGCCTGGTTACAGGCTGAATCAAAATTTCAGGAGAGAAGAAATGGCCGATGTGAAGAAAGTGGAGTTTGTATATGGAGAAATCAATTTTTCTCAGCTGAAGGATGACGTACTCGATGAACTTTTGGAGAAGATTTCTCCAAATTATGATAAGCTAGAGTTTAATCTTTATGGTAAGCGCAAGCGTGCATTTAAGATTTGTACGCGGATGGATATTAAGACTCTTGATGAAGTAGATGAGAAATTGTTTGCTCGTCAAGCTAAGATCGAGACTGGGATTCCGGATGAGTTTGTCCAGTTGTCCCGCGATGAAATTTCTGATCTTATGCTTCGTTCTGGTATGAAATACAAGATCGAAGAGTACGAAGACCACCAGATTTGGAAGCTCAAGTCTGCCCTTTCTCGTTATTGTGCCAAGCAAAATATCACTCTTGCTGAATTGAAGTTGCAGGAACCTTCTAGTGGAGTGGGACGGGGAATTCCGATTCCATTTGAAATTAATCGGCCTATTCCTACTGCGGCTCCTAATGGTGTTAGTGAGGGTGCTGCTAAGATTCTAGAGATTCTCGTAAAAGCTGCGGAAGCGGAAAATATCGAGATTAAGATTGGACGTAACAAGTCTGAAAAACCACTTGCTATGGCAATTTACAATGATTCTCGCGTATTCATTTCAATGCCGGATGAATATGCACTAGAAGGACGGGCTAAGAAGAGCAAGTGACAGATAAAAATTTAGTAGAGGTACAACCAACTCTCTACTATAACAAACGCGGAAAAATGGTTGGCTACTTTATTAAGGTAGCCAACCATTTCTTTATCATAAAGATTAAGAATGGCAAGTATTCAGTCTTTGATGATAAAGAAACACTACTACTAAGCGGCATTGAAAATTTTGAAGTCAGTGTCAATTTATTATTGGAGGATATGAAAAACGACCCTGAGTTTTACAAAGGAGTTATCAATGAACCGATCGGATAGACGAACTTTGAAGAGTAAAAGGAGAAAACAAATGACATCAGAGGCTAGTCAACAAGTTCCAATGCCGCCACATGAACAACATCTAACAATTGTTGTAACAAATCCAGAACTTCCGCCTTTTGTATTGCTTACAGTTAAACAGTTATTCCAACAAGCTCACCAACAAAATGTAAAGCTGAAGTTTACTATTTTTCCGTTTATTCAGTGGCTTGGTACTTCAGGAGCTATGTTGGAATTTGGGAAGGCGCTAATAATTCATTTAAACGAAAACGAACAACTAGTAGCTACTCCTGTTATGAATGAGGATAGGAATGAACCAATCTTATCACTAATGGAGGAAACTAGGATTATTGAGGACGATGAGGCTTTTCAAAAGTTTTGGAGAGAAATTTACAATATCGCTTTGAAGGGATTAGTCAAGTAATGGTAATCCGTTTAGGCTATAGTGGAACTAACAAAACCCAAAACTTAAATTCTGGTGCAGTCTTAGTGTCCTCTAGTAACATCCAACGATCAGATGTAGAAAAGAGATTCAAGATTAATCTAAAGTGTATTGAAGAAATTGTATCTTTCAATGCACTTAATGATATCAAACTATTCAGGATCAACACGGGGCTGATAACAGCCCCGTTCTTTTTTCCTTATAAAGAGATTCTTCATACAGAATCAGCCACTTTAAGGAAAACTCAATCTTTCTGCCTAGAACAAGGAATACGACTCACAATGCACAGTCCTGTAGCGTCTCTAGGTTCACGTTACACCGATAAAGTAGAGAATAACCTAAACAACTTGAAGTATTATGCAGAAGTACTACAGTATCTAGGAAGTTTTGAGAGTGTAATTGTACAACATGTTGGGAAAGAGTCAACAGAGAAAATGAATAAACTTGAGTACAAGGAGAGGTTTATTAATGTACTCAACATGCTTCCTCCAACTGTTAAAGAAAGAATATCTCTAGAGAATGACGAAGATTGGGGAGTGAGAGATGTAGTAGAAATTTGTAAGAAAACTGGATGTATGTTCACGTATGATTTTCATCATCATAAGTGTTGGCCTTATGGTGATTTCAACGACACTGAAATACTCATGGCTTTAAAAATGTGTGCTGTTCTTTCAGAAGATAAAAATTTAACACCAAAGATCCACTTATCTTCACAAGATAAATTTAAGAGATTTGGAGGTCACGCAGATTATGTAGACTATGGTGATTACAGTAGAGTCAGGAGATTGATGAGACCGTTGAGAAAATACAATTTTGATATCATGATAGAATGTGGTATGAAAGAAAAAGGGGTGTTAAAACTAGTAGAACAATGTACAGCACAAAAACCATTTTGGGGAATTCAAACTCAAAACAAAATGTGGTAAGAAACTTGAATTTATTTTCAAGTGAATATTGGAAAAATCTAAGAGATTTTCCAAGGAGGAAAAATGTGGTTTTGGAAACAGATTTGGAATTTCTGCGAATTTTACCAAATTTCACTTGGTAAATTTGCACCTTGGGTTTTTGAAAAAGCTTTTGGGCTTAAAGGAGAACTAATCGGATTTAGGGATAAAAGAACAAATGAAATAGTTCACCTTAACACTAAACAAAAGCGTGAGGGATACATGAACAAAGAAACAGGTGAAGTGGAATATTTTGATAACAAAGGAGAATGAAGTAATGGCGGCAGAAATTTACGAACGTGATATTCAAGTTGGTACAGAAATGGCTTGGCACAGGCTTACTCAAGTTGTGCCAGAAATTACTACTGATAATTGTGGTATTTTATATCCTATGGAAAAGCAACCGTTGTTTCTTCCTAGTGGTATAAAAACTCCACATTATGTAACAGTTTCATTAGATGATGGTTTGCCAATTGGCCCAACAGTTTCAGAAAAATATGCTTTGATCTCTAATGGTGATGTTTGGTGTGCAGTACAAGAAGCATTAGAAGGAGCGCACCATAAGATTACTAGTGTAGGAACTGTTTGTGACCGTGAGAAAGGTTTCATTAGTGTGGAACTTAATGAAGATTTTCTAGCAGCAGGAAGGCAAACACAAAGTAGGCTAAATATTTTGTGGGGGCATGGAGGAGTTTCTACAGTTATTGCAAAGTCAGGTTTTACAATGGTTGTATGTGGTAATACATATAATATGGCGCTAAAGGAGAGTGGTGATTTTTCTTTTAAGATTAGGCACACTGGTTTGGCTCATCTTAAGATTGATGACATGAAAATTGCTATTGAAACTCACTTTGGTGTGCAAGAAGAGTTTATGTTGGCACTTAATGAGTTTCAAGAGCAGTCTGTTAGTTCTGGGGATGCACTAAAGTTCTTTGCTGGATTTGTAGTAGGTAAGGAAAAAGAAAAAGACACAGAAGTGTCCACTATTGCTTTTAATCAGTATATGGAATTGCACAAACTGTTTCATCGTGGAGCAGGAAATGAAGGGAAGAATGTAGCGGATGTGTTTGCTGCTACAACTGACTTCTACACACATGGTTTTGCAGACTCAGAAGTTAGTATGCAAAAGCGTTTTGTTTCATCTGAGTTCGGAACAGGACAAAAGCGTAAGGAAGAAGTATTTAAACTTCTAACTGATCGTAAAGTTCCTCGTGTTGGTGATTATGATGAATGTGTTAGGCGTGGTGAAAAAGTATTGCAACTAGCAGGATAAAGGAGAGAATAAATGAGTGTGAGTCTCTAGACTCAGTAAAACTTCCGGAGGTACAAGATGAAACTGAAGCTCACAATTTTCCTGATTAGTTTATCAATGGTATGCTACAGCTCTATGGAAGTTGTAGCACAAGAGATGAATGATGACCAAGTAGCAGAACCAGAATTTGCGGAACCAGTATCACAAGAGGCTCTGTATAGAATCGAAGTGGCGGAGATTATCTCTAGTAACAATCCTTATAATGTAGATGTAGAAGATATTACAAATAGGATTGTTAGCATCTGTTATCTAGAGTACAACCAGAATCCTGTTATCTGGACGTACATCGCATTTAAGGAAAATGAATACCGTACTTGGGAAATTGGTGGAGCAGGTGAAAGAAGTATCTTTCAAATTCACCCTGTTCACAAGAAGAAGATTAAAGAGTACGGTTTACATTGGGACGACCATGATGATTTAATGCGGTTTGGATGTTGTATGGTACAAGAAAGATTAGACAACGGTAGAACTTTGTACCAAGCATACAAACCTTGGAGTGTAAGATACAGGGCATTTCAATTGTATAAGAAACATCAGGAGGAAAAGAAAGATGGAGACTGAAAGAGAAGGTACAGAGAAGATTGAACTTACAGGAACTTTAAATGGCACAATATTTAGAGTTGATAGTGAAAGTTCACATTTTCAACTAGAAATGCACCATGTTACAGCAGTTACTACAGATACTAGGAAGAAGAAACTTACACACAGAGTATGTAAGGAATGTGGAGCAGGATATGAATCAATGGAATATGAGCCTGTTAGTAAGAAAGCTCTGGTTAAAGTAACTATAGAAATAATCCGTAACCCAGAGGAGGAGAATGAAGATGGAATTAGGTGAAATGAAAATGTTTAACATAGCAGTAACTTGGATTGGTGCTTATCCTGAAATTGTAGATCGTGGTAGAGTAATACAAAGTGAACATGTTAGGATGTTTTCTGAGGACTCAGATGTTAAAAACTTCATACATGAGCTATACTCTAATAAGAGTAACAGTCAGATTAAACTATGGAAACTCGTAGAAGAGCTTCCTTATAACGAGCAAATCAGCGAGATTGTAGTAGAATAGTTTAAACAACTACTCTAATTTCGTGAACTTGCCCCACGTTTGTTGTAAATTGGCAAGGCTACAGCCCGTGTACTAGTGGGTAGGGCGGTGGCCTTGCCTTGTCAGAAAGACCACCGCTGATCTTTCAGAAAGACCAATGGGCTTCAGGGTGCAAAAATCTGATCAAAAGCATGGCATTAGTGTAGTTGTTTAATAAACTACACTAATACCATGCTTTACAATCTCAATGATCTTTAAGAAAGTGTGAAATTATGCTTGACATTATTGAGATTTTGTGGTATAATGCACAGTCTACTTGGAGGGTGCGAATGTGGGACATCCGGCGCAAAGGGAACATAATAGTCACCAAAACTTCTGTAAGTAAATCCGATGCATTAGCAATAGACAAAGCTGTAAGAGTCAGGACATACCTACTAGAGATCGGATTTATTTATGATGAGACTAGACGAGGACTGGTAACATTTTATTCTGAATCAGTTATCCCAAGGATTCTAGAGAGTGAGTTCAACAACGAATTTATAATTCACTCTTCTTTAGTATCACTAGCTGGTAAAAAATGGAGTGATATCGAGCCACTAGAACTTCCTACAAAGAGAGAACAGTTTGCACATCAAAAAGTAGGAAATAGACTTTTACTAGAAAACCATAAATTCATGTTAGCCTGGGAGATGGGAACAGGTAAAAGTAATGTTGTTATTGTAACAGCAGATGATTGTTTTAGAAACGGACTGGCGGATAAGTGTTTAATCGTTACAGACTCATCCCTAGTAAACACCTGGGTTAAGAAACTTATCCCACCAGACAGTGATCATCTGTCAACATCTTTAATAGGAACTTCAGCAGAAAGAAAGATGAATTTAAACATCTCATCTAGGGATGGACGAACTAAGTATTTTGTGATAAACTATGATGGTTTAAGAGTATTACAGAAAGAGTTAATGGAATTCATTAACGAGAAAACCATTATAGTTCTGGATGAAAGTCAAAGATTAAAGTCACACACTACAGCACGTTGTAGATCAATGAAAAAGATTGTTAGCAACTGCAATCCTAAGTATATATGGGCGCTAACGGGTACCCCTATTACACAGAGACCGGAAGATATTTTTGGTCAAGCACTAGTTCTAAAACCAGATGCTTATGGTAGTAGTTGGACTAGTTTTCAATCTCTTTATGTTATCCATTCTTCTTATAACCAGCATGTGGTTACAGGGTACAAGAACATGCCTAAGTTTGTGGATATCTTTAGATCGTTCAGCCACAGACTTACTAAAGAAGAAGTATGTTCTGAGTTACCAGAACGAACTTACCTAGAAGTAGAGTTTGATCTTGCTCCAGAACTTAGGTCAATATACAATGACTTTGTGAAAAACAAAGTTCTACGCAAAACTCCAACCAGTGACATTCTACTTGCGGTAGACCATCCATTAACTCTCCTAGGAAAATCACGGCAGATTGTTAGTGATTGGTACTATGAAACAGTGAAGGATGAGGAAGAAGATACTAGTGTAACATATGCCAGAAGATTGTTGAAGTTAAAAGCTAATCCTAAACTTGAATTTATAAAGCAAATCTTAGACGACACAGGAGAACCCATAATCATTTGGTTTGCTCATAGAGCTGATCGTTTGATTATAGAGGACTTCTTAGCCACCAATAATATAAAGTATTCTTTAGTAGATGGTTCAATACCTGTAGCAGAGAGACAGGAAAAGGTTGACTTATTTGAAGAAGGCAAAGTTCAAGTGTTCTTAGGTCAACCTTTTGCCTGTTCTACTGGTTTTACAATTGTAAGAGCTAGTTACATTTTCTATTACAACAATGTTTATAGTGTTGAGCGTAGGGAACAAAGTGAGGCAAGGTCGCATCGTATTGGATTGAAACATCCAGTCACGTATTATGATTTAGTTTACAGTAAAACTGTAGAGGAGGGAATTCTAAAAGGATTAAAGGCTAAGATAGAGCTAAAAGATTTAATCCTTAATGGGAAGAATGACGTAGGGAACATCTTAGAAGGAGAGATATATCTATAATGCTAGTGTGGAATATTGTGGTAATAATAGTGTTGTTAGCAGTAGCAATGGAAGTAACGCATATTGTAATTGATGCATATAGAGACTACATTAGAATTAAACGGAGGTACAAATGATTTGGGAACCAGATGTAGAAGCTGACTTTAGCGTCTTTGGAGACGTGAAGTTTAAAGATGTAGGTGGAGATTTAACTAAAGTTGGGTTAAACTTCAATCTAAATACAGCGGACAGAGTAGAGTTGGCAAAATTGCAGCTTCGTTGTCATAAAGTAAAAGCTGCTTTAACAAACATGTTAGATGTTGTTTCATCTAATTATGATCTTTTAGCAACAACTCTAGGGATTGTTCTAGAGAGGGAGGAAACTGATAAGTTTGCTTTGCGTGGAGAAAGTGGAGTAGCAGCTACATTTAAATTATCTATTGACGTTTATGCTTCTGTCAATAAAGATAATGAATTGCTGGCCCATGAGTGGTTATCGAATCATAATTTAGGAAGTATTGTAAAGGAGACGGTGAATGCGAGAACATTAAGTTCAGCTATTAAAGAACTCTTATCTTCCGGTGCTGAGTTGCCGCCAGAAGATTTGATTAAAACTTTTAGCAAGGTAACTGCTAAAATCACTAAGACATATTAGGAGAGAAAAGAATGGCTAACGGTAAAGCAAAGGCAGTTCCCACTAAGGAACTTGCGAAAGTTCCGGAAACAGCTTTGGCTGTAGATCCAAAGAGTAAGGGAAAGTATTACCCTATCCCTATTAACCTTCAACTTGAAGGGGATACAGATGATTCAGTAGAACCAATTCTATTGAACAATAAAAAGATTATGAATGCTGTATCTCCTCCTATTACAGAAGGAGTACCAGGAGCAAAACAAGGGGAATTTTTTGATTCTCTGAATTCTACTTCTAAGAAATCTATTGTAGCAATTCCTTTGTTCCATTACTTGGAGAAGTATTGCACAAAGGATGCTGTAATGGGCTCCCCTATGGTTTGTTCATCTAGGGATGGGGCAGGAAAGTATGGTATGTTCCAAGTTGAACCTTCAATGATTGGTATTCCAGTTATTAATCTCTCATCTAACGGACAAACAATTAGTGTAGGTGATTGTAACCATTGCCCCAATTGTTTGTTCACTTCGGATAATTCTAACAAACGCACTAAGCCTCTTTGTAGGGATGTACATTTTTTGGTGTGCATTGATGAGGAAGATTTTAGTAATATAGATATGACAAGTCTGGCTAGTGGAGATGTTGAAGCTCTATCATCTCTAGTTAGCACACTTTTTGTTATCCAATTTGCAGGAAGTAATATCAATGAATACAAGAAACTAAAGAACATGTCTCGTCTTGGCGGTGGAGCTTGGTTTGCTCGTTATTGGACATTCGGAACAACACAAAAACCAGGCCCAACTGGTAAGTATTGGGGGATTACTGTAAATCCTTCCGGTGGCTTAACTCCAGAACAAATCATTTCAGCTCGTTCTTTGAGTAAGTTTATTGAACAATTGCGTGGTTATGATAGGTTGCGTGCGGAGCTTTCCCATGCCGAAATTTCTTCTAATGAACTTGAAACTCCAGTAGGCATTGACTAAATGCTCCAATCCATTTTAAAAAGCATAACTCCAAGAGAGTTTTATGAAAAACTCTTAGGACGAGTTCTGCCACAGATTAACATGAAAGGGGACGTTTCTATAAAATGTCCCTTTCATGTTGATCGTATCGGGAAAGAAGATAAACATGATTCACTATCTGTTTCTCTTATTCCTGAACGTGGCGGAGTTTTTAATTGCTTCGGGTGTGGTGCTCAAGGCAACCTAATAACATTCTTTAAAGAATTACGCAAATGTACAAGTCTAAGACAAACGGCTGAAGAACTAATAGCAGAATTTGAACTTAATCCAGAAGTATTCAAAAGTAGTATAGTAGATGAGGCTCAAGTTCTAGAATGGGCACACGAGCTGCACAACTCTACAGCAGGTAAAGCATTACTGGAACATCTATCTACTAAAAGGCATTTATCTAATCAAGTAATCTCAGAATTTAGGCTTGGCATTAATCCAGCAGGAAGATTAACCATCCCCATTCTAGATGTAGATGGCTCTATTGTTAATATCAAACAATGGCTTCCTGAATACAAAAGAATAACTGAACTAGACCATAAGCTGAAGTGCATTGGCCTACCAGGATGCGGAATATATTTATTCCCATGTTCTGTTTTCCCCACCAGCAACACTATAATTCTATGTGAAGGTGAGCTTGACTGTTTAGCGTTACATTCAATAGGATTTCCTGCCGTATCATCTACTGGTGGAGCAGATGGATTTAAGATACAATGGATAAAATTCTTTGAAGATAAAGAAGTAATAATAATACTGGATAATGATGCAGCAGGGAGGAAATCAGCTAACACTATATTGGAGAAACTATATAATGTTACTAGAAGAGTGAAAGTAGTTCACCTAGAAGAACAAGTATCAGATTTTGATGTGACCAATTTTATAACTAAGTTTGGCAAGCAATCTAGAGACCAGTTAAATTCACTTATTAATAGCGCAGTTTGGTTTCACAAACTTAGTGAAACTAATAGTAACTATCTAAAAGTTAACTTATTCTCAGCAGTAACAGCAGATAAGATTAACAAAAGAATAGAACTAGACGGGAGGTTGATAGGAAAAGAATTTGAAACATTCGCTGTACCCAAAAGAATAAAATGTACGTGTTATTCGGACAACCAAAAACCAGACAAGAAATGTATTGGTTGCCCAAGACTTAAAAATGGAACAAATGAATATGAAGTTGACTTGGAATTGGATAGTGCTAACATACTAGAGCTGCTAAGATTAACTACTTCAGCAGCAAGGCTCAGATTCTTCCAAGATTTATTTAACATAACATGTAAGACAGCCACTTTTGAAATAACCGAATATGCTAACATTGAGGAGATTAGAGTAATCCCCGATTACTCTCTAGACGCGGATGCTTATGAACACACTATCAGATTCTGTTACTTCATTGGGTATGGGCTACGAATAAATTCTCTATACACTTTCAGAGGAAGAACTGTAGTAGACCCAGTTAACAATCAAGTTACCCATATTTTTACAGATGCTATAATTTCTGACACAATAACCAATCTCCTAGATATGAAAGAGGAAAGGGAGATTGGCATAGAAACTAAAACAGTAATGGAACACCTGAAAACTTTCCAACCTAGAGAAGATCAAAGTACCTTAGAGAAGTTATATGATATCTACACAGACTTTGAAGCTAACGTAACAAAAATTTGGAAACGCCAAGATTTAATTGAAGCGTTTGATATTACATATCACTCCCCAATTAGTTTTATGTTTGGGGATGATGTTGTACAACAAGGTTGGGTATCTTCTTTAATACTAGGAGACACCCAATGTGGGAAAACTGAAACATTAGTTAGACTACGTAAACACTTCAACATAGGCTTAATTCTTAGTGGAGAAGCATTAAGTAGAGTAGGCATAATGGGTGGATTTATAGAAGTAGCTGGTCATCGTGGCGCTAAATTTATGCTAGGTGCTTTTCCACTAAACGATGGTAAACTAGTAGCTATTGATGAATTCAGTGGTTTATCCACTGAACAAATTGGAGAGTTGACTCTACTAAGATCATATGGTAAAAGTATTGTAACTAAACAAGCACAACATTATGAGTATCCAGCTAGAGTAAGAACAATCATGTTATCTAACCCTAGAGATGGTAGGAAGATTTCTTCATTTAATCTGGGGTGCTTAGCAATAACAAAATTAGTGGGAAGCGAAGCTGATACTGCTAGATTTGATATATTTGTAATTGTAGCAGGGGATGAAGTTAAACTGGATGAAATTAATACATACATGCCACTGTATGTGGAGCACAAGTACACTAGTGAACTATGTAGCCTGCTTTTAAACTGGGTGTGGACAAGAAAAACAACTGACTATAAATTTGATATAGAGGCCCAAAAACTTGTATTTACATACGCTACTAAAATGGCAGAACAGTATGATTCATCTGTTCCTATTGTAGTAGCTGGTTCTCATAGATGGACTATAGCTAGAATAGCTGCATCTATTGCAGCTAGACTATTCTCCACAGATGAGTTTGGTAAGTCTGTAATTGTTAAAACTGCTCATGTAGAAGCTGCTGTAACATTTTTATATAAATGTTACAATAAACCATCTATGGGATACGACATTTATTCAGCTAGGAGAAAGAAAGAAGAGACTATAATGAATGAGAAAGCTCTTGTTACTATACTTAAAAGACGAGCATACATTGTAACGGAACAATTAACTCTTCTTTCTAGATTCTCAAGATCAGAATTTGAAAATGTAACCGGAATTGACACATGGGAAATAAAGGAGATTCTCTCAGATTTAGTAAAACTCGGGGCTATAAAGTCTGTTAGTGGTTATTTTTATCCTACTACTGGTTTGAAAATATTCTTAAAAACTTTTGTACACCCTAATCGTGATGATCCTTTTGGAGAAAAACAATGAAAAATATACGGATGAGTAAAATTGAAGATGGTGTGGAGACTGTTGTAGAATTCTTTGAAGGTTTCTATAAGGTAACTATAAAGCAGCGAGGTAAAGTCAGTACTGAAGCTATAAGATATGATATAGAAGATGTTACTATACCAACTCTTATAGATATGTACAAAATATGTGGGCTATCAATAGAGGAGGAAAAGTAGAATGAATGATCTTCTTAAATTCCTAACAACCTTTAACGCTAAGCCAAAGGAAACCAATGTTTCTAGGAACCTCAGACTGGAGACTTCTTCAAGAACTTTTAATAGTGTTAAAGAGCATTCTGCATGTCTGGAAGGTGTGCAGTTAGCAGCTAAAATGTTTGCCCTTTTAACACTAGCTTATAGGGGTAAAACTAAAGATCCAATATGCCAGTATGACGGGAACTTACAATTCTTATTAAATAAGAAAGGGTTCTTTTCTACTAATATTGGTATGCATTTCTTGAATCAAGAAGCATTTGTATTAAAGGATTTAGAGAAAAACCATAATGGGACATTCTTATTTATAGATAAGTATGCTATCCAGAAAGCCGATTGGCGGCCTAGATTATGGACAGTGAGTATTGAAAAAATTAGTTCATTTTTTAATTGCACTGTAACTTTTGGGCATTGTCAATTACTCCCAATGTTACCGTATGAAATCATTGGAGTATGTGTTGTTGTCCAAAGTATAGCTGAAACTCTAGGTGTTAACAATATAAATTATGTGTGGAATTTCCATAGCGTAGCTACTAAGAGTACAAATAGTATAGTGCCTGTACAGAACATGTTTTCAAAACTTCCTAAAAGACCAGAATTAGCAGAGTTCCTTTTGATAGAAGAACAACTAAGGGGAGGAAAACGGAGATCTCATCCTGTTTCAAGAATACCATTTTCAGATGAACTGGATTTACTTATGGAAGAAGTGTTTAAGTACTGGGTTAAAGTACCGGAACAAAACGATGTGATTGAAGAAGTAGAAGAAGCAGAAGAAGTAGAAGAAGAGGAGACTGAAAATGCCTGACATTTGCCATGTTCTTAGAAAACAATTCGCTGAATGGGAATCTAATCATGGAATTGGAAAAGTGTTATTTCTTACTCCAGATGTAAAAGGCGATAAAATCCTTTACATCTCTAGTATTAAAGAACTGTTTTATAGCACAGAGTTACATACGGAAGATTTAACAAGTCTTACAAATGTAAACTCTGCTACTAAAGATGAGGAGTTGCTCATTAGAGAACTCACAAAGAGGTACATTGAAAGTGCCCACTTAATTGTTGCCATAAACATAGCTCCTAGTGAGGCTAGTAAGAATGATTTATTGCTTCATTTAGGACAGTGTATGGGCAAAAATAAAGTTATTCTATTAATAGGAGAGAAACTTTCTAAGTTCTTCATGGGAAAAGTTTCTGGTTTGTGTAGAACAGAAGCAGATGTGGCCCGTTTTATTGATCAATTTGAACTTAGATCAGATATACACCCACTTGAGACTAGATTTTATGCTGTGTTAGCAAACTTTAGGGAGGGAGTGTAATGCAGCTCAAGCCAACAAATTTTATTTGTGTTAATACTCAAGAGATAATGGCATATTTAATGGATGAACTCAAACATGGTGCATCAGAATATGTATCATTTGATACTGAAACAACTGGACTAGGGAGATCAGCACAAGTGTTTGGGTTTTCCATTGGATTTGGTAGTAGGAAGGACAAAACTGCTATAGGAAATGTGTATTGGTATAGGTTTTCTGACTATTGCTTCAATCCAATACCAGAAGAATTGGACACGCAAGCTATAGAAGTTATAAAATACTTATTTACTAAAACAGATAAACGAATTATCATGCATGGTGGTAAGTTCGATATACGTGTAGTTAAACAAACATTTGATATAGACTTCACAGTACCTAATTTTAATGACACTATGTTAATGTCAGAGTGTCAACAAACTTCTATAGCACATGATCTTAAAAGATTGGCCAGTAAACATTTACAAGATAGTAACCCGTGGGATGTTATGATAACTGAGTGGTTTACTAGTAATAAAATAACTGCTGAAGAAAGAGACTATGGGTTACTACCAGACGAGATAATCTTTCCTTATGCTTGTAAGGATGCTCAACACACTTATATGTTGTTTTTTAAGTTATTAGATTTGTTTAAAACTATGCCCAAAGAAATACAAACTATATACTTGATGGAACGAGAACTCACTAGAATTGTAGCAGAAATTGAATACAATGGAATGATAGTAGATAAATTTTATTTTGCTGAACTTCAAACAAAAATTACAGAAATAGTTACTAAATTAAACAAGGAATTTAAAGAGTTATGGGGAAAAGATTTCAATATAAACAGTTCACAACAACTAGCTGAAGTAGTGTTTGGAACAGGACAAAATTGTTTGGGGTTGAAAGCCACAGAGTTTACTGAAAAAACTAAGATACCAAAGACTGGAGTACCTATACTAGTTAAGTTTAGTGACAATCCTGTTGTACAAAAAATAATTACATTCTCCCACTTAGATCACTTGCTTAACAATTTCATTAGCCCCATATTGAATAACTCATTTGATCATAAGGATGGAACTTTCACAATTCACACTTCCTATAACCAGATTATTACCACTGGGAGGTTCAGTTCAGAAAAAATTAATTTGCAGAACATACCTAATGACAGTTTTTCTAGGACACATGGTATGATTGATGAGCAGATTGTATCTATACGAAAAGGGTTTATTTGTCCTGAAGATTATATCTACATCAAAGTAGACTACTCTGCATTTGAGTTAAGAATTATTGGAAACATTTCTCAAGATAAGAAATTCATCCAGATGATTCTAGATGGTGTAGATATGCACTCATGGTTAGCTGCAAAACTATACTCGGATGAACTAGAAGAATTAGAGAATTCCAATAAATTACAAGAGACTTTTAATCCAGATACAAAAGATAAGGAATTATCAAAGAAATGGGATTTAGATTGGAAGTATTGGGCTATCAAAAGTAAAAGTACACCTGACTTTAAGTACATGAGAACTATGGTAAAGATTTGCTCATTCCAAATTTACTATGGTTCTGGCGCTAAGACTATCTCAGATATGCATGGTATCTCTATTGGCGGGGCACAGAAATTAAAGTACATTTGTTTCTCTACTTTCAATACAATTGAAAAATGGTGCGATCAAGTAAGAAGTGCAACTTATAAAACAGGGGTAGTAAAGACTTTCTTTGGTAGAAGATGTGTACCTAAGCCACAAAAGATTTACACTGAGTCAGTGAACTACACCATTCAAGGGACTGCTGCTGATCTTTTAAAGATGGCAATGTTAGAAGTAGGGCAGTTCTTGAGAGGTAAGAAGTCACGTTTAATTGCAACAATCCATGATGAGATACAGATGTATATACATAAGAGCGAGATAAGTATCATTCCACAGATTGTAGCAATAATGGAAAAACGTAGAGCACCGGAAGATGTGTTCCCACTTCCAATGGAAGTGGAACTTTCTGTTAGTGAAACAAACTGGTTTGATATGAGGGATGTTCCTAGAGATAAGATTAAGGAGATGTGTAAATGCGAATCGTAACAGCGTGTACACCAGCTTATAGAAATTCTGCTGATAAATTATATAAATCAGCAGAAAAACTTGAACTACCAATGACTATAGTACCTTACAAAGATCGTGGTTCCTGGTTAGCTAACTGCAACTATAAACCAACAGCTATCTTACAAGTGATGGAAGAATTTAAAGATAGCATGTTGTGGCTAGATGCTGATTCAGAAATCATAGCTAAACCAGTTATAAATCCGACGTGGGAAATTGCATATCAAGTAAGTAAAGTACCATCAAAGTTTATTTATGATTTCACACTATCAAAAGTTGTTGATAACATCAATAAAATTGGAACACCACAAGGATGTGTAATGTATTTTAAATACAGTAGCTTAACCTTAGAGCTGCTTAAAGGATGGAAGAATTTATGTGATGCTTACCAAATTAGAACTAATGATGAGCAATGCTTAAGAGAAACTTTGAAAGTTTTTGGAAAATTAATTAATGAAACTAAAATTGGAAAATTAAATTGCTTCTTTCTTAAGCATAAATTTGAAGGTAAGCTACATGGTAAAATTATTCGTGGAGGAGTGTAGTGAAAGAAAGTGACATTGTTAAAAAACTGGAAAATGCTCTTACTGCACAAGGATGTTTCGCAGTAAAGTATACGCCTAGTCAATTCTCTAGGACTGGAATTCCAGATTTACTAGTGTGCATAAATTCTAGATTTGTTGGTATAGAAGTTAAGGTGGTAGAGAATGAAAATAGAACTCCAGACGTAACAGATCTACAGTATAACAAACTAGAAAAAATTGCTAATGCTAGGGGACTAGGATTAGTTGTAGCGTATGAAAAAAATGGTAAGAAAAAATGGCGTGTATATAAAACTATTAGTTATGGTAGTCCTCCTTGGTCTGTTAATGGGTATTATCTAAACCCAACTGAACTAGTGTCAAAGTTGATAGAAAAATTAAAGGTATAAGGAGAAAAATATGTTTGATGGAGTAGCGATGTTACCAGTAATAGGACAATCTTACGTCTTTAAAATGCCTGGCATCACATATTTTTCTGGAACAGTATTAGATTGCAACGTTAATAATTTATATGGGATAATAAAAATTGAAAGTAAAGATTTCAGAAATAAAGACACACCAACAGGTATTGCTTTTTTAAATATACAAAACTTGTTATTCTGGACTCCATCAATTGTGGGGGAAAACAATGAGTGATAAACATGGCGTAGATAGTTCGATTGAAGAACACGAATGTGAGTTTCCAGATGAATCAGAAAAGTTTAAAGATGTATTACCAACAGTAAATAAAGAACATGCTTTCTTTGCTTATAAAGATGGAGCTGGTTTTGAATGGAAAGGAGTCGTAACACACGTTGAGTACCCATTTGTTAGTTTCATCATGACAGATAGTATGAGGAAGTTCACACTTAATCTTATGTACTTAACTGGATGGGAAGAGATAATTAATCTAGGAGAAAACAATGGGTGATGAAGTAATGTATTGTGAACACTGTGGGGAGAAACTTCCAGAAGATTGGGAGTATAATTTGTGCCAAGAGTGTAGAGAAGAGCTAGGAGTATTTGAAGATGAAGATGATGAGTTTGACGAATTGTGTAAAGATGGCACGATAGAAAATTGTTAGATTAAAAATGAAAACCTCTCCCCTACAACATTGTAGGGGAGAGGCCCGGAGATAAGAAACGGTTGGGAACTAGGAATGTGAATTGCTAATTGCTAATTACTTCTTACTATCTGCAATTGCAGCAGAAGAAGTAGCTGCTGTTACTGAAGGTGTCTTTGAATTCTCTTTATCCAACGAGAATCCAAAGAGGCCTTCTAGAAATGATTCCAAACCATATTTTTCACAGAAAGTATCAAAGTACTTGTTATAAATAATCACCACAGAGTGTTGAATGATAGGCAAAAGATATGGAGTAAACTCCCCCAACCCTTTACTGTTCATCCAGTCACTAAAGTGACCTAGTACACTAAAAAACTTTTGAAGTCCAGTAGCACCACTCTTCTCAGCTACTGTAACATAACTATAAATTTGTGTTGGAAGTTCACTGTCAAGAGCACTTACCAAAGCCTTAGCTTTCTCGTCCTTGTTAACACCAAACTTTTTTAGAAGTGGGTCGCGTACTTTCATACGGAATGCGCGATAAAAATCGTTCTCGCTAATTGCTTCTTTCCCGATTGGCATTGTAGTCTCCCTAATTAAATATTCTCTCAGAACGCAAGCCGTTGATTAACTTCCTAGTTCCTTGAGGTAATTTATCCCAGACTTGCTTGGAATAAAAAACCTTGAATGCTCCTAATACCAATTGCTTCGATATTGTTCCTAGTTCCGCTTCACTAATTTCTTCTTCAACATACCTCAATGCGAAATCGAATGGTGTCTTATCTCCTTCCAGTAAATTTCTAGTATGAGGCCCAGTCTCATAGTTGTCTAGAACCATAGCATAAGAAGAACCTTCTTCATGTTTATAAATTATGAATACATGATCACTCCCAACTTTCTTCCACTCTCCGGTTTTTGGATCTAAATATTTATTCCAATCTTTAGCAAAAGCCACATCTCCTTGTATTAATTTCCTATAGTCAGTTATTTTAATAAATTTCTTGTTACCACTCTTCCACTTCAATTTACACAATGCATCGTGTAGCCCGGTTGTAGATAAGTAATACTTATCTATTAATCCAGATATCTGCATGTACCTAGATGCAACAGCAGCACATGCATTTTGTGTGGTGTGAAACTTCTTCTTTACTTCAGCCCTTCCATTGTGAAAAGCATCATCCCAAGAAGCGGGATTAGTAATTGCTAGTACAATAACGCTATTCACTACTTTCTCCTGTTAACTGGGTTTACTGGTACACATACTAAGTCGTGTTTAGAAAGATTAGGAATAACTATAGGGACTGATATCCCTAATCTAAGACTTGTTGGAGATAAACTAACAGTTTGTGGTAAATATTTCTGTATAAATAATTCTAACTTTAATCTCTGGGAGTTCCAATGTCCTGGTGGATACCTAGTCCCAGTTAAGTTAGAATTGCCATTCATATCCACACCTACTAGGATTGGGTCAACTCCTTCCCAGTAACATTTGTGCAATGGACATCCAACAATAGTACCACCGCCTCGATAAACCCCTTTAATTGGTTGAAAGCTATTTACATTCATAGCTGGTTTATTTATAAACAGGTGGTCAACTTTCAATCCAAGAGGTTTAAGTTTATCTACGATAGCAGGAGTTCCCCATAATGGGTATTTCTTAGATTTTAGGATGTCAACAGCCCACCCAAAATTGAATATCCTATAATCCATAACCCACCATGAAGCGTTCCAACCAAATTTTTCAGCGCCGAAAATGCCTGCATTGCAGCACATTACAGTAGTTTCGGTTGAAACATCTTTCCAGAAAGGCTCCCCATTAGGGCCAGCTCCCACTATTGTAGCAATACTCATTTTTACACTCACTTCTTTTCACTGTTTTTCTTAGGGCACTCATCCACAACGCGCGCTACATTATCTACTGCTGAACTAAGTTTAGTCATAGCAGCAGTATGGTCAGTAATAATTTGAATCATTATTTCACTATTATGCCGCACTGTACTTAATAGTGAATCAGTTCTAATACTGGAGCGACTTAGCTCATCACTAAGAGTTTTATACGCATTTTTATTAGCGAGATAAAACACACTCCAACCTACTAAACTTGCCGCTAAAACTCCTACTAATGCTCCCCAAATGCCCTTATCAGCTAACGCGCTCCAATCTGGAGTTTTCATAACTTCTGTTTGAAGAAGAGCAATAATTGTGAAAAGCAACATAGTTTTCTCCGATTTAATTGTATAACCAATCAATAGTTAATTCTTCACTTTTACTAGGAGGAAGGGATAAATACGAATACACCATTATCCCTGGTCTCTTGCCTTTCACATCGTCTCGGAGTCCACAAGCCCAATGGCCTGCTTCATGCCAAAACAATCTTTTAAAGATTTGAAGAGCCGCAGCTTCACTTGCTTGTAGTGCTAATTGTAACGTGTACAAATTAATCCAACAATCAGCACTTTTCATAACTCTATTGATTTCTTGAGCTTGCACTAGCCCATTATAATTAGTGCCTTGCCCTGGTACTAACCCGCTAATTTTTTTAGAATTCACAATAAAGTCACTGTCACAACCTTTTAAACTTTCATAACCTTTCGAGAGAGATTCTATATTAGCTATAGCTTTAGTGAAAGGTTGGTAGTAAAACTTAATATTAACTTGAACCCCATTACCTATATAACTCTGCTCTAATTTCAATCCTCTATCTTTCATATATGAGATGATCTCTGCTATAGTGCTCTTTACATTTGTAGTAGCCCATAGTAGTAGTTTCTCTTCAGACGATGATCCATAACAATTAACATCATCCACATAGAAATATACTGTACTGTTCTTAGGCCAACCACCAATAGGCTCAGGAACAGCAGCTAATTCAGTTGTTTCAATTTGGCATGGTCTAGTAGACCAATCTCTACCAGAATTTTTCTTTTTGAACATTAGAAAACACATTTTGAATACCCCCTTATAGTGCCCACTGTGCAAGTTCTATATCATCAATATAAAACTTAAATGTTGATTCTGCGATTGCCGTATTTGTTGATTGTGGTATAACCTCAATTCCCCATTGAAGTTGATCACCTAAACTTGATAAATCTGCTATTAATGTATAATCTACCCAAGATGTTGTTAGTGTGCATAATTGTGTTTGAACATTAACCGCTGTTCCTTCATCACAAACTACTAAATTAAAGGATTTAATCGGAACAGGTATACCAACATATGCATCTCTTTTTGCTCTAACTCTAAGTCTAGCTGTTTTACCAGTCTTTTTAAAAGATTTAAACATAGCTAAATTACCAGCTGAAACCCAACCTGGGCCTACAATGTACACTACTGGAAATGTAATGGCTGTGTAATCAGTTTCAACATGCCGATTAATAAAATCCCAATCAACAACTTGTCTTATAACTATTCCATGCCCGGGCGCTCCATTAGCTGCTTCGGTATCAACTGAAACTAAAACATCTGTAGTACCTGCTTCCCTATTTCCAACAGCTATTTGAAAATTCTGTCTTTCAGCTACAGTTAAATCATGTATTTCTCCGGAAGGTTCTATTGCATAAAGTCTATCTGTGTTGTAGTACACCTGCATCACACCAGCAATTGGGGAAACTACACCAGATATACCAGACAATTCTACTATTCCAGAAAGAAACCTTAGTGTATCACCATTTGCTAAGTATAGTTTGTTTGCAGCACCCCTATATAGATTGACATCAACATCCGTAGAACCAGCACCCCAAAACATTGAACCAGTTCCCAAGATTTCCAATCTATTGTAAGTGCTACCAGCATCAAAACTCAGAGCCTTGTCAGTTGTAGATGCTTCAAGAACAGTCAATCCATCAATATTTATTGTATCTGCTTCTAAATCTAATATATCAGAAGCACAACTAATACAACCATCATATCCACCAGCACCATCTCCACCCAGATACATTGTGGAGTTTACTTCAATCATAATTCTTGGTGTAGCATCTCCTACAACAGAACCAGTAATTATATTCTTATTGGCAGCATCTCTAGTGACTTGTAATTTACAGTTAGTTCCCAAAGTAGTAGCATCAATTCTTTCTAGAGTAGCATCTACCGGATTGGCTCCATCACCCCAAGTTATTTTTCCAGCACAATCAATTGCACATCTATAATTTGCATCCCCAGTTTGACTAAAGAAAACTTTTTGAGTAGATGCTGCTGCTTCTGATAAACCTAGTGTTTCACTAGCTTTTAAAGTAACAGGAGTTCCATCAACAGTAGGTTTCAAAGCGCCACCTGAAACTTTCCATAAACAAGTGGAACTTCCTAGAACCCAACTTAAACCACCAGCCATAGTGCCAGATAAAAAATACCCTGCATCAGCTGCTGGTAAAGTATCAGGCCAAGTATATGTATGTGCAGCAGCTAAAGCTGCTGGTGCAGTAAGAATAATTTCACCTGCTGCTGAAGTACAAAGACCTATAGAACCAACTAGTGCAGCAGCTTTTCCTACTTGAAGTTTAGCTGTAGATACATCAAAGTAAAACGAACTTGTAGCTACTGCTTTACCACCACCCATTACAACATTAATAGGAATAGCATATCCTTCCAACCAACCAAGATTGCCATTAGCAATAGCATCATCAAATGGAGACCAAAGTGTTTCAGATAATGCATTATCCGATGAAGTGGATGCTACACTACCTACTGACACACTAGTAGTTTTACCACTACCAAGTTTATTCAATTCTTTTAAAATTTGATATTTAACCAGCCACGCTTGACTAAACTTACGAAGTTTACGTGGATCTATAGTTTGTTTCCATAAAGGATTATTCCTATACATCTGGAACCGCCTCTAGAGTTTCTCCGGTAAATGTACACGAGGATGTATGAGATAAGTCTACCGACATGCCTTGTTGTGTCAATGTTAAATTTTCAACAAGAGCTTTCTTACTCAGTCCTGTTCTTTTATCCTCAATTTGAACAGTCCTATATAACTGTAAATCATTGTGCCACTTTATTTTAACCCCACCATGTAAGAATTCTCTCACAGTTTCAAATAGAATTTTTGAAGCTAGCCTTCTGCATGCATTAGAATTAGATAAACTATGATCTTGATAGTAGTAATCCCTGTGACCTGTAGATATAAAACCAGCAGGAGTTCCCCAATCAGAAATACTGCCGCCTACTACTTGTTGATAAAGAATAGGCAAATTAACACGAGCTACAGAATCATCAATTCCTGTACTTAACTGATAGTCCCATTTACCTGTAGCTTTAGCAGCATCGCGTATCTCATATACATCTAAATCACTCCATTGCTTTCCAGCTACTACTATAGCCTCAAGCTCATTTAGATTTGTTACAGAGTCCACTGTAGTAACAAAATCCTGCGTTATATTCCTCAATTCATCACCAGCAGCTACGCCATCAGTAACAAAATCTGCTACTGCATCATGCACTGTGGTATTTTCAGGTACAGCATTATCACAAACCCCATATGTTTTCCTACCAAAGTCTGCAATACGAGCTTCACCTGTTACAATCTCGCGTTTAAATATTCTAATATCTGCTGCACCTACTCCACCCCAATTACGGTCTACTAATTTTACAGGACTCATACTAAATAAAATATATTTACACTCCTTAGTTAAGAAATCAGAATCAATTACAACTTCTTCCCAAGATTCAACCTTTCTATTGTAAAAATCAGCGTGCATTAATTGCCAATCAGCATCTTTATTAATGTATAGTTGCCCCATTCCATCATCTCTAACTCCATCAACATCACAACATTCAATACGAAGTCCCCACTTAAATTCACGTAAACTTTGGGCAGCATTGAAAACAATTTTTCCTACTGGAGTTACTTCATCTAAAACTGCAACAATAAATGGTATAAAACCTTTTAGTGTTGCTTCATGTATAGGGTACATCCAATAAATTCCAGTAGATGCATCTAAATCTAATAAATTACCCATAGCACCAGGAGCTGCATAAACTTGTGCGTAAGTTAATACAGGGCCATCAATAGTTGCTCTGCACTCCCATTTATTCATATCACATTCAACAGGAGCCGTTTCTGTACAATTGTTCCAACCAGCAGGTAAATTTAAAGCATCTAAACCTGGAGGAGTTGTAACAAATTGTGTGGATATATGAACTAAATTCTTTGGAAATTTATTCACACCTTCCACTATAACTCTTGTAGCAAAACCATAATCTTCTTGTGGCATATGTACTTCAGATGCTCTATACACCGTGTGAAAATCATTTGTGCCAGCATCACTAGCATCAGGATCAGGTGGAGCAATAAACTTTCCATATGCATCATCGTAATATGGAGTAGTAGAATCGAATGGAGTTTGTTCTACATACTGCATGCGTAATTTACCAATTTCATGGTCAAACCATATCTTGTAGTTAGGTGGAGCATTTTCATTAAATAATTGCTCCACCATATCTAGAAGAGAGCCATCCTCAGCATTCCAAGTAAACTGATTTACTGTAATGTATGATGGAAATATAGTTTGACCACCCCAGTATCCGCCAGTAGTTTCATAGTGTATCGTATCCCTCCATCTAGGAGTTGTTTCCATTCCATTTGTTATAATAAATGTATCATCAGTAGTGTAAATACCAGTTATAGGAGTAGTAACAAGGTTATTTCTATCAACCACTTCTACAACATCCACAGTTTCCATAGTGCCACTGTTATAAATTTGTGAACCAACTAAAACTGCATCCCTAATGAAATCAGAAAGAGTTGAAGTTAAAGTTGTAGCTGTTCCCATAGCAGTAATGGTACCAGTAATTTCTGGATTAAGAGCGTGCATTACAATATCTTCAATCTGATTAGTGCCCTCTTCATACAACACAATAAACTCTACAAAAATTGAACCAACAGGAGTGTACCCGATAAATTCAATGTAATCAACTACATCAGAACCCATATGATAAAAATCATTTGGAACTGGTTCAGGATATTCTGTTTCAATACCATATGCTGTTAAATCTAATTGCGAATCATACACTCTCCCCATAATTTTCCAAGTACGCCTATTTGAACCAGCTTTAAAATTATGCCCATCCCAAGCACCATTATAAACATCATCAGAAATAGTCCCTACATAAGCATCCCCATACATAGAATTACCATCAATTTCACTAGGAATAACCCAACGAGTTTCGTCATTTTCTGTTACAGGAAATAACGAGATACAATTAGTTGGATCATTTGGCGGGTCGTATGTAGGATTATGATTAGGGTCAAGATGGTCAGATGAAAGTTTTATATTATGAGCTTCCATAGTTCCAAAGTTCACATGGCACTTGCTCCAAAAATAAATAGGATCATAGCAACTAAGAACTAGTGCTTCACCGCCATGTTCAGTTATCTTTTCTATACTACCATAGAATTTCTGTTTAGATACCGCATATGTAGAACCCTTATGTGTTACATTGAATATCAATTCTGAATACTGTTTTATTTTAGACGCCAACAATGTTGGATTATCCCCATTCTCAGAAAACTTTAGCGTAAATGTAGCTTCAGATGCTAAAGACTCATTAGAAAAATTGATACTCCAGTCATTAGCTACATTAAACGTATTCCAACCACCAGTAGTTACAGCGAAAGGTGTACGAATCTGCAACTTTGTCTCACACAAAGTTCCTTCCGTACTCATGTGGAGTATATCTGCTGGTTGCATTATAGTACCCTTACATACTTCATGAGATTAACAGCAGTATTAGGATCAGTCCAAGCCGTGTCCAAGAACGATCCTTCTTCTAATATCTGTAAAACTACTTGAGCATCGTTAGCACTTCGTTTACCAGTTCCGACTAAAAATGCATCGCTTATACTATATAGAGTCCCTATATAATACTTCATAGTTTCAGAATTTAACACTAACCACCGTTGTGAAAAAACATTGTTTGTAGGATCAATTCTATGCCGCTTATCATAATCAAATGCTACTCTTGCCATAGCATCATTTAAACACGGGAGTGTTACAAGATCTGCTGTATAAGCTCTAGCAAAATAATTATCTATAGCTACTTTCCAAACTCCTCCATGTGCTGTTACAACAATATGAGCATCACCACCAGCAGCTAAATCATACGCCTGAATTCTCTCTAAAGGAAAGTCAGACCAAAGTTTCTCGCCTGTAATAGTCTGTGCCACTAATTCTGCGTCCCCTATTGTAATAGTATCTTTAGCATCTATTAAAAAAGTTAATGTATCATCTGCTGCATACTTGTTAACTTGCATTTGAACTGCTGAACTGTCACCACCGCCTCCGGTTACATAAATCCAAACTGAAAAAACATTAGTTGGAGTACCACCTTGATCTACATAAGTAATTTTTGGTACTGGTTCCAATAAAGATGGATAAGGATAGGTTAATCTGTGGGTTTTTTTAAACCAGTCATTTAAATTACTATGAATAGCTAACTTGTTCTTAGGTAAAAAAGTTGCATCAGTTTCGTTAACCCAGGCTATCTCATCTTCTGTCCCAGATAGATCCCTGTACAAAGTTAATTCATTCCCACTAGTTTCTGATAAACTAGCAGTAGTTAAATCTAAATACTCATCCCAATTTGAAATCAATCCATTTGTTCCAGCAGGTATACGTGTATGAACATAAGATTCAATTCCTGGTGTGTTGTCATGTATTTTACCAGTTAAGAATCTATGATACACTTGATCATCAACACCTAGGGATGATCTTTCCGCATATGTGTTACCTGCTGGCACTATAAACTGACCAAAGAAAACTCGTATTGGTTTACTAAAAGCCATTTTAACCAAGACCTCTCTGTAATTGTTTTAAATAAGCAGCTTCAGTCAAAGCTGTTTGCACCAAGGAAGCTGTCTTAGGCCCAGATGCAACATTTATATTATTATGGTTATGCTGAATAACTGTACCAGTAGGATTAATGCCAGTTGGTTGAAAATATGCACTAGATGGCAGAGCATAGGATTTAAAGAATTCTGGCCAGTTCGTAATTTCTGCTAATATAGGTTCATCTTGTTCTATTTTTTTACTGCCCTGTAATCCAAACAACTTAGACAATAAGAAACCAACCCCACCACCAGCAAGCATACCTAAAATATTTGCTCCAAAACCACCGCCAGCAGATTCAGTAACCATTTGTGTTACAGCATCAGCTATGCCATATGTTAATGATGTAAATGCAGCAGTAATTGCAGAGTCTATATCACCACTAATAATACTTTGTGTGAATGCACTTACCGCGCCAAGTACAGCATTCTGCATTGCAGTAAATACACGATCTTTCTGTTTCTTCTCTTTAGGCTGATCTTCTTGTCCAGTGTCATATTGAAGATTATCATAGATACCACCAGTTTGATAATCATCTTTTGGAGCGTCTTTACCACTTGTATCTACGCCAGGAAATCCCCAACCATATTCAGAACTACCACTTTCCCTATTTCTAAATTCCCATGTACCAGAAGCATTTGTAGCTTCTTCCATAGAAGCAAATGTTTGAAATTCACCTGTATTCTCATAATGCGCTGGAGAGACTAACTTTCTCTCAGCGTTACCTCAACCACCTGCCCCGCATTCCTCATATTCATCAGGTACAAATAAAACTTTTTCATATACAAATCCACCAGTACCGGAAGAATTAGGAGTAACCCCTGTACTTGGCCTATCCCAAATCATTCTACCTATTTGTGATCCCCTGCCACTTCTTAGATACTGACCACCACCAGTTTTAGTATACTTACCTGCTATGCTGTAACTAGCTTTAGAATTAGAAACTGCTGCTATCCCAGAATTAACTGGCAAGCCACTCTTACCTAAGAGATTGCTAATGGCCCCAGTTAAAGAATTCAATGCAGCAGTATTAGCATCTGTAGCACCAGTATTTGCATCTACAGAAGGTGAAACCATAGACGCATCTGGACGAAGTGCATACCTAAAATCTTTTGCTTTTATAGTTGATAACCCACCATTATTCTGATCAAACACTTGTAAGTTACCAGATTCAGTTAACCCAGAAAACATACTAGCATGGCCAGCAGGACTATTTTTAAGAGTAGGTTTGTGACTAAATACATAATCCCCATATTGTAGTTTGGATATATCCTGAACTAAACCAGACTTCAATTCATCAACTAAATAATTGTTTAATTCCTCCGTGTTATTCACACTCATAGGAACAGGAATTCCCATTGCACGCGCTCGTTGTGCTTGATAAGCTACACAAAGTTTTTCATCTCGTCCACCTTCATTTGCTTTAGCTTGTGCATAAATAGTGCTATAGTTTAGTAACCCAGAATCTTGTGCTGCACGGACTAAACTTTCCCAAGATGAACCAGGAGTTACTGCAATAGTACCTAAATCAATATCTTGTTGTTGTGGCCCTATCAACATTGATTGTGGAGATGCACTGATTGTTCCTGGTTGATTTTGTGCAAATGCTGGTAAAGTTTGTCCTCTAAGTGTTGCACCTAGAGATAGAATATCTGTTGTTAATTGATTCAATGCACTAGTAACAGAATCTAGCGCAGGGTTAATATCCGATGTTGCTTTCTCATTCATTATGCTGAACTGATTAGAAAGTTCAGTTAGAGACTCATTTAAATCCCCCTCAATAATATCCTGCCACGATGTTTCCATCGAAGCAAGAACCTGAGAAATTAATCCTGACAACGCATCAAAGTTCTCAAAGAACTCTGTCCACGTTGTCATTTTCTTACTATCAACTTCCTGGGCTAAATCATATAACGGCTGTGCTAATTTTTGAGTTGCCTCAGGAAGTTTATTAAAATCTCTATCAAAGAATTGTTTGATAGAACCAAAGAATTCTTGTGGGCTACGAGCAAGTTCTGAAACTCCCATCGTAGACATGAGAGAACTTAACTGAGCGCGATTCTTAGGATCAAACTTAGTTTCTCTAAGCGTAGCACCAACTTGTGCAATCCCACCTAAAGCGGGAAGAAATGATTCTATTACTGATTGAACTGCTGTATAAGAAGCAGCATCACCAACTTTACTTTGTTCAAATCGTTTTCCAGTAACTAAAGTAGAAAGTTCACTACTTAAAGAACGAATCTCGTCATAATTCTTTTGTTCATCTAATGCGGAAAGACCACCTTGAGAAATAAGGTTCTGTCTATCTGTAATTCTTCCGCCATAATCCATTTCTAACTGGCGTATTTCATTTTCAATTTGTTTACGCTGTTCTGCTGCATTTGCTATGGTAGAACCAGCATTCATTATAGAAGCTTTATATGTTATCTCACGAACACGTTGTTGAACAAGCTGTCCTGCTAATCCTACTACTTCTGGATTAGAATAGAATCCTGTTAATGTTTCCGCCAAAGCTCCACCAGTTTCTAGGTAGCCCATTCTACCTAACATGGTTTGATCTCTACCATACATGCGAAACTCAGCAGCTTGAGCAGAATCTTTTACAGCTTGATTCATTACTTTCATTGCATAATCTACAGCTTCAGTACTTTCAGCTACTTTCGCCAATGATGAATTAATATCAGTCATTGATTCAGTAGCTTCGTCAACAAGTTCTGAATAACCTTCATACTGATTCATTATAATATCAACGAGATCAGTAGTTGCGTCAATATCTAGAACTTGAAGCTGTATGTATGAGTCAATTACTTTCTGTCTCTTCTGTTCTTCAATCTTTAGTTTTACCTGTTCTTCAGTTAAATCACTTAATTGACCATCCATCTTTGTTTTAATCTCAATTTCTTGCAAGTCAACTTTAAGACTATCCATTAAAGTTTGTGCTTGCTCAAGACGTTTCGTGTTAAGCTCTGTTTCAACTTCTTCTAATGTTTTCTCCGGCGGCTTTTCAAATAAAGCTAGAATACGTTTTTCTTCTGCACTATAAGATCCCCAAAGTTCCTTTATCTTTCCTTCTTGCTTTTCAACATATGTTTCTTTGAAAGTTTTGTTTGGATCTCCACCCATTAATTCTCTAAATCTTGGATCACCCTGAGCTGCATAATCAAGCCAACTAGTCTTGAGTAATGAGAGAAAACTAAATCCTTGAGCATCCAATTCTTTTTGCAAAGCTAGAGTTTTCTCATGCAACTCAGCCAATCTTTGTTTAGCAGCTTCTTCACTGAGATTCTTAATCTCAGTTGTAATATCAGTATAAGATTTTTTTAATTCCCCATTCTTAGTAATAAGAGAATCAGTAAAATTCTCTATATTACCATAATTACTACGAATAACAGAAGCTAATTCTGGAACAGTGCTGGTAGAAAGATTCTTAACTTCAGAAATCATTTGTGACACAGCAGTCTTTGGTTCAGCAGCACCAGTTTTTCCAGCTTCCATTATCCCAGACAACGGTGCAAATTCTTCAGTAGTACCTCTTATAGCTGCTAATGAATCTTCATAGTCCCTTTGTTTCTCTACAATCTTTTGTGCTTGAACATCCTGATATGTGTTATACAGTGCAGAGCCTATCATAGTAGCAGCAGTTCCCCACATTAAAGTGCCACCAATCATTGCAGAAGTAGACATTCCTCCTCTAAGTGTAGAAGCAGCCATAGCTTGATTTCTTGTTTTACCTTCAAGTATTTTTGTATTGAATACTTGTTGTTCTGTCAATAAAGCTGCTTCTCCTGCTATACCACCACCAAATCCCATTTTATAAGTAAGACTTCTAAAAGCATCACCCATAGACAAAGCAAATCCGCCCTTTTCTCTTCCAACTCCACCTACACCTAATAATGCAGATGCAGCCATACTAGCCATATTAATAGCAAGTAAACCCGTTCCTGTTTCTGCTAATCCTCTTGCAATACCGCCTGTTATAATTCCACCTGTAGTTTTACCGGCCATTTTATCTAATAAACCAGCTAGAGGTATAACTGAATCATAAAATGCAGTTACAGCAGTTACAAGATCACGGCCAACTAATGCTTGAATACCCTTTAATGCTACTGATAGTTTTTCCATTTTAGCAGTAGAAGTATCCATTGTAGCTGCAACTGTTGATTCAAGATATTTAAAATCAGCAGCAGTATCTTGTCCTGTAATTCTTGGTTGCCAATAATCATATTCAGATGCAAGTGTAGAAAGACCGCGACGAGAAAGTTCTCGCGTAAACACACCACTAGTGCTAATAAATTCTTGTGCTGATTCCTTGGAACCACCATAACGAGTTATTTGCATTAATGTTGAAAGTGGATCTTCACGATCATAATTAATGCCTTGCTTTGCTAAACGTGCTTGCGTTCTAGGGTCAGATATATCAGTAAATACCCTAGCAAGCATAGTCATGTTATTTTGTGCTTCACCAGCTTCTTTGGTTGAAGCTGCAACTAACGCCATAACTTGTGAAAGTCCACCAATTCCAGTAAATCCTGCTAAACGAGATGTTTGAAATACTTTACCTGCGCCAGATTCAATATTTCCAAATTCTATTACACCTTCTGCTCTACTTCGTGCAAGTTGTTCAGCAAATTCTTTCATTTCTGCTGGATTTAAACCATATGCGTTTTTAGCCCCCATCAAAATATTCATAATTGGTGTAGTGTCTGGCATACCAGCACCGCGACCAATCTCTGCAGAAAGTTCTGCAATATTAATTGCTTCCCTAGTGGTTAAATCTGCTGCTTGAAAAGCAGTATTCATTGATTGGGATAGTTGCAATGGTTGAATACCATATTGCTTCCCAATCCTAAAAATATCCTGCTGCATACCGTAACGCGATGCTTTAGATGCTTGACCAGGATAAACTCCCCCTGTAATACCAGCAATTAATGCAAGAGAAGATTCAAGTTCTCTTGCAAGAGTAATAGTCCCCTTAATTTGATTCTGAATAGTATAGAATACTGTGAATGCTACAGCAGTACGAGCCATAATATTATTCATACGGCTCATTTGCTCATTCAACTTCATTGCTTCAGCTGTAGCACCTTTTAAAGAATCAGTTGGTAGGCCCATTCTCTCCCAATTTTGTCCAAGTCCAGCAGAATACTTTGCTATAGCTCCCTGTCCAGCAGTCATTGTACCAGATTTCATAATATCTAACATTTTATCTGGTAAATATTTCTCCATCTCCCCAAAAGTCATTGCTTTTGGTAAACTACCGCCAACAATCCTTTTACCCCAACTTGGTTGCTGCATCATCCACATACCAGTTAATGCACTAGTACCAGTAGGAGCGGTCATTCCCATTCTGCCACGGAAAGTTCTTTCTAACTGACTTTCTAATTGTGCAGTAGAAACAGTTTGAGGAGCATCAGTATATAAACCTGCTTGCACTCTTGCTTCTTGATAAGCTGTTCTAGATTCTTGTAACCAACCTCTTTCTTGAAATTGTCTTGCTCTAGCGGCAGCTCTTTCTGATTCAGCAGAAAATAAAGCTCCCGCCCTTTCGTTTTGTGCTACATATTTATATCCTCGATTTAATGCTTGATCTAAAAGAGCTTGTGAACGATAATCTAAACTTGATTGTAAAGTAGAAGCTGCACCACCTATTCTTTCTTGTGTGGAAACAATATAAGGCATTGCAGCTTCGCGAAATTGTGAACCAACACTAGTAAACCTACCTGCAACATCTCTAGTAGAACCAGAAGCATACAAAGGAATTTGTTCCCGTCCTACTTGTAATCTAGCTGCACCATGACCACCACCTATATCATAACCAGGCCATGCTGTTAATGCAGGCATAAATGGTGTTATTGGCATACCACCAGATGTTACTTCACTTCCGCTCCAACCAAAACGAGCAGATGGATTAAAAACTGAATGTGTTGGTACTCCTTCCTTTTGTGTTCTAATTTCTCCCAAAACTCTAGCGGCTGTTGGACTTTTACCACTTAATGCAATAGCATCTACATAAGGTGAAAGACCAGCTTTAGTAAATCCTTGTGGCCCTAAATAAGTATACATCTCTGATATTTGCTCAGATGTGATACCACCAGGAATACCAGGATGTGTTAATTTAGTTGCACTAGGAACTTGTGAACCAAACACAAAGCCATAAATTTGGTGTGGAGTTCTACCAATAGCTCCACCTAATAAAGCTGCAACATCTCCACCACCAGCACCAAATTGTTGTAAACCTCCTCTAACTGCACCTAAAGAAGCTGCTGAAACTCCTAATCCACCTAATGCACTACCAGCAACACCAGCGCCACTAGTACGCATTAAAACTTGTGCTTCTTTTAAAACTGCTATAAGTTTTACTACCTGTGCTGTTGTTGCTTCCAAACCCGCAGGTATGCCAGTTACAGAAATAGATGCAGAAGCTACGTGTCCACCAGGAGTTTCAGCCATACTTCTTAACCTCCTCTAAAGAAACTCAAACACTCTTGAGCTTCTTTATAAGTTCTCCGTTTCAACTCTTCTTCACTCACTTCTACATACTGGATATTCACATAACCAGCTTCCTCATCCAATTGATTTAATTGCCTTAAAGCACTTGCATGACCATCCTTATCCAAATGAGGCAGAGAATAAATAATCCTTTCTCTCTGCCTTTCAATATCTGCATACCTAGAGAGTATCAGATATTGGTGAAATGTTAACTTTTTTGTAGCATACTCAAGCCCGCATCCATAGTATCGCAGGAAATTGGAGATACGTTCTCCAAATGAAACTTCTCGCCCAACAGCCTCAACACTTTTTTTTGTAGTGCCAATACCACATCATTATTAATTTCTTGTTCTACAATAGTTACGAAAATCTCAATGAAGTCATATGGCCGTAGAGACCTATAAAATTGTGAGAACACTTCCTCATCCATTCTAAAAGTAACTCTTACAACTTCTTTCACTTGAGGAAGAACTCTGTTATAGATAAGATCATATATTTTTGAGGCTGCTGTGGCTACTCTAGAAGTGTCTATCTGAGCTAAAAACAAGATATCGTGTGGGTATAATTCAGCTACAATCATAGCAATAGCCCCACCTAATTGTTCCATCTCATACATACTCCATTTAGGAACAACTATCTTCTTAGAGCCATTCCACACACTTTCATTGAACACTACTTCTTTACCCTCTCCAAAAATTGCTTCCCTCTCCACTTCCCCCAAATTCTTGAACTTGCTATGCACAGTTCCTTCAGGTTCCTTTACATAGCTAGTATTCTCACCATCTGGTGTAATAGTTCCTGTAACTCTGTTTCCCATTTCCTTCTCTCCTTAAACAAAGGCGTCGCACCCTTTTCTACTTTAAGCCCAAGTAGTTTGATCATCAAGTAATGGAGTGTAGCCAGCAAGACCAGTTCCATAAGGAACGTTACCAGTATCACAAATACTATGCGCAATTGGCCCTGAAAATGTAACAGAACCAAATGGATAGTTAGGATACAAGTCGCTAGCATCAACAGCTTGACCAACAAATGGAAGATTCATCCAATCCCTTTCATTAAGAGCAATTCTAAAGTTGCTCCTAATTTGTACTCGTGGAATCCACAAGATCATTTGAGATTTATTATCTGGGAATGGGTGAATAATCTTCATAGGAACAATTGGATTGCGGCCATCTATAACAGCCAAAGGTGCTTCTACAGCATCCCCCGCGTTATAGTAGTATTGAACTTCAACAACTTCATTTTCATAAATAACGATACTTGTTGGAACACGTTTAATCTGACTATGCCCGCGATATTCTGAGTCATATTCAAAATCTGTAAGCCACGCAGCAACTACTGTTACACCACCACCAAATGTCCTTACTGAAAGTGGAATAGTAGGAAGTCCGGGGGAGAGCGCTAGGGCAGTATCATAGCTAATATCAACGTACCCTGCTAAAATATCAGCATTTATCAATGCCTGAGAAGTAAGAATACCACCCGTAATTTTACAAAGTGCATCAGCAGCAGGAAGTGTGCCGATATAACAACGGTAAGTTGGATTATAAGTATAAACAAAACGGTAAGTTTGAACTACATCGCCAATAACATGCGTAGGATCAAGATAAATACGAACAACATACACATCAGTACCAGGTAATACCGTATAAATTGGAACAATAACCATATTAGATGGAGCAGAAGGATGAACAACTCCAGCTTTAGCAATTGTAGAACAAAATCCCCAATATCCAGTAATCGCAGCAGGAGTAGTTTGATTAGTTGCATGAATAGTTTTTGGGGGCAAAGGAGCAGCAGTATCAGCATGAAACATTTCATATGCTAATGGTGTCCACGCAGGCATACCTTCAGGAGTAGTACCACAAGCAGCATACTCCGTTGTAAGCATCCCATAATTTCCAAAAACAAATGGATCAATAGGATTGTTAGATAGTTTTCTATCAGCAGGAATAGACCTAAATCCCGGCATTCCCAAAAGATAGTTTACATTCCTAGGACTAATCTCTTGAAAAGCAAAACCAATGTTAAATGATGTACTAATAGGCTGAATAGCATCACGAGTAAACTCAATTCCCGTATTCGTCATGTGTTCAGCTTTAGCAACCATTCCTTCAACATATGCATCAGATACCTGGCCTACATACAAATCATGGATTTGTACGAGACCAGATCCAATAGTGTATTTCTTACCCACATCTAGCGACATGGAGTTCTCCTATTACTGAGAAATTAACAATCACTGATCTTAATAGTAATCTATTAGTGAAATCTTCCCCAAAAATTGATCCATCTCTGATTTCACCAATTAAAGTGTATCGGGGGAGCAGCCCTCTTTTCACCCAAAATCCTCCATTTTCATTTGAGTCACATATTACTTGGATTAATTGTGAATATGCATCTAATTTTACTCTCTTGTATTTACTAGCATCACACACTATCTGGAATTCTACTAGTAAATCACCTTGAGTTCTGCCACGTCCTGTATTTTTATTGCTCTCTTCCACATATAAAACTATAGTAGGTTTATCCAAAACCTTACCAATATCACTTACATTTATTATACCCCCACCTTCAAATGCTAAACGAATATTACATTCAGACAATGAAAACTTATCCCTGTACTCTACACCAGATAGTACATCATGGTGTATTATCTCTATAGGCGCTATAACTTGACCTAAAGCAATCTCTTCTAAAGATTTCTTTAGATTAGTATAGTAGTTTATTATCTCATATTGTGGCATTTCTTCCTACCAATCATGGAATGAAGGACTTCCGCTCTCATACCCACGAATGTTTTGAATCCACCCCATAAATTTAGTATAACTGGTCTGAGATTTCAAACCAGCTCCAACACGAAATGGAGTTTTAATCCCAGAATATGTTTGATCAGAAACCATCCAACTCAACGCCCTTTCCAATAAATCCACAGTAACCATCTCCATATTATTAGAAACAACTGTGGATAAATATTTCTGTATTTCCATTCTTACTTCATTGATAAACGGGCGTTCACCAACAAAAGTACCAACTTCAACACCAAAAGGCATAACAACTCTGTGCCCCTTCTCAACCCATAACCAATAAGGACACATACTCTCATCTATATCCACTACAATCTTGTTAGCTCCAACTAGATGAGCCACTACAGATTGCATTAAATTATAAGTGCGACTCCTATCAAAAAACGCTGAATTTATAGTAGACTTTATGTTTTCTCTAGAGATGTACCTAGTTATTTCAGGTTCCTTCATATAAACACGTTCGCTTATAACCCTCTGCGCTATGTCATTAATTTCTTCAAGAATTGAAGGAAGCATCCTATTAAATTCAGCTTCTGCAATATTAGCCAATTCTTGAACATGTTGCATTAAGAATTCAGCTTTCTCTATAGTTTCTTCAACATAATTTAATGTTTCACTAACTTGTACAGGAACAGCCACATCAACTTTCAGAATAGGAATACCTTCTAAAGCGTATATAGCGCTCATTACTTCAGCAGTCTTTAAAAATCTGCCTTTACTCGGGCCATGAGTAGCTCTAAATCTCATTACTAATCCATCAAAACCACCTGTAGCCCCACCTAAAGTTGTACCTGAAATAAAATCAATAACATCTTGTTTAGCTGCAAAACCACTTCTACCACTTCCAGCTAACCAATGTAATTTACCAGTTTGAGTTACCCCAACGCCAAAATTCTTTAGCACACTAGCTTGTGCTAAATTAATCTGGCCTTGTTGTGAAATTTTTACCATTAGTCACTCAGAAAGACTGCTACTTGAATTCCTTCAGAATCATTAATAGTTGCTAGAACTGTTCTCCACTTATTGTGTATTAATACTTGATCAGCCACATTCAGATTATTTATTACATATAACCTATATGCATCATTTAACTGAAATAAATTGTGAGTTCCACCAGTTAATCCAGTAGTAGTTAATTGGTGTGATGCTATAGTTGTAACATACGCTTGTGAACCATCAGTTACATTAACTACTAATGTTCCATGTTCTAATGTCTGTAAAGTCGGTCTAACAACTGGCAAATCTGTTGCTCCTGTACCAACTACAGACAAATCAGTTGTAACATCCTGAAGAAGTGCATTACTTCCTGGCAATCCATTAGAACAAACACCTGTTCCACCATTTAATATGTATTGCTTGTCTACGTACTCCAATAAAAACACTACATCATTTAATATGCCTAGTCCCTTTAGATATTCTTCATACCTAGTTCTAACTCTATCAAATCTAGTTAAACCACCAGATGCAAACTCATATACAGAACACCTAAAATCATTAAAAGTGTGCCAAAGTGGTTCTGTATCATTTTCATATCCTGGATGTACAATACCAACTCCAGTCTTTATCACCATGCGAACAGAATGTATAGCATTGTGAATCAAACTATCAAATTGATTCCGTGCTACTAATAATCCTGCTGCATCTAATATAGGCATTTAATATTCCGTTAGCCCAGCTTCACTCCACACTAAACTAGCATCTTCAATTCCAATCCACTTATTCAATCTCAATTTGAAATCATCCTGCAATGATGTAAGAAACTTAGATAATTGAGTTCCAGCATCACCAGGATCAATACTAGCATCTTGAGTTGTAATCTTTATAAATTGTTTAAAATATGATGCATCAGATCTTATAGTAAGAATCTGAGCATACATAAGTACTAGCCTATATACTTTCTGCAATTCTATAGAAGGATCAGGAGGAGGAGTAATCCCAGAATTCAAAGATATAACAGTGTAACTGAAACTCCCCCAAATATTAATGTCCAACACAGCTGAATCCAAAAAAGTATCCAGTTGAACATCAGAGAAATGTGGTGGAGTTCCACTGTCATAAATCAAAACTCTGAGATCACTCCTCAACGACGCCATTTAAATCTCCTTAACTACTAGTTCCACTATCAGTACAAATAGAAGTCTTAGCCTTAACTTCAAGCGGCCCCGCTACAGCAAAGTTACAAGCATCTGGATCAAATACAATACGGCGAGCTGAAGCAACATTCAGGTTAGAGCCATAAGCACCACGGAATGTCAGTTTAGTAGAAAACGTTTCAATATCTTCTTCTGGGCCATGAACTTCCAAAGACAAACGAGTATTATACTCATTCTGCTCTTCTTTCATCACAACTACATAAATAGTAGAAGGACTAGAAGCAGGGAGTTTAGTGGTCATAATAGGAGTGAACCTACGAATAAATCCTTCCGTAGTCATCCCATAATTCGATAAACGAATTGCTTGCCCCATAGCCCAATCAAACTCAGGAGGATACAAAACAGCAAATGAAGCGTTACCCCAAATAGCCTTGTTATTGTAGTTAACATGCCTCATCAACTCTGTAATAGCAGTATTAATATCACGAATAACATGATTAATACCGCCAGTGATTCCAGTTGTAAAAGCAGTAATAACACCAAGATATATAGCATCAGCAATTTGATCGAAGTACTGATACTTTTCCTTGGGGATCAAATTAGCAAACTTAATGCGGAACTTGTTCGTCTCAAACCATGTCCAAGAGATGTTAATGCCATCTCCCCAAACATCGTTACGAGTAGTAATCTTCTGACCAGTAAAAGTGCCAGAAAATTGAACTTGTCCCTTTTCCTTCATCATAATAAAGTGAGGATTGAAATCCCACTCTTCTTTCTCCTCACTCTCATCTACCATAGTCACAGAACGCATCCACAGTAAATAGCTCATATCAGGAACTAAATCTACTGTGCCACCCAAAATATTTGGAACATCAAACAATTCAGGTGTTAAAGCAGGAGTAATAGCTCCTTGACGTTCCTGCATCAACTGTGGAAGATTCTTCTCCAACATATTAGGAATTAGAAACTTAGGAATAACTAGACGCGGCATATCCCCTGCTTCGCTGAAGTGGTACATATCACCCATGTGCATATACTCTTCAGTTACATTACAAATTTCTTTGTAAATAGCCTGAATAGCAGGAGATTTCATTACACCTTGTTTCTTGTAGGATTGAATCTCATCACTTACAGCTCGTTCATCAAGATGGGGAAAAAGATCAATAGACTCCCCAAATGGAGAAATCTTAGTCCCCTTCAAATCTGCTCCAATCTTTGACATTTGAATCTCCAATTACCTTTAATTTACCTACTGACCAGAACTTTGATTACAACAATTTGGAGGCCCAAAAGGCCCATGAACTAGCAAATACGTAGTTCCAATTGCAGCACTTTCTAGTGCTACACCATAAATAGCATCTCCAGCTCCAGCAGTCTCCCACAAATAATCGTTCTTCGTTACATCTGGATTAGGAACTAGTGTAAGATAATCCCCATCAACAATAGCTCCATTAGTCTTACCAGATTTAATGATTGAATTAATGATCAAACCACGTTTATTCCCTGTTGCAGCGTTTTCTGTAATCAACCCAAAATAAGGAGCACTCCAAACAATTTCACCAGCTAGAGCTGTCTGCAAACCATTTACAAGTGTTAAAGTCCTGTTTGGAATTACATGTGCATTTGGATAAAACACCCAACCTTCAACTTCATCCCAAGTTGTAACAGTTGACATTATTTAGTACCTCGCTTAATGTACTTATCCGGAATGTCAGATTTCTCAACACCCTCAGATGATAGAGTCACTTCTAAATCTTTGCCTCCAGTAATATCCTTTACAAGAGACATCATTTCAGAGATAGAAGCATCAGCAGCAACTTTAACTTCAGATACTTCTACAAACTTCTTAGATAGAAGTTCATTCTTAACTCGCTCACGAAACGTAGCATTTTGAATACCCTTAGTAGCTTCTTCAATAGCGGACTTAATAACAGTTTCGTGCATTGCACAAATGTTTGTTACACGTTCCACCAAAGTTTCAGGGGTACATCCTAGTTTCTTCACTAAGGACTCTACCATATCCTGAAACTTTTGAAGCTCAGTATTCTTAAGTGCAAGTTCAGTGAGTTTTTTCTCCAACTCCTCAAACTTTGACTCCATTGTTTCCTCCACATTACTGATTGAAGCAACTAATTTTGTGCCTGGTACCCCATGTTGATCTTTACGAACTAAATCGAAAGACAATATTTTAGCGCCAGGTTGTACTTCCACATACTTAACTTTATCTTCTTCACGCTCCTTAATCTTCTGGTTTCCTACAGCGCTTATAGACGCTGAATCAATTAATCCAAGTTTAATTTGTTCTCTAGTATTGCCATGTTTAGTAACATAACCTCTAACTAAATTTAATCCTCTTCCATCCTCCTTACGTCTAGCTTTAATAGCAGTAACCCACATTATGGGGATATTTTCAGGAATTTCACCACCACTTAGAAATCCTTCGTGTCCAGCAAAACCTGGGATACGACGCACACGAATTTGTTCAGCAAAATCAAAAATTATGTTTTCATGCCAAAAACGATGGGGATGCTTTGGGTCATTATCATGTCCAACATCCTCTGGTTCCCCTCGTCGAGAGAAACCAGAATACATTGCACAAGTAACAAACATAGGACTCTCATCACCAATATCAGCAACTTTGTGTAGAAAATCTTCAGGAACAGTGTAAAAACCTTGATCTTCTAAAATATCAAAGTTTTCTTTAATACTTTCAGATAGTGTAGAAGTTGCGTCAAAAGATTCCTGTAAAAGTTCCCCAGATTCCCCTACTAAAGTTTCCTGCATTACTTTCATTATATAACCCCTCTCCTACAACTTTCTTGAATCATGTTCTTTTTCAATAATTCATAAAAACTTACATAATCCAAAACAACAACACTTTCCTCTTCTTTAGCTAGATCTACTCCCACCACTATTGTTTCCTGCGCTTCCTTGATCGTCTCGTCCTCTTTGTTGTTGAGTGTTGGCTGGCTCATTTCTGTTTGTTTCATCTCTTACTGGTGCTCCTTGTGTTTTAGCTGGTAAAGTTGTATCAGCCTGTTCCTTTCGTAGCCTTTCCAATTCAGTTTCAGCATCAGGAATTATGTCACCAAGATTTTCATAAGCACCCTCAAATGAGAGACCATTAATTGTAGTAAGCAACCTTAACATCTCAAGTTTCACATTAGCATCACTATTCAATATCGGTGGCCACTTCAATTCAATCTTATACTTGTCCAATTCTTCAGGGTTCTTAATAAACCCATAAGATTGAAGTGTAGCTCCAGTAGCTTCATTCTTAGTAACAGTAGAATAATAGTACAACGCTAACTTAATGAGTTTCTTTAAAACAGCGCCAAAAGCAACCTGCTTCATTTTAATATGTGCTTGTAAAGGTACATATTGTTCTCTAACAGTTGCATTAGCCGAACTCATCTCCCCACCAAACATAAACTGCGGAACCATTGAAGTCATTACAATCATTTTCATAGCAATTTCAAGTAATTCTGGCGTAGCACCTATAGGGTAGCGAGTTTCTAGGTATTTAGCATCAACTTTGTCAGCGAATGCCAGAAACTTGTGTCGATTAAGAAATGCCGTCATTTTAGTTTGAACAGCAGTATCGGTATCTTTGGCTACATCAATATCGAATGACCGCTTCAACCATGTTTTCACCATACCTTGAATTCCACTAACAGTTAAAATAGGCTTCCCTACAAACTGTTGAGCTTCTATACCACGTAGTAAGATGCTGTGGAATATATTAAAGTATGGTACACACTGATATACTTCAGACCAACCAAAGAAATTAGTTTTTACGTGATTGTTGGGAATATGAATAGCAGGACAGATACCGAGAGGATTTATCACTTTTATTTTGGGATTCCCAAAATCTTTCAAACTAACTTGTGGGTTGTCAGCTACAGCAGTAAATAATACTTCTTTAGGATTCCATGTTCTAGTAATAACAACATCTGTTTCTTTAGTTTCAGTTCCTTTAGTTACAGCAATTTTCCTAGTTGAAACAGAAGAAAGACTAAACATCTTATTAGAGAACAAACCAAATACAGGACTAAGAGTACCTGGATATGGAGAAATGATCTCTGGTTCTCTATCAAAATTCAGAACTGCATAAGCATCCCCAAGTATTTCGCTTACCTGTAAACCTTCCGATATCTGTAGGTGAAACTCTTGTAGAAACTCATTTGCGAATAAACTTAGATCATTTACTTCAGTGCCGCTAGAAGTACTAACATCCCCAGAATATAGTTTACTTTCTCTAATTATGACTTTCGGAAGTTGGCCTATAGTAAATGCAGTCATAATCTTAATGATAGGCTGTGCTAACAAAGATCCCAACTGCATCCCAGTTTCATAGGAACCAAAATACAAATTATAGAACTTCTCATACTCTTGCTGTGCATATGAGACCATATCAATGGAAGAAGCCATTGATATATCTAAAGAAGATGGATTAGAACGAAGTGTGCCTAAAGTGTATGCTTCTTCAATAGTACGTAAGTCTCTTTCATTCTGAACGCCCCAAATCTTACCTAAAAGGTTAACTTTCCTTATTGTTTTTTGTAAACCAGTCTCAGGCTTCTCTGAATTAGGAACTTTCACTTTTTTCTCCCTTAAAAGAGGATAGACAGCTTTTCAACTGTCTATCCTCTTCTCCTACTTGAAGGGAAGAGCGTTTTAAGGGTGCGACGCCCTTACTTTCAGTATAACACAAAAAACACGACTTGTCAAGTAAAAAAGAAAGATCAAACGGCCATCTTTGAGAAAGACAGCCTAAAACTCAGTTTCCACACTAATAAAATTATCAACTCCCGTATCCCCACCCCTATGCAATTCTTTAGACATCTTTTTCGACTTAGCTGATAAAACAATAGGACGTTCTCTTTCCCCTTGATTACTGTCAGTGGAGTTCTCAGTTCTATAGATGTTATCAATCCCTAGTAACTTTTTAACCTCTACAGGTAAAAGAATAGAATCACTCTGAGTTTCTTCAATACACTGCATAGCTATCATAAGAGCATCAATATCATCATTATCTGTAATGTTAGGGAATTTCAACAATCTCTCTACAAGTTCGTAAATATCCTCTACAAACACTACAGAACTAGTGTTATAATGATGCGCCTGTGCAATAAGCCTCTGAACCTTATCTTTATGAGTTATTACTTCATAAACTGGTAATAACCCAAATCTAGCAGGGTCAGCATACATAGCTTTGGCCAAAACACCTTGAAACCCATTACTTTCTACACCAACAACAAAAACCTCCCCTCCACGTTCTACAACATACAACCATTCTTCTACAATCCTTTTCAACATTGCTTCAGGATCGCCCAACTTATCTTTAGTGTATCTGATTACATATTTCTTGTGTGTAGCTGAATGATACCCTATTGTAACAGTAGCAAAGTAACACGAGTCAGATTTCAGTGAAGTAGCTGGATCTACACCAATATAGAAGGACAATTCATTAAACGGTGGTAACTCTGACTCTCTACAAATTACAATAGCATCCCGTGTGATGATCCTAGAGAGGAGAACATCGACCTCATTATTGTACTGTAAGGCAAAAGTGTACGGGTTAGCTCTTCTAATCTCTTGTAAAATATCAACTGGATACCTTTCAGGAAAATATGATCTCTCTACACTATCTTTTTTAGTTAATGCAGGAACTCTATATAACGCTTCTTGTCCATACTGCCCTATTAGATAAGAATATAAGTCATTAGGGAAGTATAAAGTACCATTAACAACTTGTGTTCCACCTTGCATTAAAATAGGTAGTGCAACTTTCGAGTACCAATATTTTTGTTTCTCTTGTGAAAGTGGAGTTTCACTATTACTTTCACTTACAACATCATCAAAATACTGGTGCTCTACATGTCGAGCAACCATTGCTCCACCCATTCCAACACATTCTATAGTAGGTTCTTTACGTACATTAGTCCTTTGAGCACTAACAATCTTCTTTGCAGACCAAACTGCACCTTTTTGATTACCATAATACTCTTTTATAGTCTCATTAACAGCTAAATGGTCTTTTACCTCTGTTAAGAACAACATTGACGTAGTTTGTGTCTCAGAAACGATAGAAGTAGCGTCATTTGGGAAATTAGCCACAATGTGGGTCATTTCACCAATTCCAAGCCAACTTTTGCCCGAATCTCGTGGAAGTAGCCTAATTTTGAATGTTCTACCCTGTTTTTTCGCTCCAGGATGCATTAACATCCTAATTTGGAACGGTTTTATGGTTTTATACTCACCACCAAGGCATTGTTTAAGAAAAAGTGGTACACTATTCTTCCACCTATCCTTTAGTTGTTGTTTTAAAGTGTGTTTATCCGTTTGCATCTTCTTCAACAGCCTTCTTTATCTCTATTTCAATTGCATCAGCATCTATAACTAGGGACTGCTCCAGTTCATTTTTAATAGTATGTTGTTCGATACTTTTCTTTTCTCTCATTAAACCATCTGGGAACAATCCAATAAACCTTAGAAATTCTATCCTAGCTTTAAATGTGTCACCTATTGCTCTAGAAGAAGCAATAACTTCCTTACTACTCTTTGCATTTTCTAAGACTTCATTGAGTTTTCCTAGAATCATGTTGTTACTCTCTAGGAAACCAATGGCTTCAGTTCTCAAATCGTGCGTTTTCCACCTTTCAAACAATATCTCAGTTACTTTAGTGTAGCAATCCATGATGAACTCTTTAGTTATGAATTCATCACTAGGATCATAAAGTGCCTTTATTATCAAATAAGGTGTAAACACTCCGCGAGATATCAACTCTACTATTCTTTCACATAAAAGTTTCTCGCGTAAAACTGGAGCAATGTCCAGGTTCTCTGGGTCTCGCTCACGGGGCGGGTTACAGATTGATACCTGATACTCTGGCACGGTCTATTATACCAGATACTACGGTAAAAATCAAGCATATAATAATAAGGTGTACTGTGATACAGTTGAGATAAGAATCAACGATTAATAAGGTGCAGTAATATATCACAGTAATTATACCGATGAAAAATAAGAGCATCACACACATGAAAAAGTGCAGTTTTTACCCGGCGCATTAACGTGCGGTGTACCCATCTTTTCGCATTTCGCAAATAAACCCTTGACAGTGTGCTATACTTTCATCGGCGCAAGCCATAACCAAATCAAAGAGAGGTTTAAGGAAATGAGCGAAGTTCGTATCTGGCAAGACGTAGTAAAACGTCTTGATGATGTTAAGTTGCTTGAGCTTAACGTTCAAGCATCTAACATGAAAACTTCAGCAAAGACTAATGCGCAAACTGCTATCGGTTTGCACATTGAGTCGCATGGTAAATCATATGATTTACCTGTGCTTGTCCCGCCCGTTAGTTACTTGGTTACTGGTCAGTATCCAAGCTTCCAGGCTAAGCAAGCTATCAGTCGCGATGACTTGCTCGCGAAGCTTGCCACCTTGCCACACTACAAGGTTCGCGGTAAGCTTACTGGCAACACTGCCACTTATGGTAAGCTGAAGTTGATGCTTGAAACTGGTAACAGCGATGGCACAGCAATCGTATGTATCGATTGCCAGGCTTCAGCTTCAGCGTGGCTAACAATTATCGATGGTCGGAAATCCTCTTCGACTCTAGAAATTGGAAGCCGGATTACTTTCTAAGCTGCTATCCACGCTACAGCTTTCACTTGATAGGCCATGCCGTAAGGTATGGCCTTTTAATAAGAGCACAACACATTAAGTATTTAGTGTGTTGTGCTCTTATATTATTCTAGAGACAACACACAATAAAGTTTATTGTGCTGAGCAATTAGTGCAATAAACTACCAGTATTCTAGAGAGTTTGTTGATTGTCAATATAAGAAAAGTTTTCTAGTAGTCTTTCTGAAAGATCAGTAAAGAATACTAGACATTTGGGGTTTGGAGACCGAACAGGTGTACTAGTAAACTAGTACACCCATAACGGCCAATAATGAAATCTCACAGAGGGTTTCTCGAGTGTGTACCTATTTTTTTAGTTCTAGATTATTGTTTAAGCCTATCTGAGAAAGAGCTTATAAGGGGTATTAGGATTTAGGGTAAAGAGTCTTTCTTTTAGCCCTTTATCCATGCGGGCTGATCTTTCTCAGATATTATAGGGGTATAAAGGGGGGAGTCAATTAAGACAATTCGGACGTGTACTATCTCATTAGTACACTGAGGTGCACACTTTTTGGAGGGAAAAATCTATATTTCAGAAACTATACAACACACCCCAATTTGGGGATTGACAAGTCTTTGAGAAAGATCAGCCCAGGCCAGTACTGGGTTCCCGTGCCTTAGTCAAATTTTAGACAATATTAAAAAGAGCACAATAAGAGCATGATAACTTTGTGTTATCACTCTATTCTAATCATTATTACTGATTTTCGCCACTAATTAGTGATTAGTATTAGTCACTAATATTTTTAGGTCGTTTTAGTGGGTTATCAACACTCACTAAAACCTAACGCAAGATTTTACTGTATTAATACACTAGTACACCGGGATGTAATAGCTTACATGGTGTAAAGTAAACTTTACACAGAAGCTTTCAGTATTCGATTTTGAACTATATGGCACTATACAAACGTTTTCATATGAGTTTGCAAACATTTATTATTAAAGTTGAGAACACAGTTGGCGTGCAAACCGTGCGACTCATGAGAGTGTCCTAGGAAATAGGAAACTGTGGAGGAAACATGGATACGTCGAAACTAGTTGTAGGTAGGATTTATGAAATTACCTACAATGAGATAAGATACCCGGGTATCTTCATGATGAAGATAAACGAGAACTTTCTCTTCTCTATTGAAATGTACAGTGGGGATGAGAAAACTGTATCTATCCAAGAAAATGCAATTCATTTCAAGTGTTTTGATTTTGAGTACGGAGAAGAAGTTCACATTATAAGTCCTGTGTCTAGGAATTGCAATTGTATTATTTGTGGGAGTTTGTACGGTAAAGACGAGTTTGATTGCTTGTACGAGGTTTTATGGGAATATAGAAGTGGAAACAAGGAAACAACACTTCACACTTTAATGATTAAAGAAAGTAGTTTGCAGAAAGGTTGGATCTAGGAGGAAACATGGATTATTACAAGGGGATGAAGGTGATTGTTGAGTTTGAAACTCCACAATCATTTATGGGATTCAGCAGTACGTTTACTGCTAAGAAAATAGAATTTACACCAGATGCATTAGGAGAAGATTCTAAAGGAAAGTTTCTTCGCTGGGGAAACTTTTCAGCAAACTTCTGGTTTAATGCCGGATGCGGAAAAACTAGAGCTACAACTTGTGCAAACGCTATTAAGCGTTTGAAAGGTTTAACCAAACGACCAGCGAAGTTTTACTATGAGATTGAAGACAAGGAGAACTAAGATGTACATCTTTATTGGAACACTAGATGAGAAAAAGGATTGGAACGAGTATAGTTCCACTTTATTCTCATCTAAAGAAGATGAGTATGTGCTGATAGAAAGACTAAAAAAGTTTTTCACAGAGCATCCAAAGGGGAAAGTAATTATAACGGAGTATGATTACTCCCTAGAGTATTACGAGAAAGAAGGAAACCACGTAAGTCTTTAAAAAGGAGCCAGAAATGAACGCAAACAACATTACGCAACTCTCTCTTCTAGAGGAGAGGGTAACGATGTTAAAAATAGAAGTAGAAAAAGCACAAACTCTTCTTCTAGAAGAACGGGAGAAACAGTGGGAAGGATGGTGGTGTAGAATAGTTACAGTAAGTACCACACAGGTTGCACTTATCACTGATGTAACTAAGGATAGGATAGTCTGTGCGCAACTTAAAGAAAGTATGACAGGAAATCCGCGTGCTTTATTCTCCACTATGTTATGTGATATTAAGTCAGTGGAACCTTTGTCACTTGATCCACTAGAAGCAGCTGAGGGAGAAAGGGAGGAAACGAAATGAACAGAGAAGAAGCGCTAGAGATTATTAGCAATGCAAGAGTAAAAGGAGAAATTCCTAATCTTAGCAACGCTAATCTTAGCGGTGTTAATCTTAGCAACGCTGATCTTAGGTATGCTAATCTTAGTGACGCTGATCTTAGGTATGCTGATCTTAGGTATGCTAATCTTAGTAACGCTAATCTTAGTGACGCTGATCTTAGGCATGCTGATCTTAGGTATGCTGATCTTAGGTATGCTGATCTTAGGCATGCTGATCTTAGGTATGCTAATCTTAGTGACGCTGATCTTAGGTATGCTGATCTTAGGTATGCTAATCTTAGTAACGCTAATCTTAGTGACGCTGATCTTAGGTATGCTGATCTTAGGTATGCTAATCTTAGTAACGCTAAAATTTTTTCAAGTTGGGTATTACAGAAAAAGGAGAAGTGAAATGAATAGAAAAGAGGCGTTAGAAATCATCAACGATGCAAGAACAAAGGAAGAAGCTCCTAATCTTAGCGGAGCTAATCTTTGTTACGCTGATCTTAGCGGAGCTGATCTCAGCAGAGCTAATCTTAGCAGAGCTAATCTTTGTTACGCTAATCTTAGCGGAGCTGATCTTAGCGGAGCTAATCTTAGCAGAGCTGATCTTAGCGGAGCTAATCTTAGCAGAGCTAATCTTTGTTACGCTAATCTTAGCAGAGCTAAGATTTTTTCACGGTGGATATTACTAAAAGAGGAGAAGTGAAATGTGTGGGAGAAGTGTTCACCTTGTTTCTCCTAGGACGCCAGAGGAGGAAGAGGAGTTAACGAAACTGTGCGAGAAACTTTTTGGCACAGAAGCACAACATATTCCTGTGTCAACACAGGGAGAAGATGAGGGAATGGAAGAAAACAACTGGAGGTTGGGGAAGAAATGAAACGCATCATTCTTCAGAATGAAAAAGTCACCATCGGCATTTGCACTAGAAGTGAGTTACCTAGTGCAGATCAGCTATCAGAATATGATTCATATTCTGATCAAGGGGAAACTCTAGAGTTTAGAGATCGTTACATTAGCCCATCTGGATTGAGCAATGAAGTTGTGTGGTTTGAGGAGATGCACGCTCCTAAAAGGTATGGGGAGGGTGTTATGAGGAACATGAAAGTTTTTCTTCTTCCTTCCTTCTTTACCCAGAATAGATTTGAATTGGGGGAGTTTGATGAAACGACTAACTAAAAGTTTGATCTATAGAATAGATCAAGTTTGCTACCAAGTTCACAACCATGATTGGTTTTGTGGACTGTCATTGGATTATAGTTCGTATAAAAAACACAAGTTTATAGGAGCTATATCTGGAGAAGCACAAGATCACACTCCAAATGGACATTTTGGCTTCTTTTTCTGGAATAAAGATGATGTGTGTTGGCTATTTTATACTTTAAATAATGAGAGCATGTGCCAAATAATGATGAGAAAGATAAGTGATATTCTATTACTACTTAATAGAAATGAATGGGACGAAACTATTGATAGTTTAAATTTAGAGACTAAAAATGCATTGGATGGACTTCTAGAGCGGAGGAGAGATGAGTGATTTAGGTAAACCCAAAGTTGTTTCTAGTAGGATAACAAGGACTATTCATACAAAAGGAGTGAAGGAAATGAAGAACACAACATCACGCCTAAGCGTGATTGACGCGAAGTT
>Ga0172381_10000335_pt1 | contig 57176 bp, 70 predicted proteins | sample Leawel6488metaG_FD_119754 | JGI IMG/M metagenome (GOLD analysis project Ga0172381, IMG submission 119754) | Leachate microbial communities from a municipal landfill in Southern Ontario, Canada - Leachate well 64-88 metaG | ecosystem: Engineered > Solid waste > Landfill > Unclassified | place... | reverse complement strand
GAGGTAAAGCTACCCGACCTTTCTACTATTAAGTTAAAAAGAACAGCCCCAAAGCTAGAAGCCAAAGAAGTCCAGGAAGTCTTGGATGATTTAGCGAAACAGCTAGCCAAAACAGCTAAAGTGGATCGGGCCGCCAAAAAAGGGGACAAGATAGAGATTGATTTTGAAGGCTTTGTCGATGGACTTCCTTTCGATGGAAACAAAAGTCAGAATCATCCGATGGTTTTAGGTCAAGGTAGTTTTGTCCCTGGATTCGAAGAACAGCTTGTTGGGATGAAGCAAAACGAAGAGAAAGAAATAGAAATTACTTTTCCGAAAGAGTATCATGCCGGACACTTAGCTGGCAAGAAAGCTAAATTTAAAGTCAAGATGCATGAAGTGAGCGAACTCGTTTTGCCGACTATTGATGATAAGTTTGCGACCCAGGTTGGTCCATTTAAGGATTTGGCGAAACTGAAGGAAGATATTGAAAAAGAGCTTTTGAATACAAAAGTTATTCAAGAAAGAAATCGAATTGAAACAGAGATACTTGATAAGATTTCCGAGAAAGTGAGCATAAAAGCGCCGCACGGCTTAGTTCACGAAGAGGCTCATCGTCTTCTCCATGAAGCCGAACACAATCTATCACGTCAGGGCTTGACTATGGATAAATACTTAGAGATGGTGAAAAAAACCAAGGAAGAGCTGGAGCAAGAAATGATGCCTGAAGCAGAGAAGAGAGTGAAAATCGGCTTAGTTCTGTCTGAAATAGCGAAAGACAAAAAATTTGAAGTCACTGACAAGGAGGTCCATACCGAGATTGCAAGTAGGATAGAGCGAACCAAACCAGAGGAGAGAAAACAAGCGGAAGAATATTATGATTCTCATGAGGGTCATCATCAACTTGAAAACGCTTTGATCGGCGAGAAGGTAATTAGTTACCTATACGAGACCTGCTCTAAATAAACGTAAACTGCAAAAATATGTTAGAGATCAAGGATTGCCAAAGGTGCAAGAAACTGCTGCTTGGATTACCCAAGGAGCCATTTATAAAACACGGTAAGAATAATAAGGTTTTGTTAGTTGGTGAATTTCCAAAAACGGATTCACGAGATTTTTTCTACAATCAAGACAGTAGGCGCTACAAAAGCGCAGAACGATTGGATGAGTACCTCAGACTGCTTGATCTGAGCCTAGAATCAATATCATTTACTGAGATGTGTAAATGCTCAGTCGATGACCGAAAAAAACTAAAAGAAGTGGCGACGAATTGTTATAAGCATTTGATAAGTCAAATCGAAACACTGAAACCAAAACTTGTCATAACGGTTGGTACTATTGCGATGGATGTTTTTATAGAAGAAAACAAGCTTCAGATAATAATGGGGGAAACTGTCAGGATCGATGGCTACCACTACTTACCCCTATACCATCCGTCACCAGCAAATCCTGTCGGACATAGGAAGAATATTGAAATCATCACTAATAATAGGAAGCAACTTTTGAGTATAATAAAATAGTAAAGGTCTTAATCAATATGAAATTAGTAATTTGCGGCAGTGATAGTTTTTGTAAAGAAAAAGTCAAAATTAAACAAGATTTGGCAGGGCTTGGGGTTGAAGGTGTTTTAGACGAGTGGGATGAGCGAGTCGAAAAGCCGGCAGACAATGAAGTATCTAATTTTGAGTTGAAGAAAAAATCTTTAATAATTGCTTATTTTAATCACATTTTGGAAAGCGACGGTATCTTGGTTGCTAATTTTGATAAAAATGGTATTAAAAATTATATTGGAGCTAATACGTTCCTGGAAATGGGCTATGCCTTTGCATTAAAGAAGAAAATATTTATTTTAAATGGAGTGCCGAACCAAAAATATATACTGGATGAATTGAAGACTTTTGAAGCAAAAATGCTTGAAAGCAATCTCCACAACCTCTTGAAATAAGACCTAAATTATTGTATAATCACTGACGACTTAAAGGACATAATCTTTTTTGTAGTATCTACCGAACCGAGGAACCTTGAACGAACCTAGAAGCTCATTTGACATCAGAGCCGAGATCGCCGGTCTGGACATTCAGATCAACCGACTCAGGAAAGAGGGGGAGAGAGAGAATTCCGAAGAGATTAGGGGGTTGTTGGACAAAAAAGCCGATCTTTCAGCAGAGTACGAACAGCAAAGAGATCTCGAGTGGCTCGCGCAAACGGGTGACAGTATGATGTGAGGAGAGAAAGATGACGCTTTACTTGAGTCGTAAGGAGAAGGCTGTTTGGTGCGCGGTGGGCCTCGGTCTTTTGGTCGGACCATCGATCCTCGGTGTTACTGGGACCACTCTTGACTGGGCGGAACACCAGAAGACCAGGATCAGGCACTTTCTCACCGGATGTACCGGTCCTTTCGATGACATCAGTGACGAGACCTACATTCCCTATATTGGACCATACGGTGAAGTGAATCGCTGGGTTCAATGCCGCGGGTGTGGCCTGAAGTCATGGATGACCGAGGTCATTCTCGAGCAGGGGTGCTCCGCTTGATAGCGGAGCACCCCCAAGCTTTATGACAGACCTGTTATAATGTAATGTAGTAAAGGAGATATATATGGAAACAAAAAATCAGATTTTAATCCCTACCGTAATAGAAAAAACAAATTTAGGCGAGAGAGCTTATGATATTTATTCAAGACTTCTTGAGGATAGAATAATATTTCTAGGTACAGCCATCGATGATACTGTTGCAAATGTAATTATTGCTCAACTTCTTTTTCTCGAGCATACAGATAAAAAAGATATAACTCTATATATAAATAGTCCTGGTGGTAGCGTGAGTGCTGCCATGGCGATATATGATACGATTCAATATGTCAGATCTGATGTTTCAACTGTGTGTGTCGGTATGGCCGCCAGTGGAGCAGCCATTATTATGGCAGCCGGGAATAAGGGTAAAAGATTTGCTTTACCAAATGCTAAATTCATGATCCATCAGCCGATTGTCACGGGGCTAGAGGGACAAGCAACCGATATTGAGATTCATGCCAACGAACTTCTTAGAACCAAGAAACAGTTAAATGAAATTCTAGCAAAACACACCGGTCAAAAAATCGGAAAAGTAAGTATAGATGTTGAGAGAGATTACTTCATGACAGCCAAAGAGGCAAGAACTTATGGCCTTATTGACGGCATTATCGAAACGAAAAAATAAATTTATTGACATTTATAGTAAAATGGTATAAACTTTTTATCACGACTTTAAGAATGGGTCGCGAATGTGCATTTAGTTTGTCCTAAAAGCACACCCCATCAGTTCTAACAAGCACAAAAGTGCAAACAAAACTACAACGAGAATAACAAAAACTCCTAAAAGAGTACGAATTTAATTTTTTTATTAATAAGTAAGGAGCGGGTATTTTTATGGCCAAAGAACAAGCTACTTTTGTGAGCGAAAACAGAAACGGACGCAAATTTCTAAATGCGTCACCAAATGTCCTCCCACTGCCAAATCTAATCGAAGTCCAAACCAATAGTTTTAGTTGGTTTATAAAGGAAGGTTTACAAGAACTTTTTGACGAACTATTTCCGATAGAGGATTTTACTGGCAAGGTCATGTCTTTGGATATCAAGGACTATTGGCTTGGTGAAGCTAAATATACAGAAAAATTGGCCAAAGAGAAGAAAGTCTCTTTTGAAGCCCCTCTCAAGGCGAACGTAGAGCTTACTAATTTAGAGAATAATAAGAAAAAAACTCAAGAAGTTTTTCTTGGTGATATTCCGGTCATGACTGACAGGGGTACTTTTATTATTAATGGAGTTGAGAGAGTCGTTGTTTCTCAGTTAATTCGCTCACCAGGAGTTTTCTTTAGTTCGGAGACAACTGGTGGACGTGAACTCTTTGGTGCCAAAGTAATCCCCGGACGTGGTGCTTGGCTTGAAATGGAAACCAGTGTTCAGGACGTTATCTACGCCAAAATCGATCGTAAGAGGAAAATACCGATCACAACTCTTCTCCGAGCGTTTGGTTTCAAAACCAATGAAGAAATAATTAAACTTTTTAAAGACGTAAATACAAATCCAGACCGGGACTATATCCAAAATTCTCTAGAAAAGGATCCGGCTCTAAACCAAGGCGAAGCTTTTGTCGAGGTTTATAAGAGAATTCGACCGGGCGATCTTGCTACTGTCGAAAACGCACAAAGCTATATTGAAAGTATTTTCTTTGATGTTAAAAAGTATGACCTATCCAGAGTTGGTCGTTACAAGATGAATAAACGGTTGGGTCTTGATGTCAAAAACACTAGAGCCAATCATGTCTTTAGGCCAGAAGATCTTGTCCAAATAGTCAAAGAAGTTATAAGCTTAAACAATGGAAATGGTATTGCTGATGATATTGATAATCTCGGTAACAGACGGGTAAAGACAGTTGGGGAATTGCTTCAAAATAAGTTCCGCATGGGTCTATTGCGTGTCGAGAGAATTATTCGTGACAGGATGAGTACAAATGATCCAAATCTGGTCTCCGCTAGCCAACTTATAAATGTCCGACCGATTGTTGCTGCTGTTAGAGAGTTTTTTGCTAGTTCTCAGTTATCACAATTTATGGACCAGACCAACCCACTAAGCGAATTAGCCCACAAGAGAAAACTGAGCTCTCTCGGGCCGGGCGGCCTTACTCGTGAGCGAGCTGGTTTCGAAGTCCGTGACGTTCACAAAACACACTATGGCCGTATTTGTCCGATTGAAACACCAGAAGGACCGAACATTGGTTTGGTTAGTTCGCTTTCAACCTTTTCAAAAATAAATGAATTTGGTTTTATTGAGACTCCGTATCGGAAAGTCATGAGCAAGGTAAAAAATGATGGCAAATCTGCTGCCGGCCAAATTGCGGCGATTGACCTAAAAGATAAAACAGGAAAAATCGCGATAAAGGCTGGAGCAAAGATTACAGCAATTAGCGCCAAAGCCCTAGTTGATAATGGTTATGACAATGTCAGGATAGTGCCGAAAGCCACCGATGAGATTGTCTATCTGACTGCTGACGAAGAAGATCGTGTGATTATAGCTCAAGCAAAAACACCGGTCGACAAAGACGGTGGTTTTGTAAATCAATTTGCTATAGCTCGTCGTTTTGGTGAAGCCGATGAAGTTGAAGTAAGCGAGATTGATTATATCGACGTCGCTACCGAACAACCAGTTGGTATCTCTGCCGCCCTTATTCCTTTCCTTGAGCATGACGATGCTCGTCGTGCACTTATGGGTGCAAACATGCAACGCCAGGCAGTCGCTCTCGTCAAGCCCGAGGCTCCAGTAGTGGGAACGGGCAATGAGGGTAAAGTAGCTGAGGATACGGGTCAGATCATTCAAGCCAAGAAAGACGGTGAAATACTTTCGGTCACTGCTGACACCATCACTATTAAATATAAAGACGGGAATGAAGAGATTGTGACTCTTCGAAAATTTGAACAGTCAAATACCGATACTTGTATCAACCAAAAAACAGTCGTCACAAAAGGCCAAAAAGTTAAAAAAGGCGATCTCTTGGTTGATGGTGCTGCCATCGAAGGCGGCGAGATAGCGCTTGGCCAAAACGTCTTGGTTGCTTTCATGTGTATGGAAGGCGGAACATTTGAAGATGCTATTATCTTGTCGGAAAGATTGGTGAAAGATGATCGATATACCTCGATTCACCTAGAGGAATTCCATATTGATGTTCGTGATACAAAACTAGGTGAAGAAATAATTACTCGAGATATCCCAAACGTTGGCGAAGACGCACTCCGTGACCTAGACGAAGGCGGTATTATCCGTGTTGGTGCAGAAGTTGTTGCCGGCGATATTTTGGTCGGCAAAATCACGCCCAAGGGCGAGACTGAGCTGACAGCTGAGGAAAGATTACTCAGAGCGATCTTTGGTGAGAAAGCGCGCGACGTCAAGGACAGTTCACTTCGTGTATCACCGGGCGTACATGGTAAAATTGTTAACATAAACATAAAGAGTCGAGACAAAGGTGACGAACTCCCGGTTGGTGTGATTAGGCAGGTTTTCGTAACTGTGGCCCAAATGCGTAAAATTGCTGTCGGGGACAAGATGGCTGGACGTCACGGCAACAAAGGTGTTATTGCTCAAGTACTACCAGAAGAGGATATGCCTCACTTGGAAAACGGTACACCGGTAGATATTATATTGAATCCACAAGGCGTTATATCTCGTATGAACTTCGGGCAAGTTCTTGAAACTCACTTGGGCTGGGCCGCGAAAAGTCTCGGACTTCGTATTGCTACCCCGGTTTTTGATGGTGTTACTATCGATCAGATTAAGGGATTGTTAAAAACAGCCGGATTGCCAGAGGATGGTCGAGTCCAGCTTTATGATGGACGAAGCGGTGAGCCTTTTGCTGAGAGAACAGTTGTTGGGTACAAATACATGCTCAAGCTACTTCATCTGGTTGAAGACAAGATACACGCTCGCTCTATCGGACCATACGCGATGGTGACGCAACAACCACTTGGTGGTAAGGCTCAGTTTGGTGGTCAGCGGTTTGGAGAGATGGAAGTGTGGGCACTTGAAGCCTATGGTGCTGCTCATATACTACAAGAGATTCTGACGATCAAGTCGGATGACGTTGTTGGACGTTCAAAGGCTTATGAATCAGTTATCAAGGGCGAGGAGATTAAAGAGCCCAGAATTCCTGAATCATTCAATGTCTTGGTCAAGGAGTTGCAAGGCCTAGGTCTGGCAGTTGAACTAATCCAAGAAGAAGCTGGCGGCAAACAGAAAGAAATCGAAGCCGAAGAAGTAATTGAAGAAACATATGAAGAAAATATCGACGATCTAAGTGACGCCGAGATGATGGTCGGGAACGAAGCGGAAAGGGAACTTCCCGCGGTCGACGTTACCGAAGACGAATCTAAAGACGACTTTGAAGTTTTAGAAGAAGCTGAAGAAAAATAGGATAGGGAGTAAATATAATGATTATAAGCGAGACAAAAAACGATAATTTCCAAGCAGTAAAACTAATGGTTGCTTCTCCGGATCACATCATGCAATGGTCGAGAGGCGAGGTTACAAAACCCGAAACCATTAACTATCGAACTTTGAAGCCAGAAAAAGATGGACTCTTTTGTGAGCGTATTTTTGGACCATCAAAAGACTGGGAATGTTACTGTGGTAAGTACAAAAGGATTCGATACAAGGGCGTTATATGCGATCGATGTGGTGTCGAAGTAACGAGATCGATTGTTAGGCGTGAACGAATGGGACACATCAAACTTTCTGTCCCGGTGACTCATATCTGGTTTCTGAGAGGGACACCTAGCTCGATTGGGCTAACTTTAAATTTATCCGTTCGTGATCTTGAAAAGGTAGTTTATTTTGCGAACTTCATTATCCTAGACGTTAAAGAAGAGGCTAAAACCAATTCATTGAAGCAGATCGATGAAGAATTCAAGAAAAGAAAGACCGAGATTGAGAACACGATCAAGGATGACAACGAAGCAGCCACTCAAATAGAAGAACTCGAACAGTATCGAAACAGTGCCAGAGAAGAACTCGGACAACTAACGATTGGCGAAATAATTTCTGAATCTAAATACCGTGAATTTTCACTAAAATTCGGGGAAGTTTTCCGTGCCGGCATTGGTGCTGAAGCTATTCAGGAGCTTTTAACTAGAATTAATCTTGATGAATTGGTCGCTGGTCTTCGAACTGAGGTAGATAATTCTCAGGGTGTGAAGCGAAAGAAATCTCTAAAGCGATTGAAGCTGATTGAAGGTTTTGTAAATGCCAAGATTAGACCAGAATGGATGATTATGACGGTATTGCCAGTAATTCCACCCGATCTGCGTCCGATGGTTCAGCTTGATGGGGGGCGATTTGCCACTTCAGATCTAAATGATTTATACAGAAGAGTTATCAACAGAAACAACCGCTTGAAAAGACTCTTGGATATGGATGCACCTGAGGTTATCTGTCGGAACGAAAAGCGTATGTTACAGGAAGCCGTCGATGCCCTAATTGATAATGGTGCTCGCCGAGACAAAAATGTCGCTACTGCTACTTCTAGACGCAAACTCCGTTCTTTGGCAGATATGCTTAAGGGTAAACAGGGCCGCTTCCGACAAAACCTACTTGGTAAGCGCGTAGACTACTCAGGACGTTCGGTTATTGTGGTTGGTCCAGAACTAAGTTTACATGAATGTGGTTTGCCAAAAATGATGGCTTTGGAACTTTTTAAACCATTTGTTATCTCCAAGCTTATCATTGGTGGTCTTGCTCATAACGTAAAAAGTGCTAGCAGAATGATAGAGAGAAGCAAGAATGAGGTTTGGGATGCACTCGATGAGGTTATCGCTGATAAGTATGTGCTTTTAAATCGTGCCCCGACACTTCATCGTCTTGGTATCCAAGCCTTTAAGCCAGTCTTGATTGAAGGCAAAGCGATTCAGATCCATCCTTTGGTTTGTGCCGCCTTCAATGCTGACTTTGATGGCGATCAAATGGCTGTTCATGTACCACTATCTAGCGAAGCCCAAAAGGAAGCCCGAGAAATCATGCTTTCAAGTAAGAATCTATTGAAACCAGCCGCTGGTGAGCCGGTCGTGAAACCAAGTCAAGATATGGTTCTAGGTATCTACTGGATGACAAGAGTGGATGAGACCGATAAGAAAGTGCTTAAGCATTATACCGACAAAGAGGAAGCGATTACGGCTTATGACTCAAGACTAATAGGTCTAAGAGAATTGCTAAAGATCAGAATAGACGGCGAACTCGTTGAGACAACTGTTGGTCGGCTACTATTCAATGAAATTTTGCCAGAAGAGCTCGGTTTCGTAAATGACGTTTTAGACATCGGTAAGTTAACTGATTTGGTGAATAAAGTCTTTAAGGTTTGTGGTCAGGATGCAACCGTGATCTTTGTTGATAAGATTAAGCTTCTTGGTTTCCGTTATTCCACCAAGTCGGGTATCTCTTTCTCAATGGATGATCTGGCTATACCGACAACTAAGCCTCAAATTATGAAAGACAGTGAATCCAAAGAGGCTCATATTCATAACCAGTATTTCCAGGGCCTAATCACAGAAGAAGAAAAGACGAATAAAGTGATTGAGGTCTGGTCAGATGCACGCGAACAAGTTCAGGGTGATATGAAAGATCAAATGGACGAAACAAGCAGTTCTTACATTATGATGACTTCCGGGGCTCGTGGTAAGATGGGACAATTTTCACAGATGGCTGGCATGAAAGGACTTGTGGTCAACGCCGTGGGCCGGATTATTGAACTTCCGGTCAAGTCAAACTACAAAGAAGGCCTATCATCTTTGGAATATTTCATATCAACCCATGGTGCCCGAAAGGGTCTCTCAGACACGGCGCTTAAGACTTCTGATTCTGGTTATCTTACCAGGCGTCTAGTCGATGTGTCTCAAGATGTCATTGTTACAGAAAAAGATTGTGGCACAAAAGATCACACGCTTATCTCTAAAGCAGAATCAAGGGCAATCGGTGAAGACTTCTCAGCCCGTATCAAGGGACGTGTTTTAGCCGATAATGTGGTTGCCCAAAAAACAGGTGAGGTTTTGGCCAAGAAGGGTACACTGATCACTGACGAAGTCTACATCACACTTGAAGAAAATCAGATTGATGAAGTTTTCATTCGGGCTATTTCAAATTGTAAAGCCGAATGGGGGGTTTGTCAGAAGTGTTATGGTTCAGATCTCGCGAAGGGTGGTTTGATCGAGCTAGGTGAAGCAGTTGGCATTATTGCTGCCCAGTCAATTGGAGAACCAGGAACTCAGTTAACGATGCGTACCTTCCATGCTGGTGGTGTTGCCGGAGCTGATATTACCCAGGGTTTGCCTCGCGTGGAAGAACTCTTTGAAGCGAGAGCACCAAAAGGCCAGGCAATTCTGTCAGAGCTTTCCGGAAAAGCTTTCATTGAAACAGTAGATGGTAAACACAAGATTACGATCATGTCACAAGAAGTAAACGAAGACGTTTATGATGCTACCGGATACGAGATTGAAGTTAAAAACAATCGCACGGTTGAGCTTCGTGACATTCTGGCCACAAAAGACGGCAAAAAACCAATCAAGGCCAAGAATGTTGGCACCGTAAAGATTAAAGATCACGAAATACATATTATTAAGGAATCTGACGCTAAAACCTACGAGGTTTCAAACCAAGTCGGCCTTTTAATAAAAGATGGCGATATGGTTGATACCGGTCAAGCGCTTACAGAAGGGTCTTGGAATCTAGCTGAGGCACTGAAGCTTTTGGGGGAACTAGCAGTGCAACGCTATATTGTCAAAGAGGTTCAACAGACTTATGCATCCGAAGGTCAGACAATTAATGACAAACACATCGAGATAATCATCCGGCAAATGTTTTCCAGGTGCCGAATCGACGAAGCCCATGAAACACCTTTCGTGGTTGGTGAAATAGTTTCTCGCACGGCCTTAAATAGAGCCAATCGGAAAGCCAAAGAGGCTGGCGGAAAACCAGCCGAGTCAACCAACCTCTTGCTATCAATTTCAAAGGTGGCTCTAACAACAGACAGCTTCTTATCAGCAGCATCTTTCCAGGAAACCAGCAAGGTTTTGATCGGAGCTGCGGTCGCCGGTAAGGTCGATGATCTACGTGGATTAAAAGAAAACGTCATCATCGGTAAGTTGATTCCAGCCGGAACCGGCTTTGATATCACCTTGACGAAAAAGGATTAAATTGCTAAAATTCTTAAGATTTGCCCCGACAAGAAACCGGGAGGAAAAAGGAAAAAAATGCCAACAATAAACCAATTAATCAGAAAACCGAGAAAAATCACCAAAGCAAAGAGTAAATCTCCAGCTTTGCAGAGAGTTCATAATGCTCTGAAAAACAAGTCTATTACAACAAACAGCCCTCAGAAGAGAGGAGTGTGTATTAAAGTAACTACGACTACCCCGAAGAAACCGAACTCAGCATTACGGAAGATTGCTCGTGTTCGCCTGACAAACCAAATGGAAGTAACGGCCTACATCCCCGGAATCGGTCACAATCTTCAAGAGCACAGCGTGGTTATGATTCGTGGAGGCAGGGTCAAGGACCTCCCTGGGGTCAGATATCATATTGTTAGAGGTTCACTTGATGCTTCAGGTGTTGCGAATCGAAAACAAGGTCGAAGTCGTTATGGCGCAAAGAAGAGTTAAGGAGAAATTATGCCGAGAGATCCAAGAAAAGTAGCAAAACGAAAACTAGAACCAGACCTAAAATACAAAAGCGTATTAGTTTCTAGGATTATCAATAAGATGATGTTAAATGGCAAAAAAACAGTTTCAATGAAGCTTGTTTATGGCGCCCTAGACATTATTGAAAAGGAGACTGGTAAACCAGCATTAGAGGTTCTGGATCAAGCAATTAAGAATGTATCACCCGTACTCCAGGTAAAATCACGCCGTATTGGTGGAGCAACATACCAGGTGCCGATGGAGGTAAAGGGGAACCGTAGATTACACTATGGCATAGTCTGGTTGCGTGATGCGGCCAGGAAGAGAAGCGGGGTGTCTTTTGACAAGGCGCTGGCGCAGGAATTAATCGATGCCTATAACAACGTCGGTACAGCCATCAAGAGACGCGAAGACACACATAAGATGGCTGAGGCAAACAAGGCCTTTGCGCACTTTGCACGATACTAAAAAAGAATAAGGAAAAAGAGGGGAATGCATGGCTAGAGAGTATAGCTTAGAGAAAACAAGAAACATAGGGACAATTGCCCACATTGATGCTGGGAAAACAACCGTCACAGAAGGTATTTTATATATTTCTGGCCGTGTTCATAAAATTGGTGAGGTTCATGAAGGTGAAGCTACTATGGATTGGATGGAACAGGAGCGTGAGCGTGGTATTACTATTACCTCAGCTGCAACAACCTGTTTTTGGAAAAACCATAGAATTAACATTATTGATACACCGGGACACGTTGACTTTACGGTAGAAGTAGAGCGATCTCTGCGTGTTTTAGATGGTGCTGTTGTAATTCTTGACGGGAAAATGGGTGTCGAGCCTCAATCAGAAACTGTTTGGCGCCAGGCTGACAAATATAGCGTTCCAAGAATGTTTTTTGCAAACAAGATCAATCAAACCGGCGGAGATTTTTATAAGAGTTTGGCATCAGTTCGAGAAAGATTATCCAAAAACACTTATCCAGTCCAACTTCCAATCGGCTTTGAACAAGGCATGTGTGGAATTGTTGATCTTGTAGAGATGAAGGCATATAAATACAAAGAATATACTGATAAAAAATTAGAAGAGTCGGATATTCCAGCTGATATGGCCGATAAAGTCAAGAAGTACCGCGAGGAATTGATTGAGAAAGTTGTCGAATATGACGATGCCGCAATGGAAAAATATCTTGGCGGTGAGGAATTATCAGCTGACGAAATCAAGAAACTTATCCGTAAGGCGACTGTTTCGGGTGACTTCTACCCATTTCTGGGTGGCGATGGCCGCGGTGTCATTGTGGCTCCACTTGTGGATGCTATCATTGATTACCTACCTTCACCCCTAGATGTCAAACCTGCCGTTGCAACTGATCCAAAATCCGGAGAAGAAATAGAGATAAGCGCAACAGACGACGAGCCCTTTGCAGCTCTTGCTTTCAAGGTAGCTGCTGACCCATTTGTAGGAAAATTGGTTTTCTTTCGTGTTTACCGTGGCGTTTTGAAAAAAGGTTCTTATATTATGAATGCTTCTACGGGTAACAAGGAAAGAATCGGCCGTATTGTTCAGATGCATGCCAACCATCGAGAAGAACTTGATGAAGTTTTCTCGGGCGATATCGCCGCCGCCGTTGGTATCGGCAAAACAACAACCGGCGATACTCTCTGCGACGTTGCCCATCCGGTTGAGTTGGAGAATATTACTTTCCCCGAGCCAGTTATCGAAATTGCGATTGAGCCAAAAACGAAGGCAGACCAAGAGAAAATGGGCTTGGCGCTTGCTCGTTTAGCAGAAGAAGATCCAACATTCAGAGTAAAAACAAACGAGGAAACCAGTCAAACAATTATATCTGGAATGGGAGAACTACATTTGGAAATTATCGTTGACCGCATGAAGCGTGAATTTAAGGTAGAAGCCAATGTTGGAAAGCCACAAGTTGCATACCGAGAAACAATTAAAAAGCCGATCCAGCAAGAAGGTAAGTTTATTCGTCAATCCGGTGGTCGTGGTCAATATGGTCATGTTTGGCTTGAAATCGAACCAACCGAAAGTGGCGCCGAATTTGAATTTATTAATAAGATTGTCGGCGGAGCAATTCCGAAGGAATTTATTAACCCGGTCGAGAATGGCATCAAGGAAGCGATGACAAATGGCGTTATCGCCGGGTATCCAGTTGTGGATGTGAAAGTCACGCTGTATGATGGATCCTTTCATGATGTTGACTCTTCTGAAATGGCCTTCAAAATCGCTGGAAGCATGGCTTTCCAAGAGGGTGTTCGTAAGGCCTCTCCGATTATATTAGAACCCATTATGAAGGTGGAGGCGACGGTGCCGGAAGATTATATGGGAGATGTCATGGGTGATCTAAACTCAAAGAGAGGCAGAATTCAACAAATGTCAGATCGTGGTAACGCCAAAGTGGTTGATGCCCTCGTACCGCTAGCTGAAATGTTTGGTTATGCTACCAATCTACGTTCGATGACCCAGGGACGCGGTAGTTACGCTATGGAGTTTGATCATTATGAAGAGGTGCCAAGAAATGTGGCCGAAGAGATTATTGCAAAGCGAGGAAAGAAACCAATAGAAGCTTAATAACTGTTGCAGGAAATTAAAAATTATAGTAGTATATGTTGGCGACAATTAAATAAAAGCAATCCACGCAAATGTAAAAGTGTGGAAAAATTTATTTAGTCAAAAATAATCAATAAATTAGTCCGCCAAAGGCGGATCGGCCGTTGGCCGAAAAGGGGAAAAAATGGCAGAAACATTCCAAAGAACAAAACCTCATGTCAATGTCGGTACTATTGGCCACGTTGATCATGGTAAAACAACCTTGACCGCTGCTATCCTAAAATACTTAGGTGACAAAGGCATGGCTAAGGTTGAGAAATTTGATGAAATCGATAATGCACCAGAAGAGAGAGAGCGTGGCATCACTATCGCAACTCATCATTCTGAGTATGAAACAGAGAAAAGACACTATGCTCACGTTGACTGTCCGGGACATGCTGATTATGTTAAGAACATGATCACTGGTGCCGCTCAAATGGACGGAGCTATTCTGGTAGTAGCTGCAACCGATGGTCCCATGCCTCAGACCAGAGAGCATCTACTTCTTGCTCGTGAAGTTGGTGTACCAAAAGTAGTTGTCTATATGAACAAAACCGATATGGTTTCCGATGCAGAGATGTTGGATCTAGTCGAGATGGAAGTCCGTGAAATTTTAACAAAATATGGTTTTGATGGCGACAACGCACCCATTATTCGTGGGTCAGCTCTTAAGGCTTATGAGGGTGACGCAGAGCAACAGAAATCAATTCAAGAATTACTAGATGCTTTAGATTCATACATTCCAGAGCCCGAACGAGATACTTCTAAGCCTTTTATGATGGCTGTCGAAGATGTCTTCTCAATCAAGGGTCGTGGCACCGTAGCTACTGGCCGTATTGACAAGGGTGTCGTGAAATTAAATGACGAGGTAGAGATCGTTGGTATTAAGCCAACACGAAAGACGGTCGTAACTGGTATCGAAATGTTCAAAAAACAACTTGAGCAGGGTCAAGCTGGCGACAACGCAGGTCTGTTGCTACGCGGTATTGAAAAAACCGATATCGAACGTGGTATGGTTCTTTCCAAACCTGGTTCGATTACTCCTCACACAGAATTTGATGCAGAAGTTTATATTCTTACCAAAGAGGAGGGTGGACGACACACCCCGTTCTTCAAGGGCTATAAACCCCAATTCTATATCAGGACAACGGATGTTACTGGTGAAATCATTTTCGAAGGCGAAATGATTATGCCTGGTGACAATGTCAAAATGGGCGTTAAGTTGATTCAACCAATTGCTATCGATGAAGGTTTGCACTTTGCTATTCGTGAAGGTGGACGAACAGTTGGTTCCGGCGTTGTAACTAAGATCACGAAATAATAGGAATATGGTGGCAGAAGAAAAAACCAAACAACGAATTCGAATCAAGCTCAAAGCCTATGATCACAAAATCATAGACCAGTCTTCGGTACAAATAATCGAAGCAGCTGAGAGAAGTGGCGCGAATGTTATGGGACCGATTCCCTTACCAACCGATCGAACACCGATTACTGTCCTTCGTGCATCGAATATAGACAAGAATGCTCGTGAACAGTTTGAAATGAAAGTTCACAAAAGATTGATCGATATCACAGACTATACCAACAAAACAGTTGATGCTTTGATGAACATCAACTTACCGGCGGGGGTCGATATCGAAATCAAGATGTAATTTATCACATTCTAGATAAGTTAAAAAAGAATCCTGAATTTATTTAGGATTCTTTTTGTTATATATAAATATCGATCCAGAATTGAGCAATTCTTCGAATAATAGGATATATACCAAGTTTTAAAGTAAAAACTGTTGACTTTTGTAGCGAAATTGAATATAATTTTTCTTGCGTTTGTACAACTTAACAAGCAAACCAAGCGGGGATTAGACCAGTCAAAGAAATTTGAAACTATCTATTCGCCGGCATATATATTTTTATGTAAAAAACTATGAAAACAATCATTGGAAAAAAAGTAGGAATGACACATGTGTTTGACGAAGCAGGTAACTTCGTTCCTGTTACAGTTGTTGAAGCGGGCCCCTGTACCGTTACCCAAGTTAAAACTGTCGAAAAAGAAGGCTACAAAGCTATTCAAATTGGTTTTGGTAAAGGTAAAAACATTGTCAAACCGCTCCTGGGTCACCTAAAAGCATCAAAAACGAGGAGCAAGACCTTGCGAGAGGTAAGGATGGATAATATCGACGAAGAAGTGAAGGTTGGGGACGAAATCAAAGTCGATATTTTTAATGAAGGCGACATTGTAAAAGTTGTCGGAACCTCTAAAGGAAAAGGTTTTGCTGGTACGATCAAGCGACACAACTTTCACCGCGGACCAAAATCACATGGGTCTCACAACTACAGGGCACCTGGTTCAATTGGCGCTGGTTACCCGGAGCATGTTTTTAAGGGTCAAAAGTTACCAGGACAGATGGGGCATGAGCAGGTTACGGTCAAGAGCTTAAAAATTATCAAAGTAGATTTAGAAAATAATTTATTGGCTATCCGAGGAGCCGTACCGGGTCCTCGAAAAAGCATTGTATTGATAAAGGGATAAGATGAAAGTAGCAGTTTATACAGCCACAGGTGAGAAGAAAGAAGATAAGGAGCTAAAGCTTCCTCTTTTTGACACCCCGGTAAACCCGGCTCTTATCCACGAAGCGGTTGTTGCTCAAATGTCTAGTCGTCGTTTGGCTCACGCAAAAGCCAAAACTAGAGGTGAGATATCCGGTGGTGGCAAGAAGCCTTATAAACAAAAAGGGACTGGTCGGGCTCGCTCAGGATCTATTAGGAATCCTATTTGGACAGGCGGCGGCGTAATTTTCGGCCCAACAGGTGAACAGAATTTCAAAAAAGATATGCCAAAGAAAAAGAAACGAGCGGCTCTGATATCCGCTTTATCAACGAAGAAAGAAGACATCGTTTCGATTGAGTCAATCAAAACAGATAAAACCAAAGAATTCACAAGGGTAGCAGAAAAAATGATTGGTACTAGCAAGAGCTTGTTTATATTCCCAGGTCTAACAGAGAAAGATGCTTTATCAAGCCGGAATGTTCAGAGCGTAAAGGTTTGTGATTACAGAAATTTAAATGTATACGATGTTTTAAACGCTAATAAGCTGGTTTTTGTTGGGGACGCACTTGATAAAACAGCAGAATTTTTGAGCAAATAATGGAATTAATAAAAGTATTAAAACAGCCAGTAATAAGTGAGAAAAGTTTTTCATCAGCCGAGAATGACAAATACGTTTTTTTGGTCCAAAAGGGAGCAACCAAGATAGAGGTAGCTCAGGCGGTTGAAAAGGCTTTCAAGGTACATGTTTTAGATGTGAACACAATTACAGTTAAAGGCAAAACAAAAAGGTTTGGTCGAGTCGTGGGCCGAAGAAAAGACTATAAAAAAGCAATCGTCACTATCAAAAAAGGTGAAAAGATTGAGGAGTTTAAGGGAATCTAATGGGTGTTAAAGTATTAAAACCAACTAGTAACGCTAGAAGAGGCATGTCTGTAGATGACTTCAATGATGTAACCAAGAAATCTCCAGAGAAGTCTTTGATTGCTCCGATCAAGAAAAAAGCCGGTCGGAATGCGCAAGGCAAAATTACTGTTAGGCACCGAGGCGGTGGGGCTAAAAGGGCTTACCGTTTAGTAGATTTCAAGCTTTTAGAAAACGTCAAAGCTGTTGTTGAGGCGATCGAATACGATCCAAATCGTTCAGCCAGAATCGCGCTAGTCAAAAAAGAAAGCGGCGAGAAATTATACATACTTGCTCCAGCTGGATTGAAAGTAGGTTCGAAGTTAACTTTTGGCGAAGACGCTGAAGTTAGAACTGGTAACCGAAAAGCTTTAAAAGATATTCCTGTTGGAACAATTGTCTATAATGTAGAGCTATTTCCGGGTAAAGGCGGACAGATTGCTAGGTCTGCCGGTACCAAAGCTCAGCTTATGGCCAAAGAAGGCGGGATGACTCAGATCAAGATGCCATCAGGTGAGATCCGAATTGTACCAGAAAATTGTCTAGCCAGTATTGGGATTGTCTCAAATACAGAGCATTCAAATATTAAGGTTGGCAAAGCAGGACGAACTCGCCACATGGGCTTTAGGCCAACCGTTCGAGGTAAGGCAATGAACCCAGTAGATCATCCTCACGGCGGTGGTGAAGGTGGGACCTCGATTGGTTTAAAACACCCAAAGACACCTTGGGGTGTAGCTGCATTGGGTCTCAAGACAAGAAATCGAAAGAAGTTATCAAATAGTTTGATTATAAGATCACGTAAAAAGGGTCGAAGGTAAAAGGAATATAATATGTCACGATCACTAAAAAAAGGTCCATATATTGACGAAAGATTGCTTAATAAAGTAAAGACCCTTGGTAATGATCAAAAAGTCATCAAAACCTGGGCACGCGCCGCCACGATAACACCGGAGATGGTTGGACATACTTTTGCTGTTCACAATGGCAAAGAGCACATCCCCGTGTTTGTGACGGAGAATATGGTGGGACATAGATTGGGTGAATTTTCACCAACTCGTAAGTTCAGGGGCCATGGCGGTAAGTTAGCTAAGGCACAAGGTAGATAATATGGAAGTTAGAGCAGTAGAAAAATTCATTAGAATATCACCAAAGAAGGCACGACTAGTTGCTGATATTGTGCGTGGCCAAAATGCTAAAGAAGCCTTGGTTACTCTTAAGTTCACCCCCAAAAAAGCAGCTAAAATAATCCATAAAGCCGTGAAGTCTGCCATATCAAATGCTGAAAATAATTTTAATATTAATGGTGACACCTTGGTTATTAAGAGTATCTCGATCGATAATGGACCAAGCCTTAAAAGATTTCAACCAGTGTCAAAGGGCATGGCTCATCATATTTTAAAGAGAACCAGTCATATTTCTGTTGTTGTTTCGGATGAGGCTAGCAATAAGGCTAAAGCCGGCAAAGCGGTAAAAATCGAAAAGAAAGCGGATAAGGCTGTTCCAAAAAGTACGACCAAAAAAGAAGTTACCGAAATGCCTGAAAAGATTAAGTCCGACAGCAAAGCCGGAACAAAGGAGAAGAAGTAATGGGTCACAAAGTCAGTCCAGTCAGTTTCCGTTTACAGGTAAATAAGAATTGGCAATCACGCTGGTTCGCTAAACGTGGTTATGCCGACATGCTTTATGAAGATCTTATGATACGCCAATACATTATTCGCGAACTTGGGATGAGAGCCGGTGTTGCTAAGGTAGAGATAGAGCGAAATGCGAATCAGGTTAGTGTGAATATTCACACATCCAGGCCAGGAGTTGTGATTGGCCGAGGCGGTGCCGGTGCACAAGAGCTTAAGGCCAAGATCTCTAAACTTACAAAAGGCAAGATTAAAGATATAAACATACTAGAGATTAGAAAAGCCGAAACCAACGCCCAGCTAATCGCAGACAACATAGCAGCTCAATTAGAAAAAAGAATTCCTTTCAAGAGAACCATGAGGCAGGCAATCGAAAAGGCAAGCCGAGAAGGTGTAAAGGGAATTAAGGTTATGGTATCCGGTAGATTAAACGGCGCCGAAATTGCTAGAAAAGAACACTCCATAAAAGGTAAAATCCCCTTGGCTACGCTCGATGCAATGATTGATTATGGAACCAGCCGAGCCAAGACCACCTATGGAATCCTGGGTGTTAAAGTTTGGGTTTACAACGGAATGGCCGAAAAGTCAGTTAAAAAAGAGAAGGAAGAGGCAGTAGATGTTAATGCCTAAGAAAACCAAATTTAGAAAAAGCCAGAAGAATCCACAAACGGGTAAGGCAACTCGAGGACAAAATATTGAGTTTGGCAAAATCGGAATAAAAGCCATGGAGCCAGCTTGGGTTACTTCTAGACAGATAGAATCTGCCCGTCGAGCCATGACTCGATATATCAAACGTGGAGGCAAGATTTGGATTCGTATTTTTCCCGATAAACCAGTTACGAAAAAGCCAAACGAAACCAGGATGGGCTCAGGTAAGGGTAGTCCAGATCATTTTGTAGCCGTGGTTAAGCCAGGCAGAATCTTGTTTGAGATGGACGGCGTTTCAATTGCTGTTGCCAAAGAAGCATTGCGTTTGGCTAGCCATAAGTTACCGATAAAGACCAAGATAGTAGTCAAAGATCATGGGAGCGAAGCAAATGAAGATTAAGGAATTAAGCCAAAAAGACGACAAGACATTAGCAAAACTTTTGGCAGACACAAAGGCCAAGCTAGTGAAGGATAGATTTAATATTGCAAGCCGTGAGCTAGCTCAGGTTAGTGAGGTGAAAAAGTCGAGGAAATTAATCGCCCAGATTAACACGGTAATACATGAGAGAGAAATAGCAGCCAAGGAAGCTAAGACGGCTAAGGAAGCAGAAAAAAAGATTGAAAAACCAGCGAAGAATGTTGAGAAAGGGAAGAAATGAAGAGAATTTTAAGAGGAAAAATCATTTCCGATAAAGCCGACAAGACGGTAACGGTTGTGGTGGAAAGAACCAAGCGTCACCCCCTGTATCGAAAAAACTATACTGTCACAACAAAATTCTTAGCTCATGATGAAAAAAATGAATTTAAGGTGGGGGATATTGTGGATATTACCGAATCCAAACCGCTTTCGGCTAGAAAGCGCTGGGTGGTAACACACAAAGTAACCGCAAAAGAATTGGAAAAATAAGATGATACAACAGCAAACAAGATTAAAAGTAGCCGACAACACCGGTGCCAAAGAACTGATGTGTATTAAGGTTCTGGGTGGGTCTAGGCGGAGATATGCCACTCTTGGTGATGTTATTACTTGCTCAGTCAAGCAGGCTATGCCCGGTGGAAATGCTAAGAAAAAAGAAGTTGTCCAGGCTGTTGTTGTAAGAGTTTCCAAAGATTACAGACGCAAAGACGGTTCTGTTATAAGATTTGATGACAATGCGGCAGTCTTGATTGACAAGTCGGGCCTCCCTCGGGGGACCCGCATATTCGGACCAGTTGCTCGCGAGCTTCGCGAAAAGGGTTATATGAAAATAGTATCGTTAGCGCCAGAGGTTTTATAAATGAAAGTAAAGATAAAGAAAAACGACAAGGTTATGATTACAGCCGGTAAGGATAAAGGAAAAACTGGTGATGTTGGACGTGTTTTGGCCAAGGAAAACATGGTAATTGTAAATGGTTTAAATGTTGTAAAAAAGGCAACAAAACCAAGCAAGAAGAATGCGGCTGGTGGCATTATTGAAATTTCGAAGCCAATTAATATCTCAAATGTTGCTCTGGTTTGTCCTTCATGTGGTAAACCAAGCAGGGTTGGTTTGACGATTACAAAATCTGGCCAAAAAGAGAGAATCTGTAAATCTTGTAAAGTGGTGGTGAAGGAGTAATATGACTAGGTTATTTGATTTATACAATAAGCAGGTCAAGAAAAGCCTAATGGAAGAGTTCCAATATAAGAATATCCATGAGGTGCCAAAAGTTACAAAAATAATCGTAAACGCTGGCGTTGGCAGAGCGGTTGCAAACTCAAAGTTTATGACAGAAGCAATCGAAGCCATCAAACAAATTACCGGTCAAGCCCCGGTGGTTACAAAAGCTCGGAAGTCTATTTCTGGCTTTAAGATTCGTGAAGGCATGGATATTGGGGTATCGGTTACGTTGCGTGGTGAAAAGATGTATGAATTTATGGATAGACTTGTCAGTATTGCACTACCTCGTGTCCGTGACTTTAGGGGGTTGAAACCCGCCGCCTTTGACGGTAAGGGCAATTACAGTTTGGGGATGAAAGAACATGGGTTTTTCCCAGAAATAAGTTTTGAGGATGCAACCCAACCAATAAGTTTACAAGTTAATATTGCCACCACCGCAAAAAATGACGAAGAAGGAAGAGCATTGTTGGTGGCATTAGGTTTTCCATTTAGGAGTTAATATGGCAAGAAAAGCATTAATCGCAAAAGCAAATCAAAAACCGAAATTTTCTTCGAGAACAATCAGAAGATGTAGACTTTGTGGGCGTTCACACGGTTATCTTAGAAAATTTGGCATGTGCCGCATTTGTTTTAGAGAACTTGCTAATAAAGGAGAAATCCCAGGAGTCACCAAGTCAAGCTGGTAAGGAGTATATATGGCAATCACAGACCCAATCGCAGATATGTTAACAAGAATAAGAAATGCTAGTTTACTGAAACGTGAACAAGTTATTATACCTATGTCAAAACTAAAACTCGAAATTTTACGAGTGCTTAGAACTGAAGGTTATATAGCTGATTATCAAGTTGAAAAAGAGAATAATGTTATCGTAGTAAGTTTAAATAATAAGTTAGAAAAGCTGATCAGGGTTAGTAAACCTGGACGTCGAGTATATTCAACCAAAGAAGAAATACCAACCGTGCTTCAAGGTCATGGAATGGTTGTTATCTCGACTTCAAAAGGCGTCATGACAGGCAGGAATGCTAAAAAGCAGGGTCTTGGCGGTGAAGTATTGTGTAAGGTCTGGTAAGAGGAAAAAATGTCAAGAATAGGAAAATTACCAATAGAAATACCTCAAGGAACAACTGTTTCTGTTGAGAAGAATATTGTCCGAACAAAGGGGAGCAAGGGGGAACTTGAAGTCTTTGTTAATCCGAAAATTAATGTAAAAATTGAGGACAACAAAGTTTTTGTATCAAAAAATGTTGAGGATCGAGAAAGTGCATCGTTGTATGGCCTAACCAGAACTTTGATCGCTAATACTATCAAGGGAGTTTCGGAAGGTTTCAAGAAGCACCTAGAGATAAATGGCATTGGCTACCGAGCAGCAGTTAATGGAGATATCTTAACTCTTAATCTTGGTTATTCCCACCCAATAGAGTATAGAACCCCGGATGGTATCCATATAGATGTACAAAAAAGTAATATTACTATTTCTGGCGTTGATAAACAAAAAGTCGGACAGGTTGCATCAGAAATCCGCTCATTCAGGAAGCCCGAACCCTACAAGGGTAAAGGCGTGAAGTATGCTGAAGAAGTTATCAGGAGAAAATCTGGTAAGACGGGTGCAAAATAAGGAGAATTGATGTTAGATAAATTTGTCAAAAAAGAACAGAGAAAAAACAGAATCAGAGCCAAAATTTCAGGGACGGCTGTCAGGCCTAGGCTTTCTGTGAGTGCAAGCAATAAGCACATTACTGCTCAACTTATCGATGATGATAATCAAAAAACCCTTGTTTATGTCTCTGACGTAAAGAGTGAGAACAAGGTAACAAAAACTGATTCGGCCGGCCTTGTTGGTGAAAGGATTGCTGAAGCGGCGAAGAAAATTAAGATTAGTGAGGTAGTCTTTGATCGTGGCGGTAAATTATATCACGGTCGAGTTAAAGCATTAGCTGATGGAGCCCGTAAGGGTGGCTTAAAATTCTAGGAGAATTATGAGAGACGAGCTGAACACACAAGTTAAACAAGCAGTAGAAGAGTTGCCGGTAGAAGAATTCGAAGAACGGGTAATTCAAATCGACCGTGTTACACGTGTTGTAAAAGGTGGTCGGAGAATGAGGTTTAGGGCAACTGTTGTTGTCGGGAATAAAAACGGACGAGTTGGTCTTGGCGTAGAAAAGGGTTCAGAGGTTACTGTAGCGATCACAAAGGCTGTATCGCAAGCCAAGAAAAGAATGTTCGACGTAAATTTAGATGGTACTACCATTCCTCATGAAGTATATTCAAAAAAAGCAGGAGCAAGAATTTTTCTGAAACCAGCGAGTGAGGGTACGGGAGTAATTGCCGGTGGCGCAGTTAGGGCAGTTTTGGAAGCAGCCGGCGTCAAAGACATTTTGTCAAAAATGCTTGGCTCAAATTCAAAAATCAATAACGCCTATGCTACTCTCGAGGCACTGGATGCATTAAGAGAGGCCCACATTAAAAAAACGAAGGAAAAACCTGAAGATTTAGGGAAATCTTCCGTCAAAAAAGCCGAGAAATCAGAAGAGAAAAAGACGGTAAAAAAGTCAGCAACAAAAAAAACGGGGAAGAAGGAAGTTAAATAATGAAGTTAGAGAATTTATTTGGCAATGTTGCCAAAAAAACAAAAAGGGTTGGGCGTGGCATTGGTTCCAAGAAAGGTAAAACTGCTGGACGGGGAACAAAGGGCCAGCTTTCTCGTACTGGTAAAAAGATTCGACCCGGTTTCGAGGGCGGCCAGCTACCATTAGCCAAGAGATTGCCAAAAACTCCTGGCTTTAAGTCTATTAGACCAAAGGAAATAACGATAAATCTTGACCGATTCACTGAGTACAAAGATGGCACAAAAGTGAATGTGGAATTTTTGGTTAAAGAAAAATTTATAGAAAATATACGAACGCACTATCGGGTGGTGGCTGGCAGAAAGTACCAAAAATCACTAAATTTTGATAACATCAAAATGTCAGACGGAGCCAAGAAGCAAGTCGAGAAATTTGCAACCAAGTCGGCAAAGGTAACCTCAGAAAAAATTAAAAACAATTAATTAGAGAAAAGATGAATTATATTAAACGCATCTTGGGTAATAAAGAGTTGAGACGAAAAATCATCTTTGTTTTGGCGCTTTTGGCGGTTTATAGACTCCTAGCACACGTTCCTGTGCCAGGTCCTGACCCGGCAGCGATCAAGGACTTCATTAACAACGCCTTTGCTAACAATAATGTCCTGTCTTTTATTGATATTTTTTCGGGCGGTGGGATGAGTCGTTTTTCTGTTGTGATGATGAGTCTAGGGCCCTACGTCACAGCCTCAATTATGATCCAACTTCTTACTATGGTTGTGCCCAAGTTTGAAAACTTGTCCAAAGAAGGTGAGCAAGGAAGGCGAAAATTAAATCAATACTCAAGAATGATAACAGTTCCGTTAGCATACATTGAGGGTTATGGAATGATCAGGTTTTTGCAATCAGTTAGCTCACAATCGGGGCAAAATGTGTTCTCAGCCCTAAGCCCGCTTCAGTGGTTTGTGATGTTAACCTCTATTGCAGCTGGTACGGTTTTCCTAATGTGGCTGGGCGAACTTATCTCCGAGAAGAGTATCGGGAATGGTATCAGTATCATCATTTTCGCTGGGATTATTTCTGCTTTGCCAGCAACTATAGGGCAAACAATCCAAAAATTATTTGTTGGTGGCTTCAACACTCAAGAATTAATTAAAATTGCCGTGTTCTTGGTTCTAGCCCTGATTGTTATTGCTTTAATAGCTTTTATTACTGAGGCGCAACGTAAGATCCCGATTTCTTATGCGAAAAAGGTGCGGGGAGCTAAGCTCTATGGTAGTATCGATACTCATTTGCCGGTTAAGCTAAACATGGCCGGGGTTATCCCGATAATCTTCGCAGCTGCTTTTATGAATATCCCAACAATCATTGGTGCACTTGGGAGCGCAAAGACTACCTGGATAGCGACTTCCGCCAAATGGATTCAAACAACCTTTTCGCCAAATAATTGGCCCTATGCTGTATTGTTATTTGTTCTTGTTTTTGTCTTTACCTTCTTCTCTACTTTTTTATATTTCAAGCCGAAGGATGTATCCGAGAATATTCAAAAACAGGGTGGTTTTATCCCAGGAATTAGACCGGGGACACAGACGGAGAAGTATTTAAGCTATTTGATCAATCGCGTGACTCTTTGGGGAGCTATCTTCTTGAGTTTTATTGCGATCTTGCCATATATAGTCAAACCATTAACCGGTGACGTCAATTTAACTGTTGGCGGTACCGGACTTTTGATTGTTGTGGGCGTAGCGATTGAGGTTAAAAATCAGATAGAAGCCCAGATGATCATCCGAAGTTATGAAGAATTCTAAAAAAGACTTGTATAATTTGGGAAATTTGTTTATAATTTATAACTGTCCGTATACGGAAGGAAAATAAAGCCGGAATGAGTGATACAAAGGAAGTAATTGAGATCGAAGGAACCGTCCTTGAAACTCTACCAAACGCGATGTTTAAAGTAGAACTCGAGAACGGACATGTTATTTTAGCGCATATTTCCGGGAAGATGCGCATGCATTATATAAAAATATTACCCGGGGATAAGGTTACAGTCGAAATGACGCCCTATGATTTAACAAAGGGTAGAGTAGTTTACAGGCACAAATAAATGAAAGTTAGACCGTCAGTTAAAAAAATGTGTATGAAGTGTAAGATAATCCGACGCGAAGGGGTTGTCCGAGTTATTTGTGATAATCCAAAACATAAGCAAAGGCAGGGTAACTAAGATGGCTCGTATTGCAGGTGTTAACATCCCAGATGGTAAGAGAGTTGAAATTGCTTTAACTTATATTTATGGTCTTGGCCTGACCAGGAGTCAGCATATCTTAAATGAAGTCGGCATAAACCCAGATGTAAGGGTTAAGGATTTAAACGATGCGGAGCTGAACAAAATCCGTGAAAGTATTGAAAAGAATTACAAGATTGAGGGGGACCTGAAAAGGGAAGTGGTCCAAAATATCAACAGATTAAAAGAAGTTACTAGCTATCGGGGCTTGAGGCACAAGAATGGCTTGCCAGTGAGAGGCCAACGAACAAAAACCAATTCCCGAACCAAGAGAGGCAAGAGAGTTACTGTTGGTAGCGGACGCAAGAAATCAGCTGCAAAAACATAGAATAATTTATATTTGAGAGATAAATGGCAAAAGTAGTAAAAAAGAAAAAAGTTAAAAAAAGCGTTGGCCACGGACAAGTCCACATAAAGTCAACATTCAACAACACCATCATTACGTTTACGGATGGGGTTGGAAATGTTGTGGCATGGGCTTCGAGCGGTGCCAGTGGCTTCAAGGGGTCGAGAAAGTCTACACCGTATGCAGCTCAGATCGCAGCCGAGATTGCAGTTGAGAAAGCTAAAGAAAACGGGATAGAGAAGATCGATGTCTTTGTTAAGGGTATCGGCTCAGGTCGTGATTCAGCGGTTCGGGCGCTTAATGCTTCAGGATTGTATGTAAATTCAATCAAGGACGTAACCCCTATTCCTCATAACGGCTGTAGACCACCAAAACCAAGAAAACCATAAGGTAAGAAAGATTTATATAAATGGCAAGAATGTTAGAACCATCATGTAGACAATGTAGGCGAGAGGGCGTAAAGCTTTTTCTTAAGGGTGATAAATGTTTGGGGGGCAAATGTACCCTTATTAAGCGTAATTACATTCCTGGCCAGCACGGCCTAAGCCGACGAAGCAAGATGAGCGATTACAATATGCAGCTTCGAGAGAAACAGAAGGTAAAACGGATTTATGGTGTTTTAGAAAAACAATTTAGAAATTATTTCGAACGAGCGGATAGAAAACAAGGAGTCACGGGTGAATATCTATTACAACTCCTAGAAACACGCCTCGACAACGTGGTGTATCGATTGGGCTTAGCATCGTCTAGAAAGCAAGCCAGGCAGTTTGTCTCACATGATCACTTCTGTGTGAATGGTAAAAAAGTAAACATTCCTTCATTTCAGGTCAAGCCAGGTCAGGTTATTAGTGTAATAAAAGAGAGTGCCAAGAATGATAAGTTTGTCCAAATATTAGAAGAACAAACCAAGAAAACTGAAGTTCCGAGTTGGTTGAAATATGATCCAAAGAAACTAAGCGGTGAGTTAGTTACATTGCCAACAAGGTTGGAGCTAGACCCGGACATAAACGAACAATTAATAGTCGAGTTATATTCTAAGTAAATTTAAAACATAAGGAGTAGATGAAATGTTACATGAAATTCATCTTCCAGAGATTAAAACAATTCAAAAAGAGGGTAATTCAGCCGTCTTTGCTATCGAGCCACTTTTTCCGGGCTACGGTATGACACTTGGTAATTCGTTGCGACGAGTTATTCTGTCTTCATTGCCAGGAGCTGCTGTGACGGCGGTAAAAATTGATGGGGTGAGTCACGAATTTTCTACCATCAAAGACATCAAAGAAGATGTTGTTGAAATAATTCTTAATTTGAAGAAACTCTGTGTCAAATCTTTCTCTGACGAGGAAGAAGTTATAATTCTAGACGCAAATGGACAAGGTGTGGTTACAGCGAAGCAATTTTCTAAAAATCCGAATGTAGAAATTGTGAACCCGGATCATGTAATCGCAACCCTAGACAATAAAAATTCGAAGTTTCACCTGGAAGCAACGATTGAAAAGGGACGCGGTTACGTGCCAGTAGAGAAGAGGGATGGCGGAAAGCTAGGAATTGACGTTATTGCCGTAGATGCACTCTATAGTCCTATTAGGAGAGTTCGTTACAATGTAGAAAGTACGCGTGTTGGACAAATGACCGACCTAGACCGACTAGTCTTTGAGATCGAAACGAATGGTGTTATTTCTCCGGATGATGCGGTAGCGCAAGCTTCTGAGATTTTAGTCGATCACTTCTTGGTTTTATCGGGTAAGGAAGTTGTAAGTCGAAAATGTGAGATTATAGCCGCCGAAACAGAAGAAGCTGGGAGCGATATACTTATTGAGGAGATTAATCTTTCTCCACGTACGACTAACGCTCTTTTAAACAATGACATAAAGACAATCGCAGACATCTTGAAACTAAACGACAACGACCTAAAGACCCTAAAGGGTTTTGGTAGTAAGGCTTTCGATGAAGTTAGAGAAAAGCTAGCCGAGTTGGGTTTAAATCAACCCGAACAAGTAAAAACAGAGGAAGAATAGTACATGCATAGACACGCCAATAAAGGTTATAAATTTTCTAGAAACAAAGGCCCGAGAGAGCTTATGCTTCGCAATCTAACAACCTCTGTTATTTTACACGAGAAGGTTAAAACAACAAGCATCAAGGCTAAGGGTGTCCAACCTACAGTAGAAAAGATGATTACATTGGCAAAGAAGGGTGATCTTAATAGTATTAGATCTATAGACAGCTACCTCTTGGATGAACAAGCAGGAAAGAAATTGGTTGTTGAGTTGGCACCGCTTTACAAAGATCGAAAAGGTGGTTATACCCGTATAATCAAATTTGGGAGCAGGGCTGGCGATAATGCAAAGATGTCCATCATTGAGTTATTAGATGTAGAAAAATTGAACCGAAAAGTTAAAGAAAAAAAAGTGAAATCCGAGAAAAGCAAAGAAACTGAAGAAAAGCCAAAGAAAGTTGCCAAATCGCAGCCCAAAAAAGCCAAGAAAGAGACCAAATAATGAAGACATACTCAGCTAAGCCAACCGACATAGAGCGAAAATGGTTTTTGATTGATGCAAAAGATCAAACTCTCGGTCGTTTGTCGACTCTGGCTGCCAACCTACTTAGAGGCAAAGAGAAAACACTTTTCACTCCATCTGTTGACTGCGGTGATTATGTGGTTATTATCAATACCAGAGAAGTGAAGGTCACTGGTAACAAGCTGGAAGATAAGATGTATTACAGACATTCTGGGTATCCAGGCGGGATCAAAGAAATAAGCTTGGGCAAACAGTTAGAAAAGGACTCTAATAAGGTGATCTATCAGGCTATTAGAGGCATGTTGCCAAAGAACAAACTTGCTGATCAAATGATAAAAAAATTGAAACTTTTTCCTGGGTCTGAGCATGCACACGAAGCTCAAAAACCAGAGAAGATAGAGGTTAAATAGTCCAATTGGGGACTTTGGGAGAGATATGGCTGAGACCAAAAAAGAAAAATACTACTATGGACGAGGACGACGCAAGGAAGCATCTGCGAGGGTGCGTTTATTTTTAAGCAAGGGACAATCTGTTATAAATGGAAAAAGCGTTGAGGATTATTTTGGTAAGAACCAACTTCTGGTGAATAGTGTCTTCGAGCCCTTTAAATTAGTTGGTCAGACTGATAAGGCATATTTTACTGTCAATATTGAAGGTGGGGGCTTAGTCGGACAGGCTGATGCTATTCGCTTAGGTCTAGCTCGTGCACTTTTGCTTTATGATGAGAATAATAAAACAACTTTACGAAAAGCAGGTCTCCTAACCAGAGATCCTAGAGAAAAAGAACGAAAGAAGCCCGGCCTCAAGAGGGCACGCAAGGCTCCTCAGTTTTCAAAACGTTAAGAAATGGCCCAACCTCGGGCCTTTTTTAATTGATTGTAGTCAGCCTTTTAGCTAAAATAGAAATCGGAGGGTTAGTGCACAGAGATTACACGCTAAGAAACCTAATATTCATACTGCTCATAATAGTATCATTCGGAGTTTTTGGGTATTGGTATATAGAAGGAATATCTCTATGGCAAGCATTTTTTAGTACCATAATCGTTATGCTGAGCCACTGGAAGCACGGGGTTAACGATCCTTTCGAAGAACAGTTGCTTTTAATATTTTTGATTATTGGTAGTTATCTAGTCTTAGCATATATATTTAAGTATGGAGCGGAATATTTTATGGGAGGAGAATTTGTAGAATCCCAGAGGAGGAAAGCGATGGAGAAAAAGGTAAACAACCTAAAGGATCATTATATCGTATGCGGCTTTGGTCGAGTTGGCAAGCAGGTCTGTGACGACCTAAAACACGAGAAAGTTGATTTTGTTGTAGTAGATCGAGATCAAAAGGAAACTAGGCAGGCTGCAGGGCTGGGTTATCTAATTCTGAACGAAGACCCAACCATTGAAGAAAATCTTCTCAGAGCGAATGTAAATGCCGCTAAAGCCCTAATATCATGTCTGGGTCAAGACACCGACAACCTGTTTGTTGCCCTGACAGCAAGGTCTGTGAATCCAAACCTCTATATCGTTGCCAGGGCAAATGATGACGAGAACACTACCAAATTTGAAAAGGCGGGCGCTAATAGGGTCGCCATCCCTTATCAGATTGGTGGTTATCATATGGCTACAATGGCATTAAGACCGGCTGTTTTGGATTTTCTTGATGTAATTTTCGACAGCCGACACCAAGAACTGGAAGTTGAAGAGATAGAGATTTCTAGCAAATCATTCATGATTGGAAAAAGAATACAGGACGAACTGGCTCGGGTAAAGACTGGCGTTACTGTCTTGGCAATTAACAAGAATAACGGTACATCCAAAGTAAATCCAAGTGGAAATGAACTTCTTCACTCAGGTGATAGGTTGATTATTATGGGAAATAGGGCTCAACTAAATAAAGTAACGGAACTTGTTAAGTAATTGAACAAAAAAGGTGCTCAACATTCTGTAAAATATCAAGACAAAACCCCACAAAGGTTGGATGTTTTTGCAGCTCAGTCTTTTGGCTTTAGTCGAAGTAAGGCCCAGAAGTTGATAAAGAACGGAAATATCCTGGTCAATGATAGCAAGGTTTTGTCAAAATATAGTTTACAAATTAATGACGAAGTTTCTCTATCTGAAAGTCAAAAAGACAAAACATTACCAAGTGTGCCCATAATTTATGAAGATGATGTATTGATTGTTATTGATAAGCCAAGCGGTACGAGCGTCCATCCGGCACCGGGTGAGAAAGACCCAACCATTATTGAGGTTTTGGATAAAAAGCTCAATTTCAATAAACCAACTATTAATTCCGGTGTTGTTCATAGGCTTGATAAGGGCACGTCAGGAGTTATGATTATTGCGAAAGATGAAAAAACCCAAGCATATTTTCAGCAACTTTTTAAATCAAGAAAAGTTAACAAAACATATCTTGCGCTAATTTGTGGTCACCTGGTCCCAAAAGCTGGAATTATAGAAATGCCGCTAAAAAGAGATTTGATACAAAGAGGGAAAATGGGTATAAGCCAAAGCGGCAAAAAGGCAAAAACGCGCTATAAAGTGATAGCGCAAAACGATAATTATTCTTACCTTGAGGTAAAACCAGAGACAGGTCGAACCCATCAGATAAGGGTGCATCTTTCTTCTTTGGGCTACCCGATTGTTGGCGACAAGAGATATGGCGCGAAAACAAAAATTCCCGGAAGGATGTTTTTACATGCCCATCGTTTGGATTTTATTCATCCTGTTAGTAAAAAAAGGGTTCACTATACCTCGCAACTGCCACAAGACCTCAAGGGTATGCTTAAAAGTTGTCTTGGCTTAGATTGAAGCTACGTCATGTATCTAGTATAATGACCTGAGGAGTAAGCGTGATTGTTGGGCACAATAAAAATCTTCAATATCTTAAAGACATTGTGAATAGGGGTAATTATTCTCATGCATATCTTTTCTCGGGACCAGACAGAACGGGGAAAACAAAGGTAGCAGAATATTTTGCTCAGTCACTTTTATGTGAGCAGACGACAGATGACGCCCCCTGTGGCAAGTGTTCCAGCTGCAAGCTGTTCGGAGCCGGAAACCAACCAGACTTTTTATTTTATGATGGTTACGACAATTTGAACGTGGAGGAGGTAAGGGAGCTAGTTCACTTTCTAGAACTCAAGCCGTATCAATCCCCAATGAAAGTTGCCGTTATTGCTCACGTAGAAAGAATGTCGACATCGGCCGCTAATTCATTTTTGAAGACACTGGAAGAACCGGCACCAAATACTCTAATAATATTAACAAGTGAAAATTCCTCAAATCTTTTACCAACAATTGTTTCGCGAACTCAGGTTGTAGGGTTTGGTTTCGTTCCGACAGGAGAGATACAAAACCATATCGCTAATACCTGCAAAGTAGCAAGTGATAGAGCGGAAGATATATCTAATTTTTCTGCCGGCAAAATTGGTCTTGCAATTGAACTGGCAGAGAATCCGGGGAAGATGGACGAGATTCGCTTATTTCTAAAGAACTTTTTGACTGCAATGACAAGTAGGTCTTATTCGGAGCGCCTTCTGGAGGCAGAAGGAATAGCCGACATGAAAGACCGGGCAATGGAATTTTTGTCTTATGCAGAGAATTATTACCAAACGAAAATTGGATCCGAAATAACGGACAAGAAAGAGTTATTGAAAATAGCGACACAATTAGATAAGATAGCACAGTCAAAAGAATATATACTAAAAAATGTGAATTTGAGATTGGTCCTCGAATCACTTTTATTGCAAGGAGCTTAACTTGATTAAAGTTATTGGCGTTCAGTTTACATCATCACTTAAGATATACGATTTTAAACCAGGCAGAAACAAGATTGAAATAAATGATCATGTTGTTGTTGAGACGACTCAGGGGATTGAAATCGGTCGAGTGATATACGTCGACAAGGAAGCAGTGATTAAAAATGCCGAGGAACCATATAAAGAAATCATTAGACTGGCAGACGATAAGGATATGAACCGTTGGGACAAGATGCGAGAGGAAGGCTATCAGTACCTAAGTCTATTTCGGGAAAGAGTCACTGAACTGGGATTAGAAATGAAGCCAATCACTGTTGAGCTCTCTTTTGATGGAGAAAAGGCAATATTTTACTTCACGGCAGAAAACCGAGTAGATTTTAGGGAACTAATAAAAATATTGTCGAGACATGTCAAAAAACAGGTAGTGATGAGACAGATAGGTCCTCGGGATGAGGCAAAAATGCTGGGTGGCTATGGAATATGCGGTCAGCCGGTTTGCTGTGTTAGGTTTTTGACTCAAGCAGAAAGTGTTTCTATGGATATGGCCAGGGACCAGTATGAAACAAACGTGAATGCCAATAAAGTCACGGGCTTATGTGGTAGGTTGATGTGTTGTTTGGCTTTTGAGGAATCTAGCAAGAAAAGAACCAAGGAAACAAAGAAATGATATTCGCACTCCTCCTTATTGCTGTTTTTGCCGTTCTGATGCTGTTTGTGGCAACAAGAACCAATGCAAGCGACACCGAGATAATAGTTGGGCAGAAACGAGACATTAAAGAACTTGGCGCTCGAATCCAAAGCGTTCTTGACACCGAGAAAACCGAGAAAAAGCAGGAGAGAAAGCTTAGCACAATCGCAACAGAAGCATCAAAGCTTTACAAGTCGAGACGATTTAGACAATCAGAGAAGAAATATCTTGGTATAATCAAAGAAGATCATGATAACGTCAAAGCCTATCATGGGCTGGGTCTTATATACTTAGAGCAAAAAGAGTACGAGGGGGCGGCTGAAGCTTTCAAAAAAATCTGCGAACTTTCACCGACAAACGACACCGCCTTTAATAATCTCGGCTTAGCTTATTTTAATATCGGCAAGTATGACGAGGCAGTAAAGGCCTATGAACATTCGGTGGCCTTGAATAATAAAATTGTTCATCGCTTTATTAACCTAGCCCTAGCTGCAAAAAAGGCGGGTAAATACAAAGAGGAGGTGGCTGCTCTGGAAAAAGCTGTTTCTGTCGAACCGAAAAACATTGATTATCTGGAAAAATTAGTTGAAGCTTCAATCAAGGCTGAGGACAGCGGAACAGCCAAAAAAACATTGCAAAAAATTGTTGAGTTAGAGCCGTCAAACCTAGAAGCTCAAAGAAACCTAGCGAGATTAGAAAAATAATTTATAATGAAATAAAAGGAGAATAAAATGGCAGAAAAAGCAACAAGTAGAAAATGGTCTGTAACGCCATCCGAATATGGTATTGCCATCGGAGTGGTGTTGGCTTTTGGAGTAGGCCTAATGTTCCAAAATATCTTGGCTGGTGTGTTACTCGGCTTCCCAATTGGCTTCATAGCCGGTATTTTGTATGGCAACGTAATAAAGAAATAATCGATGACTCGAGAGATAGATGGACAGGGCTCTTTCTTTGATGAAGGGGAGAGAAGGGCTAGGGAGTACGACAAATTTAAGAAGCGGATGGAAAAGGCTTTCGGTTTGGCTTTTAGTCAAATTAACCCTCAAGAAATGCGCCAATTTGATCACGAGGTAAACGAAGATGAGCGAAGCCAAGAAGAGGAAGAAGAACGAGAGCGAAAAGCTGAAGAAACCAAGAAAACCAATGCCGAGAACCTGAGGTTGATCCAGGAAGCTCAAGAAAGATTAGACAAGCTTGAGGAAGAAGGTAAAGAAAAATAACCCGGATGGGTTATTTTTTTACTGGCAGGGGTGGCAGGAATCGAACCCGCAATAAAGGTTTTGGAGACCCTCGTTATACCATTTAACTACACCCCTAGGTCATTTAATTTTCCCTCAAGAACAAAATAAAGGCAAGGAGCCTTTATTTTGTTTCTTTGTGGGTAGTGTGCTTGCGTTCTCGCTTACAGAACTTATTTAACTCCAACCGTTCAGTAGTATTGCGAGTATTTTTGGTTGTAGCATAATTTCGTTCTTTGCACTCGGTACATTCGAGGGTTATTACTGGTCGAATGTCTTTCTTTGATTTTGCCATTAGGCTTCCTTCCTTGATTTATTATTTTCTGGAGCCCACCACCGGGTTTGAACCGGTGACCTCATCCTTACCATGGATGCGCTCTACCAACTGAGCTAGGTGGGCCAGCTAGCTATAGTAAAATGGTGGGGAGGGAGGGATTCGAACCCCCGAAGGCATATGCCAACAGATTTACAGTCTGCTCCGTTTGACCGCTTCGGTACCTCCCCGCTAAACATAACATTCTGGAGCCGATGGTCGGATTCGAACCGACGACCTGCTGTTTACAAAACAGATGCTCTACCACTGAGCTACATCGGCAAAGCTAGAAAGTCTATATTTTTAACCTTGATATTATAATAAAAAACGGGCTTAAGGTCAATGGAAACGACTCTATAATAATATGATAAAATATATCTTATGGAAAAACCAATTATTATTGCTTCGGGTCCTGTAATAATCGAAAACGGCAAAGTGCTTCTAAACAAGCATGGCGATGATGGGTTTTGGAAATTCGTCGGTGGCAGGGTTGAGGATTATTCTGTATCTCTAGAAGAAACCGCCAAAAGGGAGGTGATGGAAGAGATGGGCCTAGAGGTGGAGCTAGTCCGCCCGTTAAAGCCCATGCTTATTGAAATGCCCGATAAGATAGTGGTCTTAATTCATTATTTGGCAGAAAGAAAAGGCGAGATTGAGCCTGGGGAAGATATCTTGGAGTGGAATTGGTTCGATATACGAAAACTTCCTGACGATGTTGCGCCAAACATCAAGCCGGTTATAGATGAATATGTCAAAGATAAAAATATTGACATTTAGGTCGAAAACAGCTATGATTTAAGCACAAGAGCCGCAAGGCTTTTTTATAAACCAAAAAACATGAAAGCATTAAGAAATTTTTTCAACTATTTTAAGGAGTCGAGAGAAGAACTTGCAAAGGTTGTTTGGCCGACCAGAAAACACGTTGTCAACATAACGATAGCGGTAATTGTTTTGGTTGTGATAGTCGGTGCTTTTCTGGGTGTATATGACTATATTTTCAGTAAAGCCTTAACGTATATCTTAACATTTAGGAAATAGGAGAGCTACAACAATGGCGAAACAGCACAGTGAAGGTCGAAATTGGTACGTTATTCATACTTATTCTGGCTACGAGGAGCGAGTTGCAGAAAATTTAAAGCAAAGAATTAAGTCTTTGGGCATGGAAGATAAAATCTTTGATGTTATCGTACCAAAAGAAAAAACAATCGAGATCAGGAATGGACGCAGAAGGACAGTAGAGAAAAGAATTTTCCCAGGTTATGTCATGGTCGAAATGGTTGTTACGGATGAGAGCTGGTATGTAGTTCGAAATACGCCACAAGTAACTGGTTTTGTCGGTTCGGGCACTACGCCGATCCCGATGAGCGAAGGCGAGGTTTTCACCATTCAGAAGAGAATGGGTCTAGAAGAACCCAAATTTAAAATTGACCTTGATCCAAGCGATCTGGTTAGTATTACAGACGGTCCATTTAAGGGTTTTGACGGAACAGTTGATCATGTTGACCAGGAAAAGGGCAAGATCAGAGTCATGGTAAATATGTTTGGACGAGAAACGCCGGTTGAATTAGATTCATTACAGGTTAAGAAAATTTAGGAGAAAAAATGGCAAAGAAAATATTAAAAAAAGTTAAGTTACAAGTTTCGGGCGGTCAAGCCAACCCAGCCCCTCCAGTTGGAACCGCATTGGGCCCAACGGGCATTAATATTATGGACTTTTGTTCCTCGTTTAATGAAAAAACCAAAGATAAGATGGGAACGGTAATTCCTTGCGTTATCACGATATATGAAGACAGGACTTTTGATTTTGTCATGAAGCAACCACCAGCAGCCGAGCTTATCAAAAAGGAGCTTGGATTAGCGAAGGGTTCTGGATCGGTCAAAAAGGAAAAGGTTGGTAAAATGACAAAATCACAGCTTCGAAATGTTGCCGAAGCCAAGATGGAGGATCTCAATGCAAACACAATCGAACAGGCCGAGAAGGTTATTGCCGGTACGGCTAGATCGATGGGGATAGAAGTAGAAAAATAATATTCAATAAAGTAAGTGGGACCTCGATGTCCATCGGGGGCTCGGACCACGAAGGAGTAATATGGCAGAGAAGAAAACGGCTACCAAAAAGAAGGCAGCGCCAAAAAAAGAGATAGAAAAAACAACCCCAAAGAAAGTAACTGAAGTAGAGGTGAAAGCTGATCTCAAGAAGGCTGAAAAAAAATCAGTCAAGAAGGCTGAAAAGAAGGCCGTGAGCCCAAAAACCGAATCAAAATCTGGGGCAAAAAAGAAGGACAAGCTTAAAAATAACGAGAAGAAACATTCAAAAAATTATCGAAAATCAGTTCAACTTATCGAAGTAGATAGGCTTTATACAGTAGAAGAGGGCATCGCTTTAGCCAAGAAGACTTCGACCGTGAAGTTTGATGCTACGGTTGAGGTCCACGTAAGATTAAACGTAGACCCTGCCAATTCTGACCAACAGGTTCGTGGTAGCTTGGTTTTGCCAGCAGGAACTGGAAAGACCAAGAAAGTGTTAGCAATCGTCAGCCCCGAGAAGGAAAAAGAAGCAAAAGAAGCTGGAGCTGATTATGTCGGAGGCGTGGACCTTATCGAAAAGATAGAAAAGGGTTGGCTTGACTTCGAAGTGGTGGTTGCAACACCGGATATGATGCCGAAACTTGGAAAGATCGGTAAAATTTTAGGGACCAAGGGTTTGATGCCAAACCCAAAAGTTGGTACTGTCACAAATGACATTGGGAAGGTAACAAAAAACCTTAAAGCCGGCATGATTGAATACAGGGTTGATAAAAGCGGCATTGTTCATACGATCATCGGCAAAGTTTCTTTTACTGACGAAAACCTAATCAAGAACTACAAGGAGTTAGTCGACACACTGGTAAAGGTAAAGCCCGGTGGTGTAAAAGGAACCTATATAAAATCTATCTATCTTACTACCGCTATGGGTCCAAGCATTAAGATCCAATAAGTTGGGAATCCATCTCAATAGCTTAAAAAACACCTTGAAAGAGGTGTTTTTTAAGTTTGACAAAAAAAGAGAAGGGGGCAAGATGATAGGGTATTAATTAAGGAGAAAGTAATGGAAGTAGCTGAGTTGGTAGTCGGTGAAAAGCACATACCACAAGAATTTGGACACAGCGAAGAAAGACAAATAACAAACGAGTCAATAGCCGAAACTGCTAAAGGTATGGACGAAGTGATCGGCGAGAGGAGTCGAAGGCAAGATGAGAAGCAATCTTTTTCTGTTTGTGGAAAACCTATTGTTTTGAGACAGGCACTGGTTAGAACGTTATCTAAATAATGGCTCGAAAAAGCCATTATTTTTGTATACTACTTTTTTGTTTATCCGTAAGAAAAATATTATAGACAAAATGGGGAAGGGTGGTATATAATGGATTCAAGTGGAAGAAAGTGGGGATAAGTGGGGAATCTGTAGCATAAACACTTACCAAACCCGCAGAATCGAGAGAAATGTTTATAGGTGAATACATCCACAATATTGACGAAAAAGGAAGGCTGGCTGTCCCAGTCAAATTTCGCAGTCGCTTAGCCGGAGGAGCTGTTGTGACAAAGGGTTTGGACAACTGTCTTTCTTTATATCCAGAAGAAGCCTGGAATAAAATGGTCGAAAAAATGGAAAGTTTGCCCCTAACGCAGAGTAAGTCGAGAGCATATGCCAGATTTATTCTATCGGGAGCATTTTCTGTGGATGCCGACAAGCAGGGCAGGATTAACTTACCGGCTGCGTTACGACAATACGCCGGAGTCAAGAACCAAGTGATAGTAACCGGACTTGGAGATCACGTTGAAATTTGGTCTACCAAGACCTGGGAAGAGTATCGAACGAACATTGAAAAAGACAGCGTTGATATCGCTGAAGAATTAGGAATCTAACAAGTAGCAAACCTTGGATAAGTAGCTAGCAGCCAGCGAGCACCTTAGAACAAACATCCACCTCAAATTTAGCCCAACTAAATTTCCACCTATTAGGCAATCTAGTGAGTCTAGAAAACCAAAATAAAAATGAAAATAAAATGAACTCATTTTTTGGCCCAAAAGGGCCATCTGACTGCTAGCTACTTGTTCGAGAGGAGAAGATGAAGGAAGCACACATACCGGTTCTTTTACATGAAGTAATAGAAAATTTGGCGCCAAAGAAGAATAAAAACTTTGTTGATGCCACATGTGGTTTTGGCGGTCACGCAGAGGCTATATTAAAAGAAATTGGGCCTCGGGGTGTTTTGATCGGAATCGATCAGGACAACGAAGCGCTAGAGTCGTCAAGGCAGAAATTATCAGATTTTAAGAATAGGTTCAGGGCCTATGAGGGTAATTTTTCAGAAATAGATATAGCAACCCGTGACTTAAAAATCGATGGTGGGATTTTGGCTGATCTGGGAATTTCTTCTTATCAGGTCGATGAAGCCTCGAGAGGTTTCTCGTTTGCAAAAGAAGGACCGCTAGACATGCGAATGGATATGAGCCAAGAGCTAACTGCACAGATGGTCGTCAACGGTTATCCAGTTGAGAAGTTGACAAAAATTCTTCGAAATTTTGCAGACGAGCGGTTCGCGAGCCGAATCGTTGAAAGAATAGATATTGCTCGAACCAAAAAGCCAATTAAGACCACAACGGAGTTAGCAGAAATAGTTTGGGATAGCATCCCGAAGAGATATAGGCAAAAAGGCATCAATCCGGCAACGAGAACATTCCAGGCGCTGAGAATCGAGGTAAATAACGAGCTTGGTCATCTGAAAGAATTCTTGCCAAAGGCGACAAGTTTGCTTGAACCGGGAGCAAGAATCGCGGTTATTACATTCCATTCTAGGGAAGACAAAATAGTCGCTAATTATTTCAAAGAACAGGCACATCCGTGTAAGTGCCCACCAGACTTCCCGGAATGTGTTTGCGGACTACTGCCAAAGCTACAAATTGTAAACAGAAAATCAATCCAGGCAACAGAAAAAGAAATGTATGAAAATCCTAGAAGCAGAAGTGCCAGACTGAGAGTTGCCGAAAAAATTTAATAGAAGACAAGGAGCCTTAAAGGGGGGCGAAAATAAAAACAAAAAAGGGGAGGGAAAGATGAAGGACAGGACAAAGCGAAGAAAATATAATAGAAATTATAGGCCACATTTCCGATTAGGGAAGTTTGGTTTCATATTTGTCGTTTTGGCCTTGATATTAGCCTCGGGCTTACTTTATCTTTCCCAATCCAACAAAATGGCGGTGAGAGGGTATGATATCGCCAAGCTAGAGCAGGAGAAACAACAACTACTGGCCGAAAGAGAGAGATTGGAAATCGAGTCATCTAGATTGCAGTCTATTCAAGAGATTGAGAGCGGTCTAAAGAGTTCTGGTATGGTGCCAGTCAAGAAAATTAATTATATATCAAGTTCTACTACTATCGCTTTGAATCGGTGAGTACTTGAGGTAAAATAAACACATCGATTTATTAGGAATTTAACTTAATGAGAAGTTATCACAACTCAGCTGTTCAGCGAAATAGAATTCCTTTTGTTTTAATATTATTCATAGGTCTGATGTTTATAATATTTGGCCGGGTTGTTGAACTCACTGTTTTTAAGCATGGTTATTACTTCAAGATAGCGGCTGCCCAGCATTGGATCAAAGATGTTATTCCAGCGAAGAGGGGAAAGATATACGCCGAAGATTCTATTTCTAACGCCCCATATCTTTTAGCCGCCAACCAAGCACTGGACTTGGTTTTTGTTGAGCCAGACAAACTTGAGGACAAGGACAAGGCGGCCCAATTTTTGTCAGAAGTTTTATCGATGGACAAAAAAGAGCTTTTAGATAAGTTTGAAATATCAAAAACCTATGTTCCCTTGAAACACAAGTTGACTAAAGACCAGGGCGATAAAATTCGTGACAAAAAAATGAAAGGTGTTGGTCTGACAGCAGAGAATTGGCGATATTACCCCGAGGGTAAGCTAGCTTCGAGCTTGCTCGGGTTTGTTAACGCTGAGTTTAAGGGTAACTATGGTCTTGAAGAATATTTTAATACCGAACTAAGCGGTTCGCCTGGGCTGCTGAAGGCAGAGGCTGATCATGCAGGAGTAGAGATTTCTTTTGGAGATAATGTTTCCAAAGCTCCAGTAGATGGGGAGGATATATACCTTACAATTGATCGCTATATTCAAGGCCAGGCTCAGCAGTTATTGGATAATGCTGTAAAGAAATATGGAGCGCGGAGCGGTCAGGTTATTGCTATGAATCCCAAGACTGGAGAAATCTTGGCGATGGCAGACAACCCCAGTTTTGATCCGAACAAATATGCCGACATCAAGCTAGATGATTATGATGTCTTTAAAAATAGTGCCGTCTCGGATACATATGAGCCAGGGTCGGTTTTTAAGGTTATCACCATGGCTGGTGGTTTGGATGCAAATAAAATTACGCCAGAAACAGAGTTTACCGATACGGGTTCGGTAAAGCTAAATGGATACACTATCAGAAACTCTGACTTAAAGGCTCATGGAGTATGTGATATGACTTATGTGTTGTCAAGTTCCTTAAATACTGGTTCAACCTGGGTGCAACAAAAACTTGGTAAGGATTCATTTTACCGTTATGTAAATATTTTTGGCTTTGGTATACCAACCGGGATCGAGCTACCAGGTGAGGCGGGAGGGGTAGTCCACAGTCCAAAAGATATAAATGACTTTGGTTACGCTAATATGAGTTTTGGACAAGGCATATCTGTTACACCACTCCAGATGTTAACTAGTTTTTCGGCCATTGCAAATGGTGGAAAAATGATGAAACCATATATTGTAGATAAAACAGTTGATAACAATAAGGATAAAACGACAACCACCAAGCCCAAAGAAATACGACAAGTAATCTCGTCTGAGGCTGCCTCTGATTTAATAAAAATGATGATTGATGTAGTTGAGCACGGTCATGGCTTCCAAGCGAAAATCAGTGGTTACAAGGTGGCTGGCAAAACAGGAACAGCCCAGGTGCCAGACCCAAATGGTGGCTACAGCACTAGTAAAAATATCGGAACTTTTATTGGTTTTGCCCCAGCAGATGATCCCAAGTTTGTGGTTTTGGCAAAAATTGACGAACCGAAAGGTGTTCCTTGGGCAGAGGAGTCAGCCGCCCCTGTTGTTGGTGGGCTACTGGACTACCTTTTAAAATATTATCAAGTGCCACCGACAGAAAAGGTAAAATAGTGAGAAGTATTTACAAAAAAATTATTATAAATATGTTCAAAATACTTACCTCTATTTATCTTAAGATAAATAAAGTAGAAGTCATCGCCATAACTGGTTCTGCTGGCAAAACAACAGTGAAAACCGCCATCTCTCAACTCCTTTCCAATAAATTAACCTATGTTCCCAAAGAAGCATATAACACCGAAATTGGCATCCCTTTGTCTGTATTTAAATTAAAAAGCCCAGAGAATATCTCCAGTCCCTTGGCTTGGTTTGGTATTCTTTTCAAAATGACCTTCAGGTTATTTCGGAAATCTGATTTTAAGCGAATTGTCATCGAGATGGGAGCGGATCACCCGGGCGATATTGCTTACTTAGTATCCTTTGCGAAACCCCACATTGCTGTCGTTACTACTGTCCTACCAGTACATACAGAAAACTTCAAGGACATACAGGAAATAGCGAGTGAGAAGGGCCAACTAATCAGATCGCTCAATGAAGGTGACTTAGCAATTTTGAATTCTGACGATGAATTAGTGGCCGGGATGGCCAAAAAGACAAAGGCAAAGATTGTCTGGGTTGGACAGCAAGGTGAACCAGACCTATCCTGGAAAAATCAAAAGATATCTCTAGACGGAATGTCCTTTGATATTGTCTGGAAGGGGGAAAAACACCCGGTGAATTTGCAGATTATTGCTCCTCAACTTCTGACCTCGCTCTTGTCTGCCATTGCTGTTTGTCTGTACTTGGGTGAAGATTTGGAGGGCTTGCTTAGAAAACTGGAAGAGTACAAGTCCGAAGCTGGGAGAATGAACTTAGTAAAGGGTATAAATAGTTCGACGGTTTTGGATGATAGCTACAATGCAAACCCATATTCCGTTATTGCTGCTCTGGATGTTCTTTCTAAGCTAAGGGGAAGAAGGATTGCGGTCTTAGGTAATATGAATGAATTAGGTGGTTTTGAAGAAGAAGCGCATAAAATGGTAGGGAAGAGAGCTGGCGAAGTGTGTGACCTCTTGGTTACTGTTGGGCAAAAGGCAAAAGCTTATATTGCAAGTAGTGCTGCCCAGAACCTCGACGAGAAAAAAATACACACCTTTCTGGATCCTTACCAGGCGGGCAAGTTCTTGAAAAAAGAGATTAAGAAGGACGACATTATATTGGTGAAGGGTTCACAAAATAAAGTTTTCGTTGAGGAAACCGTAAAAATTATAATGCTAGAGCCTCAAAAAGCAGAGACAGTGCTGGTGAGGCAGTCAAGTTTTTGGCAGAAAAAAAAGAAAGAAAGTTTTAAAAACAAGGAGTGATTATGGCGATTCCGTCGATTGTAATAAATGAACAGGTTGTTATGCCTCTACTTACGAAATTATTTGTCTTTTCGTTCATAGCTTTTCTTATGGCTATGCTTTTGACACCTCTTTTTACATATTTTGCTTACAAATATCAGTGGTGGAAAAAAATTCGGGATACTGCCTGGATTGGGGGAGAGAAAGAGAAGGCGCCAGTATACCATAAGATTCATGCCGCTAAACACAAGCGTCTTATTCCGACGATGGCCGGGGTGATAATTTGGGGAACCGTCGCTATCCTGACGGTGTTATTCAATCTTGATCGTGCTCAAACATGGCTGCCATTATTCACGATGGTAACTATTGGCGTGTTGGGTTTGGTTGATGATTACATAAATATTAGGTCTACTGGAGGCTTGGCTGGCATGAAATCTAAGTTTAAAATGACCTGGCTTTTAATATTTGCCGGTCTCGGGGCGTGGTGGTTTTATGCGAAATTGGGCTGGAACATAATCCATATTCCTGGCTGGGGAGACCTAACAATCGGTTGGTTGTATATTCCAATATTCATGTTTATTGTCGTTGCTACGGCAAATGCGGTAAATATTACTGACGGTCTAGATGGTCTTTCGGGTGGACTTCTCTCTACTTCTTTTGCTGCTTATGCCATAATCTCATTTTTCCAAGGTAATTATGGCTTATCTATCTTTTGTGGTTGTGTGGCGGGGGCGACATTGGCGTATACCTGGTTTAATATATTTCCAGCCAGATTTTTTATGGGTGATACAGGCGCTGTCGCATTGGGGGCGACCCTGGGCGTAGTGGCGATGTTAACGAATACGGCCCTTGTTTTGCCGATAATCGGCTTTGTTTTCATGATCGAGACCCTGTCAGTGATAATTCAGTTGGCATCAAAGAAGCTGAGGCATGGCAAGAAGGTCTTTTTGTCTGCTCCGGTTCATCACCACCTAGAGGCAAGGGGCTGGCCGGAGACAAAAGTGACAATGAGATTTTGGGTAATCGGAGCCATGACATCTGTCTTGGGGGTAGCAGTCGCTTTAATTGGGAGGGGGAGCTTGTAATGGCTTTATCTCGCAGTGCTTCCAAGCAAAAAGCTCAAACCGGAACAGGTAGCCCAGACGTTGTTTTAACAGTGGTGACCGCACTTTTGATTATTTTCGGATTAATCATGATATCTTCGGCTTCGGTAGTTTTAAGTCAAAACGAGGCCGGTAATCCAAATTACTATTTTTTTACACAATTAAAAAGTGTTGGAATAGGGGTTATTTTGTTTTTGATTGGACTTAGACTAGACTATCGCTTTTGGCGTAAAGTTGCCCCAGTTTTAATGGTATTGAGCATCCTTGCGCTTATTGCTGTTTATCTTCCCGGCATAGGCGTCGAACGGAACGGGGCACACCGTTGGGTCTACCTGGGCTTTATGCAGTTCCAGCCGTCAGAATTTGCAAAGCTCTCGCTGATACTTTATCTGGCAGTTTGGTTCGAGAATAAGGGAACAGAGGTTCGAAACTTGTTTACTAGCACCATTCCATTTGTTTTAATCTTGGCCTTAGTTGGAGGACTAGTTATCAAGGAGCCAGATATGGGAACCACAGTTATTCTGGCTCTGATAGCTGGGTCGATTTACTTCGTTGCGGGCGCAAGAATGACCCATGTTTTGGGTATGGCTGCGATTGTTGTTGCTATGGCTTGGTATCTAATAAAAAGTGCTCCCTATAGAATGGCCCGGTTTATGGTGTTTTTGAATCCAGGAGCTGATAGCGGAGGTCAGGGATATCATGTAAATCAGGCCTTACTTGCTATTGGGTCCGGTGGCATACTGGGACTTGGTTTTGGCAAATCTAGACAAAAGTTTAATTACCTTCCGGAGTCAGCGACCGATTCTATATTTGCTGTTGTAGCAGAAGAGCTGGGTATTATAGGCGCTGGAATGATCGTTATATTATTTACAATGTACGCAATAAGGGGATTTAAAATCGCAAAAGAATCCCCAGACATCTTTGCTAGATTGGTGGCAGTTGGGATTACTGTTTGGATTGTTGGTCAATCCCTAATTAACATAATGGCTATCTTGTCACTGATGCCTTTGACGGGAGTCCCTCTACCATTTATTAGCTATGGGGGATCATCCATTATTATGTTAATGTTTGCATCTGGTATACTATTAAACATAAGTAAACACACACAGAAAGGAGAAAAAGTTGCGTATAATCGTATCGGGTGGCGGAACTGGTGGTCATATCTCCCCGGTTTTGGCAGTAATTAATGAGATAAAAAAGTATGACAGTTCGGTTGAGATTTTATATATCGGATCAGACGAAGGGCTTGAAAATAAAATTATTCCTCAAACAGGTATAAACTTTAAAGCCATATCTTGCGGAAAATTCAGGCGCTATCATCAAAATCAAGTACTTAACCTTGTCGACCCGTCGACTCTCTTTAAAAATACTCGCGACTTTTTTAGATACCAGAAGGGTATAACTGAAGCAAAGAAAATTATTCATGAATTTGATCCAGATGCCGTGTTTACTAAGGGTGGCTACGTGAGTCTCCCGGTTGGAAAGGCGGCAATTAGTCTTGGCTACCCCCTGGTGATACACGAGTCTGACAGTGTAATTGGTTTATCAAATCGAATGTTAGCAAAAAAATCGACCAAGGTTTGCGTTGCTTATCCCTTGAGTGCCTATAGAGATACGGGTTTGGAGAATTTGGTCTATACCGGCAACCCAATCAGGGGCGATATCTATGAAGGTGATCGGAAGCGGGCGATAACGGAATTTAATCTAGACGAGAAGTTACCAACAGTGATGGTGGTGGGGGGGAGTCAAGGAGCTTACGTTATCAATCAACTGATTTCCGATTCGCTAAACGATCTTCTAAAGAAATATCAGTTAATTCATGTTTCAGGAGAGAGAGATTATGATTGGCTAAGCTACAAGCAACAAAAACTAGAACCGGGGTTAGCAAAGAATTACCACTTATTCAACTATTTATCAGGTGACTTAAAGGATGCTTTTGAGGTGTCAGACCTTGTTATTTCAAGAGCTGGAAATAATTTTATTGCAGAATTTGCAGCCTTATCGAAGCCGACTATTCTGATACCACTGACTAGTTCGGCAAACAATCACCAGCTTACCAATGCAAAGATTCTGTCGCAATCTGGGGCTGCTCTCCTAATGTTGCAAGAACACTTAACCGCAAAAAAACTAACTCGCCAGATTGATCTTTTGTTTGAGCAGCCCGAAGATATGAAGCAGTTGGCTGAACATATACATGAATATGCCAAGGTAGAGGCCGCAAAATTGGTTTCCGATGAAATTATAAAAGTAGCCAAAGAATTCTTAACGCAAAACGACAATGACGAGGAGTAGAAACTTTAGAAGAGAACGACTTGATAGGGGGCGACGGCAACCCTCTATTTACTCTAGGACACAGCAGGATGTGGCTCGGAAAGATTACAAGAAGGGGTTTTTGTTAACAATTCTTTTCCTTCTTTTGTTGGGGGTTATTTATCTGATTGTCTTTTCGCCGTTATTTAAGATAGCGACAGTAGAGTTAAACACTATAAAATATCAAGACCGGGCAACAATAGAAAGAGCAGTGGCTAATTATAAAGATGGATTTTTCTTAAATCACAATTTGGTAACAATAAACAATTCCGGTCTCAAGAAAAAGATTATAGCAATTCCTGGCATCAGGTCAGTCGAGATTAATAAGAAGTACCCAAACACGCTATCAGTAACCGTGGCCGAAAGGGCGCCTGCTTTTGTTTGGCAGGTCTTAGATCACAAGTATCTGGTAGATGAGTCAGGGATGATCTGGTCTGATTATGAAGACAAATTTAGGGACTCTCCGGTGGTTATAGACACAAAAAACCTCTCAACGGAAGTTGGGAAGAAACCTGTTCCCGCAGAGTTCAGTCGTTTTATTTTGGAACTAAGTAATGACTTTAAGGTTATGACCGGTTTTAGTATTGCCAAAATGGAGGTAATAGATACAACAAGCGAACTAAAAGTATACTCGAGTTCTAGCTGGTATGCCTATTTTGATACCACGAGAACAGCTAAAAATGAATTAACTAATTTAATACGTATTCTCGATGAAGTAAAAAAGAATTCAAAGCAAAAAAAGTTAGAATATATCGATCTTCGTATAGACAATAAGATCTTCTATAAGTAAGAAAAGACATCTTCAATAGTCTGCAGTTTCTTCAACTATATCCTCGTTGAGGAAGTTGTAGAGTTCGCTAAAGCTTTTTGGGTAGGGTTGTCCAGTCTCTTCCATCTCGTGGGCCATTTGCAGGACCATCTCGGCCTCTTCCTTGCTGATACCGGCCAAGTGACCATTATAGCCAAGCAGGGTCTCTCGTAGGCCCTCCCAGCTTCTGTCAGTTGTGTTGTTCCATATTTCTTCAATACTGTCTTTGGGGAACTGTTCCATGACGCCTCCTTTCCAGTCGATTTGAGCAGTGTTTGTACTAATATTATACAACGAGCTAAAACTCTCACCCCTGTCTACTAGAATCAACCCCTCAACCGTTTAAAATATGGAAGCAATGTACCAAGAAGTGAAAGAAAAAATTAAAGTCATGGCTGTCTTTGATGGTGGCAAAGTTGTCCCAAAAGTTTTTAAATGGTCTGGACGCGACTATAAAGTTTCTAATATAAACATTGTCTATGAGGAACACGAGGGTAAAGCCGTGAATTACTTTTTTAGCGTAACCTGTGCGAGGGGAGGCGTTTTTAAGCTAAAGTACAATGACATAAAGCTAATCTGGGTATTAGAAGAATACTGGTTGGAGTAGGTGATGAGAAGCATTCTCCATATTGACATGAATTCCTACTTTGCTACCGTGGAGCAACAGGCAAACCCGGGATTGCGCGGGAGGCCAGTTGCTGTTCTCGGCAGTAAGGCCAAGAGAACTATAATTGTAGCGGCTAGTGTCGAGGCAAAAGAATACGGGGTAAAAACAGGGACAAAAATAGAAGATGCGACTCTTTTATGTCCAAAGCTGGTGATGGTTTATGGGGAACCGAGAAAATATTCACATGTGACTAAAAAATTTATTCAAATATTTGAAGACTATACCGATAAAGTGGAGATCTTTTCTATTGACGAAGCTTTTTTGGATGTGACGAAGACGGCACATCTTTTTGGTGGGGCGGAGAGTGTTGCCATGGAAATAAAAAAGAGGATTCGCCAAGAAATAGGGGATTGGCTATCTTGCTCTATCGGTATAAGTTCCAATAAATTCTTAGCCAAACTCGGAAGTGATCTCCATAAGCCAGATGGATTGACTGTTATAACTCCGGACAACAAAGACGAAATACTTCTATCCTTGCCCTTAGGACAATATTGTGGCATTGGCCGGCGAACCTTGGCTCGATTGGCTACGTTGGGCATTAAAACAACCAAAGACTTACGGGACTACCCCGAAACATTACTAGTCAAAGAGCTTGGCTTGATCTCGGGAAGAAAGTTGAAAAGGATGGCTTCTGGTCTTTGCCGTGACACGGTGAAAAGTTGGCGGGAACGCGATCCGGCCAAGTCATTTAGTTGCTCACGAACTCTAAATCGGGATGTGGTAAAAAAAGAAGAAATAAAAAAGCAAATCTACTTTTTATTTGAAAGGGTTGCTAAAAAACTCAGAGATGAGGGCTACTGGACAAAAGAAGTCGGTTTGTGGTTAAGGTTCAAGGATTTTAGTGGTACGGGTAAAACTTTCAAGATGGGGAAGTGGAGCCAAGATGGTCTAGAACTATACCTAGAGGCTGTAAAAATTTTAAATAAAATCAACCCTTGCCAGCCGGTCCGGGCTGTCGGAGTATATGCGGGACAAGTTCAGTTGAACAAAAATGTTCCTCAAAGTTTCTTAAGCGAGGACAAAACAAATGAGCGAATTTTGTCTGCCATGGACGCTGTAAATAATCGTTTTGGTGAAGATATCGTAACGAGAGCCACCCTCTCAAAAACAAAACTAAAAGAAGTCGTTTCTGGTATGGGGCGGAATAAATTTGAGGTATAATAATAAAAAAGGAGGGGTATGAAAAATAAAATTAAAAAAATTACTTACCTTGTGCTTTGGGTTGTTGGCGGCGTTCTAGTTACTATTTTACTAGCAGGCATTATCGAAGCAGTCTCTTATTGGATCTACGGTGAACTTGAATTAATTGCCATTTTGTATGGAGTTATGGTGGTAGTTGGAATGCTTATTGGTCTAACATGTGGTCCTATCGCTTGGCAAAAAATATATGTTGATGGGTTTCGAGGCAAGAAGTACGTCGTTAAATAAAAATATGTAAATAGGGGAATAAAGTGAAGGTCATCGTATTTTATAATTCAAAGTTTGGTAATGGTAAAACCATGAGTGAATATATGGTCAAGTCATTTGTAAAAAAGAACCATAAGGCCAAAGCATTCTCGATGCAAGAGGTTCAACCAAAAAAATTAGAACAAGCTGATTTGTATATATTTAGTTCCTCAACCCATATCGGTAATGCTCCCTTTAAGACAAGAGGCTTTCTGAAAAAAATCAGGAAACAAAATAAGGCTAACTTTGCACTCGTGACAACCAACTTGGCCCCGCAAAAGTCTAAAACAATTAAAACAATGAGAGAAATATTGGCAAAAAGGGGATACGTTGAAGCTAAAGACCCTCTTATATTAAAAGTTGATAGCATGAAGGGTCCGTTAGAAAAAGATTACCAAGAAAAAGTCGATTTATTTATAGATGACGTAGGATTAGGATAAGGCCAGGCTTTTTAAATAGAGCGAGCCCCCGCCCCGGTTTCTGATATCCAGCACATGGCTAGAGATTTCACCGTTGCGGGGGCTCATCATCCCTGACTTGGGCACAAGCGATTCGTAGACGACCAGGCGTCATACCATTCTTGCTCATCGTCTTGAGATCATGACAGGCGATCGCAAAGCGCATTGAAGCGTTCTTGCTTGATGCCCGAGAGCTTGACGATACCAGTCTCGCGCATTATCTCCTTGGTTCGCCCGTAATAGGCACGAGCTGCAGAGATATTGCCGCTCTTGACGTTCTGCTCCGCACTCTTGAAGAGCACGACAGCGATCTTTTTCATCTGGGTCTCTTGAGTGTGAGCCACGAGCGACCCCCGTATCCGTTTTTCAAGGTTAAAGTATACATTACCATAAAATAGCATAAAAGTCAAGTTATATTTTAAGAATTGAATTAAATAAAAATAACAATATGGAAGGTAGGGAAGGGTCTCCCCTTTTTGAATAGAAAAAATAAGCCATTATCGGCTACCTTATTAGAAGGGGGCAGGTAAGAAGTGAGAACGATATTAAATAATTATTTAATTAAACCAACCTTGATACGGGCGGGATCTCATTGCATTAGTGTTAAGTATTTAACTCATAATATTTATTAAATATTTTAAAATATTTAATATTGTTTTTGATTAAACTTTGGTGTAAATCCGTTGTTTTGGCTACCTTGATTGTCAGAAATGTGGAGTCGGAATATTGCCAATAAAATGCTATATATAGCCATTATTCACAAATTAATTTGTTATAGGAATGACCTAGTAGTCGTCCTATCCTAAAATATTGAAAGGTCGTGCAAGATATATTGTGCGACACTATACCAACAACAGGATAGGACAGTGTTTTTGGACAAAAGAAATATTAGGAACTCGAGATTGTAAGTCACTGCATTCTCTTTGCCTGCGATACTTCTGTTTTTCCAGATATTTAATTAATTATTGAGTCTTTGTGCTTTCAGCTAAAGCATCTCTAAAATTTAAAAAATTAGATAGGGGGGAAGTGTTAAGAAAAAAATAAGAGAAATATTTTTTTATTCTTTCCCCCATCATTCTTTTCTAACTGTTGTCAAAAATGAATATATGTATTTTTATAAATATTAAAACTTTACTACCTCACCCGGCTTGATCTCTTGTGTTTCTTTTATCTTAATTTTTTCATGAGGGTGAATCGTTTTTAACGTATGAAATTCTTCAGGGGTTATTTCTCGCACCTCTTTCTCTTTGTATTTAAGTAGGGATTCGTCTGCTTTGACTTTGACCTTGGTCTTTTCGGTTGATTTGTGATCTTCGTGTGCTTCGTGGGGCGTAGATACAGATGACTCTTTTTTTGTGTTGGTGGGTCTCGTCACCTCTTTAATAATATCCCTCAAAGTGTTTTTGTCTATCTTCTTGAATTCAGCTGATTTTGGTGTTGATACTTCTGAAGGAGCGACGATTGCAGGCTCAGTTTTAACCTCGGGTTTATTTTCACGTTTTTTATTTTCCTCAGCCTCTCCCCCGGCCTGCTTGGTTGTTTGAATTGCTTCAGAAATTGCTTTCTTGATGTCATTGTTTGGCTTACGTTCTGGGGATGAACTTTGTCCTCGATTGTCTTTGGGTTTCGTTTTTTCAATCTCAACCTTTTTCTTGATAAGCATCGGGCTTTCTTTTTCATTTGCATTAACACCGGCAATCACAGAGTCCACGTTATACCATTTTCTTATGTTCTCTTCTATCTCTTCTTTTGGCGTGCCGTATTTTTCTCTTGAGACGCCGGCTATGGCAGCAGACAAGTCCTCTGTAATTTTCGGTGAATCCAAGGTTATTGCACTAAAGGGAATACTGGCAATGCCGTCTATAAGCATGTTTAAGTATATATTTCGAGTATCTAAGTTGATCAAATCGTTTTGAACAAATATCGGAGAGAATTCTTTTTCTAGGTAGGCTGCATCGGTTGCGCCAACACGAAATGATATAAGGGTGCCAACGTTACCAAAAACCGCGTCACGGACCGCCTCCTCCATTTGAGCGATGTATTGATTGGCAACTGTTAGGGATAATCGATATTTTCTTGCTTCTGACAAGATAACTCCAAAAGATTCTGTCGCAAAATTTTGAAACTCATCCACGTAAAGGTAAAAATCCTTACGTTGGTTTTCTGGTATATAGGCTCGGCTCATGGCAGCTAGCTGGAGTTTTGTAATAATCATTGAACCCAGAAGCTCTGAGTTTGCCTCCCCTATCTTGCCCGTAGACAGGTCAACTAATAATATTTTTTGTTCATTCATGATTTTTGCAAAATCTATAGTACTTTTGGGCTGACCAACGATGTTTCTAATAACGGGTGAGGCGGTAAATTGACCGACCTTGTTTAAAATAGGCGCAATTGTTTCAGTTGCCATCTTGTCATTATATGAAGCAAATTCTTTGAGCCAAAACATTTGAACCACAGGATCAGAGACTTCGCTCACAATCTTCTTGCGGTAGTTTTTATCGGTAAGCATCCTGACTATACCAAGCATTGTAGACCCATCAACTTCGACTAGAGCCGAGACCGTGTGCTTTAAGACATATTCTAGTCTTGGCCCCCAGGAATACCCGAATTGTTTTTTGAGAACAGAAACAAAGCCATTTGTAACTTCTTCACGAAACTCAGGTGTTGCTTCTAATGGATTGAAGGCTATTGGGAAGTCCCTATCGGCTGGATTTAGATAAACAACGTCGTCTATCCTTTCTCTGGGGATGTATTTCATAACTCGATCAATAAGTTCTCCGTGGGGGTCAACAATTGCCACCCCTTCCCCCTTTTGAATATCCCTGATTGCTAAAGATTCTAGCAATCTTGATTTGCCAGTACCGCTTTTTCCGATGATATACATATGCCTGCGTCGGTCGTCTCTTTTGATACCGAAAGGCTTATTCCCACCTCTATGGGTGGTCATGGCGAGTGGCGTAATCTCAGGATCGATATCCTTAACGTCGCCTATATATGGTAAGCCAGCTGGCGGCTCACCTTTTTTGGATGAGGTCCAGACAATGTTTGGAGTTTCAACCGAAACATGAGGAAGATGATATAAACTAGCTAGCTCTTCAATGTTTAATATATATGATGGCGAGGTCATTAAGCGAGAACTGTAGGCATTCAGAAATTCTTTACCGGTATAGATGGCGGCACCCTGGAAGCCATTCAAATTTGTAGTATTGAATTGTTTAAAAGCGCCGACAATTGATTGTATTCTTTCTTTGGCTTTGTCGGTGGATTTAGCTAAATATAGTATCCTCACTTTAACTTCGTATCCAAGTTTGTTTGCCTTCTCTTCGATAGCCGTGAGTTCGACTTCCTCGGAATGCGATAATTTTGGAGCCTCGTCCTTTTTCTTGTCATCCTTTTTTTCCTCCCCTCCGGTCAGACCGTAGAGCATAGCGAAGAGAGCTCGACTGATGAGTTCAGGAATGGCTACAAAGAAGGACGAGGGAAAGTCTGAGAAAATTCCTTTTGGCTTTTGGGTGGATGATTTCTTGCTTTTAATATGGCTTAAGCCGGCATTTCTCCAATCATCGTCGGTTGGCATTGCTAAAATTTGAATCCACACCCTTTCGCTTCCTCCGTCTAGCTTTGACAGCATACCGGTGATTCCAGCTAAGGGGTCTACATCAAAAGTTTGAAATGTTTTAATCGGATATATTGGGTCTTTGATAAGACTAAGTTCGGTGCCAGCAATTGAATCCTCGAGTTTGTCATTATCAATGTCTAAATTTTTTGTATAGTCATCTACAACTGTTATCTCGGCGGTTGGGTATTGGGCATAAACTTGACCCTCAACAAAGTCACGAGTGTGATCCGGGACCCAAGCAAAAAACTCAATCGTGTTGGTGGTCGCAACTATTTCAAAGCTGAGATGATCTTGAACCACATCTCCTTTATCTCTTGCCTTTTTGGGCTGAAGGATACCATGGAGCGAAGCAAACATCATCTCGGCCGCAATTGGCCCTTTTTCGTTATTCTTCGGGATTTTAATAGATAAAACAGTGTGCTTAACCTGCTCAACGTATTTGGCTCTTTTCAAGTTTTTCCAGGTGAAATATAGGATAATAGGCATAATAATCCACCACGTCCAGACGATTAGAGTCCAGGCGCCTCTAAGGATTGTTAAGCTTACTTCTTGGATCAGTTCCATTTACCCTCACTGCTTTTTCTTAACGGTGTATGTTGCCCTTGCCACTCGCTCGAAGCGATTTTTTTGTAAATTAAGTAATATAGTTGTTTCTTTTACGATTCTTTTTTTGAGTACTTCTTTGATGATATCATCTTTGTGCATCGGCTTTCCGGCTGTGATTAAAACCTCTTCAATCACCTCTTCGACTACTCCCTTGTTGTAACCCCATTCTTTTAAGGCATATATACCTCTACCGATTAAAACAAAGCGGTCATCTCGAATAAGTTCATTGTGGACTGCTTGTTTGGTAACGGTTTTTTTATTTTGATCTAAGCTATCAATATGTTTTGCAATATCGTTAAAGTGTAGGGGTTTCTGATGTTTTCGCAGAATATAATAAGTTTTGTCACGAATACTCTTGGGGTTTATGTCTCGCCAGTGAGTTAATCCTAGGTGTCCTTCTTCGGTGCGAATGATATTTTTAGCTAAAGAAATAACCGCTTGGATTTCTTTTTCGTTTATGTTTATGCTTAACCTATCTCTAAGGTTAGATAAAAAAGCCTTTTCTTCGATCGGTTTATTCTCGCTCTGTAACATGGACGTACCAGCTAAAACAATTCTCTCAATGTCCTTTAAGCCTATCTTAACAGATATACCCCTTTTTATAGTCGCTGTCTCATTGACTATGGTGAACAAAGGATTTAACGAAACAAAAAACGTTAATTGGTTTTTTAGTTTGCTGCTTTTATTCCCCGCGCCTAAAAACAAATCGTATAAAAGTGTATTTGTGACCAAACCACCCTCTTTTTCAATATGCTCTCTTATGATATGGAAAGCTTTCTGAGTTCTCTTCTCGTTTTTTGCGCATTCAACCAGCTTTTTATTTGCTGATTTCTCAATCTGTCTCACCCTTTCGCGAGTAATATGAAGTCCGTGCCCGATCTCTTCTAAGGTTTTGGGGTGTTGCCCGTCTAGTCCATGGCGAGAAATCAAGACTTCTTTATCCCGCTCTTTTTTAAGTTTTGGATAAGCAAAAAGGTGAGCAAGTTCTTCTTCTACGTCAAAACCACGAAGTTTTTTAGCCTCTTCTACTTCTACAATCCTGTCAAATATAGAAACTGCGTCGGACATTATTTTTACCTTCAATCTAACTAATTTTTTATAGTGAAATTATATCACAACTTAAAAATTGTGTCAATACATAAAAAGCATTTATTTTTATAAACTAAGATTCGAATACTGCAAAAGAAAACCAAAGATAACGCTAAATCCAAGCAGGATTATAACGATCTTTCCTACTGTTTTTCTGGGAACGCCCTGTCCGAGGAGTACAATTATTGCTTCGCCGCTGGCCGTAGACAGACCAGCAACAACGGCCCCAAAAGTGATGATCTCTTTTGCGTAAAGGGTGGCGATACCAACCGATGTGCCACAACCGGGTATTAATCCAATTAGGCCCAAGAGCAGCGGTTGGATTGGTTTGAGAAAATCAAAAATTGGTGAAAGTGTCTCGAACTTTATCTGATCTTGAATAAAGTTGAGTGCAAGTAAAACAAAAAAAACTATGGTGATTATTCTGATCCCGTGTCTGAGAGCGTGAACGAGCATTTTTTTTGGGGTATTGTCGTGGGGGTGTTCGGCGCAACAGAAATCTATTTCTTCAGCTGGATTAGCTTGCTTTATGCCTTGTCGTCTTTTGATTATTAGGTCCGTAGTATATCCGGCGACAATTGCCAAAAAAAGTTTTGCAACTAATATTGGTATGAAATTAAAACCCAGGGGTATAAATACGTACAGGGCTTCATCTGAGGTGGCAATCATGGCAGCGACTAGGGTGCCCATACTCGCGGCCCCTTGAGCGTAAAATACGGCAGTAATAACAGCCACGTTGCACCCAGGTAGTAGGCCAAAGATCGCACCCAGCAAGGGCATAAAGTGACGTGACTTTTTGATGGTGGATTCAATGCGGTCGCCATATCTGTGATTTAAGAAATCAAAAATAAAAAGAAGCGGTATTATAATTACCGCAATTCGAGCAGTTGTAATTAATGATTCATAGATAAATTCTGGATCCATGCGTTTATTTTAATTTATTTTTTGTGTTTAAGTCTAGCCAATCTATCAGTTATTTCTTTTTCGGCCCCATTTTTTGTCGGTTTGTAGTATTTTTTGTCTCTAATTTCTTCCGGCAAATATGTTTGCTCAACCCAGCCTTTGTCGTAGCTATGAGGGTATTTGTAGTCCTTGCCATAGCCCAAGTCTTTCGCCAGTTTTGTGGGAGCATTTTTCAAATGTTTGGGGACTTCGTTTGTCTTTGTGTTCCTTACATCACTTATCGCATCGTCTATCGCGGTGTATGAAGCATTTGATTTGGGAGCAGATGACAGATATATGGCGCACTGGGACAAATTAATTCTCCCTTCAGGTAAACCAACTATATTGATGGCGTCGAAACAAGCCGTAGCTATGAGTAGAGCCATCGGGGCAGCGTTTCCAATATCTTCTGAGGCAAATATAATCATCCTTCTGGCTATAAATTTTGGGTCTTCCCCACCCTCAATCATTCTAGCAAGCCAATACACAGCTGCATCGGGGTCAGAACCTCTCATTGATTTAATGAAGGCTGAGATTAGGTCGTAGTGCTCATCGCTTTTTTTGTAGACACTGAAGACTTTTTTGTTCAAAGTTTCTTTTAATAGCCTGGCAGAGATCTGTTTTTTGGGTACCTTGATATTACCGATTATCTCTAGTGCATTTAAAACTCTTCTAGCGTCGCCGTCCGAAGTCGCAACCAAATAATCCAAAGCCTTGGCGTCCATAGTGAGCTTTAACCTGCCCAGTCCCCTCTCGTCGTCTTTAAGCGTCTCTTGGATAATATGTTTTATATCTGTGTCTTTGAGTTT
>Ga0172381_10000334_pt1 | contig 57206 bp, 58 predicted proteins | sample Leawel6488metaG_FD_119754 | JGI IMG/M metagenome (GOLD analysis project Ga0172381, IMG submission 119754) | Leachate microbial communities from a municipal landfill in Southern Ontario, Canada - Leachate well 64-88 metaG | ecosystem: Engineered > Solid waste > Landfill > Unclassified | place... | reverse complement strand
TTGAATATTCAAAATGCCATTATGATTAAGAAGGCTGATTCCAACAAGGAAATCGTGAATCTAATTGAAGCGGCCAAAGGAAAGGGAATAGAAGTTTACGAATTTACAAGGGAAATGATTGAAACAACAGATGATAAAAAGATTATTGAAACCACTAAATCTAAAGATTTTGATGAGATAGAATTTTTAGGGGTGTTAGTGTTTGGTAACAAAAAAGATATAGAAGATTTAACAGATCAATTTCAGTTAGTTAAATAGATGAGCTATTCCAGAACAGTCTGGAATGCAGTCTGGGCCTATGGATTAAACCATGGGATTGCAGACATAAAGGAGTCGCATGATTGACATCAAATTACTCAGAGAAAATCCAGCCAAAATAAAAGAAAAGATTGTTCTTAAAGGAGCTAATCCAGAACTAGTAGATCTAGTTTTGGAAGCAGATATAAAGAGACGAGAATCCCTGGCTTTGCTTGAAGATGCTCAAAGTCAGCTCAACAAATATTCTAAAGAGATTGCAGAGTTGCATGGCCAGCAAAAGATTGATGCCATCAAAGAAGCAGGCAATTATTCAGTAAAGGTGTCACAATTGAAGCCAAAAGTGGCTGAAATTGAGGATGAGTTTAAAAAAAATCTGCTTCTAATTCCAAACCCTCCGGCGGATGATGTTATTGCTGGCGAATCGGATAAAGATAATACAACTAATCGGACATGGGGAGAGCCAACCAAATTTGATTTTAAATTTTTGGATTATCTGGAATTGGCCAAAAAGCACGATCTTCTGGATATAGAAAGAGGGGTCAAGGTAGCTGGTTCAAGATCATATTATCTAAAAAGAGAGTTCGCTTTGCTTGAATTTGCTATTATTCAATATGCGATGGAAGTTTTAGTTAAAGAGGGTTTTGTGCCAATGATGCCGCCAATTCTTTTGAATCGAAAAATTATGGAGGGAGCAGGCTATATTCCACAGGGTGAAGTTGAGATCTACAAAACTCAGGATGACACATATTTGGCAGGTACCGCCGAACAGCCCCTCGCCGGTTATCATATGGATGACATTATTTCAAAAAAGGCATTGCCTTTGCGTTATGTCGGATTTTCAAGCTGTTTTAGGCGTGAATCAGGAAGCTATGGTAAGGATGTAAAAGGAATTTTGCGAGTGCATCAATTTGATAAGATTGAGATGTTCTCTTATACGGCTCCTTCTGATTCGGAAAAAGAGCATGAGTATCTTGTTTCTCTTGAGGAAAAACTGATGCAGGGCCTCAAAATTCCTTATCAAGTTGTCAATATCTGTAGTGGAGACCTGGGAGCCCCAGCGGCTAAAAAATTTGATATAGAAGCATGGATTCCATCTGAAAATAAATACAGAGAAACTCATTCTTGCTCAAATTGTACAGATTTCCAGGCAAGACGGCTTAATATTAGATACAAAACCAAAGATGACAAAATCGAATACGCTCATACTCTGAACGGCACCGCTTTTGCAATTCCTAGACTTTTAATTGCAATCACAGAGAATTTTCAGCAAAAAGATGGTAGTATTAAGATTCCTACAGTTTTGCATAAATATCTATCGTTCACAAAAATAGGATAGTAGCAAAAATTTCTAATTTCTAATTTCTAATCAAATCCTAATTTCAAATTTTAAAAATTAATCATTAGTAATTGAATAAAAATTAAAAATCAGTAATTAAGAATTAACAGGGGAGTCTTATGAAAGTGAACATTCATGTAGATGGGGTAATAATTACGTCAAAGCAAAAGACATTAATGGAAAAGAAGCTTCTGAAGATGAAAAGATATGTTGCGGATCAACCGCTGGTAGTTGATTTACTCTTGAAAGATGAGTCAAGTGCAGAAAAAGGCGGGATCGATCAAAAAGTTGATATTAGTGCTACTTTTGGTAAAGAAAAAGTATTTGTGACAGAGACCGATGATCGGATGATGCGAGCTTTTGCCTTTGCTATAAAACGTTTTGAACGTCAATTATCTCGATTTCATGAAAAGAAAGTTTCTATGACTCAGGGTGGTGGCGGAGGCAGGTTTGAGAAACTGTGGGGGATTATCAAAAAACCAAAGCTTAGGAAAAATAAGAAACCAAAAAATTAACCTAATTAACCGAATTATTCTAATTAACCTAAAAAAATCCCAATTAAAAAAATCTCAACAAGGACACTCTTGTGTCATCCTGAACTTGTTTCAGGATCTAGATTTCGGATCTCCCTTTCGACTAGCTCTCTTCGAGCCTGAGCGGCGAGGCCTTGGCCTCAGAGCCGAATGGCAGGGCCTGAGTGGAAATCGAAGGCAGGCTCAGACTCGAATGAGAAAATTTTAAATTTTAAATTATCAACATTATGTCTTTTTTGTCTAAAATATTTAAATTTACAAATAGTGGGGTAGTCTCGTCTTTTGACGGAGAAGTTGCGCATATAAATACCCTTGAGGCAGAACTTCAGAAGCTAACTGACAGTGAACTTAGGGCGAAAACGGAAGAATTTAAAAAGAGATTTGAAGAAGCCGGGGGTGATTTTGATAAGGAGAAAAAAATTACCGATTTACTCTTGCCTGAGACATATGCAGTGATGCGCGAGGCGATGAAGCGGGTCTGGGGTGAGCGACATTTTGATGCGCAGCTTGTTGGAGGCATGGTATTGCACCAAGGTAAGATTGCGGAAATGAAAACAGGTGAAGGCAAAACAATAGTGGCGGCGCTACCGCTTTATCTCAATGCTTTATCCGGCCATGGTGCTCATTTGGTAACGGTTAACGATTATTTGGCCAAACACCATGGTGAAGGGATGGCCGAAGTTTACAATTTTCTCGGCCTTTCTACGGGCGTAATTCAGAGCAATCAAGCATCGTTTAAATTTATAAAGAGAAAAGACTATAAACATTATTCAGAGTGCGAGGGTGAAAATTTGATTGAATGCAGCCGAGGGGAAGCTTACGCCTGCGACATCACTTACGGTACAAATAATGAGTTTGGTTTTGATTATTTGCGAGATAATATGGCCCCATCTCTTGAATACTGCTCTCAGAGAGAATTGCACTATGCTATCGTCGATGAAGTTGACTCAATCTTGATCGATGAAGCAAGGACGCCGCTTATTATTTCGGCTCCGGCACAAGAATCGGCTGCAATGTATCAGCAGTTTTCAGTTTTAGTCACACAATTGAAAGCTGTAGAACATTTTGTAGTTGATGAGAAAGATCGTGTTGTTACCTTGACCGACGAGGGAATTAAGAAAATGGAAAATTTGCTTGGTGTTGGTAATATCTACGAAGTGGGTGGCATTGCCCAAGTGCATCACTTGGAGCAGGCATTAAAAGCATACACGCTATTTAAAAAAGACCGAGACTATATTGTCAAAGATGGCGAAATTGTAATTGTCGATGAGTTCACCGGCCGTCTTATGGTCGGCAGACGTTACTCTGAGGGTCTACATCAAGCGATTGAGGCTAAAGAGGGGGTCGAGGTCAAACAAGAATCTCAGACGATGGCCACAATTTCGTTTCAGAATTTGTTTAGATTATACAAAAAATTGGCTGGTATGACCGGCACGGCCGCAACCGAGGCTGAAGAATTTTACAAAATATACAAACTTGATGTCGTAGAAATTCCTACCAACAAGCCGGTAATTAGAATTGATTTGCCCGACAGAATTTACAAGACCGAGACGGCGAAGCTTCAAGCTATTGTTGACGATATCAAAGAACGCCAAGAAAAAGGCCAGCCGGTTTTGGTTGGTACTGTGTCGGTAAAAAAGAATGAAATTCTGTCAAAAATGATGAAGCGAGCTGGTATCAAGCATGAACTTTTGAATGCAAAAAATCATGAACGTGAAGCAAAAATTGTGGTAAAAGCAGGGCACATTGGCGGAGTGACTGTGGCGACAAACATGGCCGGGCGCGGTACCGATATTAAACTTGCGGAAGGAGTCCGTGAGTTGGGTGGTCTCCACGTAATTGGAACTGAGAGGCACGAATCAAGAAGAATTGACAATCAGCTTCGAGGACGAGCCGGTAGGCAGGGGGATCAGGGATCGTCACAATTTTTTGTTTCAATGGAAGATGATCTAATGCGAATTTTCGGTGGGGAGAGAATGAAAAATCTAATGGATACTCTTGGCCTTCCTGAAGATATGCCAATTGAAAACAAGATGATTTCGAGATCAATAGAATCTTCCCAAAAAAGAGTTGAAGGACACAATTTTGATATGAGAAAACATTTGGTTGAGTATGACGACGTTATGAACAAACACAGGGAAGTTATATATAAAAAACGGAGACGGATATTAGAAAGCCAAGTTTTGCAACCTGTCATTTCGACTCCCCGAGGTGATTTGTCGGGGGTGGAGAAATCTCCTGATAAAGATCCCTCCACTTCGGTCGGGATGACAAACAATGATGTAATAGATGACAATTCTGTTGGAGATCTGAAATCGGAAATACTGGAAATTATTGACGATGAAATTGATTCAATTATAAATACGAATGTTGAGGACGGAGAAAAGGCAATAGTTGAGCTAAAAGCAATTCTTCCTGATGTTGAAATTACTAATCTAGATCCAGAAAATATCAAAAAAATTGCAAGAGATATCTATGAAGAACGCGAAAAAAAATATTCTCCGGAAGTTATGCGTAACGTTGAGCGTGCTGTCTATCTTCGAACCATTGACATGCTCTGGGTAGAGCATCTAACTACGATGGATGAACTGCGAACCGGCATAGGCCTTAGGGGCTATGGTCAGAGGGATCCACTTGTCGAATACAAACAGGAAGCCTATCTTTTATTTCAGAGTCTTCTTTTAGCGATAGAAAATAACGTAGTTAAAACTATATTTAAGGTTGAAATTGCAGTTGCTCCGACAGCGCCAATAACAAGACGCCCGTTGGAGTATGAAGCACCTGATCCTGATGCGATTGGCACGGTCGATCAGGAAAAATCCGAAATCCGATCGGAAGAAATGGACCACGAACAAAACGAACCACGAAAATCAAATATTCAAAATAGTGCCGATGTGACAACAACAATTCGTGAGAAGGGGAAGAGTGTTTTTGACCGGATGACTGAGAATCAATCCGGTCCTACGACTCAAGCGAAGGCAGGGCCGAAGATAGGACGGAACGACCCCTGTCCATGCGGAAGCGGCAAAAAGTACAAGAAATGCTGTGGAAGATAGTAATATGAGTCAACCGACATTTAAGCCAAAATCAGGACAGATTGATTACACCAATGCACGCTGGGCCCCAGTAATAAATTGTGTTTTAAAACATGAGAATAAGTTGTTGGTGGTTCAACGTAGTAGCAATCTAAACTTTTATCCTGGATATTGGAACGGAATTTCTGGATTTCTTGACGACCAGAGAAGCTTAAACCAAAAAATTTCAGACGAACTAAGCGAAGAACTCGGGATACGAAAGTCAAAAATCAAGAGAATTAGGCTCGGAGAGATTTTTGATCAAGAAGAGCCGAGGTATAAAAAGACATGGATAGTTCATCCAGCTTTGGTGGATGTGACAACAAATATAATTAATCTTGATTGGGAGGCAAGAAATTACAAATGGCTCACACTTGCAGAAATAAAAAAATTAAAACTTTTACCAGGATTTAGCGAGGTTTTAAAACGATTATCTCAATGGATAGGACAATAGATTAAGCAATTGTCTCGGGAATTAAAATATTTGATCTCTAATTTATACCACTGGACAGTCAAGTTCAGGGAGGGTTTGCTTTAGATTTTGTTTGGCTTGCAAAGCGTGCTATTATAATAGGTAGACAAAAGTTAACAGCAAGAAGTTGATTATTTTGTTTTTGTGTTGTTCATTTTATCTGTATCGAACATTTAACCAGTAACTAACAACTATTAACTAACGACTAACAACTAGATCATGATTGGCGATATAGATTTAAAAGAGAAAACGATAGAAAAAACAATGGAAGTAGCCAGAACTGCTGGCGGTGCTGTTAAAATTGCGAAAGACAAACTCTCCGATGCCATCAATGATCACATTACAAACCCAGCCAAAGAGAAGCTGAATGAGGCTAAGGATAAAAAAGAAGCTCAAAAAAGCAATGGCACCTGCCTGCCGGCAGGCAGGGATATTGCGGATGAGCAAATAAAAGGGCCGGAGACTTCAGATAAAGAAGAAACGAAAAAAGAAAACAAGTCAAAATCTGAATCTGTTATTGAGTTTAAAAATGTCTCAAAAATTTATGCGGGAAATATTGTTGCTGTTGATAAGATTTCTCTGACAATTAAACCAGGGGAATTTATTTCTCTTGTTGGTCCCTCAGGGGCAGGCAAATCAACGCTCATTAGGCTTTTGACCGGGGAGGAATTCGCGACATCAGGAGAAGTTTTGGTGTCTGGTAGAGATATTTCAAAACTTTTAAGAAAAGAGTTTCCTTATTACCGTCGAAAAGTAGGTGTAATATTTCAGGATTTCAAGCTTTTACCCAAAAAAACCGTCTACGAGAATATCGCTTTTGCTTTGGAGGTGGCCGATGTCAAAACGTCGGAAATAGAAGAGAGAGTGCCTCAAATTATTGAGATTGTGGGTCTGACAAGCAGAACGAAAGCTTTATCTGAAGAACTGTCCGGAGGCGAAAAGCAAAGAGTTTCAATTGCCAGGGCTATTGTGCATAAACCGAAACTTCTAATTGCAGATGAGCCAACCGGTAATTTGGATCCTGTTGCGACTTGGGAAATTGTTGAGCTTCTTTTCAAAATAAACAATCAGGGCACAATCGTGATTTTGGCAACACATGATAAAGAAGTTGTAGATTCATTGGAGCGTCGTGTGATTACAATGAAAAACGGAAAAATTATTTCCGACCGGGCAAAAGGAAAGTATATTCTTTAGTTAACTAAAGAATATAAGGAACAAGAGACAAGCAACAATAACCAAACAATAATCAAGGTTCCAAATCACAAATTGTCAAACATTTGGTTATTAAACATTTGGGTCATTGAGATTTGTTTGTACCTTGTAACTTGTTTCTTGTATCTTAATTGGAATTAGTCATGTTTATTACCAGTTTATACAGAATTACAAAAACAGCGTTTATCTCGCTGTGGCGAAACAGATGGCTTTCTTTGGCGGCCACACTCATTATGGTTTTAACTTTAATTACCATGTCTTTTTTCTTGAGTCTTTTAATTGTGACAAACAAAACAACGGCAACTCTTCGAGATAAGGCTGATATGACGGTATATTTCAATGATGAAGCGACAAATGACCAAATTTTTGCGACTCAAAACATCCTAATCTCTAGGGCTGACGTTAAAAATGTTGAATATATCTCAAAAGAAAAAGCATTGGAGCGATGGAGAAGTAGGGCAGGAAATGAGGAGATAAGGGACGTGATTACGGAATCAGACAATCCTTTGCCAAGGAGCCTGGAAGTAAAAACAGTTGTGCCTGAAGACCTAGACGAAGTAAACACCTACCTTTCCGGAGGGCAGTATAAACCGTTGATTAAAAAGATAAGTTATGAGGTTAATAAAAATTTGATTGACCGGCTTGTTAAGATAACCCGGCTAGTTAAGATTATTGGTTATTCTCTTTCGGGTCTTTTTGTTTTAATCTCTATATTAATAATATTGAATACCATCAGACTGACAATTTTTGCCAGATCGGGAGAAATTGAAATTATGAAACTGGTTGGTGGTGCCGATTGGTACATACGAGGCCCGTTTATAATTGAAGGAATAAGCTACGGAATTCTTGGTGCGGTTTTCTCTTCAATAATTTTGTATTTTTTCTCTAAATTTAGTATTCCTGCTGCAGGAAGGTTTTTGGAACTTCCAGACTTCAATAATTCCTATCTTGGCATTAGCATGGCGCTGATAATAATATTGCAGTTTGTTATTGGAATATTGTTGGGCGGGTTTTGCTCAGTATGGGCGGTCAAAAAACATCTAAAGTGACAACAGCGTTGTCATCCCCGCGAAGGCGGGGATCCAAGATGGTGAATTAACCTAATGCCGAATAAAGCTAATAAACCGAAAATAAGGTACAAATCGTTACAAAAAACGAATAATATACTATTCGTCTTTGCGAGAGCCGATGTGCGTATTGGCTCGTGGCAATCCATTAAGAAAGATTGCTTCGCAAGAACACTCGCAATGACAACGAAAAAATCCAAATATCAAATGACAAATAAGTTCGCTTCGCTTCTTTTAACGCATTGAATTACAACTATGATATCTTGTTATAAATTACAAAATCTAAATTTAAAAAAAATAGTTGCGTCAGTTTTGACGTTGGCCTTTCTTTTGTTACCTGTTCAAGCAATGGCTGTCACAACGACAACGAGTTCCTCCTGTGCGAAAATATCTAATTTAACCCAAAGGAGAGATTGCTATGCAAAAGCCGCAGCTGATGCAAAAGCCGCAGCTGATGCAAAAGCCGCACAAGCAGCTCTAGTAAAAAAGCAGATTACTAAAGTTGAGGGAGATATTCAGACAACGCAGAATGCTCTTGTTTTAACTGAGAATAATATTAATAATACACGTGACAAGATTGATGAACTCGAGACAGAGATAAAAGCTCAAGAAGATAATTTAGTTAAAGAAAAAGAAAAATTGCACAAAGTAATCGTTTCATGGTATATGGAGGGCGATAATGGTGGACTTTTTGAAGCCGTACTTGGATCGGACAGTCTTTCGGAGGTCACAACAAAAGAACAATATTATGAATCCATCAGGCAGGAAATTGGAGGCATGATGGAGCAGATAGACAAATTAAAAAATGAATTGAAAGATGAGAAACAAGGACAGGAAATTCAGATGCGAAGCCTGTCTGAACTTAAGAGTAATCAAGAAGAGCAAAAAAAGTATCTTGTGTCCCAAGAGGATTATAAACAACAATTACTTGCCAATACAAACCAGGCAATTTCTGCTTTAAAAGATGTAGAAAAAGCGGCATTACAAAAAGAGCAGGAGGTTGAAACCCAGATTTACAATGAAATATCTTCTAAACTAAAAGACTGGGGAACAGAGCGTGGGAAGGGGCAAAGAGTTTCTGCTGGTAATTTAATTGGAACGATGGGGTCAACTGGGTTTTCGACTGGTCCACATCTTCATTTTGAGGTTCGATCTAATGGTTATGCTGTTGATCCTAGAAATTATCTTGGTTCGAGATTTGTTTGGCCTACTTTATCGACTCGGGTTACTCAAGAGTTTGGCATAACTGATTATTCTTCTGCTTATGCGAGCGGCAGGCATTCAGGCTTAGACATAGGAGCTCGAACACCTGGTGTTCAAGGTGATCCAATCTTTGCTGCTGGTTCGGGGGAGATAGTACTAAAACGATGGTATGGTGATTATGGTTATGCTGTAGTCATTCTACATGACGATGATACAGTTACAATTTATGGCCATTTGGCAACAGCGAATTAGCATATTAGGGATTTATGATATGAAAAATAAAAAAATGTGGCTTAAAAGGTTTATTTTTACAGTGATAATTTTGTTGTTGATGGATTCTATTTACGTTTTGGGCTATTGGTCAGGACAAAAGGGCAATGTTTCCGCTCTTATTCCTAGTCAAATATCAAAGTTGAATGTTGGTAAACCTTCTGACGTAAATTTTGCTACTTTTTGGGAGGCTTGGAACTTATTAAAAGCCAAATCAGTTCAAGACATTGATAACAAAAAAATGGTTGAGGGCGCAATCAACGGGATGCTAAGTTCTACTTATGATCCTTTTACTTTTTACTTGACTAAGGAAGAGAATGACCGTTTCAGGGAGGATATTGGCGGAGAATTCTCTGGCATTGGAATTGAAATTATTGAGAAAAATGGTGTTCCTGTTGTTGTTGCTCCGCTTTCTGACACTCCAGCCGAGAAGGCAGGTTTTAAGCCGAATGATATTATTGTAGAAGTGGATGGTACGAAAACGAGTGATCTCGGATTCAATGATACGATTAATAAAATCAGAGGTACAGAGGGAACAAAGGTTACATTAAAGGTTCTGAGGGCTAGTTCTGCAGATCCAATTACGATCGAGGTGGTAAGAGCGAAAATAACAGTTAAAAGCGTTGAATGGTCAATGAAAAATGTTGATGGTAAAAAAGTTGAATATATTAAAATAAGACAATTTGGGGATGACACAGATGCTTTGTTCGAAACTGCGGCCAAGGATGTTGTCAAAAATAATCCAGAGGGAATCATTTTAGATTTAAGAAATGATCCGGGCGGATATTTAGAAACAGCTGTTAATATTTCCAGTTATTTTATAAAGGATGGAACTATTGTTTCGGAGAAGGGTAGGGATGGAAGCTCACAGGAATATCATTCGACTGGTAATGGAAAATTGAAAAATTACAAAGTAACGGTTTTGGTTAACGGCGGATCTGCTTCAGCATCAGAGATTGTCACGGGGGCACTTAGGGACAGATTATCAAGTAAGGTTATAGGCGAAAAAACATTTGGTAAGGGGAGCGTTCAAGAATTACTGAATCTTTCTGACGGATCGGCCGTAAAAATAACTGTTGCAAAATGGTTTACTCCAAATGGAAATCAGATCAACGGAGAAGGATTAACTCCAGATATAGCAGTCATTGATGATGAAGCTACTGCTGTGGATGAACAGCTTGTAAGGGCAGAACAGTTTTTGGTCAAGGGAAAATAAACAAAAAATCCGAAATCAGAATGACAAATTACAAATTAAGGAATTTACTTTTGGACATTTTATTTGATATTTAAAATTCTGATTTTGACATTAGACCAATCATTATTTTTTTACATCTAGTGTCATCGAAGTCATATTTTGTTACAATAAAGAAAAGATAATGTTGTGATAAGGAGGGTGCTCGTGGCAAATGTTCCCGGGGGCATTGGGTCTCAAAATGTAAACCAACCGACACCGGTACAACCGGCAGTTTTGGCGAGCAATCCTTCGGCGCCATTGCAGACTGCTGTTTCTGAAGCAATTAATCCATCTATACCCAAACAAGAAAGTGGAAGTCCCTGGGATGATGATTTAGATGTAACAGCTACTCCAGAAAAAAATAACCCTACGATTGTCGGTTCTCTTGATCCCAAAGCGGCGCCACTGGGCGAGAAGGCTTCGCCACTCAAAATCCCTGAAAATGTCGAAGAAACAGTCGGCAAGAAAATACCGGCAATTAGTTTTGTTGGAACAGCCCAAAATAAAGCCATGCCTATTGTTTCTGACACGCCAGAAAATCCGAGCCAGCTGCCACCACAACCCATAGAGCAATCAGAATTAAAGGCCTCTTCTGGCTTTTTGGGAGGATTATTTAAAAAAAAGAAAGAACAAGAGAAAATCGCGGCAAAAACATTGTCAATTGCAAAAGCAACTGGAGATACCCCAAACAGAGCGGAGGTTCCGCCTAGTTTAGAGCCTAGGATTAAAGAAAAGGTTGAAAAAGAAAATAATAAGTCAATTTTCAAAAGAGTATTAATTTTAATACCTGGACTGGTCCTAGTCTTTGCCTTGGCAACGTTTCTGACAGAGGAAGGTCTCTTGTCTATTGGCATGGAAAATGTATATGGTGCTCTTAAAATCGAACAATTATGGGGTGGCCTTTCTTCCAAAACGGAAACTGCGCTTGGTCGATCTGCAATTACAATGCAAAATCATCCTGATTTTAAGGCAGGGGGAACAATTTCCGTTACTATAGATAAGGCTATAAAATCAGATATGGTTACGCCGCTACTCGGTCTTTCGACTGGACAAGGTTTGGTGGCAAGGGATACAAATATAAATCCCTCTATAAAGGCGATCCAAACAGCTTCTGACGATTATTATTTTACAACAAACTCAAATTCTAACGCTAATTCTAACTTGAACTTAAATTCAAATTCAGCAACACCACCGACAAATTCTAATTTAAATAGTAATAGCAACGAAAATATCAATTCAAATTCGGATATAGGAACAAACTCAACTTCAGAAAGCAGTTCAAGCGGGACAAGGGTAGTTGAAGGGGTATTCAGCCTAAAAACTAGTGGATCAAGCAATGAAGCAAATATAACGTTAAATGACGCGACAAGTTCAAAAATTTCGTTAGTGAATAATAACAATCTGTTATTTGTAAAAACAAGTGGAGCGGTTAATTACGGCTCCACGGACATAAACAAATGGCTGACTTACAATATTGATAAACTAAAAGATAAATCAGTTACAAAAAGTATTTTTAACCTGAATGTCAATTCCGGTTTTTCAGTCACTGGTGCAAGAGTTGGTAATGAAAAAATTGATAATATCCGGTGCTACAAATACAGAATTGATAGTCTTGAGATTGGCTCCTCGCTTTCTGACATCGGAATAACTTCGGACATGGTGCCATCATTGTCCGGCGATGTTTGGATTGGGATAAAAGATAAATTGATTCACAAAATGAGCATAAAAATAACAACTCCAGTTTCTTCTGCGGTAAGAATGGTTAATTTGGATATGAGCTTTTCCGAATTTGACGTAAAAAATTCAATTACAACGGTCTCCAACTCAGACTCAGCACAAACTTCTGATTCTACCGAAACGAACCTTACTGGTGACGACAAAAGGAAAGCTGATGCAACAAGCCTTATAGAAGCATTGACTCGATATAAGGCGGACAACAAGAGTTACCCCGTATCTGCTAGCTTTATGAAGCTAAATAGTTCGAATAATACTATCGCCAAAGCTCTAATTCCGCGTTATCTGACAGTTTTGCCAGAAGATCCCAAAGCATCGGCGGGCTGGTATTATGCGTACAAGTCTCTCGATGGCACAAAATGTACTATTAGCGTCCGGCTTGAAAATCAGAGTGATAAAACAGGTTCGCTGGTAAACAATGTGCTATTGTATTTTAAAGATAGTGGTGATTAAATATGTGTGACATATTTAATCGCTGAATTTAAAATTTAAAAAAATGTCAGCTTGATTTTTTATTTTTTAATTTATTAAGGAGTATCATGACACCAGTTTGGATAGTGCTGATAGTAATCGCAATAATAGTGGTTGCTTTTATTGCCGTTTATAACGGTCTTGTTCGATTAAAAGTTAGAGTCGACGAGGCGTGGAGTGATATTAATGTTCAATTGAAACGCCGTTATGATTTGATTCCAAATTTAGTTGAAACCGTCAAAGGTTATGCAAAACACGAAAAAAGCGTTTTTGAGGATGTGACCAAAGCCAGAGCCGAAGCTTTGTCAGCAGAGGGTATTAAAGAAAAGGGGAAAGCCGAGAATCAGCTGGAAGGAGCTCTAAAATCCATTTTTGCTGTTGCAGAAGCTTATCCTGATCTTAAGGCAAATCAAAATTTTGCCCAGCTACAAGCTGACTTAACCGACACAGAAGACAAAATTCAAGCTTCAAGAAGATTCTACAACGCCAACGTTAGGGAATTGAACATTGCCGTTGCCACGTTCCCTAAAAACGTAATTGCCAATATGTTTGGATTTAAAGAGAGAGAATTATTTAATCTAGAAGATGCGGCGGCCAAAGAGCCCGTAAAGGTAGAGTTTGACAAATGAGATAACAGCAACTATGTAATATAACTTGTGCAGGATAATTAAATAATTAAGAAAGGACCCCACTTCGGTCGCTTTAGCGACCTATACGGGGCAAGGAAAAATAATGAAATTAAGTTTTGACAGATTGAAATCGATCCCGGCCAACGCCAAGAAAATGAAGATAAGGAAGTTTAATTGGATCACAGTTTTGGCGATATTGTCTTATTTGAATATTCTGGTTTTAATCCCTCTTTTCGCTTCAAAAAACATTCCATTTGTTAGATTTCATGCCAAACAGGGAGTAGTGCTTATGGCCTTTTTTGCTCTTTCTTTATTTACTCTTTATGTGCCTGTTCTGCCTTATTTATTTGCTTTGTTCTATATCGTATGCATAATTTGCGGTATTGTTAATGTTGCTCGGGGTGGCGAAAAGCACTTGCCGTTAATTGGTAAATTGGCTGACCGGCTCTAAAAGTTATTAGTTGTTGGTTATCTGTTATCGGTAGACCGTTTTAAGGTTTATAAATAGCATACTGACAACTGATAACTGATTTATAATCATGACTCTATATGATCAAATTGATATAAATAAGAGAAGGAGTGTACTGCTCCTTACCTTTTTTCTAGTCATCGTTATCGCTTTGGGCTGGGTAATTTCGCGTGCCTATAACTCTCCGGTCATTTTGTACTTGGCAGTCATTATAAGTGTCGTCCAGGCACTAATAAGTTACTATTCGGGTGATAAGGTGGCATTGGCTGTTTCCGGCGCAGTAGAAATACAAAAAAAAGACAATCCAATGCTCTGGAATCTTGTTGAGAATCTTTGTATTACCGCCGGTCTTCCCATGCCAAAGGTTTATATTATAAATGATCCAGCACCAAATGCCTTTGCGACTGGGCGCGATCCGGAGCATTCATCTGTAGCGGTCACAACGGGGCTTCTGGATGTTCTAGACAAGCAAGAGCTTGAAGGTGTAGTTGCTCACGAACTGTCCCACGTTGGAAATTATGATATTCGCCTCATGATGATTGTGGTAGTACTTGTAGGAGTAATTGCTTTGATATCAGATTTGTTTATTAGGGTTCGTTTCTGGTTTGGAGGCAGTCGAGATGATAATAACTCAGGTAGTAATACTATTTGGCTTGTTATTGCCATTGTAGCAGCTATTTTGGCCCCGATTATCGCAACGCTGGTTCAGCTGGCCATTTCCAGGAAAAGGGAATTTTTGGCAGATTCAACAGGAGCTCTCCTTACCCGTTATCCGGAAGGACTTGCTTCCGCATTAGAAAAAATATCTCAATATAAAAGACCGATGCAGAAGGTTTCAAGTTCTACGTCGCATCTTTTCATATCTGACCCGTTCGGTAAAACAGGATCGTATTTCAGTAAAATTTTTTCAACTCATCCGCCAATTGAAGAGCGGGTTAAAATACTCAGGCAAATGGAAAAATAGGCAATATCTCTTGAATAAAAAACGACCAGCGCCATTTTGACGCAGGTCATTTGTTTGTTGTGCTAGTTTTTAGGTCTTGACGGGTTAGTTCGCGTAGCTCATTCCATCCGAACAGACCCAGACTGTAAACAAGCCCTTGCACACAGCCAATCCATCTGTCGATTTTACCCTGGTTTAAGAAAACGGGTATCTGGTCGATCATCCAGAGAATGTAGTCAGGATGATTATTTTCATTCATTAGGGATTTTGAATCAGGATATTTTTCCCTAATTCTGGTCTTAATCGCGTTGCGGTTTAGGTCATAAGTTTGCATTGCGCCCTCCTTTCCGCCTGCATCATATTATCATTCAAAAACTTGATAAGCAATAGTAGCAGACAAAGAGTTTTTCTATTGTAATGGTGGTTTTTTGCAGGTAAAATCAAGTTAAGAAAGAGAACAAAATGGAAAAAAAGGAAGCGCAAAAAAGAATAGGGAAGTTGCGGGAGACAATTTTGGATTTGAATTATTATTACTATGTTTTGGACAATCCAAAGGTAAGTGATGCCAGTTATGATTCGCTTTTCCGGGAGTTAATAGATCTGGAAAATAAATTTCCAGAATTTTATGATCCAAATTCACCTACGCAAAAAGTTGGGGGAGAGGTGTTAAAGAAATTTAAATCGGTGGCACACAAGACACCAATGCTTTCGTTAAATGATGCATTTACACCCGAGGAGTTGAAGGCTTGGTACGACAGAATGGTTAGACTGGTCGGTGAAGAGGCAATAAACAAGTCAGGATTTTTTTGTGAATTAAAAATGGATGGTTTGGCTACAAGCCTCATTTATGAAAAGGGTGAACTTGCGTATGCCGTGACCCGTGGAGACGGAAAGGTGGGGGAAGATATCACAAATAATATCAAAACGGTAAAAGCGATTCCATCCTTACTCCGGAACAAATCTAAAATATATAGTCTGATAGCCAATAAAGCAGTAGAAATAAGAGGCGAAGTTTTTATGTCTACTGCGTCCTTCGAGGCATTGAATATAAAGCGTAAAAATAAGAAAGAATCGCTCTTTGCTAATCCTAGAAACGCGGCGGCTGGATCGCTTCGCCAATTGGATCCAAAAATTACTTCTTCCCGGAATTTAAGTTTTAATGGTTATGCTCTTTTGGGGATTGCTACCACTACTCACAAAGAGGAACACAAAATTATTGCCGATCTTGGGTTGCCATCAGATGAGCGAAATAAATTTTGCAAAAATTTGGATGAAGTTGTTGCTCTTTGGTATAAATGGGAAAAAGAAAGGCCAAAATTAAAATTCCAAATCGACGGTATGGTTGTAAACATAAACGATGAAAAATTATTCCAGAAACTTGGTGTTGTCGGTAAAGCACCACGTGGAGCGATTGCTTTTAAATGGCCCGCAGAAGAGGTAACAACAAAAGTTTTGGACATTACGGTTCAGGTCGGGCGAACCGGAACTTTGACCCCGGTGGCTCATTTCGACCCGGTTGTTGTAGCCGGTTCAACAGTTTCAAGGGCAACTCTTCACAACCAGGATGAGATTGACAAAAAGGATATTCGAATTGGAGATACTGTCGTAATTCGTAAAGCCGGAGATGTGATTCCGGAAGTTGTAAAATCAATTATAAATCTTCGCAATGGCCACGAGAAAAAATTTGTTATGCCAAAAGAATGCCCAATCTGTGGAGGCAAAGTTGAGCGCAAAGAGGGAGAAGCGGCTTTTCGTTGTTTAAATAAAAATTGTTATGCAATAAAGTTTAGAGAGCTGGCTCACTTTGTTTCAAAAAAAGCGTTCGATATCGACGGACTAGGCCCAAAAATATTAGAAAAACTAATGACAGAGGGGCTAATTAAAGACTCTTCAGATATATTTACTCTCAAAATCGGCGATTTGGAACCACTCGAAAGATTTGCTGAAAAATCAGCCGCCAATGCTATAGAATCAATTGAACGGGCAAGAAAAATTGATCTTGCCAGATTTATTTATGCTTTGGGAGTCAGAAATGTAGGCGAAGAAACATCCTACGAAATCGCAGATTTTGTAAATGACAAATTCCAAATTTCAAATGACAAATTAGGGAATATTCTTTCGCAAGTTTTGGAGGAAGAATGGTCCTCAATTCATGACATCGGTCCGGTTGTAGCGCAATCAATCTACGAGTATTTTCATGACAAAAAAAATATTGATCTTATTAAAAGGCTAATTGAAAACGGAGTCCTTGTCACCTTGCCGAAGAAAATCGAGAAAAAAAACGGTGTGGCCGATAAGACATTTGTTTTTACCGGTGGAATGGATTCAATGACTCGCGACGACGCCAAGGCCTTAGTCCGTAGACATGGGGGCAATGTTTCTGAATCGGTCAGCGTCAAGGTCGACTATGTGGTGTCAGGCGAAAGTGCCGGCTCCAAATACGACAAAGCAAAGAAACTTGGAATAAAAATAATTGATGAGAAAGAATTTTTGACACTTATAAAATAAAGCTTAAATATTTTTTCGACAAAAAAACAGGGAACGGATTCCCTGTTTTTGCTGTGACAAGATCACAGCAACGGTTTACTTACTATTCATGTCCTTTTTCGACGCCGGCGGCACTGAGCCAGACCGGCGGGTGTTCAAGCAGGCGGCTATATCCGCGACCCCACGCATCGGGTACTTTGATATCTCCATCTAATTCCATTGTACAAAATAGCTGAACTCGAGGTGCATTTTTTGCGGATTTTAGCGCATCAACAAGGATAGCCTCAGCCAGATCGTGTAGCGCTTGCAGGGCTCTATGAAACTGTTCTGACGCTCTTGTTTCCCTGCTCACTCCTTTAAGAGTCAGGCTGACGCCTAGTGCACCTAGGTTGGTGGTAATATGCGGCTTTTGAACGCAATATTCGGCTGGTTTTTGCGATGTTTCTCTTGCATTTAGGTTGTTTTCAATCACCTTTAGCGAATGCTTGGCAAACTCCTTAGAACCTAGAGCCGTTAAGACGGCCTCTGGCATTCCATCGGTCGCCGCTATCACTATTTTCATATTTCTTCCCTCCGTCTACAAAGTTTTTGAAACCTAATCTTTATAGTAACGTTTTTATATCACAAACGGGCAGAAATGTAAATGGTACAGCAAAAAAATCCAATATTGAACTTCGGCTGTGCTCGTGATAGTATTATAGCATACGGATTACGAATTTTACCGAATTACTAATTTACAAGTATACTAATTTAATCAAATGCCAAAGATAAATATTGACCAAATTGAACACATTGCAAAGTTATCCAAGCTAGAGCTTACTGAGGATGAAAAAGAGCTCTATGCCGGACAGCTTTCTTCTGTGCTGGAATATTTTGAGCAATTGAACGAAGTTAATACGGAGAATGTTGAGCCAACGGCCAATGTTACGGGGCTTTCCAATGTTTGGCGGGACGATGAGATAGAAGAGTCGGGTATCAAACACGATGAGATCGCCAAGAACGCGCCGGAATTTAAGGATGGCAATTTTGTAGTACCAGGAGTATTCGAGTAACCAAAACAATGGGATAACGGATTTAAACTGATCAACGGATTGATGTTAAATATGAACGAATTATATTCTCTCACAATTAAAAAAGCCTCGGAAAAATTGGAAGCAGGCGAGATTACTTCTACTCAGTTGACTGAGGCAGTTTTTCTGCGGATTGAAAAAGTTGAGCCAAAAGTCGGAGCTTATATTACACTTTGCAAAGAGAAAGCCTTAGAGATGGCAAGGGTTTCGGATGAAAGAAGAAAAGCCGGAAAAGTATTATCGATGCTGGATGGTATACCAATCGCTGTCAAAGATCTTTTTCTAACAAAAGGAATCAAAACTACTGCCGGCTCTAAAATATTGGAAGATTTTGTGCCGATAAACGAATCAACTGTAACTAAGAGACTTTGGGATGCAGGCGCCGTTTTAATTGGCAAGACAAATTTGGATCAGTTTGCAATGGGCTCAACCACCGAAACGTCTGCCTATAAGACTTCAAAAGAATTTGATTCAACTACCAGAAATCCGTGGGATACAGATAGAGTCCCCGGTGGGTCCTCGGGAGGCTCTGCCGCTGCTGTGAGTGCCGATTTATGCATTGCCGCGGTCGGAACGGATACCGGAGGATCAATACGCCAGCCAGCCAGCCACTGCGGCATAACAGGCCTAAAACCTACATACGGACGAGTTTCTCGGTACGCCACAATTGCAATGGCGTCATCTCTTGATCAAGCGGGACCGATGACAAAAACGGTCGAAGATGCAGCAATTTTGCTTGAAACCATTGCCGGACATGATAAATATGATTCGACTTCGTCGGAAGAAAAAGTGCCGGATTACTTCAAAGCTTTGAGCAAAAACATAAAAGGCAAAAAAGTAGGGATACCGGCGGAATTTTTTGGCGAGGGATTGGATAAAGAAGTCGAGAGCATTGTTAAATCAGGGATAGACAAATTAAAAGAACTGGGCGCAGAAATAATTCCAATCTCAATGCCAATGGTTAAATATGCCCTGGCCGTCTACTATATACTGATGCCTGCTGAAGTGAGCTCAAATTTGGCAAGATATGACGGAATCAGATATGGTCTGTCGACCATTAAGAAACAAGAAACAAGAAACAATAACCAAACATTGGAGGAAGTCTATATTCAATCAAGAACTGAGGGGTTTGGAGCTGAGGCAAAAAGAAGAATAATGCTTGGTAGTTATGTCCTATCGGCTGGTTATTATGACGCTTATTGTAAAAAAGCTTTAAAAGTTAGAACTTTGGTTAAAAAGGAATTTGAAAAAGCGTTTGAAAAGGTTGATTTGATTATAACCCCGGTTTCGCCGTCGGTTGCTTTCAAGTTTGGAGAAAAAATATCTGACCCACTTTCGATGTATTTGTCTGACATTATGACCGTTCCAATTAACCCGGCTGGCATTCCTGCGATTTCAGTTCCCGCCGGATTTGTTGAGACGGATGGCAAAAAATTACCTGTCGGAATGCAAATTATCGGTCCAATGTGGGGTGAACAGGAAATATTGAATGTCGGATATGCATTTCAGGAAGCAACAAAACATCATTTGGAAAAACCAGAGCTATAAATTACTAATTCCTAATTTCTAATTAAATCTCAAATCCCAATTAGTGAATTCCAAAAAAATTAGACATTTATTAATTTATAAATTGGCAATTGATTAGAAATTAGTAATTAATAATTATTAATTACTCCGAAGGAGTCTTGTGGGCAAGAAACAACGATTAAGAAAAGAAAAAATAGTACAGGAAAAGACCGAGCGCAAAAAAACGCTGGAGAAATTTTATTATGAGAAAAATCCCTGGGCAAAATTTTGGCTCAGAGTTGATTTTTGGATTTATACAGTATGTTTAATTGCAATTGTGGCTTTTCCGTTTGTAATGAAAGGACAAATAAAAATGGGCGATACAGCGGTTCTGCATACATCAATGGGTGATATTGAAATGAAGTTTTATACAAAAGATGCTCCTAAAACGGTGGAAAATTTTAAAAAGCTTACCAATCAAGGCCTTTATAATGGTCTAACTTTTCATCGAGTGATAAAGACTTTTATGATTCAGACGGGTGATCCAAGTGGTGACGGAACAGGTGGTCCGGGTTACACGTTTGCTGATGAAATTAATAGTCACAAAATTGTGAAAGGCACTGTTGCGATGGCAAATTCCGGTGCAGATACAAATGGCAGCCAGTTTTTTATTGTCACAGATGAAGCGCAGTCTCATTTAGATGGGCAGCATACGGTTTTTGGGGAAGTAACAAGTGGAATGGATGTCGTCAAAGCTATTTCCGAAGTACCGGTTGATGAAAATGATAAACCAATAAACCCAGTTTATTTGAATTCAGTAGAAATCAAATAAACTGAAAATTACAAATATCAAATTACAAATAACAAATAAATTTCAAATTATTAAAAACTAAATAAATTTAAAAACTTTGACATTGGATATTATTAAATTTAATTAGAAATTTGAAATTAGGATTTGGAAATTAACATTATATGAGAAAAAAACGAAAACAAGAAAACGATATTTTGCAAACAATTGTCATTGGTATTTTTAAAGCTTTGTGGTTCCTTGTCTCTTTTCCGTTTAAGCGACGTGGGAAAAAGAGAGGAATTTCCGGACATGACCAAGCCGAAATTATAGCGAAAAAAGAAGAAATTGAAAAACTTCTCTCTTCGGACAACGAATATGAACTGAGACATGCTCTTTTTGAAGCGGACAAACTTGTAGATTATATTTTGAAATTGAAGGGTTACGGCGGCGAGACTTTTGCCGACCGATTACGTAATGCAGAGAGTTACATTGACCACAATATCTATCAGCTGATTTGGGAAGGGCATAAAGTCAGAAATACTCTGGCTCATGAGCACGACGCTAGAATTACAAAAGCAGAATTAAAACAGGCGGTGTATGATTTGATGAAATACACTAGACAAATTTAAAATTTTCTCGTTCGAGTCTGAGCCTGCCTTCGATTTCCACTCAGGCCCTGCCATTCGGCTCTGAGGCCAAGGCCTCGCCGCTCAGGCTCGAAGAGAGCCTGTCGAACGGGAGGGCTCATCCCTCAGAGTCGAAGACAATTTTTTCCTAATCCTTCGGATTGGGACCCTTCGGGCAATTTAAAATCAATTATCAATTTTTAAATTTTAGAATTTTTAATTCAATTTAAATTTTAAACTTTAAATTATAAATTACTTTTTTCAAATGACGAATCTTAAAACCACAATAGGTCTAGAAATACATGTCCAGCTCAAAACCAAGAGTAAAATGTTTTGCCGTTGCAACAACGAAGCATTTGGGGTCAAGCCAAACATGACAGTTTGTCCGATATGTTTGGGTATGCCAGGGTCGCTTCCGGTTGCAAATGAGCAGGCTATTTTGTGGACGATCAAAACTGGCTTAGCTTTAAACTGCGAAATTCCCAAAATTGCAAAATTTGATCGCAAACATTATTTTTACCCTGATTTGCCGAAAGGCTATCAGATTTCTCAATACGATGAACCGTTTTGTGTTGGTGGTTACGTTGAAGTTAACGGCAGAAAAATTAATCTTACCAGAATTCATCTGGAAGAGGATGCAGGCAAGCTAATCCACAGGGACGGATCAAGTCTGGTTGACCTGAATCGCGCCGGTACGCCACTAATGGAAATAGTTTCAGAGCCGGACATTACTTCTCCGGAGGAGGCGGGGGCATTTCTTAGAAAATTACAAAAAATAGTTCGCGATGAAGTTTCTGTTTCTGAAGCTAGTATGGAGAAGGGGCATTTGCGTTGTGATGCTAATATTTCGATTTGCGAAGTTGAGGCATCCTCCTCCGCCAAGGCTACGGAGGACGTCGAACCAAAGGTTCTCCGGATGTCAGAAATTGTTGAGCTTAAGAATTTAAATTCATTCCGTTTTGTTGAAAAAGCTTTAGCCATAGAAGAAGCGCGGCTTAAAGAAGAATATCCTGATTGGCCCCTAAAACTAAAAAAAGTAACTAGAGGGTATGACAGCAAGAAAAATATCACTTTTGCGCAGCGAACCAAAGAAGAGGCAGCAGACTACCGTTATTTTCCGGAGCCAGACTTGCCGCCATTTGATAGTTCCAGCATTGATCTTACTGCTTTAAAAAAGGATATCGGAATTAGCGAGGATGAAAATATTAAAGAGCTGGTGAACATGAGATTATCCACTTCTGATGCAAAAATTTTGGCGTCTAGCCCAATTAAAGAGGCCTTTTTCAGGCAAATATCAGAAAACTTCGATAATAATGAACTTATCGCGAAAGTTGTAATTCATAACTATTTTGGATTTGAATTATTGAATCAAGATCTTGATTATTGCTCTGAATATGCGCAAGCGATTGAGGCATTTGGATCGGGCAAAATTAATAAAAATGTCTTAAGCCAAATATCCTCGGAAATTCGCAATGGTAAAAAGTATATAGATGTTGTAAACAACTATTTGGAAGCAGATTTGAATATTAGTGAAGTAGTTGAGGGAATCTTGAAAAAAAATAGTGTAGAAGTTAATTTATACAAAGCTGGCAAGCAACAATTGCTCGGTTTTTTTGTTGGACTCGTAATGCGTGAGGCAAAAGGCAGAGCCAATCCGGCGGAAGTCAACAGAATTTTACGAGAAAAGCTTGGGTAGTAGCAAAATTTTTGTCATAAGGCCCTTGTTATGACACCTCCAGAAGGATTATAATTGTTTATAGATTATCGTTTTTGAATCAGAGCAGGCGACAATTAATAATCCCAAAACCAGAAATAAAAGAGGAGGAGTAAATGGGTAAAAAAGGTGGTAAATATATAATAGGAGCAATAATAGGAGCAGCCGCAGGAGTAGCTGCAGGTTTGCTCTTTGCCCCCAAAAGTGGTAAGCAAACAAGAAAAATGATTGGAGAGAAGGCAAAGAGTTATGCCGAAAAAGGCAAGGAAATGGTAGTAAACGAAGAGAAGCAAGTCAAAAAAGTAATTGCAAATGTTGCTGAAGAAATATCCAAGTAAATGATTCAAAAAAGTTAAATACTGAAAGGTGAATATGGCAAAATTGGAATATGAAGATTCAGAGTTAAACCCTAAACATACCAGAAAAAATCGGAGAGTTATTCTTGTTGTGATAGTTATAGTCGTGAGTTTGTTTTTGGGGGCTATTGGCGGAGTTGGCGGAGTTTTACTTTTGTCTGCTGATAATTCTGCACTTGCTAAAAAAATAGGAATAAAAGATTTTAGCAATTTAACAATACCAACCACTAGAACAGAGAAAATAGTTGTAGAAGAATCGAGTGCAATTATTGACTCTGTCAATAAGGTTTCGAACGCAGTTGTTTCAATTACACAGAAATCAACTGTAACAAATATCTTCGGGCAAAGTTATCAACAAGAGGGAAGCGGCACCGGTTTTATTATTACTAATGATGGATTAATTTTGACGAACAAACATGTCGCTTCAGATCTCAATGCTACCTATACGGTTGTTCTGTCTGACGGCAAAGTTTACGACGCCAAAGTTCAATCACAAGACCCGTTTCAGGATTTGGCGGTAATAAAAATTGACGCAAAAAATTTACCTGTCGTTGAATTAGGAGACTCAGATCAACTTGCGGTAGGCCAATGGGTAGTGGCAGTCGGTAATGCCTTAGGGAAATTTGATAATTCTGTGACGGTTGGAGTAGTATCAGCAAAAAATAGAAAAATAGATGCGACTGATCAAAACGGAACAAGCGGAGAAACGCTTGACGACATGTTGCAAACAGACGCGGCTATTAATTCCGGCAACTCCGGTGGACCGCTTGTTAACCTTAAAGGTCAAGTCATTGGGATAAATACAGCCGTTGCCTCGAACGCTCAAAGCATTGGTTTTGCAATTCCAATCAATGATGCCAAGACGGCAATTGAGAGCATCAAAACAACGGGGCGAATTATTAGACCATATTTGGGAGTACGTTATCTCGATATAACTCCGGATATTGCAAAGTCTGCCAGTTTGCCGGTAGATTATGGAGCACTGGTTAAGGCCGGAAGCGGAATCACAGATTTGGCTGTTATACCTGGTTCGCCGGCAGATAAAGCCGGTATTGTAGAAAACGATATAATTTTAGAGGTCAATGGGGACAAAATTGATCAGAATAATTCTCTTATTAAATTGGTACAGCAATACAAAGTAGGGGACGAGATAGAGCTGAAAGTACTATCTAAGGGCAAAGAAAAAACCGTCAAAGTTAAATTGGAAGAAGGAAAATAACCAGACGGATAACTAATCTTTCTAATAAGGATATAAGATCCTTTTAACGCACTGAATGATCAACTATAATATCTTGTTATAACGAATTGATAGATATGAATATAAAAAATACTCTCGAAAGGGAGTATTTTTTAAAGGGCGATCGTCAAATATCTATTCAAACTGGCCAGGTCTTTTTGAAGGCTTACCATGGCGGTGGGGTAGAGGGCTTGAGCAAATTTTAATATATCATTAGCGTTGCGGGAATCAAGCTCGATTAGGATCATACTTCCTGATTTTGTGTGGGATTTCGCCTCAGTTAGAAATTTCTTGATAATTGCGGTGCCATTGTCATCGGAAAATATTGCGTCCTGTGGCTCAAAATCAATAGATCTGACAACCTGCCTGCCGGCAGGCAAGGCTGACAACTGACAACCTGCCTGCCGGCAGGCAAGGCTGACAACTTTTTTATTACGGGGGACATACGGAAGGTTGGCAATAATCAAATCAAATATTTTATTTTTTATTTTCTGGTTTCCAAATAGATTTGAATTTAAAAAGGTGATATTTTCGACATTATTTTTGCATGAATTTTTTTTCGCAACGGCCACTGCCCTACTATTCAAATCTGTTGCCCAGATTTGAATAGTAGAATTATGAATCATGAATTTTGAATCATGGATACTTTTAGATAATGAAATTGCGAGGCAGCCTGATCCTGTGCCCATGTCTAAGATGTTAATATTGTGTTCCGCTTGATTCATAATTCCCAATTCATAATTCCGCAGGAATAAAATTCCTGCATCCACCAGCCATTCGCTTTCCGGCCTTGGGATTAAAACGTTTTTATTTACAAAAAAATCATAACCATAAAATTCTTTATGGCTAGTTATATAGGCGATCGGTTCCCCTTTTTTCCTTCTGCGGATATAACGGCGGAATCTTTCGTATTGTGCATTGGTTACTAAGCAATCAGGGTGAGAATAGACAAAAGAAGCATCTTTTTCTATTGAATGAATGAGGAGGACTTTGGCGTCAATTTCTGGAGTGGGAACACCGGATTTTTTTAGTTCTAATATCGACTTGGAAAGAAGGGATTTTAGGTTCATAAAATTTTTAATTAAGCCTGTGACGAGAGGCGTCTGGTTTGATCTTCTGCAATCAAAGTGGCGATGACTGGCCCTATCTCACCATCCATAATACGAGGAAGAGAGTGCCATGACTGATTGATTCTGTGGTCGGTCAATCTATCTTGGGGAAAATTGTAAGTTCTAATTTTCTCCGATCTGTCCCCTGTTCCAATCTGATCTTTGCGTTCGTCTCCCCGTTCTTTGGCCAATCTATCTTCTTCTAATTGAAGCAATCGAGATCGGAGAATGCTAAGGGCTTTTGCTTTATTCTTTAACTGGCTTTTTTCGTCTTGGCAAGTTACTACTAACCCAGTCGGGACGTGAGTGATCCGGACAGCAGAGTCAGTAGTATTTACTGATTGCCCGCCAGGTCCGGAAGATCGAAAAACGTCCACACGAATCTCTTCTGTTTTAATCTCAATATCTGCTTCCTCGGCTTCTGGCAAAACGGCTACTGTAATTGTAGAAGTATGAATTCGGCCGGCTTTTTCAGTTTCCGGAATGCGCTGAACTCTGTGTACACCGGATTCATATTTCATCTTTGAATAAACTTTGAGACCCCTTATCTCAAAAGTAATATTCTTGAATCCTCCAATTCCGGTTGCTTGTGATGACAATATTTCCAAATTCCAGCCTTCTTTTTCGGCATAATGTGAGTACATTCTAAAAACTTCACTCGAGAAAAGTTCTGATTCCTCACCACCGGCTGCAGGCCTAATTTCAATAATTACATTTTTATCATCCATGGGGTTTGTTGGCAAGAGCGCCATTTCCAACTCTTTTGCGAGCCTCTGTTTCTCTGCTTCTAAATCTGGCAGCTCAATCTCTGCCATTTCTTTCAATTCTTGATCTTCGCTTTTGACAATTTCTTTATTTTCTTCAATGTTTTTTTGAATAACAAAATAACGCTTGATTTGGCCAACGAGAGCTTCCATATCGGACTTTTCTTTGGAGATTTTACCCAGTTTTTCCGGGTCAGAAAGATTATCAGAAGAATTTAATTCATCTGCAAGTCTTTGGTAATGATCTAAAATTTTTTGTAATTTATCGTTCATCTTTAAGTTGTAAGTAAATAAGCCTTGCCTGCCGGCAGGCAGGTTGTAAGTTGTCAGTTTCTATAATCATACAACTGATTTACTGATTCGTTTACAACTGACTGCTTACTATTAATAATTAACAAAAACCAGCTTCATTATACCAAAAAAAAGCTGGTTTCATATGAGAAATAGTTATTTATCAAATTTTTTGTCGTCTTTGATGACTTTGTGCTTTGGCTCTGGTTTCACAGGAGTTTCCCCTTCTATTCCTCCCCGCATTCCTTTGGAAGCAGGGGCACCTGCTCCGCTTTCAGCGGATGCGGTGTCTACTTTTGGGGCATCTTTTTTTACTTTTGCCTTACTGGCTGCCTCTACTCGAGCTTTGAATTTGTCGACTCGGCCGGCAGTGTCAACAAGCTTTTGTTTACCCGTATAAAAAGGATGACAAGAAGAGCAGATTTCAACAAAAAGCTCTTTTTCGGTTGAACCAACCAAATAAGAAGCGCCGCAAGCGCATTTGATAACTGCATCTTTATAATAAGTTGGGTGAATATTTGGTTTCATGAGGTGTCTTTACTTAATTAACTCTAACAATCTATCATACTATTGATATTTGGTCAAGAATGGGATAGAACAAATTCTAGGGGGCCAATCCAATGGAAGGAATAAGGTGAGGGAAAATGACAGAGAAATTGCAAGTTGCAATGGTTATAGAACGGCCTGATGATGAAGAGCTTTTAGCTAAGTTGCAGAAAAAGCTGGAAGACTATCTAATTCGTATGGGCGAGTATACTCACCCTGAGCTTCAGTTGTTACAGAAGCCTGATGCATATTTCAAGCATTGTATCCTTAAAACCGTTCTTGAATCTGGGCAGGTGGAATACGAAGCAGTAGTTAAGGAAATCTCCGATAAGTTTCCTGATGCTTTCGAGAAAGGGCGAACTTATTTCCCTAATGCATGGGAGGTTATCCGTCTTTACGCCGCTGACCGCGGAAAAGAAACAATTAATAGCACAACCGGAAAACCCGGATTGGCCTAAATAGTGCGAAACCAGAAGGGACGGATACGACCGCCCCTTTTTCTTTGCCTTGTGAGGTGCTCAAGTCCTGAATTGTTGCTTTTGGGGCAAGATTGTGCTAAAGTAATAATGTTTTTATATCTGCAGAGCATTCTGCAAATACACACGTCTATCTCAAAATTCTTCTCTCGTTAAGAGAGCCGTTAGACGGAAGAACAAAGAATTTTTATTAAACAGAAATCCTAACACTTTATTAATGCCGATTAATCGCTGATTCTCTTTTACTATCCGCGTTAATCTGTGTAATAGATCCGTGTTGGAATAACCTAAGGAGAAATTTTTATGGTAAAGTTACCTACGTTAAGAGAAATGTTAAATGCTGGGGTTCATTTTGGACACAAGACCGCAAGAATGCATCCAAAAATGGCAGAATTTGTCTTTATGGCAAAAAATGGTGTAAATGTGATTAATTTGGAGAAAACTGCAGAAAAGCTTGAAGAAGCAACTAATTTTTTGAAGAGTTTGGCGCAAGAAGGCAAGACAGTTGTATTTGTTGGAACTAAAAAGCAAGCTTCAGAAATAGTTAAAAAGTCAGCCATTGATTGTGGCATGCCTTACGTTAACTGCCGCTGGGTTGGCGGAACCTTGACTAATTTTGAAACAATTAAAAACGCAACGAATAAATTTATTAACCAGAAGGCCGAATTGGAGCAGGGTGATGAAAAACTTTCAAAAAAAGAACTCTCGAAATTGCGGGACAAAACAGAAAAAGGTGAAAAGTTATTCGGCGGTATTGTAAATTTGACTAGAAAACCAGATGCTTTCATTCTGATCGGGTCTCACGACGAAAAGAACGCTTTGCAAGAGGCGCGAATAGACGAAATTCCAGTTATCGCCCTTGTCGATTCAAATGCCGATCCATCTTTAGTGACGTATCCGATTCCTGCAAATGACGATGCAACCAAATCAATCGAGCTCTTTGCTCATCTCTTTGCCCAAATTATCAAAGAGAACAAAAGACAGATAAAAGTTGAGGACAAGAACTAATCAAGTAAATCAGTAAATAAGTAGTCAGTAAATCAGTTTTGAACCGACCACTGATTCACTTACAACTGACAACTTGCAACTAATACAAGGAGAAATATGGAAATTAAAGCACAACAAATAGCACAGCTAAGAAAAAAGACCGGTCTTCCAATGATGGAATGTAAAAAAGCCCTTGTCGAAGCTAGCGGAGAAGAAGCAAAAGCAATTGAACTTTTGAAGAAAAAAGGGGTCATAAAAGCAGCTTCAAAGTCCGAGAGATCCACAAAGTCCGGACTGGTTGACTCATATATTCACAACGGACAAATTGGTGTTTTAGTTGAGGTATTAACTGAAACCGATTTTGTGGCTAAAAATGAGGAATTCAAACAATTTGTGCATGATGTTGCACTGCACATTGCTGCTGCTAATCCTAAATATATTAAAAGAGAAGACGTTCCTTCGGCCGATTTAGAAAAAGAAAAGGCTGATTTAGTGGAGCAAGCAAAAGCTGAGGGTAAACCTGAGGAAATCGCAAAAAAAATTGTTGAAGGAAGGCTTGGCAAATTCTATGCCGAAATATGTTTGCTTGACCAGTCATTTGTTAAAAACGAAGACTTAACGATTGGAGAACTTTTAACTGAAAAAATTGCAAAAATTGGCGAAAATATTGTAATTTCTAGGTTTGTACGCTACGAACTCGGCAAGTAACCAAACCAGGAATGGACAGCCCCACAAAGGGGCCCCTCGGTGGGGCGACAAAACAGACCTGCCTACCGGCAGGCAGACGGCGAACTCTATAGGAATTTGGAACGAGTTATTGTACTATAGAATTAGATTTAAACTTTGTAGTTATTTTTACAAAATTTTAAATTTTAAATTTTAAATTCGCGACGGAAGGAGCATATGGTTGACCAAATCATAATTGAAATCAAACCCAAAATGAAGTCGGCAATAGTAAATTTGTCCGAGGAACTTTCTCGGATAAGGACTGGACGTGCTCATGCCGGTGTGCTTGATGGTATTAAGGCGATGTATTATGGCGTTGCCACCCCACTCAAAGAGGTGGCTACAATTTCAGTCCCGGAGCCGACTGTTATTTCAATAAAGCCTTGGGATAGAGGCGTGCTTTCTGATATTGAAACGGCAATAAGAAATTCAGATATTGGCCTCTCTCCTGTAAATGATGGCAATCAAATTAGACTAGTTCTTCCTCCGATGACTGAAGAAAGACGGAAGGAAATTGTCTTGCAGGTTAAAAAACAGGGTGAGGCAGCAAAGGTTTCGCTTCGCAATATTCGAGGAGAAGCTTGGACTCGGGTCCAGAACGCTGTAAAAAATAAAGAAGCAACCGAGGATGACAAATACCAGGCTGAGGAAAAATTGAATAAATTGATAGATGAAATGAATAGCGAAATTGAGAGCATTGTAGCTGCAAAAGAAGCAGAGGTAATGAAAATTTAACAATAATACGGATGACGAATTTGTCGAATAACCAATGAACGAATTATTCGAATGAATTAGTTTATTAGTCATTAGGATAATTAGTTATCCGTATGGTTTGGATGTTATGATTTTGACAATAATAGTATTTCTAATTGTTCTTGGAATCCTGGTCATTGTACATGAGTTTGGCCATTTTGTTGTTGCCAAAAAAACCGGAGTAAAAGTTCTTGAATTTGCTGTTGGTTTTCCTCCTCGTCTGTATTCAAAGAAGCGTGGGGAGACAGAGTACTCGATAAATGCTGTTCCGCTCGGCGGGTACGTGAAGATGCTAGGTGAGCTTGAACATTCTAAAGACAAAAGGGCATTTGAAAATCAAAAACCGTCAGTTCGCTTCTGGATTACAATAGCGGGCGTCGTCATGAATATAGTTTTAGCTTGGGTCCTTTTATCGATCGGCTTTGCAATTGGCATGTCTCCGATCGTTTCCTCTCCGGATTCGATACCGGGTAAAAAGCTATCTTCTGAAATTATTTTGGCCGATGTAGCAAAAGATTCACCTGCTGACAAAGCAGGAATACAAGCCGGTGATATAGCATTATCGGCGACTTCTAACGGGGTTTACACCGCTTTTTCGTCCCTGAATCAATTTGATGCTTACAATGCAGATCATAAAGGCAAAATCGTAACTTATGCCCTAAAAAGAGGAGACGAAACAATAAGTAAAGAAACATCGCTTTCCGAAGACAGCGACTCTCAACTAGGTGTAGTCATTATTGAAAAAGCAGAAATAAGGGTGCCGTGGTATCTGGCTCCAGTTGTTGCACTTCGCGAAACATATAGAATCGCGGAGCTGACCTTTGAGTTTTTGGGCACATTTATCAAAACATTGTTCATCCATGGACAGTTTGAACAGGGAGTTGGTGGTCCAGTAGCAATTTATACTTACACCGGTTTGGCGCTAAAGGCCGGCTTTATGGTCTTGCTACAGTTTGTAGCCCTTCTATCCATTAACCTGGCGTTGATAAATATCTTACCGTTTCCTTCATTGGATGGAGGAAGGCTGGTATTCGTAATTCTTGAACGGTTTTTTGGCAAAAGAGTGATTAAAGAGAATGTAGAAAACATCATTCATACCGTCGGCTTTGCTCTTTTGATTGTCTTTATCGTTGCTATCACGTACAAAGATATTGTAAATTTGTTTCACAAGTAAGCAATACGAATTACAAATTGGCAAATGGTTACGAAAATAGACGGAGTTATTTTAATATTTGTAATAATTTGTTTATTTGTTATTAGTATCGAGAATTGGAGTTTGTCATGAAACAGTCACAACTGTTCTATAAAACTAGAAAAGAAACTCCTGCGGACGCCGATTCAATTAATGCATCATATTTGATTAGGGCTGGTTTTGTCCAAAAGCATATGGCCGGTGTTTATGCCTTTTTGCCGTTGGGGCTGAAAGTTTTAACTAAAATAGAAAATATTGTTCGCGATGAAATGAATACAGTTGGTGGCCAGGAACTTCTAATGAATGTACTGCAGCCCAAAGAGCTATGGGAGAAAACGGGACGTTGGAGCGAGATGGATGATGTTCTGTATAAATCGGGAGATGAAAAAAATCAAGTTGCAATGGCGGCAACTCACGAAGAACAAATTACCACAATTGTCAAAAACAATTTTTCCTCCTATAAGGATTTGCCCTGTGCCTTATATCAGATACAGACTAAATTCCGCAACGAACCTCGCGCTAAGTCTGGCCTGCTTCGTGGACGTGAATTTGTTATGAAAGACATGTACAGCTTCCATACCAATGATAAAGACTTTGAAGATTTCTATCAAAAATGCATTGAGGCGTATCGCAAAGCTTATAAGCGGATGGGTCTGGAAGTAAAGGTTGTTGAAGCATCCGGTGGGGTATTTACTAAAAAATACTCGCATGAATTTCAAGTTATGACTCCTGTAGGGGAGGATACAATCTTTTATTGTGATAAATGTGACTTTGCCCAAAATAAAGAGATATCAAAAGTCGAAGAAGGCGAGAAATGTCCAAAGTGTGATGGTGTAATAAAGTCTGATCATGGCATTGAGGTTGGTAATATTTTCCCTCTTGAAACTAAATTTTCTCATTTGCTAGGCGCCAAATTTGTTGATAAAGAAGGAAAAGAAAAGAACATGATTATGGGCTGTTACGGAATTGGCATCTCCCGCAGTTTGGCAACGGTGGTTGAGTTATTTTATGATTCAGTTAATAACAAAATGATTTGGCCAAAGGAAGTGGCTCCTTACCAAGTTCATTTAATTTCGCTCCAAAAAAATGATGAAGCAGACAAGCTTTACAATGCTCTAGTGAAAAAAGGCGTAGAAGTTCTCTATGATGATAGGGATTTATCTGCGGGTGGCAAATTTGCAGAAGCAGATTTAATAGGTTGTCCGACGCGAATTATAGTATCTGAAAAATCCCTTCAAGCAGGTGGAGTAGAAGTTATCAATTCTAAGACTAATAAATCCGAAATACAGAAAACAGAATCGCTTAAATTTTAATAAAATATTATTAGCGCTATATTAAAAAAGACCCAGATACGATAAATTTGCATTTGGGTCTCATGTTCTTGATTCAGAAAAAGAATCAACACGGAAAAAAAGTTCCAGCAGAACCTTTTAGGATTTCAAATAGAATATGCGGCTTCTTACCATTGCCTATATGCATATTAATCCCGTTATTTGTTACTAACTTCGCGGTCCTTAGCTTGCTTGTCATTCCACCGCATCCGTTACTTGTTGAATCATCAACCACATTGATATATCCATCAATGTTTTTTATAACAGGAACAACCTTAGAAGAATGATCGTTTACAGGGCCGTCGAAAAATCCATCTACATCGGTCAAAACAATCAGTTTGTCTGCTCCAATTAATATTGAAACTAAAGCGGCAAGATGATCGTTGTCAGCAAAAGTGTTTTTTAGCTCTTCAGAGGAAAGTGCATCGTTTTCATTTATAACAGGGACTATTCCAATCTTAAGCATAGAATCAATTAATCGATGTAGCCTGTTGCTTCTTTTTGTTTCTTCAAAATCCCGTCTAGTTAGCAGAATTTGTGCACAATCAATTTCATTCTTATCAAAAGATTCTGCATAGCATTGCATCAGCCTAGGCTGGCCCACTGATGCAAGAAGTTGTTTAACGACAGTATTTCCTCCTTTTATCAATTTGGTGTCTATTGTAGTTGTGGACCTACCCGTACTGACTGCACCAGAAGTAATCAAGACAACATTGTGACCGTCGCTCATTATCTGACATATCTTGTTGGTTAAACCAGCAATAACCTTCTCGTTGAGTCGTCCGGCATCATTTGTTAACGCATTTGATCCAATTTTTATAACTATTCTCATTAGAAGAAACCTCCTATTATCAATTGCAATTTTGTTCATCTTGATAGTTTTCGACCTAAATTATCTTTGATAAAAAACTGCCAGAAAAACAAAAAAACTGGCTTTTGGCCAGATGTAGAAAAGTAAAGTAATAAGAAATAATACTAAAAATCTGGCCAAGCGGTAATGTGTGGCGGGATAATTTGCAAAATATTTTTGTTATTATTCAATATCATGCCATGATACTAACAACTTGGTGGAAATAAATCAATAGATACAGTAGTTTTTGGCTCAAATAAATGATATATATTAATAATGCGAAATAAATTGAAAGAAAAAATAAAAGATTTCCCAGCGTCCCCGGGGGTTTATCAATTTATTGATAACAACGGGGATATTTTGTATGTAGGGAAGGCGAAGAGTTTAAAAAGTAGGATAAAATCATACTTTATGAAAGAAATCGGCCGTGGTCCTACCATCGATATTATGATGAATCTTGCGGTTGACGCCAAATATGTTGTAACTGATAGCGAGATAGAGGCAGTAATCCTTGAAGCCGAGCTTATTAGAACCTTGAAACCGAAGTACAATTCAAGGCAAAAGGATGATAAGTCATTCTTGGTAATTAAAATTAGCAAAGTAAAAAAAACTGTCATTCCCGCGAAGGCGGGAATCCAGAAAATTGCCGGACTAGATTCCGGATCTCGAGTCGCAGTCCGGAATGACAATAAATTTCCATGTGTGGAACTTGTGAGAACCAAGAATGTGGATTATTCTGACAAATCGGCAGAATATTTTGGGCCATATCCGGCGGGACTAATGTTAAAAAAATCAATGAATTATTTGCGAAAGATTTTTCCATTTCGGGATTGTTCGAAGACAAAATTTAATACTTACCGTAAAAAAGGACGGCCATGCATCTATGGGGACATAAAAGTTTGTACCGCGCCATGTGTGGATCGAATAAATGAAGCCGAGTATAAAGAAAATATTAGTTATTTTAAAGGCTTTTTGAAGGGGAATAAGAAAAAAATTGTTCGCGATCTAGAGTTGGAAATGAAGAAACTATCCAAAGATCAGCAATTTGAAAAAGCAGCAACACTGCGGGATAGGCTGGCGGCGCTGGATCACTTGAAAGACGTGGCAATCGGATTGCGTGACGATGTTTTTAGCAGCAGCAATATTCTCTTTAAAAGGATCGAATGTTATGATATTTCTAATATCGGCGGTAAATATGCCGTCGGATCAATAGTTGTCTTTCTTGAGGGCAAAAAATCAACTGACGATTATCGACACTTTAAAATCCGAAATCGCTCAACTCTGCCTGACACGCGTGGGGGAAACGATCTTCTAATGATGAAAGAGATTTTAGGACGCAGATTTGAAAACAATTGGCCCTTGCCTGATCTTTTGGTCATAGATGGCGGATCAAATCATTTGCATGTGGCTATGGATGTTTTAAACGATCATAATTTAAATATTCCGGTGGTTTCAATTGCAAAGGGACCGAAAAGAGACAAAAACGAGTTTAACTATTCAAATTCATTTGTGGCAAAATATTTTAAATTAAATGTTGAACTAAAGAATATTATTACTGCTTCAAGGGATGAGGCTCATCGCTTTGCTATAAACTATTACAGAAAACTACATAAGCAAAATATGTTCAAGTAGCTTTTTGACTAATTAGCCAACAGCTTTCTTAATTTACGCTCTAAGCCAAAAACAGCTTCGTCTTCGGTACTGCCATGAGCAGTTATATTATGAAAACCATTGATTTCGGGGCATACGGCGGTAAATTTTACAATATGTCGATCTAATGGGTGAACATCTTCTATCGGCACAGGAGCAATAACATAATCGGGTCTTAGTTCCGCTAGAATTACTTCAATTGCTTCGTCACCTTTTGATTCTGGTGATTTAAACTGGTCGGAACCTTCCTGTACAGGGCTCATTGTTTCTGGCATGGCTTTTCCTTTATTATGATATTTTAATCTTATTAAATGGTACCATTATTGTCAATTGATTTTTAATTTTAATTGAGTTAGTATTATTTGACTCCAATAATACGAAGTGACACAAAATTTGGTTTTGGGCAGAATTACTAAAAATTGAGCCGCCTCTTAGGGCAACTCAATGAGAGTTAATTTTAGCCGGCGGTTGGCCAACCAAACTAGGAATAAACAGGGCGGAAACCACTTCCATCCTGGGTCGATCCAGGTTAGAATGTTCAAAATGCTTTCCATTGTTTTGCTCATAATCCTAGTTTCGCCGCTGTTGCAATAATAAGTTTTACGAAAGCCAAGAGAGTATAACGTGATATTTGCTCTTTCCATATGCTCTTCGTAGCTTATTATGCCAACCTTGGCGTATGCCCGGCCGAACGGTTTGATGGCAGGATCAACTTTTGGCAGGCATCCCAGTAGATCGCGAGGGGTACAAGTTGCAGACGAATCCACAATCCAGACGACCCTATCAACAACCTCAGGATAATGGAGAGTGATGTACTGCATATAAAGATCCGCTTCACCTAAGCCAGAGAGACGAAGTCCGCCGATGATGGAGACAACTTTGACCTGGCTTTCCGTTATAAGCGAAATTGCTTTCTCAACTCTTTTCAACCCATTCTTGGTTGGTATTCCGGTTTTAAGATCAAAACCGGCTGTTAGCAGGAAAACCAAATCAAACATCGATAATCTCCTCCTCTATATCGAATCTGTTCCTGAATCTACAGACTATGACATAAATAAAATAAAAAGTCAATGGAAAAAGAGCAATCATCTCTAAAGAGTTTCTTAAATAGAAAAGCCAAAGGCTGGTGGCGTGGGCTTTTATATGAGCCGTACGATCCTCGTAGTTTGGCTGGAAGCGACATTAAAATCGCTGTCATCGGTGGTGGCACCGGTTTGTCTGTGTTGTTAAAAGGATTAAAGAAATATTCAAATAATATTTCTGCGATTGTGGCTGTTACAGACAATGGCAAGTCTTCCGGTATTATACGGCAGGAATTTGATATTTTGCCGCCCGGTGATATTAGAAAATGTATTTCGGCTTTGGCGTCGGACGAAAAATTAATCTCTGACATTATGGAATATCGTTTTTCTGAAGATGGTAGTTCTCTTTCTGGACATACTCTAGGCAATATTTGGATCACGGCTCTTTCTAAACATCTGGGTTCTTTTGCCAGAGCGGTTGAAATGACAACGGAGATTTTTAAAACGGCGGGTAAAGTAATACCGGCCACTTTAAGTAAAACCGAACTCTGTGCGGTTTATGACGACGGGGAGACAGTACTTGGCGAATCAAAGGTGCCTCGAGCAGGCAGAAAAATCGTCAAAGTTTACTTAAAGAATCGCTCTGTGGGGGCTTATTCAAAAGCAGCAATTGCAATCAGAGAAGCGGATTTAATTATTTTGGGCCCTGGCAGTTTGTTTACAAGTGTAATACCAAATTTGCTTATTTCCGGCATTGCAAAAGCGATAAGAGAAAATACAAACTCAACCAATGTCTACATCTGCAATTGTTCAACAGAAAGAGGGGAAACAGAAGATTATACAGTTTCTGACCATATAAAAACAATCTATGACCATTGTGGCGGAAAATCTTTTGACTACTGCATTGTGAATAATAATATTGTTAAAACATCAAAAAACAGAACTGCACTTGGAAATATTAATAATATTACAACAAAAAAAGAAGACATTTTGGGATGCAAAATTGTTTCCTCTGATATTGTAAATGAGAGAAACCCGCTTTATCATGATTCTGAAAAACTGGCAAAAGCGGTGGTTGAGTTGTATAATAAAGTCAAGCGATAAGATAACAGTATACAGATAACAGTTGACAGAATTAATTATAAGCAGCCTGAACTTGCTGTTATCTGTCTAGCTGTATTCTGTATACTTACGAATGGAGGTACCTATGCGAAGGCCTATGGTGGTAGCAAACTGGAAAATGTACACAAACGCGTCAGATGCGGCTATTTTGGCGATAACCATACGTAATAATGTTGCAGGAATAAACAACGTGGAAGTGGTTCTCTGTCCTCCTACTATCTGGCTTACAGAAGTTTCCTCAATCATTGGAAAAGGGGGAAAAGTACATTTAGGAGCTCAAAATATTTTCTATGAATCAGAGGGAGCGTACACCGGAGAAATATCTCCTATGATGGTAAAAGATGTTGCCGACTATGTGATTGTTGGCCATTCTGAAAGAAGAGAACATTTTGATGAAACTGATTTAGAGGTCAATGAAAAGGTGATTGCTGCTCTGCGAGCGGGACTGTCCCCTATTATTTGTGTAGGAGAAAAGAAAAAGTCAGAGAAATATCCTCATGAGCCTATCAATCAGCTAAAAGAAGCACTGATGCATGTGCCAAAAAAATATTACAAGCAAATAGTTGTGGCTTATGAGCCAATCTGGGCAATTGGCACCGGTAAAAATGCTGACCCAGAGTATGTCGTGAAGGTAATCGCGGCGCTACGGGAACTCGTTTTGCGAGACTCACCAATTTTATATGGCGGAAGTGTTAACTCTAAAAATACAGAAGAATATGGGAAAAGGCCAGGAATCGACGGCCTCCTTGTTGGTGGCGCAAGTTTGAGAGCTTCGGAGTTTATAAAAATATGCGGAATCTGGTCAGAGAGCAAAAGCTTTAAGTAAAATAACAATAGGATATCTAATTTAACTGATAGCGAATTGATATTAACGAATATTCGTCTGATCAGTTATTAGAATAATCCGTTATCCTATTGATTAGGAGGCAAAATGAAGATAGCAATCAACGGTTTTGGCAGAATCGGCCGGGCAGCGGCAAAAATAATTTTGGATACGCCAAATATGGAGCTGGTCGCCATTAATGATCTGGGAGACCTGCCGACTTTGGCTCACCTATTAAAATATGATTCTTGTTACCGTATTTTTGACAAAGAGGTTGGCTATGATGACAATCTGCTTTTGGTGAACACTCATAAAATTCATTTTTATTCTGAAAAAGACCCGTCCAAATTGCCATGGCGGGAGCTTGAGATTGATGTCGTAATAGAATCAACAGGCGTATTTTTAACGGCAGAAAGCGCCAATGGACACATTGAAGCGGGGGCAAAAAAAGTAATTTTGTCGGCTCCGCCAAAAGATGAGACGCCGACATATGTTTTAGGGGTAAACGCCTCAAAATATAATAATGAAAAGATTATTTCAAACGCATCTTGCACTACCAACTGCATTGCGCCGGTAATGAAAATATTGGAAGATAATTTTGGCATCGAAAAATCATTGATGACTACAATTCACTCATACACAGCCGATCAAAATTTGGTTGATGGTCCGCACAAAGATTGGCGTAGAGCCAGAGCAGCGGCAATAAATATTGTGCCGACCACCACAGGTGCCGCCAAAGCAGCCTATAAAACTATTCCATCTTTGGAGGGCAAGTTTGATGGTTTGGCTATTCGAGTACCGACCCCAGTCGTTTCTCTTTCCGACATTACGGCTGTTTTAAAAAAGAAAACAGATATTGAGAGCTTGAACCAAGTATTTATTGAGGCTTCTGAGAAAGAATATCTTGGTATTTTGGTTGCAACTGACGAGCCTCTAGTTTCAACTGATCTAATACAAAATCCAGCTTCATCTATAGTAGATTTATCTCTGACTCAAGTCATAAAAGGCGATTTGGTTAAGATTGTGGCCTGGTATGACAATGAATGGGGATACTCAAATCGTTTAGTTGAACTCGCCATGCTCGTTGCAACTAAACGATAAATTACAAAATCCAAATAACAAATGACAAATTTAGGAATTAAATTATTTTAATAATTTTTTAGAAATTTGAAATTTGGGTTTAGAAATTAATCCTGAAAGGATTGAATATGTGCTTAGCTATTCCTGGAAAAGTTAAAAGAATAGAAGAAAACTTTGCCTATTTTGATTTTGATAATAAAGAATACAAATCAGATATTTCTCTAGCGCCTAATGTAAAGATTGGAGACTGGATTTTGATGCATGACGGCCGGGCTTTATCAAAAATCTCAGAGAGTGAAGCCAAAGAAAATCTGGAGTTTATCAAAACTCATGAAGAGATGGCCGATCACCATCACTAGAGGTTTTTTTTGTTAAATATTACAATAGAACTAACTAGGCCAACAATTAGAATTGCTGCTAAGATTGCGATGTGATTCCAAGTGATTGTTGTTCCAAGTAAAAGTTTTTGGGGATTGTAAAGATAAAATAATGAATAATGATTGTAGTCTTTTAGTTTATCTATAATGTTCGAGAGCGAAGTGAGTAGATAGAATCCTAAAGTTAGTACGACAGTAGTCAGAACTACTGATAATTTTGATTTAAAAATTGATGTAAAAAATGCAGCTATACCATAGATTGCCCAGATGAAAAAAATTGCTGTTACCATAAAAGCAAGGATACCCTTATTGCTAATGTCGATATGATAAGCTTCACAAAGCACCCAAATTGTAAATGCATTAAATAATACCAAGAAGGCAGAAAGAATCAATCCGGGTATGAACGAACCTAGCGCATATCTCGTTCTAGAAATCGGTTGAGAAAGATCAAAATCAATAGTTCTTTTTTCAATTGAACCGGCTACGGCAGATCCGGCTGAAGAACCGACATAGAAGGTAATGATTAGTATGAAGAAAAATCCCAAATATTCTAGAGAAAGAAAACCTTCTATTTTTGAGTAAGTCATAAAACTATCGCCGCCAAAAAATTTCATAAATTCTTCCGGCATTGATCTGGTCAACTGCTCCATATCAGCCTTTTGCATCGTCGGAAACATACTAATCAAAAGCCAAGTATAACCAAAAAGACCTGCGGCATAGTAAATGATGCCATTTCTCTGTTCTTTTATTTTTTGAATGACGATGTTAATCATATTTTATTTATAAAAGTGCATGAATATTTCCTCAAGTGATGGTTCGGCAATTTTTATGTCAGTTATATGTTCATGTGAGATTTTTTTTATAATCTCGGCGTTTGGTCCAATTGTTATAATATGATAGCCGGTGGTTGTACGTTCAACTTTTTCAATACCAGGAATCTGAAAATGAGACAAGGGAATAGAGTCAGAGGTTTCAAGATGCATTTCACGAATATTTTTTTGTTTAAATTCCTCAATGTTTTCGATTTTTACTAATTTACCTTCTTTAATAATTCCGACTCGATCACATAATTTTTGTGCCTCTTCAAGGATATGGGTTGAAAAGAAGGTAGTCGCTCCCCATTTTTTCGTTTCTAAAATTATTGAGTAAAATTCTTGTTGATTCATCGGGTCAAGTCCCGAAGTTGGTTCATCTAAAAGTAGTAGTTTGGATTTGTTCATTAAAGCTAGAACAATTGCGAGCTTTTGTTTGTTTCCTTTAGAATACTCCCTGATCTTCTTTTTAGTATTTAGATCAAATCTTTTTAAAAGACTGTTTAAATATGCTGAATCAATATTTTTCTTAAAACCTGAGTAATAGTGAATACATTCGATTCCGGTCATGCTTTCGGGTAAAAATATTTCTCCTGGAAGATAACCGATTCCCTGCCTGACTTTTAGCGACTTTTTATTGACGTCAAAACCAAAGATTTCAGCATTCCCTGCTGTCGGGCGAATTAGATCAAGCAACAGGCGAATCGTAGTTGATTTGCCGGCTCCATTTGGACCGATAAAACCGAAAATCTCTCCCTCTATAACTTCAAGGTTTAGTTTATTAAGAGCCTTGTTAGTTGTACCGTGATAAATTTTGGTTAAATTTTTTGTTTCAATAATATTCATAACATAATATTAAAAATCAAATATCTTATATCAAAAACTATATTTTAAACGTATAAATATTTCCGGGATAACATTTTTGGTATTTGGTTTATTGTTTTTGATTTACATTAGTGTGTTGCGCAAGTAATACAAGGATCATAAGCACGAATTAGCATCTCGATTGTTTTAGTTCTTTCTTCTGGGCTCATATCTTTGATGATAGGGGCGAGACCCTTCATGTCTTTTTCCATTGCAGGCAAATTCTGAACAGTGGGGGTTATTATGTCGCATTTAATAATGTAGCCATCCTTATCTAGTCCGTAGTGATGATAAAGAGTTCCTCTTGGCGCTTCGCAGGCCGCAGTGCCTGTGCCAAACTCTTCTGGCGGTTTAACAGGCTCTTTCTTGTCGATTCCTTCTGAAATAAAATTCTGAATTAGCTTTTGTGACTGCAAAACAAAGTAATAGTTTTCAATTGCTTGGGCGATTATGTTGTCGAAAGGATTAGTAAAAAGAACGTTAATATTTAAATCTTTCATAAGAGTTTCAATTTCTTTGCCCATAGAATTGCGGTTTAAGTTCATTCTAGAAATTGCTCCAACAATCATTTCTTCGCCCTTTAAAGTGCCAAATTTAGCTCGTGTGTAATGGCGCATCTCTTCATAAATTTCCCGATTGTAACTTTGTGACTGAAATTTATTGCCACGGGAAGTTTTTATATCGCCGTCATAAAAGGCATATTCTTTATCGAGAGAAAGTGCACAATAAATTAGATCCTGTTTTATAGTAGGATAAGCAAAACCGGAAAAAAGTTCAACTGTTTTTCTAGCGATCTCGGTCACATTTTTAAAGTCATCAACCAGGTTTTTCAGCTTATTTTTGTCTGGAAAATGTTTAAATCCACCCGGGACATCGGTTATGGGATGGACAGCGCGTCCGCCTATTGTGTCAATGATTGCATCGGCATATCTTTTTAGAAAAATTGCGTTCTGAAATAGTTCCGGGTGACTCTTTTGCAACTCAAAAGAAGAACTAACGCCGACAAAATCGGGCAAAACCAAAAGGTATAAATGAAGCGAATGACTTTGGATCATTTGTCCGCAGAGTAAAAGCTTCCGCAATTTTACGGTTTGACTTGTTGGCGTGATTCCACAGGCATCTTCAATAGCGCGTATTGAAGTTGTCGAGTGGATTGTCGGGCAAATGCCGCATATTCTAGACGTAATAATGGGGGCCTCATAATATTTGCGGCCAAATAAAATCTTCTCGACAAAACGGTCGTTTTCTAATCCGATTACGCGAGCTTTATCAACTTCGCCGGCGGCCAAATGTGCGTAAAACGCGGCATGACCCTCAATTTTTGGGACTGCTTCCATAGAAACTCCAAATTACAAATAACAAAATACAAATAAAAACCAAAAATCAATTATCAAAACTCTTTTCAATTATTGCAGAAAATATCTTTTTAAGTTCTATCGCCTCGTCAAAAAGTTTTTTAATTTCATTGAAGATTGATTGGTTGTTGGTTTCTTGGATTAATCTTAACCAATAAGCCGTTTCTTTTGCCTCTTTTCGACAAATTCTAACTCTCATTTTAAAGTCTTTTTTGCCAAGTGCTTCATTGGCTTCAATGTAATTTGCCCCAACCGATGCTGAAGAACGAATAAGTTGTTTGCCATACTCGATATTCGAGAGGTTGTTTGGAAGGGTTTTTAAAAATAAAGCTGTTTCTTTTGCAAATTGGAATGTCCTTTCCTCTAAATCATATATTTTTGTTTGAGAATTAGGCATTGATAATTATTTGTTATTTGCAATTTGATTTTTGTGATTTAACTCAAGATTACCATATATTGTAAGCCAATTGTCTATTTCCTCTTCCTCCATCATTGTACCAAGAATTTCGCGCATTTTCTTGAAATTAGCCTGTTCAACCGGGCCTCTACAGCCCAAACAAGCTTCGCCATTATTGATACAGACACTGTTACATCCGGCTCTACTGACCGGGCCAAGGCAGGGCTTGTCGTTTTTAATTAAGCATTTGTTGCCGTTTTGTCTGCATTCGAAACAGACTGCCAGATCTGGCAGAACAAATGTCTTGTCGAAGTAGATATCAATTAAACATTTAATCAGTTCAGTATGGCTCACCGGGCAGCCTGGCACAATGAAATCAGCTCTAATAATTTCGGGTACACTTTTTACGTCATTTTTTGAAATAGTATTTTTTGGTAAAGCGTTGCGCTCAGACTGAATTCCGCCCATGTGTGCGCAAGCCCCGATGGCAATGATTGTTTTGGTATGTTTCCGGATCTCCTTCAGAAGCTTGACCTGTTTTTCTGAATCCGGGCTGCCTTCTATGAGCGCTACATCAAATGGCCCAGGCAAATTTTCCCCTTGCCCAAGCCGGAAATTTTTAAGATCATAAAAATTTAGTAGAGCGTTAAAATGTTCGTAAAAAGAGAGAAGTTCAAACTGGCAGCCTTCGCAACAAGTGAGTGAAAAAATTGCTAAAGATTTTTTTGGAAAGGTATTCATAAATTAATAATTAAGAATTTCTAATTTCTAATCAAATCTCAATTAATTAAAAACCAATATCAAATGATTCTATTTTTTGTTTTAATAATTATCGCATTAAAAATAAGATTTAACTCTTTGGCCTCTTGAGCCAGCATATCTATTTTGCCGGAAAACTTAGGTTCTGCGGTTTTTAATATCTCAAGCCAATATTTAGTTTCCCTGGATTCCTTTTTGCAAATGCCTAATTTGTGTTCAAAATCTTTTTTGGATTCAGCATCATCAGCTTCGCAATAATTTGCCCCTATACTAGTAGCAGCTCTAAGAAGCTGGGAAATAATGGGCCTCGTCATGGTTGTTTCGGGAATTTCTTTTAAAAAAATTATAATTGACTTTCCTAACTTTGTAGTTCTTTCTTCTAAATCATATTTTGTCATTTTTTTATTGGTATTTAGGTTTTAATTACTCATTAGAAATTATTAATTAATAATTATTTCCCCAACTCTTCTTTTATTTTATCCAATGAAAATATTGGTCCGTCTTGGCAGACTAGATATTTACCAATATTGCAATGCTGGCAGACGCCAATACCACATTCCATTCTTCGTTCAAAAGAGATAAATATGTTTTTTTCTAAGACATCTTTACTTAAGAGAATGTCGTTGCAGTATGGCACCATAATTTCGGGGCCGCAAATTAAGGCAACCGTTTTATTATTTAACCGCAATTTTTTTAGCGGCTCGGTGATCATACCTTTCTCTCCCCAAAAATCTCGGTCACGATGCTCAACATAAGCCTCAACTTGATTGAATTTTTTCTTCCAAACAACCAGATCGCTCTCAAAAAGAAGGTGATGATCGGTTTTTGCGCCAACAATTAGGCTGATTTTTTTAAATTCTGATTTATTTCTGATTAATTCGTTTATCAAAGGCCGCAATGGCACTAGCCCTAGCCCTCCGGCAATAATAACAATTTCTTTGCCAAGAAGCTTTGCCAGTGGCCAGCCGTTGCCATATGGCCCGCGTATTTTCAATTTATCTCCTGGCAGCAATTTAATAATTTGATTAGTAGTGGCGCCGCATCCGCGTATGCAAAGCTCAAAAAATTCTTTCTCTTCTATGTCTGAGCAGGGAGCAAAGGTAGCCTCGCCAAAGCGATCAAGGGCAGCCTGAACAAATTGACCTGGTGAGAAATTTAATCTTCCTCTAAAACGAAACAAAAAAGTACTTGGAGCGAGCCCCTCCTTTGATACTATTTCGTATTCTTGGTATTTAAAACCTTTTGCATCTCTCATAAAATCTTGTAGAATTATTCTAATTATTCTAATTATTCTAAATAAGCACCAAATTCAAAATCTCAAATACTAAATAAATTCTAAATCATAAATAGATAAATCAAAAACATTTATAATTTGATAATTTTGAAAATTGAGATTTATTTGTGATTTGTAATTTCATCAGAAATTAATTATTTTTCCTGATTGCTTTTATTAACCAGTGCTTCCAGGATATTTTTTATGTTTAGGTTCGCCGGACAGGCTTCAATGCATCTGCCGCAACCGGTGCAGAGAAAGTGATCGTGTTCAAACTTGGCACGGACAAATTTGTGGTGATACCAGTTGTATAGTCTGTCAACGTTTTCCGGTCTTAGATCCTGGTGATTCTGAATTTCAGAAAAACGTTTTGCAAAACATGAATCCCACTCTAAGCATTGGTTGTTTTTGGCGCAAAGATCGCTCACCTCAGTCTGCCTTGTGCAAAAACAGAGGGGACAGACCGCTGTGCACGCCCCGCAACCAAAACAATTATTGGCAATGCCCTGCCAAAATTCTTCATTTTTGGCTCTGTCGCTGATTACTTTTTCGACAATTTTATCATCAAATTTAATTGCCTTTTCTCTAATTGGCCGAAGACTTGGCTTTTTCTTGCTTTTAATAATGTCGGCTTTTTTCAAAACTTCCTCGCCCATTTTTGTGCCGGAAAAAACCGAAAAACTGTTTCCTTCCTCTTGAATAAATAAATCAAAAGAAGCATATTTATCGGTTCCCATCTTCTCGCAGAAACAAAACCGATCAGGTCTGCATTCTGCTCCAACGATCAATATATTTTCTCTTTTTGGTAATAAATTGGTCTTTTCAAATTCCTTTAAAAAAGAAAAAAGAGCCCAAATGTCGCAGTTGGAGAGACCAACAAGTGCAACCTTCCTGTTCGGGTCAAGTGATTCAACTGCTTGTCCATTTGGAAATAGGACTTCTTTGAAAGGAATGACGGTTTTTTTGTTAAAAAAGACAGCCTGCGTTGGTTTGGAAATCTTACCAAAAACAACCTTGTCGTCTTTGACTAGATTTCCGAAGGTTTCCCTCTCTCCTATTATATTGCCCAAAATAAAATCAAGCTGAAATTTTGTGATAATCGTTTCTATAGTCCCTCCAGCTATATTGTAACTTGTTCTTGGGGTTTGGGCAACCTATTGTGAACAACGAAGGTTCGATGGTAGAATTAGGTTATTAGCAATATTTGTATCGATCACCAATAAAATAAAACTATATATTTCGGAGGAGCAATGAAAAGTGTACGTGATGCAGAATTAAAAGATAAAAAAGTTTTCCTGCGGGTGGATTTTAACGTCCCTATGGAGGGCACAAAAATATTGGATAACAATAGAATTGTTCATGTCATCCCTACAATCAAATTTCTCATGGAGAAACAGGCCAAAATTATCATTGGCACTCATGTCGGCCGGCCCGAAGGAAAATTTAGCCCTGATTTTTCAACTATTCCACTGGCGCAGGAGCTGGCAAGATTATTAAAATGTAATGTTGAGGCGACCGATCATGTTATCTCACCTGTGATTGCCGAAAAGATAAATAAAATGGAGAGAGGCAGCATTTTGATGCTGGGGAATTTGAGATTTCATTCCGAAGAAGAGGCGAATTCGGAATCGTTTGCAAAAGAGTTAGCACAATACGCCGATCTTTACGTCAACGACGCTTTTGCTGTTTCTCATAGAGCAAACGCTTCCGTGGAAGCAATTACAAATTTTTTACCAAGTTATTCTGGCCTTTTGATGGAGTCGGAAATCACTTCGCTTCAGTTTCTAATAGAGAACCCAGAACATCCATTTGTTTTAATTATTGGCGGCGCCAAAGTGACCGACAAAGCAGGGCTCCTGCTCAAGCTGGCAGAAAAGGCTGATTCGGTTTTAATCGGCGGCGCTGTTGCAAATACGTTTTTGAAGGCACAAGGGATTGAGATGGGAAAGTCTCTCGTAGATGACGAGATGATCGAAAAATGCAAAGAAATATTGGAAAAATTCAAAGATAAAATTCATTTGCCAATAGATTTTGTAAAAGAAGATTCGCCAGCGGGGGAAGTGAACGGGTTTAGAAATTTAGATATTGGTCCCAAAACTATTGAGAATTATTTGAGAATTATTGCCGACGCCAAGTGTATTTTCTGGAATGGCAATATGGGCTACACTGAGGATGACAAATATAGAGAAGGAACGCTCTCAATTGCAAAGGCAATGGCAGAAAATTTAAACACAAAAGTTATTGCCGGAGGCGATACGGTTGGATTTGTTGATAAGTACAATTTAATAGATAAATTTTCGTTTGTTTCGACAGGTGGAGGCGCTGCAATGCAGTTTCTGGCCGGCGAACCACTGCCGGGAATTACTGCTTTAGAGCGTGGCTCTAATGCAGAATAATAAATTTAAAATCAATTTAAAAATCTAAATTTAAAATGTTTTAAACCTTGGAACATTTAAACATTCATTTTAAATTAAAAATTGTCCCCCAGTGGGGATGGGCCTTTGGCCCAAAAATTGAAAATTACTCCAAAGGAGTCACATGTTTATAAACGTTGCAGAAGAACTAATAAAAGCAAGGAAAGAAGGATATTGTTTAGGCGCGTTCAATACTGCCAATCTGGAAGTAACAAAAGCAATCAGCGCCGCGGCAAAAAAAACCGGAGCCTCAATAATTATCCAGACAACTCCCAGCGCAATAGAATATGCAGGACTCAAGCAGTTATTTGACATAGTCAAAAACGAGATAGAGGAAAGCGGAATAAAGGCGGCAATTCATTTGGATCATGCCAAAGATTTTGAGATTGCAAGACAGACAATTGATATTGGCTATCGCTCGGTTATGATAGACGGTTCGCGTCTTTCATTTGAGGAAAATGTTGCATTAACGAAAAAAGTTGTCGAATATGCCCATCTCAAAAATGTTACTGTGGAAGGAGAAATTGGGGTCATAATGACAGGCGAAGGTGAAAATACATCGAGTAGCGATGCTTCCTACAGTTCTCCGGAGATGACGAAAAAGTTTGTAGATTTGACTGGAGTCGATTCAGTTGCTATTTCCATTGGCAACGAGCATGGGGCTCCTCTCGGAGAAAAAATTGATTTAGGATTGTTAAAAGAAATATCAGAGGTGGTATCAATCCCATTAGTTCTCCATGGATCTTCCGGTTTAACGGACGAAGAAGTTAGGGAAGCGGTTAAGCTAGGAGTTACTAAAGTCAATGTTGATACAAACGTACGCAAAGCATTTATAGACGGAATGAGAAATATTGATTCTGAGGCCAGAGATTACAGGGAGATACTAAAAGTGGGTATGACAAATGTTGAAAAAGTAGTGGAAGAGAGAATTGGGATTTTGTCAGGAAAAGAGTAAAAATTATTCTAATTATTCTAACTTCTAATTTCTAATGAAATCACAAATCCAAAATTACAAATCACAAATAAATCTCAATTTTCAAATAATAAAAATCTTAAACATTTCGGATTTATTATTTTGAATTTAGAATTTATTTAGAATTTGATATTTTCTATTTGGTGCTTATTTAGGGTAATTACTATGAAGTATGATTGTATAACAATTGGTGACTCCTTTGAGGATGTGTTTGTTGTCCCGGAAGAAGCCAGGGTAAGACATGACGGTGCTTTTGCCAGTGGAATGTCACTTTCTTTTGAGTTGGGAGATAAAATTCCTTTAGAGCAAGTTGACTATGAAATCGGAGGATCTGCATGTAATGTGGCGGTCGGTCTTTCAAGGTTAAAACTTAAGTCTTCTGTTATTTCAATTTTAGGCGAAGATACACCGGCAGTCAAAATAAAAGAACGATTGGAAAAAGAAAAAGTTGACCGTTCAAGCCTAATCCTCGAACGGAAAATGAAAACAAATTTTTCTGTCATATTCAGAACAAATCAGGGCAGGACCATTTTTATTTATCATGGTTTAAAAGATTATAGTAATTTAAGAATCAAAAAATCTATCAAGACGAATTGGATTTTTCTAGGTCCGACTGGCGAAAATACAGATGACTTGGAAAACGATATTGTTTCAAAAGTTTCAGAAGAAAACTCAAAGTTAGCTTGGAATCCGGGTTCTTTGCAAATTAGAAAGGGTGCTAATAGCTTTAAAAATTTATTAAAAAACTGTTCAGTCATTTTTCTAAACAGGGAAGAGGCGATAGAGTTTATCAATTTTCCGGTCAGGCCAGACGACGACGAGTTGATTAAAAGGGTTCACTCCCTGGGGCCGAAAATTGTGATAATTACTTATGGCAAAAAAGGGGCAAAAGCGTTTGATGGTACCAACTTTCATGAGGTTGGATCTCTTGATGTAGTGCGTGTAGATTCAACCGGAGCGGGGGACAGTTTCAATACCGGGTTTTTGGGAAAGCTTCTGACTGATAAGATTGATTTTTGCAATATTGATTCCAAAATTATTGCCGAAGCTCTCCGCTGGGGCATTTTTGATTCAAATTCCGTCATTACCAAAATTGGGGCGCAGCCAGGACTTTTAACTCTCTCCGAGATTGAAAAAAACTCGATTGAGTATAAAAGATTAGAGGTAAAGATTAGATAAAAAAATTATTATTGTTTTTCCCGGTCTTGACTTACGTCAGGATTTTTTAATTTTAATTGTTATCGATTGACATAAGTATCTATTTGTGGTATAGATAACAATATTCAGGAAAGGATGGTATGAAATAATGGTTTTTCAGAGACTTTCTGCGTATTTGGCTGGTGTGCTAGGACCAATTGTGTATTTTAGCCGCGAAGAGTTAATGAACGTCTTTCCTCATAGAGGGATGGCACTGGTTGCGAGCAAAGCAAAGATTGATGGAGGAGTAGCAGAATTCACTCTACTGCCAGGAGAGTTTCCCACCTATTGCACAGGTCACACATGGCGGATTCCGGGGCATTGGCTTTCGGAGATGGGTGCTCAGGTTGCCGGGTTACAAGCAGCTTGTTGCCTTTGTAGAGAAATTGGTCAGATTGAGGCTCCAAAATATGATCAAACCATTCTGATCAAGAATGGCGATTGGGCAAAGAAACCGTTGGACACAAATCCAAATGGCATTGAGCCCATAATCGTTCGGGTTATAGTACCATCATTCGTTTTTAGAATGAAAATGAGTACCGTTTCATATGAAGCAGCTGTCGAGTTTTGTCAAGGCGACAAAACGGCTGTATATGAAGGAATCAGGGTAATATTGAAACGGTCTGCAGGCAATGGTAATACTGGCTAGAATACTTACGTGGGAGCGGACCTCTTGGTTTGTTCCCATATTTAATCTTTCGCCGAAAAATGATATAAAGTAGATAACGCCCAGAGGACAGGAGGCTTTTGATGGACGAAAAGACAAAGATTTCTAAGTCTGCGAAAAATTTGCTCTGGTTGGCCGGTGGACATAAGGCCAACATCCATAATTACTGCTCCGTCCTATCGGGCGGAAGTGACGATATTACTGGCATGATTGTCGGTGATATGCAATTGAGAAATTGGCAAACGCTCGGAACCAAAGGCGAACGGATTTGCTATTTGCTCAAGCTCTATGGAGACAGGCAACCGAAAGCATACGGCTGCTATTGTTATGACAAAGGTACAATCGATCGTATTTTTCTGGAAACAGTTTTCCCGCTTTTGCATTTTGCTCGGGTTTTCTTGAGGCGAACAAGCAAAAGTATAAGGTTGCTGCTGCAACGAGACAGGGGCGATAGATCAAATTGCAAGTTACCGATCTGAGTTGTGCTTGAGTTGGCTAATCAGCCATCCATTTCTTGGCCAAACCCAACCGGGTGAGGCCATTCTTTTATTCTGGCGAGTAATCTGGTAGTATTGGAAGGTCTAAAAAATATAAAGGATATCATACCCCAGGGCAAGCCCTGGACCCTGCCCATAAAATTGGGGCATGGTTGTCCCGATAAATCGGGACGGTATTTCACCTTTTTTACGCACTGACTTTGTAACTATTATATCTTGTAATAAAAATTTAAGGGTAAAAAATGGAAGTAAAAATCGACAAACAAAAACAGGGAAAAGTTAAACTAACTATTACACTTACGCCAAAGGAAATGGCGGCTCATTTTAAACAGGCATTTGATCGGGTTGCACCGACAGTGAAACTCAACGGTTTTAGGGGCGGCAAAGCACCTAGAAAATTGGTTGAAAGCTCGGCCGGGGTGGCCAGGATTCTCTCTGATGGTTTGGATTTAGCAGTCTCGGACTCATATTTTAAAGCAACAAGGGAAGAAAAACTTATCCCAATAAATCAGCCCAATATTGTAATTAACAAATATCCTCACTACGGACATACCGTTGAAGAGGTTGTGGAAGAATTTGAATATGAGGCAGAGTTTGAAGTTTTGCCACCTGTAACGCTCAAAGATTATTCAAAAATAAATGTTAAAAAGATAAAGGCTGAAAGTGCCAAAAAAGAAGACGTGGACAAGGTTTTGTCGCACGTTATAAAGCAAAACGCAGAATTTAAAGATGTCAGTCGGCCGGCAAAAGAGGGTGATAGGGTAGAAATTAATTTTGACGGCTTTATTAAGCATGTCAAAATGGATCAAATGTGCTCAAAAAATCATCCTTTGATTCTGGGAGAAAATACTTTGATTCCGGGATTTGAAAAGGAATTGGTTGGCTTAAAAACAGGGGAGAAGAAAGAGTTTAAAATCAAGTTTCCTAAGGATTATCATGGGAAAGAATTTGCCGGAAAAGAAGCCGAGTTCAAAGTTGAAATGATTTCAGTGAAAGAGATAATTTTGCCAAAAGAGGACGATCTTCTGGCCAAGAAATTTGGTCACGACTCAATGAAAGAGCTTAAAGATGCAATTGAGAAAAACCTAAACATGGAGCTTGCTGAAAAAAACCAAAGAGAACTTGAAAATAATATAATTGAAGCAATGTTACCGCTTCTGTCAGTTGAAATCCCCGATTCTCTAATTTTGCGGGAAATTGAAAGAATGATTTCTGATTTTGCGAAGCAAATTACAGAGAGGGGCCTAAACTTCGACAAGTATTTGGAAGGAATAAAGAAAACCCGCGAAGATCTGTTGAAAGAAATGCGGCCGCAGTCTGAAAAGAACATAAAAGTCGGACTTCTCTTGGGCAAAATTGTTGAAGAGAATAAATGGGATCAAAATGATCCCGAGGTCGGCAGAAAAGCAATGGATTTTTTGGTAAGAGAGCTTACCAAAAAATAGAATCATGTATTTGGAATCAAGAATAATGGGTTCACACAGTGCGTCAAATGAAGATTGATTTTTCTATACCGTGATTCATAATTCATAATTCATAATTCTAAAATAATGTCTAACTCTTTCCTCTCAGTTCTCAAATATCCCGATTTTAAGAGAATGTGGCTGTCACAGGTCTTTTCGCAAATTGCTCTTAATATAATTACTTATACATTAGTTCTTCATATTTTTGAAATAACAGGACGAGCAACTTCAATTTCGCTGGTGATGATCGCCTCTGCTATCCCGATTGCAATTTTTGGTCCGTTTTCAGGAATTTTCGCCGATAAGGTAAATTATCGCAAGATAATGATTTATACCAATCTCTCACGATTTCTTGTCGCTTCCCTTCTGCTTATGACGGGTAGTAATGTTTTGGCTATGTTAGAAATTGTATTTTTACTCTCTGCAATTTCCCAATTTTTCACTCCAGCCGAATCATCCTCTGTTCCTCTGGTTGTACCTCGAGAGGAGCTGGTTTCTGCTAATTCAGTTGTTATGACTACTACCTATGCCACGCTTTTGATTGGATATTCTTTGGCTGGCCCTTTGCTAGCATTTGCAGGTCCTCTTTGGGCTTACTTTTTTTGTGCCATATTGTTTCTATCTGCAACTTTCTCAACTAAATTTCTTTCCGAGTTCGACAATAAAGTCATAAAGAAAATTTCATTTGAAATGTTGGCAGTTAAAATTGAACACGTCTGGTCTAAAGTAAAAGCCAGTCTGAAATATGTGACCGATAATAAGTCAATTCTAGACCCGATGATTAAGCTAACAGTTGGTTGGACTGTTCTTGGGGCTTTTATAACTCTTTTGCCCGCCTATAGCAAAGAGGTGCTCAATATTGATCCTAAATTGATCGGCACGGTAATAATTCTTCCGGCTGGTCTTGGCATGGTCTTGGCTGTTTCTTTCTTGAATCGGATGAAAAGATATAAACATGAAAAAATAATAAATGCCGGTTTTTTAATTTCTGCAATTGCGCTTTTGCTCTTTTCCTTTTACCATTTTTACCAATCACAATCAGGCTCAAGACTTTTAATGTTTTTATTTGTTCTCATTATAGGTTTTGGCTGCAGTATGATTCAAGTTCCGGCTCAGACCCTCTTGCATCTTAATTCGGACGAGGACAAAAGAGGAAGCGTGTTTGGGATTTCTTCAATGCAACTGCGTCTAGCCACAGCTTTGCCAGCCATCGTAATTGGTGGCGTTTCCGATCTGACTTCACCTCTTATAACAATGATTTTGGTGTCTGTAACTTTGTTTATCTATGCAATGATTTTGGTATTTGAGTGAGTAGAATTATGTATTTGGAATCATGAATCAAGAATAGTTTCGGCACAATTCATCTGTTTTAATAGACCGTAATTCATAATTCTTAATTCATAATTCAGTCATCATTGCAAAACGAGCCAAAAGGTAGTAGAAATATACTCGAAGGCGAATAACATTAAAAAAGGAATCACAATGTCTTATTTAATACCAACAGTGATCGAAAAAACTTATCAAGGAGAGCGAGCTTACGATATTTACTCTCGCCTTTTAAAAGACAGAATAATCTTTTTGGGCGGCCATATTGATGACGAAGTTGCTAATACAATAATTGCAGAGCTTTTGTTTTTGGAGTCAGAAGATCAAAAGAAGGACATACAACTTTATATAAATTCTCCCGGCGGAGAAGTGTACTCGGGCATGGCCATTTATGACACAATGAAATATATTAAATCTCCAGTTTCGACAATCTGCATTGGCATTGCTGCTTCTATGGCGGCATTCCTTTTGGCGGGTGGAGAAAAAGGGAAGAGATTTTCTCTTCCAAATTCGAGAATGCTAATTCACCAGCCAATAGGCGGGACACAGGGTCAGGCCTCAGATATTAAAATTCAGGCAGAAGAAATTCTCAAGATTAAAGATGAAATGAATAAAATATTGGCCAAAAACACAGGTCAGGCGCTCTCCGTTATCGAAAAAGATACCGACCGTGATTACTATATGCGCGCTGAAGAGGCAAAAAAATACGGATTAATTGATAAGGTAATATAGTCAGCATGTAAGTTGGTAAGCATGTAAGCGTCACAATTCACTGTCATCGCGAGGAGTGAAGCTTGTGTGGCTAGCCTGCCCTGAGCGAATGAAATTCGTCGAATGGGTGGCGATCTTTGATAGATTGCCACGCCTTCCAAGAACATCAGGCTCGCAATGACAGTACATTGATTGGTTGTACTTATCGGTTTTTAGTATTTTATTTTTTTGTGGTATACTTTGTATAGATGGGTCTATATAATGGGAGGGTTTTTGATGAAACATCAAAAGAATAAAACACTTGCCTTGAGTAAGTCGAGGGCTTTTACTTTAATAGAACTGTTGGTTGTGATAACTATTATTGGTCTTTTGGCTACAACGATTATTGTTTTTTATGATAATGCTCAAGCAAATGGTAGAGACACGAAAAGAATTGCCGATCTATCAACTATCGCAGACGCCGGTATGCTGCTCTATGCAGATACGAAGAGTTTTGAGATTGACGGTGCCGGGTATAACGGTAATGGTCAGGGTTGGTTTAACTGTTCTACCGGAGGCAGCTACCCGACTTCAATTAATCAAGGTTTTATTACCGCAAAATACCTGCCCGGTATAATAAAAGATACAGCAGGCCCGGAAGATGGCTGCAGCGGAAACTCCTATATGTATTATTTCGATTTTTCCTCTCCTAAACCTGCAAAGTTGTCTGTATATGCAAAATTGGAGAAGCCGAAACAATCTGATGAGACATTAAACTTGGGAGCGACTGGTCCTTATTGTACTGGAGTAGATTGCATGAAGAAAACCTATGGCGTGAATCAAGTCGTTACGGTAATGCCTTAATGATTATTTTTGGGATATTTGACAAAAAAGGACGATTCATGAAAATAAAGATCAAATTAATCCGGAACGCACTTGCCTTGAGTAAGTCGAAGGGTTTTACCTTAATAGAACTTTTAGTCGTAGTGGCCATTGTTGGTATCTTGGCGACAGTGATTATGATAAACATCGGCGGAGCCAAGGCTTCTTCTCGCTATGCCAGTACATTGGCGGAAATGACCGACATGGCGAAGGCAGTCAATATCTACAAGGAACTAAACGGCGGTGTTTATCCTGAGGGATGGTATGGTGGGACGGCGACTCCGGGAGTCGGTGACTTTGCAACATTTTCTTTAAATAATACTTTAACTGGTTCGGGAGCAAACAGATTTCTGCTCGATTATATGGGTGGCAAAATCCCAGTGCCGAATTGTTCTGGGGGAAAATACGCTTTTTATCGTCCACTTGTACCAGGAAATGGGTATGTTGCAATCATGTATTTTCCTGTCGGTTCTAATAATGTGGCAGCAAAATACCCTATCGTAATGAGTGCTGCGGATATTGCTGCATATGATATCCGTCTAAAAGTAACAAAAAAAATAACCTGCAAAGAGACAAATAGCAATTTTATGAATTAGGGGAATGAGAGTACAAAATGAAAATAAAGATCAAATCAATCCGGAACGCACTTGCCCTGAGTAAGTCGAGGGGTTTTACACTAATAGAACTTCTAGTTGTGGTGGCTATTATTGGTAGCTTGGCGACGGTTGTCATGGTAAATGTGAGCGGAGCTAAGGCGTCTTCCCGTTATGTTAAGACAGTGGCAGAGATGTCTGAAATTTCAAAGGCAACATTGCAATACAAAGCTGAACACAATGGAGTGTGGCCCGAGCAGTGGAGTGGCTATGTCAATTGGTACAAGGACGTAGCTCTTCCACATTGTGATACGAGTTGTGCTTCACATAAATTTTATAATAATATTACTGATAAAACGGATCCATACTATAATGATTTTCTGGTTGACTATATGGGAGGAAAGAGGTTTAAGCCTGAGTGTCCTGGTTCAGCTTATTCTTTTTACAATTATGGCGATTATCAAATTATTATCTATTGGCCGAAAAATTCAAGCGGACATTTTACAACACATTATTTTATTCAAGGATCGGAAGATGGTCTCCTAAATATTTTAGACAAGACGACCAAAAAAATAACCTGCAAGGAGAATTCAAGTGAGACTTTAGCGGAGTGAGGCGATTTATCTTAGAGAAAGTTTGAAACAGTGTTGACATTATCGGAATTTTTCGATAATATAAGCTAAGACTTATAAAAACTGAACCGGCTTAAAACAGGGGAAAGTTTTTGTTTAGTCTTAATTTTTCGTTCTTTAACAACTAAATAGTGATAAGTACGCTTGTTTCAACTCTTTCCACATGAGAGAGTTGAAAATTCTTTTGAGAGAATAAAAAAATTGATTTTACCAAAACCCGTATAATCCGCTTCGGCGGATCACGGGTCACGGAGCTAAATCAAACTCATACATTTACATGGAGAGTTTGATCCTGGCTCAGGATTAACGTTGGCAGTGTGCCTAACACATGCAAGTCGCGCGATATAGCGGCAGACGAGAGAGTAATAACAAGGAACTTGCCCCCGAGTGAAGGATAGCCACCCGAAAGGGTGGGTAACCCTGCATAGTCCCCGACGCAAGTCGGGGTAAAGCCGTAAGGCGCTTGGGGAGAGGCCTTGTTCCTATCAGCTAGTTGGTGAGGTAATTGCTCACCAAGGCGATGACGGGTAGCTGGACTGAGAGGTTGACCAGCCTCGATGGGACTGAGACACGGCCCATACTCCTACGGGAGGCAGCAGTTGGGAATTTTGCACAATGGGCG
>Ga0172381_10000333_pt1 | contig 57240 bp, 61 predicted proteins | sample Leawel6488metaG_FD_119754 | JGI IMG/M metagenome (GOLD analysis project Ga0172381, IMG submission 119754) | Leachate microbial communities from a municipal landfill in Southern Ontario, Canada - Leachate well 64-88 metaG | ecosystem: Engineered > Solid waste > Landfill > Unclassified | place... | reverse complement strand
GGCATTATTATGAGGTTGTCCTGTTCAGGCAACATAGGAGGCTGATATGAAGATACTTACACCAATAGTGAGCGCCGCTCAATCTTTCACAGATACGCAGAAGGCACAGGTCCGGGCAAACATCGGCGTGCTCTCTGCTGGAGACACGCTTACCTTATTGCAAAACAAGCTCAATAAGCCTAGTATAGTGCGATCTTCATACAACATAAACGACTCATCGTCAGCGGACAATACTTTGTACACATACACGGCGACAGCTCCATGCATAATTGATCTTTCCGTTTCAATCTATGCCAACTCTCCTACGCTATCCGGGACTTTGGGTCTAATGGTTCGCTGGGAACCTGTCAATGACAGCTACGACACGGATTATTTTGTACTTAAGGATGCCGACCATGGCAGCGCTTTCTCAAGGTGCGTTAAAACTTTATCCACCGGAGACGTGTTCCGGTGTGCAATCCTAAATGGCAACACTTCCTACCCATACACGGCATCAGGGCTAATAATGGGATATATGTTCACTTTGTAAGGAGTCATTATGAATTGTAAAAGTCTTGAAATCCGCATGCCTTATAAGATCGCGATAGCGATTTTCACCGCATTTCTCACAGCAGCCGGAGGAGGGCTCGCCGCCGCGAAGACAGGGATTTCCTCGGACGACTCGCGGGTGGCCACCCTTGAAACCCGTATCGGCGAACAGCAGAGCCAGATTGAAGCTGCCAAAAGTGGCAGTACATGTAATGTATCATGTATGGTATTTTGCATATGACGGTGAACTAATTCCTCCATAAATGGTGAAATCGTTGCCGGGCATTATATAAATAAGCGCACCCTGTTATCATAATGGGCTAGAAAAAATATATATTTAAAAGTAGATACCAAATTTACATGGATTCCTATATTTATGACGCAATCAATTTCAGATAGCGGATTTATTAAATCCCTTACTCAAGATCAGATATGCATCTTGGAAATATGCAAAAAATATGGATGTAATAAACAGAAAATCATGGACAATTATGCCGGTGAAATTAAATCTTCCGGATTCTCATTGACTAGAGGCGCGTTTAATAAGCGAATTTCCAGGATGCTTGTACGGTATAATGGATATATTTCAAAACAACATGCCGGCGAAAATACCAGTAAGGCGTCTATTTCCGAATATGACCATGAAATTGTTAATGACGTCACTGAAAATGAAAATCGCTATTTGCGCAAACAAGTTTCCGGACTTAGAGCTGAAAATGATAGGCTTCGGGTAAATTCCTATGTGGCTGCCGAAATAGCGAGCGAGCTTAAAGACGAGATACATAAGGTATCCTTTGACACATTTTCAATAAATATAACGAAAATGAATACCGGTGATCATCATCTTGTCATGCCGATCGCCGACGTTCACTATGGAGAAGTGATAGATCCTCTGGCCATTAATAACATAAACGCATACAATCCTGAAATTTCCAAGGAACGTCACGTAAAGCTATTTACCAAGGCATTGGAGATGGCTAAAGAGCATGACTGTGGAATCCTCGACATACCCGTTTTAGGTGATATTTTCTCTGGAAACATTCATGATGAACTTGTAGAAACTAATGCCGGACCGATCACACGAATGATGATAGATTATTTCAAATTTTTCGTCGGCGCGATTAAATCCATTTCAAAGAACTTCAAGCAGGTGAATTTGTATTGCGTAGTCGGAAATCATTCCCGGACTACAAAGAAATGGCAGTCTAAAAATAAAGGGTATAATAATTATGAATACATTCTTTATTGTTTCATAAAAGAGGCCTTTGACGCCAGCGAAAATGTCAGTGTTACCGTTTCTGATTCTCCTGTTCTTTTCGCCAACATAGGTGAGCAGACATGGAAAATAGAGCATGGCGATGCTTACAAGGGCGGAGCTGCATTCTGCTCTCCGCTTGGAACAGTATCCCGCGATAATTTCAAAGATTTTATGATATATTCTGCTACTGGAAAGGTGGCGGACGTCTGCATAATGGGTCATTGGCATATCGGAGGTGAATGGTTCCTTGCCGGAAAGAACATCCCGATCATATTCCAGCCATCCATAGTTGGGCCGGGTGAATATAGCATGGCTACGCTTCATAGCGCATATCCGGCGGCAAGCTATCTATTCGTTACAGATGGTAAGCAGATAACAAATCAGACCCTGTTCAAGCTTTAATGGACAAATATGTCTAGTTTTTCATTCATTAAATCTCAGATAAAACGGATGGCCCCTGAGACCGCATGTGTTCTTATAGGTCAGCCAGGAATAGGAAAGACCCAATTTGCAATATCTCTTGCTAAGGAACTTTGTCTTAAACTGGTAAAGCTTCGCTGTGCTGAAGACGGAGAGACCGGCGATCTAACCGGACTTCTTCGGGATGTTAATGGTGTACATTCTCATACCATTCCTGACTGGCTTTCTGGAACAGAGCCAATGCTACTTCTTCTTGATGAGATAAACCGTCCTAAAAAAGAAATAATTAATGCAATCATGCAACTATGCACCGAAGAGCAGGAATTCCTTGGCAAAAAACTTCCTGCAGGATCCAGGGTGATATGCACAATGAATTCTGCTGCATATGCTAGCAATGATGTCGATGAACTCAACAGGGCGTTTTTCAGCAGACTTGCCAGATTCTACGTTGATGTGGATAAATCAGGATGGCTATCGTGGGCTACAACTCATCGGATACATCCAGATATAATTAGCTACATAGATCAGGCTGATGATAGTCATTTGTTTGATATGACGGATGTAGAATCATATGAAGATGACCACACGGTAAATCCACGGTCTTGGGAAGCGTTTTCCAAGATGTACATAAATGGCGTTAACATGGGCAGCTATAAGGATGACCCTATAGTAATAAAGAAAGATGCTGAAATATGGCTTGGATCAGAAGAGGCGAATTCGTTTTACTCATGGCTGTGCACTAAACGGCTGTTTAATCCGCAAAACTTTCTGCTTGAAAATAATCAGGCAAAGGTCACCGCCTCAGCAGTTAGAGTAGCTAAGATGCTCACCGTATATCAGACGGCATTGTGCGGAAATATTATGCAGACCGCCATATCGCTTCTGTCTGACCCAAATATGACGGAATATAATAAAAATATAGTAAGCAATCTATACCATTTCATGGACAGAATGCCCGTCGAACAGGCATCTAAGATGTATGTCGATTACATAGAGCCATGCATAAAGATAACCGACAAACCTGATTGGCTAATAAAACTCATGCATACTAACGAATCAGTCTGGTCAAGTATGAAAACTGTAATTCAAGGAAAGAGAAAAAAATAGTAATGCCCTATTGACAATTTTAATAATAAATGCTATGTTTAACTATGTCAAACATCTATTATAAAAGGAATCACCATGATTATCAAATACATTTACGGACATGACAATTCATTGTTTGCTACGCTGAAGCTCACGACATACTATTCCGAAAAGGATCATCAGACCCATAATAAGAAGAATGGGAAGGATGTTTACACAGAATGGACTGAACGAAGATGCGAAGCTGTATCCGAACTTATCTCTCATAAAAAATCTGAAAAGGTATTGCAGAGTATCCTATATGTCGGGCGAAGCTATCAGCGTCCAGGCGATGCTAATAATCGTAAGGAAGGAAGGCGTATCGCTATTGCTAGATCTCTGGAGCAATTCTGGACTAACAATGCTAAACTGCTATCGTTTTCTGCGGAACATGTTCTTAATAATACCATTGATGAACTTACTAACCATTCCGGGGATACGGTTATTTCCGTAACCGTGTACTAATACTGGGGAATAATATGCTAAAAAATTTTAATGGATATCTTACATCATACCGTCCTGATATCAAGGATGGCGTTCCGTTTATCAAATTTTCCATAACGGCTAAAGAAAGCGGGGCTGGAAAATCTATTCTTAACGATATGCAAGTAATGGATGCCGGGCTTGACGGCGCATATAACTTCGTAAATTCAACCGGATATGGTCAGGCAAAATATACGCTCGACACTCCATATGCACTTAACGTGACATTTGACATGATTGAATTCAAGGCAGATCTTATTTCAGTATCAGTTAAAAAGAAGATAGATAAGGATATCGGGGACTGCGCAGAATATATCTTTACTTTTTCAATGGCCCCGCATACCGATGATAATAAATTCTGGTGCAGCTATCTCAAGGTAAAGGAACATCAGGATGAACCTGAAGAACAGTCTCCGCTAGAAATTGAAATCGAAGCTCAGGCGGATCATCTGTTTGGCCTTCCGACAAGAAAGAAGAAAAAGACCACTGCTCAGTTCATTCAGTTTCCTATTTCGCTTTCTGATATACTTGGAGAGGATCTTACTAAAGATGTCACAGTTGATGAAAATGAAGGTAAGAATTAAACTTGTTGGTGATGGAGAAAGGAGAATCCGGTTAGGATTCTCCTTTCTAATTCATTATAGTTTGTGAAATATATTTTAATAATGATAGTTATCATCAAGGAACTGAAATGAATACACAATTAAATTTAGGTAGCCAGCTAGTTTTAATATGCGCCCTTCTTGGCGTAGCATTCATTATTTTTAAAATATGCAATATAATTGCATGGAGCTGGCTATGGATTCTCGCCCCGTTTTGGATTCCTATTGGCATAAGCGTAATACTATTGGTAATCGCATGCCTTCTATATCTAAACAAAAGTGAACCTCCTCGGTTTTAAATAAATGAGCCAGGAGCATTTTTTTCAGTCAACACTAGCCAATTTACGCCACGGTCTGAACACCAGTTACGGGCCGCCGACCATTTAGCCTGATTAACCATAACTTCTTCACATTGGGCATAGTATCTTGCCATTTTTTTGTTATGCCTTTTTACTTGAGCCGGTGTTGCCGATTCAACTATGGTCGGAGGGGATTCGGGCATTACCGAAAATTTATGAGGCTTTATCTCGATGAGCCATCGCGCTGGTTTATCTGATTCTTGAGATTTGCACTCGCAATATATGTCTGGCTTATATATGCTCATTTTTTGATATTTAGGTGACATATAATATATGTCAAACGGTTCATATCCCCATTTTGTAATGAATGCATTTCCATCCATTGCCTCAAATACACGTTCTTCCCATGAAGACTTACATACGGGAGCGGGAAGGTTTTCCATATATTTTTCTGGATTCAGAAGGCAATATTTGCTATGTTTTGTATTCATTCCATATAGCATAATTTAATCCTACGCATATGCGCCGAGGATCTCCTCTATTTCTGCGGCATCATAGTCATCAGTTAATTCATATGACACTTCGGTGTCATCCGGATATACGGAAAGTTCTTCTCTACCCGTTATGTTTCCTGGGAACGGGGTGAATTTTTTACTGAATCCTGCAGGATATGTCTTTTTGCTGCTGTTATCCAATATTTTTGTAAGATCATTTACAGTATCAGAATCCATTGCATAATCAGAAAGAAGCCGGAGAAGCTGATAAAATTTTTCTGTGAAATACGGGCTTACGGTCTTATCGATGAGGTTCTTCGCCATCGTGACGCATTTTTTTTCTTCGCTGGAAGAAATTGGAATTTCTCCTACGTTAACTTCATTTTCTCTATCCGGTGCAGTGCGAAATAAAATTGCATCTTCCGTGGCACTTCTTTGAGATACCCTTTTATATGCATTTTTTCTTTTGTATTCTGTGCATAGGTTCTTTATTCCTGTAGCTTTTAGCTCAGATAGCAAGGAATCAAACTTAGATTTTGGATTGTCCCTGTATATTTCCCTCATCTCATAACTGGAAAAGCTGGCGTACCCAAGTTTAGTGGCAATGCATATACTATACAGATCCGCTTCAAGCGCCCCTGTCCAAAAAGAATCATTAAGTCGAAGACTTTCATTGATGTCCTTTAACTTAGCTTCCACATCCTTTGCAAGCGACGGGCATAGATGATTGAAGCATTGTGTCCATCCCTTGAATGTATTTATCATGTCTATTATTGACATTCCGTAAAATTCTTTATTATGCTTATATTCCAGGCTGTAGTTAAAGAAGCATTCAAAGTTCCCGAGCGTCTTTATGAATAGCGATACGTCAAACTTCTGTGTAAGAAGATCGGCGAATGCCTTTATTAATGCCCGCAATGGCTGCATGAGGAGTTCAAATGTCATCTCTATGGCGGTCTGGATTGCCATATACAGCTTATACAGAAAATCAAACAGGAGATCATTCATTGATCCGGTAAGCCCTATTCCAAGGTTTAGTTCTGTTCCTATTGAAAATTTGCTTTTAAGACATGATATGACATAATCAGGATCCCGTGAAGTGTCGTTTCCGGAAGAATCCGTGTTGCATCCTGTCACACAGGATATAGCTCTGCAAAAGCATGGACAATCAACCATTATCAGATATAGTTCATCCCAGTCAAACGAAAGAGACGCTGATACGCCTACATCAACTCCTATGCCGGCGGATATTTTAAGATCAGAAAGTATATCAGACAGGCATTTTAATATGGCGGTATTAAAATTAAGCGTCGCGGTTTCTAATCTCATTCGAGCAGCATCTATTTTAATGAAAAGGGCAAATGCAGCCTTGGTCGATATATCGATTGATTCTTGTATCCATGCTATCCATGTGCTTAGCATTTGGCAAAAATTATCGGAAAGCTTTATTTTGCTAAGATTTACCGGATAATTATATGAATTGAATTGTTTTATGCCGAACTTCATTTTAGATAGCGCATCCACTGCCGTATACGCGTTTATTCCCATAGTGTCCTTGCACCAGTCAAACACTATCTTTGTGCAATTCGTGGCTTCCAGTTTAGACGATGCATCATATACTGAATTAGCTGCCTTGTTAACAGCTTCCGTGAAGCTGCTAAGAATGGCGTCATCACCATCAGTCGATGAATTGCCTTGCCTAGGAGATATTACGTCAGTTATGCACTTTGCCATACGGTCATATGCCTGATAATCATATTATTATATAAAATAGTTTATATAAGATTCGCGGAAGAAAATGCCTGGGCGTTAGTATGGAGAGAAGAATTCCACCATAGAAAAATATATATTATCATTGATGCTGAAAACTATCAAAGTTGTGGAACGGCATTCCACGTTAATCTAAAGCTGAGCGACCTGAACGGTCCTCTGCCGAGGTAACTGCCTCTAGATGGCTTCAGAAATGAAACCAGCACGTAGACACCATTGAAGCGAAAAGAAGCTCCTGCCATTTATGACAGGAGTGGTTCACACAGGGTTGAGAAAAGCGGCTCAAATATGGCGAACTATTTCCATTCATGATATCGACATTAAATCTTGCCGGCATTATAAACTAGTTAATGAATTTACCGGCGGAATATGGCTGAAGCAAATACGACAAAAGCACCTGCTACCATCGGCGACAATGACATAGTCACTATCGCCGATAAATTAGCTGCGGCATTTTCTGAAAAGGTAAATACTGAAAAGAAGGATTTTGCTGAGCAATCTTCCTATACGCTTAATGATTATCTTGAAAAATCACAGTCTGGAAATGAAGAGCTGGCAAATAGAATAATAGACGGATTCGGCGGTGCTCTGGATGACAGCGAGCTTAATTCTTCCATGAATAGTATATATTCTTTATACAAGAACAATAAAGACGATGAAAATAAATCACACGAGTCAAATTCAGCGGCAGATGCGAACAATGGCAATGATTCGGAATCCAGGGAAGAAATAGGGATCACTCTTAAAGATATATCAGAAACGCAGAATGAACTTTTATCCTCTATAAAGGATTTGACTATTCCTGAGCAGGATATAGAAAAATCGCTTCCCGAAGATGATGAATCCCCTGATGATGACATGCAGGAAGAAATTAATCAAAAAAGTGAATTAATCAATCCTCCTGATGTAAAAGTAAATGTGAATCTTCCCGAACATTCCGATGACGAATACGAACAGAATGATGAATTAGGTAAACTTTCTTCACTAATGAATGGAATGATAACTTCCATAGATAAGCAGAATGGAATCCTGGAGAAACTTCCTTCCGCAGTGCCGGTTCAGATATCGGAGCAGAATATAGGCCAGCCTGTCACAGATAAGGAAATTCCCGATGAAACATCCGATGACAAGGAACCTATGGCAGAGCAGGAACACAATGAATATGCTGTTCCTAGAACGATAGATTACACTAAAAAATATGATGCTATAACAGATTCTCTAAAAAATGTATCCGACTCTATTTATGGATTATCTTCTGCGCTTGATTCGGATGTGCAGGAAGGGTTTGCCACTGAAGAAGAAGAGGCTACAGAAGAGAATAACCCTTCTGATATCATTCCATCTCCGATAGATATATCAAAGGATTCAATAGCCGCATTGACCGATGCAATGACTGATGGCTTTCCTAAAGATGATAATTCTCCTGCACAGGCTGATAAGATTGAACCTAGCCTTACTGATGAGCCTAAGGATGTTTCAGAAGAGTCTCCGGTAAACTCAGATGAAACATATTCCACAGAAAACGATTCTGCTATCAATATGGCTGATTTGATGGATATGGATCATGACATTGCCATGGATAAGGTAAATCCTCCGTCAATCATTGACGATAATGAAGTCGATGAAGAGATTAGACCCGGCATACAGAATTTCCAAGAAAAATCAGACTATGACACAAATATGCCAGATACATCTTCTAAAGAGCAAATAATTGGCGACAATGAGCCGGACAGCACTAATGTTGATACCACCATGGATGGATTATATGAACCAGAACCCAATGTAGAAATTCCCGATGATAAGGAAAGAACCATAAAGGAAGATATGGAAAGGGAAATGCCAATGGATTACAGTACCGTTCAGATGTTTCAGCAATCATCTCTATCGGATTCGGACATAAAAGCATTGGCTGATGCGATAGGTAAATCTGTTACCGATCATCTAGTAAATAGCAATGAACGGCGTGCATATGATGCTCAGTATCTTGATGCGGTAACTGATATGACGCGCAGAGGTAACTAATGATAAGTGATAATGATGCAACATTTACTGATAGCAACCGGTATATGCCACGGGCGTCGCATAAGGCTGACGCTAATGAACCGGTACATAATTCTACCTCGGAATTGTATCCGAACGTGATACGTATAGAACCGCTTGGCTTTCATGCACGGCAGGCATATCTAGGAGCCATCCATCGCACGGTTGATGCGCTTAAATACAGAATAGCTGAACAGCTTAATTCTGAACCGTTCAAACCGTTTTATGGAATAATGTCTCCGGATGATTTGACAAATTTAACCATTGGGTTGACAAATGCATGGTCTGAACAGACTGCTGAACAGAACATAACCGCCGCGTTTAATGCGCTTGGATCTCCTGCCGTTCTGATGCCTCTTGGCGCAAACATCGGAGAAGCCGCAACCGGAAATGCCAATGGCTTTACTGGCGGAGCGGCGGTAGGAGGGGCTCTTTCTGCCATAAATGCATTTACACAGAATCAGCAAAGCGGATTAATAGGAAAACTTCATAGCGGCATGGGAATGATAGGGTCGGCATTATCACCCGGATCTTCAAAAAATGCGGCTAATGGATCGGAAGGCGCCGGGATAATGTCATTGTATGGACTTGACTCGTCAAGCACAGGAAGTTCTACAATGAAGGGATTCAATGGCTCTAAGTTTGATTTCAAACGATCAATAACCATACAATGGTATTTGCCTGAGCAGGAAGATTTGTTCCGGCTTTCATTGCACAGGCTTTTACAGATAGGTTATGTCCGTGATTTATATAGAGATAAAAGCTCTACGTTAGGAAAACGATTAGCTAAAGCCACGAGCAGCGCTGCCATGCAATCGTTTGATTCTCTAGGAGATATGACTACTGAATTAGGCGCTTTGTCGGATTCCGCTAAGGCAAGCGCGGAAAGCATCGGTCAGCTTAAAAATACGGCGCTTAGCGGGAATGATATTTCTGCCGTAGATACCGCTGCCGGAATGACTAGTTCTATCGCTGGCAGTCTTGCCGGAACATTAGGATCATGGGCTAATGATGTATTGACTCCGCTTTCAAATAAGATTACACAGAATCAGGAGGAAGCAAAAACCGGTAAATTTTCTAATAATCAGAAGAACAATGTCATTACCGCCACGTCGGATGTGGTATCGAATCTTCTTGATACTTTTTTTGCTGCGCAGGATTTTTTTGGATATAATGTTACTCTGGTTCCGCAACCGGTGCGACTCACCGTAGGAAACATACTTGACATTGAGCCGTTGGTAATATCCGATATAACTATATCATCGTCAAAGGAACTTTTCGTCAATAGGCTTGGCGCACATATTCCTATTACGGTGTCTGCCAAGATAGGATTTGAGACATGGTTAACCCCTGGTCCAAATCACGATTTCATCCGGTTCATAGGGGACAATATATTTTATCCTTTACGCGGAAGCTGATAATAGGAGGATGCCATGGGAACTACATCGGAATTTCCAAGATTTAGAGATGACAAAGAAGGAGTACAGGATTTTACCACTGTATATGGATATGAACAGGGAAGGCCTGACATAATAGCCAGACGTGCTCTTGGAAGTAGCCGAATGTGCAAGGCGCTATGCGCGGCCAATGGAATCAGGAACCCGCTTCCTTGCCGGGATTCTGTACGGATAATATCCGAAAGCGTATATAATGAGCTGTATCTTAAAGGATACCGGGATGCTGCGCTTGAGACAGAATATAAAAATGCCATGGATGAATTGGAGATAACTACCGAATACTGGACCCATTATAATAATCTGTTTAATGGGGTAGTCAGTGAAGTAACGCAGGGGAGACTATTGTCTCTTCCTACATTACAGGGCGCGCTTACCTGGATAGAAAAATACGATCCAAACATGAAATGATTCACCGGAGATACCAATGCTTGATACAAGTTCAATAGACAACATAACTATAGACGTATTCCTCATGGGGAGAGAATATACCCAGGCGTCTATACGAAAATTCACCATGAAAATACCAATGAATCAGGTTCCATATGGGTCATTTCAGATAATGTGCAACAATGACCCAGGATTTATAATTCATAGCGGTGAATATGGCCTTATGAAAATGAACCATACTGGATCAAAGTACATGAACGATACCACGCTTACGTTCATAGTTGATAACATGCCGCCGATCATTTCTATCCCTGGAACGAACAATTACTATATGAACGTATTGTACCATCTAGGGTCGTTTGATATGTACAATACACGTACAGTACAGAAATACGGTACCGCTCCGGAAGTGATGACTCAGATCATGAAAACCAGCGGCATTCCGGAACCGATAAACACAATAACATCAAATTCCAGCAATGACAAGATGAACTGGGTATGCATAAAGAGCACTATGGAAGGGTCACTTGGAGAAATAGGGGAGCATTCCTTCATGGAAGGAGATTACCTATATTATACATTTTCCACCGATAAATGTAACTTTATAATTTCAAGCATAGGGACATCAAAGACATATTATCCTCATCAGATGTTCACATATTATAAAGATGCTTATCAGACCGGCTCAAATTCCAGCTATTTTGACAGCACGTCTAATTACAAGGCATGGTTTTTCAATAGAGAATCAAGATACAATGATGCCGGCGAAAATAAGCAGGATTTGTTTCCAAACATAGTGTACTCATCTTTTGAAGGCAATAAGCCGGATGTCGGACGATGCGACAATGAATGTTTCGGCAAACTGCTTAAGGGGGCAGGATATACGAATCAATCCGACATAGAGAACTGTTTCGGTCCATCCGGATATTCTTTCGGAAATTCATATCTTATACGCGACTATCCCCTTAACACGCATAACATGTATCAGATAGCTCCGGTCATACGCAGAAGATACATAGCTACATTAGGAAAAAAGATGACTATTTCTCTTGCCAATACCGTAGGTCCGGATGTCGGATCGTCTGTGTATGTATATAGCAAGCAGAAAGACAGGATCGACGATGCCGGGCTTCCTGATGAAATCTATTCCGATGAATATGTGATCATGGAAAAGGTTCTTATAAAGGATGGAAAAGACGAATATGGTAGGGATTCAGGAAATGAAGACCTCCATTCCATATTCACAATAGGATCCGCTAATCTTCTGACTGGACGGCCTAAAGATGTGTCCGCCGAGCTGAAAAAGATAAAATTCCCGGACGGCATGCGGATTAACGCTAGCGTATGAAAAAATATACTTTACCTTGGTGAACGGTATGCGGTAATATGAGTAAATTATGCTGTGGAGATAAGATAGATGTCGGGCTGTATAAGCCATTAGCGAAACGTCTTCTTGATTTTGGAAACGAGGTGTATAAAGATTATTCATCCTGCCGAACACTGATGTGGATGTTTATTTTTTATGACGGGAATTCCGATTGCCCACGCTGTAAATCGTCGCTCTCCGATATTAACGACTGGTTTTATAAAAAAGGCCTTCTAGATAACGCTAACGCCATGGTAAAGATAATAGTGGAACCCGAACCGGAAAAATGCAAAGTGTACACCGATCTTGGATTTACCCTCAAGCCAATGCATATATTCTGCGATCCGGATGGAAAGATATTTGACATATTCACGGGCCTTCCTGATGTAAAATGGCTTAATAAGCATATTCTTTCGTATATACAGGAAAATATTGGTCTTGACCGAGCTATGTCGATGTCAAAGGAGAAATGAATCATGGAATTAAAAGAGCATAACATAAAGAGAATAGTAGTAGGATATACGATAGACGCCGTTATAGAAGCTCATAATATAGCGATGAATCCTGAAAATGACGTATCGTTTTACAGTACAGGAAAACTTGGAGAACCGCTTGACAAATATAATGATTATGTTTCTCTTGATGATGCGAAACGACTAACGGCAATCCTGCCGGAATTAAAATTCGAAGAGGTTCCTGACTGCGAATACATGTATATTCCATATGATGATATAACGTTTAAGACTAGCAAGAATGGGCTGATACAATTCCCGCTTAGCAAGATTAGTTTTGATGACATGGATGAATGGAAGGCGGCATCCGATGGATACCACGATGGCAAAGTGCAGGAAATTCTGCAGAATAAAGGAAATTCTCCGACAAGATTGATTTCTATGTATAAGCAATGCATGCCTAAATGGTTCGTCGATAGCATTGTGCGAAACACAAGCAATACCAGATGGTCCGGTATTTCAACCAGCGAGCTTACACTTAACGGGTATCTCTATGAATTCAATCTTAATAAAATAGATTTCGACGGCGTTGAAAAATGGTATCGACCTACGATAAGTTATAATGAAATCTGCCAAAAAATACTTAACGATAACAATATATCGGTGCATCAAGCCGATAAAGATGAATGTTATGATATTCTTACAAACAGACGGCGGGAATACGTGACTTTTATGGATAACCGGGTCGATTATTATCTCGGATATAGAAATGGAATGTTTGACCGATGCATCATGAATTCAGTGCCGGTCACTGAATATCCTGACTATGTAAGCGAATTAGATGATGGCTTTGTAAGGACTCCGAAGTCTGACTACTGGGGAATAAGCAAACATGGATGTGATGTCCGTAAATTATATTCAGAAAGAATAAAGGCAATTTCTGACATTCCTATGTCCGAGATACCCATGACAAAAAATAATCTTCGGGTGTATGATGCCTATTCCAGGATACTTCCTTTATATGGAAAATTCAAGACCCTTAATCTTCAGCAGAAAATAAATACATTAATCAAATGATGTATTTCCATAATCTGCTGAATTAAATGGAAATCCATTGCCATTTTTAGCTATACGTTCATTGAATGCCTTTTCTTCCGTTGCATTTAATGATTCATAGCTCAATGCATTCTGTGTCATGTTATTTCTGGTGCGTTCCCAGAACCCAGGGTCATAGTCCATACCGGTTTTTGTAGCCTTTAACATAGTTGATGACACCGTCGTATTGTCCATCATTCCTCTATCACTTCTTTTGAATGTTCCATTAAGAGGGTTAGGCACGTTAAAGTCAACGGTGAAACCAGCTAAATCCGCTTTGGAATTATCCGGATTTATTATAGGAGCTGAAATGATCACCGCGGAATTATATTCTGATACCTGGAGGACGTCTAGATCAGTTATTTTAACTGAATTGTCATCGTTATATGCCGCGTTTCCTCCTAATAGCTCTACATTTATGTCAATCTTATGAAATCCGGATTTTGCACGTAATACAAGTGGCGAAATTTGCGCATTAAACAGGGCATTGAAAAAATTAAACCACATGAGATATGAATTATCAACGATTTTTAATGAAAGCTTTCCAGCAGGAATTTTTCCCGGGACGGAGAAAGTCATGCCCTTTACAGAATCTATGCAATTCATAGTCAGCATGTCCAGCGTTGGAACCGGAAGGGTGACCGATTCACAATTCCAGTACATATTTAACATCCGGTCATTGTTATTCCAATGAAATTTCACCCATTCGCCGAATTCTCTTTTTAATTGGGCGGTCTGATGAAAAAGATTCGGCGCAGATGTATATTTATCAGTGGATGCATTTCTCTGCATTATAGTGAGTGCCTTTTCTACGTATTCTCCACGCAATCCTATGTGAAACTTGTTTGCCGTAAATCCGGACGCATATTTAAGAAAACTTCCGATATATGTATCAGATGGTTTATCTGGATCATGCATTATAGGAGAAATTGTCTGTATATTATCGAACTGAGTCCTGGTGTTTGCCATATGTCCCCCTAATATGAATTACTTGTTTCCCCGCCAGTGACGACACATATGGCGGACAGTATGCTATTCGGATCAGGCAGGCGTATGATCTTTCTTATCTGATATTTAAATGATAACGAGAACGTCACCGGTGAAACACTTCCCGGCGTTATGGTAAGTGAACTGAGTGATGTCGGAGAACACCGGTAATATCTGATTATCATGTGTTGCTGTGCCCTGTCATCACCCAAATGGAATTCGATATAAGGTATCCACATGAGGCGGTTTCTGTACCGATGGTTATATCCATATACCCTATGATTATGATCAAGAATTGGATACGCGTCCGTCTGTCCACTCTGTATGGTTTCCATATATCGGTTTATCGCCCAGTAATTTTCATAGTAATCGTCGGCAAGCATTGTCACACTTATCGTGTCGTCCAAATATTCATTATCTTCTGTGGTAGGAATTAATGTTCTGAACTTATAATGATATTCTCCGGCATACGATAATCCCAGTCCAGGAAAAGTGAATGACTGTATGTTGGCATTAATGACCTCTGGCGCAGGTGCAGTGTGAGCTTTGGTAACGTCATCCACAGGATGTTTCCCATCATAATTCGGATCATATGATACGGGAAGATCTCCGATCCGGCAACGAATGAATCCCTGGTGCACCGGCACCGGGTTCCTGCATAGATTGCGGTTAAGTTCCCTGGTTGTGGGAAACGCCTGTGAAGACGATTCTGCCATATGTTCACTTCTTTGTCTTTATCGATCCGACAAGACTGTCGGCAGAGGCCTTGCTAGGAGCTTTGAGATATTCCGGCTTACCTAGTTCAACCAATTTTTCATCCGTTTTGTTTTTAAGGTCCTTTGTGACATATTTCGCATATGCCTTTGGATCCGGATTTTTCAATGGCTTTGAACTCGTAACGACGCCGAAATCATTTTTTCCGCCAATCTTTAGAGTAGGCGATTTCTGTGGCTTAACTATACCTACACGGTCAGGCATGCGATTTTCCTTAATGCTTCGTATGATTGTCTTCATTTCATTAGCCGATATGGACTCGCCTGCCTTTATCGGTTTAATCGATCCGACTGGAGATCCCTTAATCGTATAGATAGTGTCGGTATTAACCACAACCGGTTTGAACTTCGGGGTTCCCGACGTTCCTTCCATCTTGACTTCCGGCTCTTTTTTGGCTTCACTTACCGTAGTCTTATGGCCTTTGATGCGTTCCAGAGACGATTGCTTTACTGGGCCTATCGATCCCACCTTATCATTTTTCATGACGGTCATTCTTCCTGGCTTGCGCATCTCGTCCACGCTGTTAGTGACGGATGACGCGTTCCAGAATGGGAATACATCATTGGCGTCTAGGGTTTTCACTGGCTTCTTGGATTCCAGATGTGCTTTCACCTCTCCAAGAAGTTCTTTTTCTGTAGGCAAATTGAACATGTCCATATTTCGTTCCTATAATGCATGTTTACATAAGTAGTTTATATAAGATTCGCAGAAGAAAACTTCAGCATCCCTCAAATCTTATATAAACTAGTTATTGAAATATCTATAAACGCACACATGAAAGACATCTTCGTAGAATCGATTGAAAATAATCCATCAATAGATGGAATACGTAAATCTGCCATTGTATCGATCTATCGATCTCTTATGGAGGCTTCAGACGATGATAATAAAACCGCTTCCGGATCCGATAAGAATGAAAACAATAAAATGGCATCATCTGGGGATGAATTCAATGTTAAGGTAAATTCAGACAAATCAGCAAGTGGAATAATTTCGGCGCCAAACAGGAAAATATCATATATAGTTCTTCATTACACGGCAAGTCAGTCATCAGGAAGCGGTGCAGCGTTGTCTGTCGCTGGATTTTTCGCAAAAGGAAGCCCTAATGATAAAAATGGAGAACTTCAGCATACTGCCGCTGATTTTATCGTCGATGACAGTGAGATTTATCAATATAATCCTGATCCCGCCAATATGGAAGCCATGGCCGTGGGATCTGAGAAGCAAACGATGGCTAATCCGAAAGCATCCGGATTTGCAGCGATGTATGGAAAAATAATGAATAAAAATTCAATATCGATAGAAATGTGTAGTTCTAAAACCAAAAAGGTGGATCATCCACAGCCGGAAGAACATGACTGGAATTTCACCGATGCAGTGAAAGAAAACACAAAGAAACTGGTACGATGGCTTATGGATAAATATTCCATCGATGAAAAAAACATATACATGCATTATAATGTGACCGGTAAGCTTTGCCCAGCCATGTGGTGCCATGATGAAAACGGCGTGAAGGAATTCAATTCTTTTGTTGGAGAATGCGCCGGAAGCAAACTGCTTAAAATGAATGACACCTCGGTTAGTCTTCCGGAAGAAATGAAAAATGTTCCCGATGCTGAATTCAGCGGATTCGGGCAAGGCCTATATGTTGGAACAAGATGGCTGCATCTGGGAACAATAGGAAAATCCTCAGGATTATCACAGGAAGCCGACGCTGCATTGTCTTCCGTGATTCCTGGTGCTTCAGAAGAGGTCAAATCAACCGCGGATGTATTATATGGCGTAATTGAAGAAAAGTTAAAAAACACCGGGGTTTCCGCCCCAGTCATAGCAGAATTCGTGAAATATGTGCTAAGCCTTAAAGGAGGAGTGAACAATGTTATCAAAAAATGAAAAATACATGCTGTTTGAAAGCTCTCTTAAAGATATTTCTGGGATTGATTCGGATTCTGTCAGCACGATAGTCAGCTTACATAAGGAGATTTATTCTTCTCCTGAACTGGAAAGCGCAGAAGGTGTTCTTAATCTTAGCATTGGAGTTGGCCTGATGATTCTAGGCTGTTTCGTAGGAAAGAAAACTGCCGTGCTTGGATTGCCTGGAATTGGAGCCGCATTATATATAGCAGCTATCGCATGGGGATTAGTTGATGTAGCCAGGGGAATTTATAAAGTACATGAAGAATATGGAAAAGCTTCCGAAGAACAGGATGCCATGGAAACGGCGCAAAATGCAATAAGCAGTAAAGTTGCGAAAAATTTCCCTGGAAGTGCGGTTATATCTTCTGCGGCCGATAAAGTCATCGGAATAATGAATGCGACATCTGGCAATCTTCTTGATAAATTGGACGCGATTGCAACGCAGTTTCCCATAAATTCAGGGGCGTCTGGAGTGGGTTCTCATGATTCCCAGGATTCTTTACAGAATAATTACGGGTTTGATTCCGAGCTTAACATAACGGATCCTGTGCTGGCCAAATCTCACCCAAAGGAATATTTTAATTATTCAATTGGCATGGATTCTCAGGGAAAGACGGTAATAAACAAGAAGGCTAACGATGAGTTCATGAAAAAGTTCGAAACGTACTGGGATGAACATTCCGATCTGTTTTATATAAACACGGAAAAAGCCAAACAAGAAATGCTTGAAGAATTTAAATCATATTATTACACTACTTATTTCCTTCCTGATTTTGCCGCTAAGCTTAGAATCAGTGACGCATCCACGCTTGCGTCAAAAAGTTCCACGCAGCTAGGAATGGAAGGAGAGGATAAGTCAGGAAAAGTTATCGATAAAGATAAATATTATGCAAGCATGGGATTTGACAGAAACTCAACCATAACAGACAAACAATTGTTCGGAAAATATTTTTCGGCTAACACCGGTCTTGATCTAAATTATAATCCAGTGAATGAAAACGGGAAGGCGCTTCTTAAAAAGATGCTATCTGATCCAAACAGTGAATATATGAAATATATGCCGGCCCCGGCTTTCCTGATGGTTCCGGAAGACAGGAAAATATATGCCGAACGGGCGATGAATCCTAATACCAGAGGTCAGTCAAGATTGGGCGAATTGGGTTCAGTTGGAGGCGACGATATTACTCATGGGCAGCAGGATTATGGTAACGAATTAACAGCATCGTCAGCTAATGCGGTCGCAGGAAAATCGGTAGGAAATCCAGGCAAATCCAATGATGCATCATCCGAATCGGCACAGGCATCTGTAAAGTCTTTCGGGAAGGATACTATAACTAAATGGTATAATTCGGGAGATGATTCGGTCAAGGGGATGCTGGTGAGAGGGTGGTATAAGGATCCGACTACAGGAGAGAAGGAAAAACTTTCTCCGGAAGATGCTGATTACGCATTCCAGTGTTCACACAATGAAATATCCGCACTGCAACAGAAGGCGGATGAAAGACGCCGTCTTAATAAGTTGCATAACGGAACTCTGGCTGCGCATAACATGACGCAAGCTGAATATAACAAATACATATTAGGTAAATAGTAATGGCATTTAACGGAATATTAGGATTACGGGACGCGAACGAACCTGTCAGAGTCACCATGACTCAGCTAAAGGAGCTTAAGAAATGCGCCCTTGACCCGATATATTTCATCCGGCATTATGTGTATATAAATACGCTGGACCATGGATCTCAGCTATTCGCCCTATATGATTTTCAAGAACGTGCGATACGTAGGTTCTTGAAATATAGGTTCAACATAAACAAATGGTCAAGACAGGTAGGAAAATCCACCGTAGTGCGCGGATTTATCCTATGGTGGGTTATTTTCCATAAGGATCAGCTTGTCGCCATGATAGGAAACAAACTTTCCCTTGCCAAGGAACAGATGCAGCAGCTCCGTGACTCATATAGTAAGCTCCCTATGTGGCTTCAACCCGGAGTTAAACTATGGAACAAAACATCCATTCAACTGTCAAACAACAGCAGAATAATAGTATCCTCATCCTCTCCGGATAACATCCGCGGATTCGCTATCAATCTTCTATATCTTGACGAGTTCGCCATTCTACGGTCTGGCCTCGCCGAGGAATTCATGGCATCGGTGTTTCCCGCCATATCGTCCGGAAACACGACCCGTTGTATCATAACGTCCACCCCAAAGGGAATGAACCATTTTTATGACATGTGGTGCAAGGCCATCGATGAAGAGGTTGCCGAAAAGGATGGCGCAAAGAACCGATACATTAAATCCACGGTGATATGGAATCAGGTGCCTAGCCATACTGAAGAATGGGCAGCAGCAGAACGAGAAAAGGTCGGAGATCAGAGATTCCGCCAGGAATATGAATGCGAATTCATAGGATCCAGCATCACGCTCATCGATTACCGATGTCTGGAAAAGCTTAAGGCGATGGAACCTCTTAAGTTTGACGGATCTATATGGCCGGAGAATCTAAAGTCAATAACGAACGACATATCAATGCGCGTCTTCAAATGGCCGGAGAAAAATGTCGAATCGCGGGGATATTCATATGTCGCATCTATTGATACCGGGTTCGGAATACGAAAGGATTCTCATGTTTTGCACATACTTCTCGCGAAAAGCAATATTAAATGCGAACAGGTATTTACCATGTCTTCCAACACGGTAAGCATAAATGACTTTTGCCATATAGCTAACATCATGTTGCGCTTTTATCAGTTTCCATATCTCATAATAGAATACAACGGTCCGGGAAGCTGCGCGTATAACTATTTCTTTACCGTCGCCCAATATCCTAATATAATCAATTTTGATAATATGTGCCGCGGGCTTTGGGCCACGCCTACTATGAAGAGCAAGGTCGTCGTTCTTCTCAAAATGTATGTCCAGAGAGGATATATCCAGGTAAAAGATAAATTGACGATAATGGAACTAATGTCGTTCACGCAGAAGACTAGCAATGTATGGGGAGGTAGCGGAGGAATGCATGATGACCACGTGACCGCGCTATACTGGGCTATATATTATCTGCAGTCTACGTTCTATTATGGTAATTATGAGGAAATCGAAATACTTACCGAGCAGGAGCAGCTACGTCTTACCGATGACATGAGGGCTAAATATGTGGATGCGATAGATTACATAAAGTCACCAGAGGCAATGCAGGAACAGCACAAGCTTGGCGCAATGGTTGAAGCGTCAAATTAATGGATTCCCATTTCCTGGCTAAAGTTCAGATGGTTTCTTCCGCAAATCTTATATAAACTCTATTAAACTACTGGATAGTAATATGCATACAGATGATAAGGCGCTTAATTCCATATATACAGAAGGCGAGGCTGCGGTTGGAAAGGAAAAGGTAAATGTGCTTACCATTATCCTATCAAGGGCATTTCCTTCTGTGAATCAATCAGTCATCCGCGACATGTCTGTGCTGATGTCTATTTTCTGCACTTTGATGTATACCGGAAAGAAAATAATAATCAATGGCCAACCGCTAACCAAAGATGAATTTCAGGCATATTTTGACCGTTATGGCAAAACGATGGTGAGCAAATTTTCTTCCTCGGATGAATTCTACCAGTTTTACGGAGCGGCATGCGCAGTCGCAATATCATCATACACATATACGAACGGGTTTAATGATTCTCAGATAATATTTGACCGGCGTCGGGGAGGGGATATGACCGATAGACTTGGCCAGGCAGTCAAATGATTAATTAACGCAAGCGCTTGCTTTTTCTGCCTTAAATAAGTATATTTTATAATCGGAATCAATGCGCGAGGAATAATGGTTCAGAGTGATCTCCCACAATTCATAGACAATGACACGGTGAAGAAGCTTAGCCGATGGATGAAATCCAAACTTGAGACGAAAGATGATAGCGGAAAATTTGACATCGAAAAAATGATACATAATGCCACATATAACATAGGCGACGCCCTTATAGAGGCCAATGGGCTTGTTTTTCAGGAACAGCTTAAATATGATGAAATGGAAGGAAAATATAAGGAAGCAAGGGCGGAAAAATTTGATGCCATGATGAATCAGAGGTTGAAATATGAAAAGACCAAAGATTCAGTTGATCTAATGCTTGATGGAGAAGCCAGCATAAGCGCCCAGAAAACCGCATTGAATAAACAAAAACATTACATCGAGAATTTGAAGGCATTCGCCGAACAGGTAAGATATTATCCTAAAAACATAGATACAATAATCCAGCTGCACACAATTGCTATTGAAGCCGGCAAGAGGGGATTGATATGAGTGAACAGCCGTTTAATCCATGGGACCAGAAAATGCCATGGACAGATGATTCGGATGCATCTTCCGGTGATGATAAGAAGAATATTCATAAAAAAGAAGCATACCCACCGCATGACGATCCCAAGAAAGACGTCTTCTCCGCATTGGAAGAAAAACTTAAGCTTCCACTGGGATCCACCAAGGAAGGACTGGAAGAAAGCCGGCAGATGGTTAACCGGATAAAAGTAAATGCCCAGATGTTGGAGGCCGGGCATTCCCAGATAAAATTGCAGGACAGCTTATCGGGATCATCCGGGCCGATAACTCCGGAAATGCTTGACATGGATAGAATGAAAATTCGGGAGCAGGCGCATCAATTATATGATATAGCGAAGGCATTCCTTGATAAGCTGCAGGTTCAGATAAACCCTACCGTGGATATCAGTGATAAAATGTGGGCATCGGTTGCATCTATGATATCCAGTGTAACTGGGACCTTGGACAAGCTATTCCAGCTTACCATAAAGATTCGCCAGGAAGAAGAACTCCGCGCCATAACCATACAGAAAGATGCTAATGAAAAGAAGGCTCTATCCGAAGATGGAATAATAGAGGAAACCCCGGATGAAATGAACCGGCTCATATCGTTTTTTACCGAAGAAGATAGCAAACAACATCAAAAGGAACTCGGACATGATACAACAGAATTTGGCAACTGAAAATAAGATAGGCGTATTCGGCGACATTCATCTTGGCTATACGCTTTACCATAATGGAATAGTTACTGCCCATCATAATACGATGCGTGACCGGTTCTTTGACTTTGCCATCGCTGAACTAAAACGGAGAAACATACATACCGTTCTATTTGCCGGGGATATCTTTGATAACCGGCAATCTCTATCCGTGGAAGATATTCATTATGCTATTCAAATGTTTTCTAACAAGATGAAAGACTTCACCATAGTCATTATCCCCGGAAATCATGATATGCTATATGAGAATAATGATTCGGTATGCGGGATAGAAATGCTAAACTTCATTCCTAACGTAACTGTAGTGATGTCCCCCATGGAATATCCGGTGTTCGATGGATGGAAATGGATTTTATTTCCTTGGTTAGGAACCGAGGAAACCAAAAAGACTGCTATGGCTATGATGAAGGCGTCCGCTAAAAATAAAGCGGATGCGGATAAAAATGTATTCTTTGGTCATTTCGACATCATGGGAATGAATATGGAAGGCAGCAATATATCTAAAGAAGGATTCGATCCGGCAGAAATTGCCGAATGCTGCGGATATGTCATAAGCGGGCATTATCATTGTAAATCTATAACTAAAATTGGAAGTAGCAAGATATTGTATCTAGGAACTCCATACCAGATGTCCGCCGCGCATATGGGAAACGCCCCGGGATTTTACATATTCAACCAGGATATGTCATATGAATTTATAGAAAACACTATTGGCGAACGGTTCATCGATGTCAATGATTATGATGATCTTGATGCGCTTCCTCAATTGGAAAACACCATTGTAAGATATTTCTGTGACAGCACGAAGACCGCTGAAGATTCCGCGGTTCTCCGGGCTAAATTGAACGATAAAGCCCCTCTTTTCGTACGGACGGTGCCATATGGATCAATCATTAAAGCATCTGCAGAGGATACCGTTACAATTCCATCGGACAATACAGAAGCGGAAAAGATAACTAGAATGACTCAACTAGAGGTGGCCGAAAAGTTCATGGAAAATGCAGAGACCCCTCCCCCCATTATAGAGGGAATTGAAGTAAAAAAATCAATAATTTCTATGATTATGGATTATGACGCATCGTGAAAAAATATATTTTAGAAAAGTAAACATATTTAACGCAACCGAAGGATAATATGAAGGCAACTGATTTGTGTGAAAAGATTATAGCTGAAAAAATCAAGATTAAGGCCGAAATCGATGTGATTCATGTCAATGATGGCGATTCTAGATTTTTCGGTGGCCGGTTCAACGAAGACTTTTCCCGTATATGCCCCTTTTATGACGCATTGTGCAAATTCAACTATATATCTCTTAGCTCATCAATGTTCATAGATATATATTCTAAGCTTGTCACTACCAGGGAAACTGTGGTGGTATTGGATAATATCAAGAATACTGAAGTGTTTGATATCGTGCAGAAAATGAAGCTCGGAAGTTTCAATAATACGATAGGATCCGAGAAAATAGATGGCAACGATCTTTCCGGGAATGATTCCATCCGTAAGATAAACTTACGAGTAATTTATATTCTTGATGAGCTTATCTGTGAAGGCATAGGCGGTCGTTCAAAGTCTATATATGAATGTTATTCCGTAGAAGATCTTCTTCTTTTAGCAGACACCATAGTTGTGCCTTCGGTAGAGCTTAAATTCGCACTGAAGGATGTCGGATTCGTTAACGAAGATCAATATTCTAACGTCGTCGTTGTTCCGTTCACCGTTCCATGCAATATCTATCCAGTATACACTCAAATAAAGGCAAGGGCAGTCGGATCAGTTCTAGACAAGCCTAAGATATTAGTGAAAGGTGCCGTTCTAAGCAAGAATATATGCGATTTTGTTATAGCAAAGCACAAAAAATATAAGTTCACTCTATGCACCGGATCTGAATTGCCCGATGAGCTGATGATGCTTCTGGCAAATGGCGATGTACGTCATATTGTGCATTATACTTCTCCTAACGTCGGTGCAAAAAATATCGCACATACTTATCTAGATGAACGCGATGGACAATATGATTTCGTAATATATAGTTCTGATAGTCTTTATTATGATCTTGCCAGCGGAGACGCTGACCCTATGCTTTCCGTTGCTTCAGGGGCCTGCGTGCTGGCATGCCTTAGCCCTAAATGGTTTACGGAATCGACCCATATGTGCTGTGCAACGAAAACGGATTTTTCTCCTCAGACTACATATAACGCCATAGATGACATGGTAAAGAAATATTGTGTCACCGTAAACTGGAATGAATTGTATAATTCCCAGCGTAATTGCATAGAAGGCAAAATATCTGACAAGGCGGTAGCTCTGGCAAGACTTTTTGCGGTACTTATAGGAAAGGACATGATAAAGAAGCGGTTCTCATCGGACGTTCCTGAAAATGAATCAAATGCCTAATAAGGGTATCCATATTTTTTATGTCATAAAATATGACATGAAATGGTATGAAAAGGACCTGAACATGATGGATATGTCCATTATGCAACCTACCATCGAAGGTGATGCGTTATTTTCTATGGAAGATGCTAAGAAGTCGGCGGATAAACTTAATTCCGATGAAACCGAACGGATATCTATCATATTAAAAAACGATCGACAATATAAAGGAAATAGATACATATATTCATATTATGCCGGGAGATGATGAATGGTTAATAATACAGCTAACATGGTGAAGGATGCCATGGCTCAGATTAAAAAGGCCAAGGCAGCCGGAATAGATGATGTCATTATTCAACCACCTAAGAGGCATCATATAATAAATGACATGCCTGCGGTAATGCCATCCAATGGAAATACTACAATAGAAAAAAAGGTTTCAATCGAGCCAGGAAAGGAAGAACCCCGCTGGTTTAATCCTGACCTTAATCAATCCCCTGATAATGCCAAACCATCCGAAAAGATTACCCCTGACCAATATGATGCAATGTTCTATCAGAATAAATCGGGCGATCCGCCAGAATATGTGAAACCTGATATTCATTATACTTCCGGGGAAGAGCTGGCTAAAAAATATATGAATGCCGCAGGAAATGCCGATGCTACCCGGGATGCGATAGTTTCTAAAAATCCGATTGCCTCTGTTATTGGGGCAAATCCCCTGGATATACATGATTATAATTCATCATCCGGAAAGGCAGGGGAAGGCTTCATTCCTTTGGATGAACTTCCTTCAAAAAATCTATTTAATACCGATAAGTTAGCTGTCCAGCCGCTTAAATTAATCGATATGCTAGTTATAGAGAACATGGATAATGATAATAAGCTGGATTCATTCAGTGAGATATATTCCAGACGAATTCGGGGAACGGATCCAATGGATATACTTTCCGGGGATGAACAGTATATCCTCCAGTATCTCCGTGGATCGACCTTTTCAGGAGACCCATATACATGGGGAGGATTCACCTGCACTCAATGCGGATGCCAGGTGAAAGACAAGGATTATAAAATTGATTTCAGCAATATGAGATTCTTGACCAATAATAATCCAGAAGACGTGCTTAAACTTCATTCTGAATACGGATATCATCCCATTACAGTAACTGGCGGGACACTTAAAACATATATCCGTCGTAGAAGACATGATTATACATATAAGGCACAATGCGATGTCATAAAAAGCCGTGGAGGTACTTTAGGAAAGCCATATCTAGCGCTTCTTAACATGGCTATCGTAATGGATATAGACACTTGCAAAACCCTTGACGATAGAATACGATTCATCGCAAATCTATCTAAGGATGATTCCATTCTGCTGATGCGAGAACTTGCTGCATGTTCATTTAAAACGGTAACTAAAGTGGCACATACGTGCCCTAAATGCGGAGGTATAACGGTTACGCCGTTTCCCTTTCGGTATTCTACGTTCATTTCCTCGGTACAACTTAGGCAGCCTAAGAAAGCATAAGATTTACATTTCGGCAGAAACTTCCAACAGCATGCTGGACTGTGACAACATGTTTTTTCCCGATTTCATGGAATTAAGTAACTATGTTGATAGTAAAATGCGGTCTAGAAAGAAAAAACTATCCAAGAACGAAGTGACATACGGTTGATAGCATTTCCCTCGCCATATAAACTAGATATAGTTGATATCCGAGGGATAACATGAAGAGCGCATATAAAATTTTTACCGAATCATTACAACGTGCAGGTATAGATGGAAACACCATCCAGGCTGTTTCTGAAATCCATAAAGCGATATATGAAGCTGCCGGTAAGCCGGTAGCTGCCGAAACTGACAAGGAAGAATCTTCTGAAGAAACGCATGAAGAAAATCCAGGGAAAAATCCGGACGAGTTATCGGATGATAAATTCAACGATGATGCGGATTGCAAACAGCTGATAACAGCCGTTCTGCAATTGCTTATAGCAAAGAGCAATTCATATCAGAATTATCACTGGAACGCAGAATCAAAGGCATTGCATGAACTTTCCCAGCGGGCATATGAACTATACGGAAAAATGCGGGACAGCACCGCCGAAACGTATGTATCCATGTTCAACGAGAAGATAAGCATGGATCTATGGAAACGCGTGGTTGACATCGCCGATCGCGATGCTTTCGCCGCTTCCATACATTCGGATCTAGAAGAGTTCACTCATTTTAGGGAGAAGCTTGACGATAAACGTACGTATGGTCTTAACAGTTCCATAGATGTCATGCTGGATGAAATTACTAACATAAAATATCATCTTGCCAGATTCTTCGAGGACGAGGCCCGCTAATGACCGGATTCCTTGAACAAGCCGTTCTTTTCTACGATTCAATAGACCGTCTTGGCCTTACTGAAGCGCAATCTTCGGCGGTTTCGGCGCTGTTCGAGGAATGCTTTCATCATCGCGAGGCAAATTACATCTATTACATCGATGCATATCCGGATGAATTTTTTACTTACCGTGGAATAGAGAAACTATACCGAAAGGCTTCGCATACAGTTAACAGATATACATATTGGTTTCATAACGAACTTATAAATGGGAGAATACGCAAATTCGAAAGTAAGGATGCACTAAAAGAATTCATTCTTTCAAATCTGGACATGTATTATACCCCTGCCGTATACCGTGTAACCAATGAACGGATAAACAGTACTGATGATTTCGGAATATCTATAAAGCAGATACCCAGTGGGGGAATAGAAGGAAGACTAAACGTGACATCTAAAAAGACCGGAAATTATCTTTTTGGCATAACGTTAAACACCGGAGATCAGGATATTTATTCGCATGGGGGAGACTGGTCATGATGAATGAATCGCAAAATAGATCAGATTTCGATCTTCCTACAATCAGCACGTTCATGACTAGAGATGACATGGCGGAAAAAATAAAGGCCCGTCTTGGATATCCGGCCACTGAGATAGAGATGGAAGTGGAAAATAGAAACGGGCTAGGCCATATAGCCATGGCTATAGATGATACTCTGGCATATTTTTACAGGTATAATCAGGATGAAGCGTCATATAATGATTACATGGTGATTCATCTTCAGCGAGGAATAGTGGAATACCGTGTTCCTGATAACGTCTTTGCTGTGGTTGATCTTGTTCCTAGCTATGGGAATACATTTTCTCCTATGATGGCATGGGACGTAGGTCCAGGGGAATCCCTCATGGGTGTCGGGGGTGCCGGTCTTGGAGGCCTAGGACAGTTTGATCTTATAACGTATTCAGGCGCACTTAGGTATTTGCAGGATGTCAAGAAGCTCGTAGGAACCGTATATAATATAAAGCTTCACCCCGTTGAGCACAAGATGAGGATATATCCTACTCCTAGGTCCAACCGCAATGCCATTGCTCGGGTATATCTTAAAGAAAAGCAGAGTGAGATTTTCGCAAACCCGCTGTTTCAGGACATGGCGGTGGCCAGGGCTGGAATGCAGCTCGGATTGATCCTGATGAAAGATACGATCACTCTTCCTGGCGGCGGAACGGTAAACGGATCCACTATTTATACGACATGGAAAGAGGTGTATGATAAAAAAATGGAAGATCTCCGGAAAGAATCAGCGCCCCCATACATGATGACCGACTTGTCTAATTAATTTGCAAAATATATTTTAAGCATAGAGGACCATATGGTAAAGAAAATAAAAAATGAATTAAAGGAAGACGGACAGGATTCTATTCAGGACAAGCAGAATACGTTTTCTGCTCAGGATGAAAGTAATTCGCCTAATATGATTAAGAATACGGAAGCTTCCACTAATTTCTCCATGGAAAAAGCCCAGGAAAAGAAAAGAACCCGGCATAGGCAGACGGTCAAACTTCATAGCAAGAAACTATCCGTATCCGTGATATGTTCTAACCCGTATATAAGACAGTTTCTATGAGGATATTATGGATTGCGCCGCTTCCATAATAGGTATAATAGGTTCGGCATCGTTTGCCATATGCTCTCTTCCTCAGGTTGTGAAAGCAGTTAGGACTAGATCTACGAAAGACATATCAATGTGCTTCCTAATACTTTCCATAATAGGAAACGTATTTTCCGCTGGATATGTAATATATACCAATGTTAAATTCGGAATATATCAGATTCCATTGTATTTTAACTATGCTGCCGGATGTTCTTTCATATTGATATTGTTTTTTCTAAAATTAAGGAATGATGTATGGAAACGCTAGAAAAATGTAAAGCTAAGATAATCCAGTTCTTTTCTTACTGTGTGAACATTGACGTTTCTGATGTCGATGTAAAAATGATAGATGGACATACGGGATCGGCGGTCATGAAATTTCCATATATCAACTGGATTTTGAAAATAGAATGCTTGGTCGGGGGAATTTCAGAAACTATGGACGATGCGTATGACATATGCCCTATGATATCCGATTGCCATCTATATGCGGAAACACGTAAGATATATCTCGGAAAGCCCATATCTGCGGAATACACAATATCAGGAAAGACAATATCGGCAATGAATGTGTCATTTGAGACGGCTCTTAAAGGATTTGAAAATCTGGTCAGAAAAACTATATATGACATGAAGAAGGCAGGAAATTTCAATGAATCCGACCGGGAGGAAAGCACTCAGGAAACCCCTATTGAGAGAATTCCATCTGATATATCCGATAAACTAGATACGATAATAAGGCTTCTGACGAAGATCGTCGAAAAGGAATGACAACATGGACATTGATATGATATCTGCCGGAAATGTCATAGGATATGGCGATAAGGATCCTGCGTTATACCCTCAGACGAACAATGTTGAAGAATTTAACCGCCGGGTGGTAAATATCCCTGAATATGGATATAACAGCATTCTTGCCACGATAGAGAACTTTAAACAGCAGCATTCATATGAATTTTCCCCATTGGAAGAAATCGATTCTATTGCTATGTTTGGTAAAAAAGGAGAATGCGGTCACCATGATCCTGAGCCGAAAGCCATAGAGGCTCCTTCGGACAAAGATGTCGCATCGGTAATGGATTTACTTAAAGACAGCATATTGCAAGGATGACATATGAAATTCATAGATAAACAGGTCAAGGAAACCAGGAAAGCGAGATCCGACAGGATTTTGAACACCGAAAACGGACGACGATTGCGGGTCCGCATCATTGAATCAAAAAAAGTTTACAATAGAAGCCGGGAATCATCCGGCTTCTATTTTTATATAAGATTTGCGGAAGAAAACTCCCTGACTTTAATACATAGGTGATCCGTTGAAACGAAAAGAAGCACACATCTAACGGATGAGTAGTTCACCTTGCAATAAATGTAGAAAATATGTATATTTTCTTGACAACCGTGAATCTGCGAGGATTTAATGATTTATAAAAGCCCTGACTATGTAAATAAAAAAGTATTGGTAGATGCCTATGAAAAATCTAAACGTATAATAGCTGGGTTGAGAAAAGTAATGACCTTTCCTGACGGGGATGCGATAGAATTCATGGTGTTGAAATGTAAGGGCCTTTCGTCTAATGATTCCCCAGGAAAATTGCGGCTTTTGGGACTTTACCGCGATGCTATAATAGGCAATTATTCTCTTTTTCTAATACGCCTGTATAATGCATATGCGAAAAAATATTCTATAAATGCCAATGACCTTACGCATCTTCCGTATATAAATTTCACCTCATTGATACGTAACTATTGCCCTGGTTCAGGATCTAAATTCAATAGCTACATGATATTATGCCTTAATGGATATATAAAAAAATATATACATGACGACTGCCTTGTAAAGATAACGCCGTCTCATCACATAAGCGCAACATATTCGGAATTGACCATTTCAGAAGATGACGGTGACATTGTGGAATATCTATCGTCTCCGGAACCATTTGATGCCGACATCATGGGGAAGATACAGATATCTGACCGCGTGGCGGGCACTCTTTCTAATGACGAGCGGGACATGTATAATTATATTTTAACAACAGATTCAATACGGTCTGCAATGGAAGTATATTCTGAACAGCGCGGATGTTGCAAAGACTCCGCCATCCTTGTGCTAACCAGAATGCGTAGGAAAATGAAATCGGCATGGAAAGCTTTCTCATCCGGAGAAAAAATCAGATTAGGAGGAAAGAATGTCAAACTCGCACAATGTTAAAATCCCTAAATATGACATATTCTCCATGGTGGACAACGGAATAAATATATGCCGGTCATCTGGATATATCAATAAAAATGCAGCATATCGCAATATTGTAAAAAATATTCATTATACTTATATGGACGAACCCATTATTAATTCATTTGCAGGTAAAAAAGACGGCATATCATCAGTATATAGTTACGAAGGATTATGCACGATGCTGTCTATATATTCACCCATATTTGGATATTATATAAATTCAAAGAATGCATCCTTGGTAAGGCAGTCTGCTTCTTGGATATGCGATAACATGATTGCCAGCGGCAAATATGGTGATTCCGTATTTTCAGTCATTAAGTATGAAAGGATCCGGGATTTTTATGCTAAATTTCCAATGTATAGTTCCGAAAATATGGCTTCTCTGTATAAGGAACTTACGGTAAAGTCCATCGCCGGCATTATTGGGCATGAGACCGGACACATATGCCTTGGGCATGTGGATAACTCTGAACGAAGTGATAATAACATTTTCAGAAATGACGAACGCTCTGCTGATTTATTCGCATGCTCGATACTTCAGGGGACGGGCATAGGAAGTTCGTTCGTTGATGGAATGCTTCTTATGACTCTTGCAATATACTTTATGGAAGGAGACGACACCGGATATGAAACCCATCCATCTAGTACGGAACGAGTGATGAATATAATTAGGTCATTCAAAAACGAACTAGAGTTTTCAAACATACACGAATCAGACATACTTAAAATCATCGATTAACGCTATGGAAAAGGTTCTTTACATTTATGCATTTTATGCCGGAGATGCATGCCGGATACGAAATTTAACCGCTTCGATAGACCAGCTTATTATAGTTAATTCCGGGGCAGACATCTGCATTGTAGAGCAGAATGGATTTACTCCGGTCAACGGGGTAAAATTTCATCATACCATAGACATTCCTGATTCTAATTTTCATAAGACTGCACTGCTTAATAATGCAGTCAATAAACATCCAGAATACGATCTTTATGTAATGATAGATGCGGATTCATGGATTGATGGGGAAATAATTGACAATATTATACGGCATGGAAAAGATGCCCCTCTGGTTTTCCCATATTCTAACTGCGTCTATCTTAATGAAGCTGAAACAAGGATAAAATGCAGACATTCTGCATCTGCCATAAAAATGGCATATAATTCTAACATTCCTATAACCCGTCAGTCCGGACTCATAAATTGTTTCTCCAAATCAACATATGACGCAGTAGGCGGATTTGATGAGGAATTTTCAGGATGGGGAGCTGAAGATGATGCGTTCATATTCAAGGTGCGGCGAAAGTTTAACCTGAGAGAACTTAGATGTTCCACGGGCACTGTTCTTCATATGTGGCATCGTAAGGCTAATGATGCTTCATATCTATCTGGGGAACGATATACTAAGAACAGGGCATATTGCTCCATCATACGCCGGATGACTGATTCAGAATTCTCATCATATATTGCCGGAACCATTTCTTTGGAAACAATGTATGAAATTTTTTCCGCGGAAAATCGGCTGGAAGGATATGCCGTGATAAAAATAGGTGACGGAACTACGCTTAAAATCGATACATCCATATATTTTCTTAGGACTTTCTCACCTACCATAACTGAAGTGCTGGAGACCATACTTGAGGAAGACGGACAGGATTATGTAAAATCATTCATAAAAAAATATATAACGCCAAATTCCATATATGAATCAGTATTGTCCGACGTGAATGCATTTTTAGAAACCCACTGCATGTCTAGCGGAGGTCCGGAAATTAAATGAACATATTCTTTTCAAAAAATATGATAAACGAAAGCGAATCTTCGCATAACATTTTGGCATCATCAGCTGCCGCGTTTAATCATGACATCCGTTATTATTCAGGCACCGGGGGAAAAGTATTTTTTTATGGAGAAGAAGGCGTTCAGTCAACTTCAGAGGAAATCCGTAGATCAGCCAGACGGGTATTCATCGATTATGACGGCATTGGCTATGATACATATGGCATACATGATGTAATTACCTTCGGGCATTCGGGTAAATATCCGACATATCCAGTCAGGCATGATTTTTCTTCGATTGGACGTCTAGATCAGACCGTGTCCTTCGGAAGGATACGGGATGAATCTGACATAGATAGGTATGTGGATGCGTTAAGCAAATCAGATTATAAAATCATTCTTGCAAATATAGGGAAAAAAACATATATTTCAGATATTGCTACCGTTCTTAGTAATAAAGGAAAATCCGTGGACATAGTAGAAAATCATTCCGCATATATGCTTGAGACCTATCTAAGGACATCAAAGAGGATGGTTCATTTCGGTTCAGGAATTGGGTTTTTACATGCGGTCGCATCTCTTTTTTCATTACATGACGGGGCCGAGTATATCACTGATTCTGACATATCCGAGCCTACCGATTTACTTAATTTCATGAAATCAGAGGGATTATGCCAATCGATGACGTAATTATATATATGGATGGAATTTCAGATCCTTTTCGATTTAATGGCGGATTGAAGATGTACCAATACATCAAAGACGCCATGGCAAGGAAAAAAGATTTCATAGAGATTATACAGAAAGCACCTACGGGAAACGGAACCTTGCTTGACCTTATTCCAACAAGTAAAATAATTATAGTACAATTAGCAGAAGGAGAAATCAATGACTGATATATTTACCGGAGAAGGCATTTCAGATTCCAGTGAACAGACATCGTCGATGCAGGAATTTACACTATGGGTTCAGAAATATCGTCCAACAACGGTTGCCGACATGATACTTCCTCCTAGCATCCGATCCACTGTCGATACGGCAATAAAGCTAAATGCCTTCGGTCATTATGTGCTATATTCAGGCAAGCCAGGAACCGGAAAAACCACTTTGGCAATGGCGCTTCCCAATACTCTAGGCACTACATTCAGATTTTTTTCGGCAAAGACACAGAGTGACGTATTCGACGAGATAGAAGACTTTTCATCATCCAAGATGATTGACGGCAAGCCTAGATTCGTCGTCATAGATGAAGCCGACCATCCAAGAAATCCGGCGGATTTTTATCGTAAGCTGCAAACCTTGATAGAACAGAATGAAAGTACCATACGGTTCATTCTTACATGCAATGAATTTTACCGTCTTCCAGAACCGATAACATCCAGATGTTTTCCTATAAGCTTTGACTATTCGTCTGATGACCGGGTAATGAAAAATGCCATGTATGTAAGATTGCTTTCCATAGCAGAAACAGAAACGTCTCCGTATTCCGGAACAGTAAACAAGGATACGGTCAAAGAAATAGTTCAAAAATGCTATCCTGACATGCGGCTCATGACAAATACATTGTTCAATAATTTCCTTGAGCATAAATGCAGCATTGACGGAGAAGTCAAAATACCAAACGTTGATTTCACAGAAACCCTAATGAATATCGTACTTACTGGAGATGACATTAAAGTTAGGGAATATGTACGGGAAACATATGTTGATTTCGATTGTTTCTTCCATAGTTTCGCCGAAATGTTTATCATGAAGCTTCCTCCTGCAGGAAGGCTTAAATTCAGCGTGATGACCGCCTATTATGAAGACATGTCAAACCGTCAGGTAAATCCGCTAACTGTGATTGATGCATATATGGCAAAGACTATAGATCTTCTACATGTATGCGGGATGCTAGGATGAGTTTCTCCATAGCATCATTCATAAAAAATCGCACCCGCGGACTTGACATGTCTCCGGATGAAGAATCTTCGTTCGAACCATATCTTGCTCAGGTTGCATTGGAAAACGATACGCACCTGGCTCCTGAATTGCTTACCGAAACGAATACTGAAGCATTCTTCCGACTGTCTAAGAAACTTCAGGCACATGCCTTTGACTGCCTTTCTGGAATGTCAGTTAATATTAAATACAATCCTACCCGAGGGAAGCGTGTGGATGCCCTCCGTGCTAAAATCACCGAATGCATGAAATGTAATAATCTGGATTATAATACGGCAAAGCAAATAACGCTACTCGCAGAAGGAAGAAGTACTCGAAAGGCTTTCTTAAAATAATGCAAACTGAAATACGGCGGATGTGAAAAAGGCGAGCTGATGCTCGCCTTTTCATATAAATCTAGATAATTACTTATATATATATCCGCCAGGAATCCACATGGTGAATCTGTCGTATCTGAATTTTGCACTCCATTTTCCAAGGTCCGCTTGTTGATAAGTAAGATTAGATGGAATGCTCACTTGTTTTGGCCAGGCATTAATATAGGTTATGCTAAGGATGCAGTTTCCATACATCCAATCGTATAGCTCGACTGTCACTGTTTGGTTTCTAAGAAGCTGAACGGTAGGATTTGTCCAGTTAGCCTGCTGACCTAAGCCAAGGCTTATTTTATTGCTGGAATCCTGAGCTATTCTGTTAGTGTCATAATTTGCATCAGAGCGGTTAGCCTTGGTAAGCTCGCCGGTGTTGTATACCATGTTTCTCCATTCAAGCATAGATTCCAGCGGAGCCATATCTTCGGTAAGTACGCCGCCGATATTGAATTCTCCATCTAGCCCGTTTTGACCGGTAACATACCATTTGTTGAATCCCATGTAATGTAATGCCGCATCAGTCAGTCCTACGGAAGGCAATGCAGGAGGATCCTGCACATATAGTGCAAATTCCGATTCACCGTCCTGAACATTGAACTGATCGTGATTTTGAAGATCCATACCAAAAGCATTGAAAATACTTGTGGAAATGAGCATTCGCCATCTGGTGGTTCTGAAAGGATCGGCCAGGCTGTCTACGGCAGAGCCAAAGAACAGTTTTTTCTTTCCTTCATCGCCTATTGTGTTATTACTTGCCATAAAATTCCTCCATTACACGTAGAGTGAAGTGGTTTGAGTGTTGGACGTTCCGGTGGATTCCACCTTTGTGGTCAGGGTGATCCATCTTGATGTCTTCGTCGGCTTAATCCTAAGATCTACGTGAAGTTCATTCTTATCTATCATATCTGCAGTATTGTTGGTGTCGTCGCATATTACAGCGCCGGAATACAATCCCGCCGGGTTTGACTTGGTGATCATGTCCAGCTGAGCCTGAAGATCGGATTGTATGTTCGTCCTGAGGGTAGCCGTGTTTAGCTGGAATACTTTCTTGTCAAGATAATGGTAGGCCATCTTATGGATGCCGGCGATTAGCATGGCGACGTGTATCTGATCAAATGCGGAAGATTCCTTCTGCATCGTGAAATCTCCCCAGACGAACATGCCTTGACTATTGTATCTAGTCGGATTTACCCGTATGGATGTCAGGCGAGCGATATCAGATGTAGTGTCTTCTGGATATTTGAATGATCTAGGATATTTCTCCGTGACCGCCCATTCGGTAGGAATTACCCCATTGGTCTCGCCAGCCGGAGGAAGCCACCAGATTCCGTTTGCCGCGTTGGCGGTTATTATGGAGGCCAGCAGTATGGATTTGACGATTTCCACATTCATAAGAGTGTAATATCCGTCATAGAATATGTTTCTTCCGTCGTACATGGCTCCCCAGCGACCCTTGATACCGAATCCCTGTGCGCCGATCATCTTCTTCAGAGTAGTCTCTATGTTAGATTCTCCTACGCCGTCGAATAACGCGAAGCAGTCCTTTCTGAGTTCACATATATTCAGCATTGCGGAAATGACCGTTCCGTTAAGTGTTTCTCTGTTCTTCATGAACAGATTGGATATGTCAGTCCCTGCCGCTATCAGCATGCTTACGTCGGTGCCGTCCTTGTCAAGGAACAGATTCCATGCATTGGAAAGCGTCGCCGTATCATTGTTGTTTGCAGGAAGATAGCTCCATACTCCATCATAAATGATCGCCGGATCTCGTTCATCATATGCGAGCATGGTGGTAACTGAATCCAGATGTCCGTCCTTTACCGTCTGGGAAAGGTCATATGCGTTGTTGACGAGGAAGTTGTCCAGTATTCCGCTATCATTTATAAGGAGCCTCACTCCAGTGTCGGTGAGTGCGGAATCCGCAGCATACCCGATATAGAGGTTGGTGGTCTTATTCATCACATATGGGGATATCGTACCTTCGAATTCATAATCGGTGCCGTTAAGATGATATGTCACGAAAACATACATCCGGGCGATGGCATCTCCTTCTGCCGATAGCACATACACCTGAGACGAAGTTCCGCTGAAATCAACATCTTCATACTTCACCGTGGCAAGCCCCATGTTGTTGAATGACATGCCTATGTCATCGCTCACCATTATCTTGTCGGTGCGCTGGATTATGCCGTCGTTATACGCCGTGTACGTGAACGACATGACGTCATCATTGGAAATGAATTCGTCTAGCTGTTCATTAGCCGGAACGGTGAGATTATATGCACCGAGAATGCTTATAGTCAGTCCATCTGTTCCAGATGCCCATATTGTTGCATTGGACGCTGTTAGGTCTACCAGCTTCCATGAGGTGGTGGATCCGAATTTTACGGAAACATCTCCAGATGTGCTTAGTACCACTATGTCCTTGAATGAATTGATTGACTTCACCTCGAACATATCATCCATTGAGAACGTCCCGTCATCCGTGGAATTATCCTTTTTCTTCATGAAAAAGACGACGTCTCCCACCGAATAGTTAGTAGATGTTCCTGCCGGAACGTTTACTGCAAATGTGGACGTGGTGTTATATTTTGTTATTTCAGCCGGATCAGTAAGCGCAGTGGCATTCTCTCCGACATAGCTGTTTATTGCAAGGCCCTCGCTTTCGAATGCGGCAAGCATGTTGTCTACCGTTGCCGTCAGATCAATCACGGTTGAACCTAGTGAGGTCTCCGTTACGATTGATGCACCCGCCAATGTGGTAAGTGTTATTGCACCGGATCCTGTAACCACCGATACGTAATATTTATCCTTTGCGGCTGTTTCTATGACATCACCAACGGATATTGTATCAGCATCCTGGACTCTTGCCCTTATCTTGATAGCCGAAGGAACCCCGGATATGGCATCGGTGAATGTAAGCGTCGTATAAGTTTCAAACGACACCGTTGCAGTAACGGATCCAGTAACCGCTGTATCCGATACATAAGTATATTCTAGGCTGGTTTCTTTTGTAAGAGTTGTCCCGCCTATTGTTACTACTGCTCCAGGTTCTGTTATCGCGGAGGTAAAAGTAACCGTCACATCATACTTACTAGTTCCGGAGTTAAGTATAGATGCCTGAGTTCCCGTTACCGTTCTGGTTCCTGCAGCTGTTGGGGTGGCCACAGTTATTCCAGTATATTCGCCGGTGCTTGCTCCTATTGTAACTAGCACGGCGTCATTCTTGTCTAGTTTACTTGCAATATCACCATCGCATGTAACTGTGAGGATCTTGCTTGTAACATCAAGAGACGGATTGCTGAAAGTCAGCGCATTAACTATTTTGGGACGGTTAGTATTAATTGCTACCGTTGCTATTTTAGCGGATGAGTCATATGAATCATCTCCAAGGGACGTAATCTCATATCCGGTTATTGTAACGCCGGCAGCCATTATGGCAGCGTAAGTGGTGGAATCCGTTATGCTGATTGTAGCAACATCGGAAGTCGTAATTGAACTTACTGTTCCAGTAAAGGTGCCTTCAACGGTATACGTAAGCGTTATCGAAGACGCTGGCGTTTCTGTCGTTGTAAGAGAGTAGGTTCCGTCAATATTTCTCGTTAGCGTTCCGTAAGTACACGATACGGTCAATGCCGGATCGATAGAAGGATCGGTACTTACAGTATACGGCGATGATGATCCTGTTACTGTTCCTGTAACACTATGGATAGTATCCATTGTGAACGTCAGCTCATCACCCTGCTCCAATACAGAATTTGCCGGAGTGAACGTAAATTCTGCCGTGGATCCACTAACTTCAGCCGGAGTAACGGTTTCAGTCGTGGAAAGTCCATATATTCGCGTTGCTAGCGTGGAATGAGCAGTGTTCAGGAAATCTATTGCAGCACCCATCTTGATGTCATTGACATCTTTTATAGATGCTTCGCCATATTTTTTAACAGCTCTGTTGGCAACCGCCGTTTTTACGGAAAGATAGTCCACTCCCGTTGTCGTATCGTCATTGTTACAGTAGAATGTAACGGAAGACTTGTCGGCCAGTCCGTTATCCAGTGCGCTGAATTCAGCGGTGACAGTCAAATCCAATATCTTGGTGACCGTCGCCGTTTTCCCCTTCCCTGCGGAATCATTTCCTTCAGTGAAATCGGATGTCGGGAAATAAATGATATCCCCGACTTCGAATGAAGGGACAGAATCGCATATCAGCGTGACGATGTTTGCCGATACGCCGACGGAATTTTTCTTAACCGTAGCAGTGTACTTATCTGCTGCACGTATGGAGGCAGTAGGATCGGCATTTACCAATGCGAAAAGGACGGCATTGGTGTCTGACCGTACATCGCTGTCTTTTCCATCTTCATTGAATTCCTCACCTGCGGTGAGCTGAAAATCAACGTTAGAACCCGTGGAAATAGCTTCCTGGATGGTGTTGATCTTCCGCTTTCCGCCGAATCCGCTGAATCCATCCGACACATATCGCGTGGCAGCGAAATGCCGTATGTCAAGGGACGTGTTTCCAAGTCCTGATTTATCTACGTAATCGCTTCTCGACGCTCCGCGGTCAAATGCGACAACGAACGCATCGGATTTAAGGTCGGACTGATATGAATCAGTCTTGTCTACCTGTTCTCCATACGGACGCACGAAATGCACATGCCCGCCGTTATTAAGGACGGCTCTGGTGGCATACATGCCCATGTTGTACTTAGGCTGATTATATCCAAGCCCAAGCACCGTGTCCTGAACGGACGTGTTAGTTATTTTAATGATCTTGTTAAATTCGCCGCGGGAAGAAAATCCAACAACTCCGCCTATAACTGACGGATTGTCTATGAAAGAATACCCTGAATAATCCTCGATTTTTATCGCTACTCCGGGACTTCCTCTTGTTGCCATAATATCCTCATATCTTGGTTCACTTCATGCTAAAGTTTATATGGGTGCATTTTTTTGAAAAAAAATGGTATTCCCTTTGGAATCATCCGTTAAAAAGGTATATTTAAGGCAACTCATTAACAGGATTGCCATGAAATCAGTATTTTCTTCAATTTTTGACCTTTTGGGCATATTCGGAGCCGTAAAGGACTTTTTCGGTGATTCAAAGAAGCTTGAACGGGCATATAAGTTCATGCTTGCCGGAGTTATATTATATATCGTATATAGAATGGCATATATTGTATACCGCATGTGCCGGTTTGGATGCGTCCGTGAAGTAAATGTCCGGTTTGACGGAAATGACCTACCTGGTACGAACTCGGATGATGGAAATAAATACCCAGGGGGTGAGAAATCCGATGGTGATGAAGAGTAAAATTTTCTACGGAGCAATCAATGGCTAAGGACAAGCAGCAGTTTAAAATAGATTTTACTCCGGTTGAGACCTGGGCCGGATACACAATACTGGAAAAAATAGACTGGATTAAAAGCGTACTGCATGGTAATTCAGGCAACATATCAGGGAAAATAAACAGCAATCTTTCAGATCTATTCGAAATACTTCACCGGGCATCTTCTCCCGGAAGTGTATATCGTAAACTCAGTGATCTTGGCCTTATTTGCCTTAAATCAACGAACTTCATATCGGAGATAGAGGGAACGCTCACCAAAAAGAATCTCATCGCAACTACACAATTCGACTATATCATGAAATACCTACCCGTAAATACTGTGGATGAACTTGATATAAGTGATTTTGCACTGAATTCAGAAGTGACCCGTCTTTTTGCGGAAAATATACGTGCATTGGAATCCCGTGGAAATTTTGCCATAAAGAAGATTGAATACGATAGGAGTGATAAAAACACTGATGTACGGGTAAATTATGTGCTTCAGTATAATGGAGACATAGAGGGGTTCAAGGGATCTGAACTTTTTGTCCGTTGCGTATATTTCAATAGCAATGCTAGCGATAAGGTCACTCCTGAGGCATCTTCTAAGGGAGAATTTGTAATCGCCTTCAAAGCTTACCAAGTTACTGAGGATAACATAGTAAATGAAATGGATGCAAACGTCATCCACGACATATCACAATCAATCATTATGATAGCGTTTCGGAATTATGTGGAATGCTTAGATGTTTCTCAAAATTATATAAAGCTTGATCCGTTCGGTGATATGCAGGCAATTCCCCGTACCATTATTCCATTTGCGATAAACAACTTTGACATGGACGGGGTCATTAGCGAAATGAAGAAATGCCTTTCCATAGGGAAGCATCGCGGATATATGTTCATAGGAGATCCTGGAACGGGGAAAACGGCATCTATACAGAAGATGGTCGAACATTTCACTGACATTCCCGTATTCTGGGTGGATTCTTCTTCCCTTACGACCACCGCCATTCGCGAAGTGTTCAAAACGCTTCATTTCTTTCCCAAATCAATATGCATATTCGATGACATAGATGCACTTAATTTAAGCGAAAAATCAGCGAAAACGGCGGCATTCATAGAATGCATGGATGGCAAGGATATCCGTACAGCTTATAGCGGGATAACCATAATGACTGTAAATGAACCTACCCGGGTTCATTCTTCCATAACTACCCGTCCTGGAAGGACTGACAAGATAATATATATAGATAATCCAAGGACGAAGGAAGTCGTATTTGACATAATGCGGAAACGATACGACAATGCCGGAATGGAGATGCCTTCCGTAATATCTCTGAAAAATGAATGCCTTGTCGAAGTTATAAACAAATGCATAACTAATAATTTCACCCATGCTCACATAGCAGGAATCATAGATGATTTAATATATCTTTCAGACGGGAACCAGGAAACGCTCATCGCCGACATGAAAGCCGCTATAGATGACCGGATATCGTCGATACAGCATGCCAATCTGAAAACTAAGAACGGGTATTTCGATCATCCATCCGACGGCAAATCTTCGGATGTTCATAGAGGTCAGTCCGGAATCATCGTGTAGTTTAAAAATATCAATTAATATTTGGAAAATAGCGGATATACTCATATATCGGAATATAAACTTAATCGCACAATAAGGAAACATAATGAAGAATGTAATTAAGAGAGATGGAAGAAGAAGGAAGTTCAACCCAAGTAAAATACTTAATGCTATAAAGAACGCTTTTGCAGCAACGCAAAAAATCGCCGATGACGATATTCTTGAATCACTCACCGATAAGGTATGCGAATCTCTTGAAACCTATGAAAAGAACAATATAGGCGTAGAGCATATACAGGATACCGTGGAAGCGGTCCTAATGAAAGGATACCCAGAGGTAGCTAAGAATTTCATCCTGTACAGGAATGAGCGTAATCGGGTACGCGACACAAAGAGCAAGATAATAAGCACAATAAAGGAAATCAAGGAATCTGACATCAAATCCTCGAACATCCTCCGTGATAACGCTAACGAGGCAGGAAATACTCCCGCAGGGGCATATGCAAAGATCGCCTCCGAGACGAATAAGGTGTATGACCTTCTCAATATCATTGACCGAAAGACTGCGGAGCTTCATACTAAAGGATATATGCATATTCATGACCTGAACATGTATGATCTTACGTTCAATTGTCTTTTCGCACCCATCAGTAAGCTTCTTTCTCATGGATTCGACAGCGGGACAGGATTCATCCGTAATCCAAGCAATATAAAGACCGCCGCCCAGATAACCGCGGTGATTCTTCAGCTTCAGTCAAATCAGCAGTTCGGCGGAATAGCTTCGGCTAATCTCGACTTCGAGCTTGCCCCTTTCGTTAACATGAGCTTCATTGATAATCTTGCCGGAGAAATGGCCGCTAAGGAAAGATACACTCTTCCTGAATATGCTGACCTTGACGAAACGTATGACGAAGAATCCCATAAGAAAAAGATTAAGGATGAGCTTAAAAAGTCCGGCGTGTCTCTGGATGACGGTCAGCGTAATATGTATGCGAAATACGGAAAGGCTCAGGTTATCGCCGCAGTAAGAAAAACTGATGATGATACATATCAGGCGATGGAAGGCTTAATTCATAATCTCAATTCCCTGCAGAGCAGATCAGGAAACCAGGTTCCTTTTTCCAGCCTGAACTTCGGATTGGACACGTCTATTTGTGGAAGAATGCTTTCACATAATCTTATAAAAGCTCAGATGGCTGGCCTTGGGGATGGACTCACCGCGATTTTTCCTATCCTCATATTCAAATATATGAGGGGAGTGTCTTATCTCAAGGATGATCCTAATTATGATCTAAGGCATGAAGCCATAATCTGCCTTGCCAGAAGATTTTACCCTAATGCCGTTGGCGTAGATAATAAATTCAACGCTCAATATATCAGATATGAGTATAATGCCGAATTCATCCTTTCCCCTGATACGATGGTAAAGAAGATAGGATTCGATGATATGGCTAAATATTCTTCCATTGAGCATGAAAACGATACATATCCAAGATGGGAAGTTAATGTCAATGGAAAATACTGGCAGATATGCAAGGGAAAACTGCAACGTATAATTCCAGAAAGCACCGTATCTACCATGGGATGCCGTACAAGAGTAATAGGCAATATAAACGGGACGGAACAGACGGTGGGCAGGGGAAACCTGGCTTTTCATACGCTTAATCTGCCAAAGCTTGCGATAGAGGCGCATATCGCCTCCGATTCCGAAGATGGACGAATAAAAATATTTTATGAAAAGCTTGATTACATGCTGGACGAGGTCAAGAAATCACTTATTGATAGATTTAACTTGATATCAAATAAAATGTATGAAAATTTCCCGTTCACCATGCAGCAGGGACTGTATCTTACTTCGGATGATAAACCGCATGATATTCATGACCATATCGGCGAGATATTGAAGCAGGGAACCCTTAGCATAGGGTATATCGGACTGTATGAAACCATACTTCTGCTTACCGGTAAGACATTGGGAACTGATGAATCCATAAAACCGCTTGGCGAAGACATTGTCAGACGTATATATAATTTCTGTGTAAAGACACAGAAGGAAACTCATCTTAACTGGAGCTGTTTCGCCACTCCTGCCGAGGCTACGGCAGGAAGATTCTGCAACATAGACAAGCATCAGTTCGAAAAGAATCCTAAGCTAAAGGACGTTGATATGTTTCAACTGTTCGGAAAGGGATACTACACTAATTCGCATATGCTTCCGTTCGATGTAAAAACAACACTGGAGAACAAGGTCAAGTGGGAAGCGCCGTTCCATGAAATGACAAATGCAGGTCATATATTCTATTACAAGATAGATGGCGACCTCAGCAAAAATATCGATGGGGTGGAAAAATGCATGAATTATATGTATGAACATGACCTAGGATATTTCACCGTGACAATGGATAGCGACACGTGTGTACATATGGATGACACTGGTAAGGTATGCCATTTCCATGGCGTAATTAACGGTGCCTGCCCAAAGTGCGGAAATACTGATGAAAATTATATCGTCCGTGTAAGAAGAATAACAGGATATTTAAGTGGGTCTCCTCGTAAATCAATTACGAAAAGCTGGAATGACGGAAAGCTGAACGAGCTAAAAAATAGGGTAAATATTTGATAAAAATAAACTAATCCATGTGTTTTCTTCTGTTTTTTTGTATATTTGGACTATGCCATGTAAATGTTTAATATGCGGAAATGACTATTCGCTCCTAGGGGGCCTTGTAAATCATGTGCAACGTACTCATAAGATTGATTATAAAATCTATTATGACACGTATGTTGCACCAGGACGTACTCATGTATGTATATATTGCGGCAAGCAGAATGAATTTTCTCATGGCGTATATAAGGAGACATGCGGCAGTGAATCATGCGTAAGAAAGCTCCAGCATGACACCATGAGAAAATTGTATGGAAAATCTATGGCATCAAAGGATGCCGAAACCCGTCGGCACATTAAAAAATATGGAAGCATTGAGAAATATGAAGACTATGTAAGACATTCAGCTGAAATGAATAAGTTCACATGTTCAATATGCGGGAAGGGATATAAATCTCTCAATAAACTTAGTCAGCATCTATCTGAGGTTCATCCTGAAGTTGATCATTTGACATATTTTGAAAAATATATAGATAAGACTGATCATTCGTGCCCATATTGTGGAAATAAAAGGAAATTTGAATCATTCAAATTTCAAATGACGTGTGGATCCAGTGAATGTTTATGCAAATTACATTCCGATAATAATGCAATGAATGTTCAAGAAAACCGTGATAAAGTATCTTCAGGACTGCGCAATATTAATAACGAAGACAAGATAAAAATAAGGAAACGTATTAGAAATACATGCATTGCTCGTTTTGGTTATCCTCATAATTGGTCCTCTCCTGATATGCGTGATCGTGGTCAGTACGCAACATGCGAAAAGAAATATGGTGACCGGTATTATCATAATATTCAAAAGATGCAAAGCACCAACATGGAAAGGTTCGGTGTAAAATCGTATTCTCAGACAATAGAATTCAATAGCAGAAAATGGCATAAGGTAAAATTTGATGGGCTAACGTTCGATTCTTTATATGAGGTAAAATTTTACAATATACTTAAATATTTAGGAATATCATTTGAATATCACCCTAAGATTAAGTTTCAATATTTTTTCAATGGAAAGCAACATTTTTATTTTCCTGATTTTTTGATTGGGACCCGCATAATAGACATAAAAAATTCATATCTTCTTCATCTTATGTCAATTCCAGAAACTAAGGAAAATTCCAAATTACTGTGCATAAAGGAAAATAACGTGGAACTTGTCGATGGCGAATTATGTGAGACATTGATAAATTTCATTGCCAAAATAAATGTAACCGCCGACGTTATAGTGGATCATTGCATTGGGTCCCCATTTCCAGGAACTCATAAATGGCCGGCTGCGCATCCTATATGGAGAAGTTTCGTTCCTGGATATAAATCCCCTTATGCGGCATGGAAAGATAAGGCAACATTACGAAATGCGGTAAATAATATGCTTAAGATTCTGAATTATTCATTGGAAACAGGTAAATATCGGGCATTTTGCGTGCATCATATATTTGAACTTATAAAATTTGCCCGCGGTGAAAAGTCTGATATTGATAAACTTGTTCTTGCTCGTTTCACCATTGCTAAAATTGCGCCAAAAGTTACTGCGTTAAGAAGTCTGGATTTGTTAAAAATAATAGAGCAGTCCGGAAAGGATTTGTCAAACGGGGTATATTGCCCTATGTCAGGATTCGGCGGAATTGTCTCAGGGGTAAGAGAATGGTTCACTTCGCGTGGGATTACTCCTGATGGGAAAATCGAGGCATATGATATAAATCCGCTATTCTGTTCATGGTATGGATGGACTGAACGGGATGTACTTGCCGGAATTATACATACGGACAAAACGGTGATAGCGTGCCCTCCGTTCGGTAAAAAATACGAACATTGGGAAGGAACTCCTGATGAAATGAGTGATATAGGATTCACCAAATGGGTTTCCCTTATAAAGGAGCACATAAAGGCACCGGACTATATTTTCATAGGACCCGAGAAGAATGATAATTCCGGTAAAAAATCATGCGGATTGTTCTCTAAACGCATTGGCGTCCAGTTATATAATCCTATTAATCATGGTTAATAATGTCCATGCGTGTGCCTACCAGGCATTTACCAGCGCCAGACGTATATTCCAGCAATCCTTTGGTTACATCATCCATAGGAAGTTCACGGTCATATTTTATATGATTTCTCAATACTTCGCATAGCCAGAAGGCATCAACCATGTCATTTATCGGGGAATCATAGTTTCCTTCGAATTCTTTTGGAAATAGGTCAGGATGCATGTCTTTCATTGCATTACACATTCCAGGCTTTCCTGCGGATCCATTTCCGGTGGCAAACAGTTTGTTGGATCCTATAGGATAGGCGATTACCCCGATACCCCTTCGGTATAACTCTGTTTTAAGCGTTCCTGAAAATTCTGCAAGCTGCAGTATGCTGTTTGTCTGGCATTTCTTTGATTTTAACGCGCCATATGCATAATCCTCGATAGACATGAACTGCACATCTTTCACATGCGACAACAGCAGATCTATAGCGATCATTCTGCGCTGGATGACACACATCTTATGCCATCCCGTGGGAAGATGGGTGACTTCTATGTTATCTGTATGAATGCATCTTATCTTTGCACTGTTATACCCATAAAAATGAATTTCCTTGATATCCAGTTTATCATCCAAATCCATTATCACCTGTCCGCTGGAATGTTCGGATGGATCTATGCCCATTATCTTCATCAGTATCCATATGTTTAATTCGTTCGAATTATAAACTATATTAAAACTAATGTGGATGTATCCATATGAAAGCAAGCGATATGTTTGAGAGCTATTTGAAGTCGGTATGTACCAGCAAGGCGCAGTTCGAAGCGGTCCAGGCGCTTCACCGTATATATTTTGAAGATCAGGAATGTGATTTTTCTGGAGAAGAATGCACATGTGATGGAAAACCATGTGGCAAAACCAATTGCAAATGCGATGATGGTGTTCCCGGCGACGTTAAATGCGAATGCGGCGGAAATGAAGATAATGGAAAAGAAAATTCCCCTATGATCAATGAATCGACTGACACGATGGATGACGGGATATCTACCGGAGATGCTGATATAGAAGATGCGGCAAAGGCAACTGGCATGAGTCCGGCTGACTACGCTTCGGCTGTGTCGCTTTTTGTATCGTAATTCATTGTCCCGAGGTATTCATGGATAAGAGAAAATTCAATTTAGAACTAAACGCGATGAAGGACCGGTTTCCCGACCGGCTTCCTATGATAGAAAGCATTCAGCGCGGATTCAACCGTGACATTCCTTCCATATCCAGGGAAAATCTGCGGGAACTATATCAGAATCCGGCGCAGTTCATGGTGAAACGTCCATCTGAAAACGGAGAATGGACTACCATGCTGCATGAATGGGCGGATAATGGAGTGAGCGCGCTTCTGGAAATAAATCCCATATATCTAGCGGCTAAAAATTCATACGGGGATACCGTACTCATGAATCTTGTCGAATACGCGGTAGGGAAAACTACTGAACAGATCGATTATGGGCTTCTAAAGTCCATACTTGAACATCCTCTCGTATATGAATATAAAACAGGTAATGAAGGGGATATGGAAAAAGAAACGGTATGGAATGAAAAAGATATCACAGGGAAAACACCCGTCGATTATCTAAAGGACATGTCCACCGGAGAAGGCACATGTTCAGAATGCGATCCAATAACTGAACTTATTCCTCTGATAGCAGAATGGGAAAGCCTAATGGCGTCGGCAATGGGAGAAAATGATGAGCGCCGGATAACTGAGGAAGATGACCAGGAAACTGATTCAGAATGCGAATGTGGGGAACATCCGGATGAGGATGTGATCGTTTCTTCCAATGGAATAATTGGTGATCCAGGGAAGGAAGAAGGCTATCCATCATCAATGCTTACAGTAGGAACCGTTGATGATTATCCGGATGACATATCCATTCCTGAAGAGGCCGGGCAGATGATACAGGACGAAATAGAACACGATCCGTTGATGAGAGATACGGGAATGCTTGATCGGATAGGCTGATTCACTGAACGGTTATGACTTCGGTTCCATCAGGAAGGGTCTGCGTTATTTTCAGTCCATCATCAGACACGGTCACTCCCGGAGTATTTGACCCAAGTGTTTCGAATTCAACTAGACTGGGAGGCTCAGAAGCCTCCTTTTCTATGTCAAGATCATCGTATTCCGGGGATTGTATTGCCCGGTAAATTTTTCCCACCGCTTGCTTTGCATCTCCATCGAGCTGGATATCTTCCAGAGATTCTAAAAACCGATTCATTTTTTCTCCTTTGGGAACTGTTTCAATTTTATTACTCCTGACCGATCCATCATTATAAGTTCCCTATAATCTACGGATTCCCAGTTTCCTGCATTATATGCATTCTTTCTTGGTTTACCATAGAAGAAATATGTATATCCATGCAGATTCTCGCCGGATTTAAATATAGCTAAAGGTTTCCAATCTTTATAGGATGATTCTATAAATTTTTTGGCCTTATTACACAGGGCTTTGCTTTTGAATATTCTATAGCATACATGATATGGATCTTTTGGATCCCGTTCGGTAGGGAACACCACCAAGCCCATTTCATCGGCGGCCTTATTTTCGGCAAGTTCATATTCGCGTTCACGTATGGTATGCTTTGGATATGATCCAACCGGTTCATATGTAGGAGAGACTATGCACTTTCCTCCGCTTATCCGGCGAATCTTGTCAACCCATTCGGTAAACGTCCATCCGTGCGAGGATTGCCTTCCATGTGAATTCCATTCTTTTTTGTCTATGAATGCAAACTGATATATGTGAATCATTTCGTGCGCCATCAATTCTTCAGCTTCATGCTCAGTCATGTTGTCATAATATTTTGATATTCTTATCCGGAATAATCCAAAATATAATCCATGATTTTTTATCGTGCAATTTTTTGCCCGTCTGCTGTTGCACCAGTATCGTGCGTCAGCCAGCATGCTCGTTGTATTTGATACCTCAAAGTCTATATCATGGGGAAGGACGTTATCGAAAAACATCCGGTTGAACTTTTCATACACGGTACGCATCCATTCCGGAGTAGGTGAAAACAGCTTCCGTTCAATATCCATATAGGGTCCTCTATATTAATGAGAGTGAGCCAGCCACGCTGGTGATAGTTTATAGAATATTTTGGGAAGAAAACTTCCATATTGACTTCCGGGAGTTTTCTTCCGCAAATCTTATATAAACTGACATATGAATTGCAGGGAATTTTAGGAAGGATAAAAACATGGGAAATCTAGCTATATCAATAAATGGCGGAGGGGCACTGGGAATTGGCCCGCTTTGGTTCATGACAAGACTGGAAGCAGATTTAGGAAAATCACTTTCAGGAATGTCCGTTGCATATTCCGGAACATCAACGGGAGCAATAATAGCGGCCTGCCTTTCTGAAGGAATGTCCGCGACCGCGATATATTATCTATATAGCGACAATCTAAAAAAGATTTTCACTAAATATCCCTGGTATAAGCGTATCAATCCGTCATGCCCTACTTATGACAATAGCAATCTTAAAAAGATGCTTAAAACCAAGCTAACGGGAAAACTGAACGATTGGAAGAAACCCGTTTACATCACCACTACCTGCATGAACGGGGACAGTGTGGAAAAGGTATGGGGTATCGGCGATACTGAAGAAAAATGGTTCGCCGTATTGTCCTCGGCATCGGCGCCTACATATTTCGACGTGCTAGAAAAGGATGGAAAGTATTATTGCGATGGAGGTATGTGGTCAAACGATCCCATAATGGTGCTGGAAGCCGGCATCAAACGGGATAATCCTGAGTGGAAACCCAGGATACTTTCATTCAATACCACCATGGATACTCCTAATGATGATACCGATGGAAATAGGTGTCTGTTGAAATGGGGAGAATACATCCTGGATAACTGGGTTGCCAGGACTGGGAAAAGCAATACATTCGAGGCCATGTCGAATATAGGAAAGGAAAACGTCTTTTCCGTCTCTCCGAAGGTATCGCATAAGTATAAGATGGATAACCTAAGCTTAACTAGCGAGGTCACAAAGATATGGGACAAGGAATATGATGCGGTTAAAAAAGATCTTATTCCATGGATAGTAGGCTAGGCGTTAATGGTCATTCTGCGTACTGGATGAATTGAGTATTCATTCCATTTCATCCAGTATCCCATGACATATTCGGACAGATATCCGAAAAGCCTGGGTTCCATGTTTCCATGCATTTTATCAATGGAAAATCCTTCAAGCATGGGAAACAAAAATTCGCAATACTTATCGGACAGCGCTTTCCTGGATATGTACATGTTGCATCCCATGTATTTGTTAGATGTCAGCATTTCGTTCATCATGAAATCAACGAACTCAACGGAATAATTATCTCTAAGATACATAAGCCATGAGAACAGCAATGTTTTTACCACATCGGGGCGGCTTTCTTTAAGATTATGTTTTTCCTTTGCCATCCATGTCATTACATTAGCAGAAGGAAGTGCTGTTTCCGTCATTATGACGTCGCATCTTTCTAGGATGTTCCGTATGGACGACTCACCTAGTATTACATTTGCTGCCGGAACATTTTCTTCTACGAAAAATCTGCGGTAATGTTCAATTCCAACGATGTCGGTGTTTATCTGTTTCCATGTCTTGAACATTCCTCCTAATTCGCAATAATAATCGCTAGGAAGATATCCGGTATTTAGATTAAAATATAGCCTCGGGCGTTTTACTTCAAATGCGCTGAATGTGGGTGATGTCCCGCATATAAGTATGACCATTTCATTTACTCCTTATTATATTCCGGTGGATGGTAGTCCTTTCAACTTCGTCAAGATTTATGCATGCTTTGTCAAATCTGATGTGATTGCATATATACAGCCGTTTACCTGTGAACATGAGCCATGCGCCGAACGTGAATTCCGCCATGTATCCCATTATTCTTGCCTGCATGTCATTTAATGGATATTGTTTAAAGAAATTTTCCATATTGGCAAAAAGCCATTCGCAATACTCGTCTGCTTCAGTTTTTTTGGCAATGAACATATTACAGCAGATCAAGGTTCCTGACCTAGTTAAGTAATCCATGCAGAACTGCTTGAATCCAGGAGTGGTTTCGTTCAGAAAATCAAGCCATACGGAAAATTTCTGCGTATTTCCTGATTCTGTCATATATAAATAAGCGGGATTTCCATATGCATGCTGATGACATGTCACGATGAAATCATGCGTGTTTAGGATTTCTTTTATCCGGAATGCATCCAGAAGAGTGTACTCATGGGGAGAGTAACTTTTCCCTTCCTCGGTAAAGAACCTGCGATAATGCTCAAGACCTACTATGCCGGCATTCCAGTTTTTCCACATATAATACAGTCCGGTAAGCTCGCACATCCATTGATTTTTATCATCTATATTTTTACCGCTATGTACAGAATTGACATTGAATCTAATGCGAATGGGAGATATTGCAGCCATGGCAGGGATGGCATTACCTTCCGCAGATACCGTCATTATTGAAATGTCTTCATTTATGGTATCGGCATTTTCCTGACTTATCACCGGACGTGGAAAAATTCTTCCATATGCTTCACGAATTGCCTTTTCCGCTCTTGGATCATTGACTATAGTATTTTTATTAACCGTCCGTATTTTTATTCCTAACGATTCGGCGATCATCCCATTATAGGCGTCTTCAGAACAGTTTTCTCTTATAAGATTGCCGGAAAAGAATTTCTGCCATTGCTCGCTGAACCCAGTTTTATTGGCCGGAGGATAGATAGTCCCTGGGCCATATGTTAGTTTTATTATATGCCGATGATCCAGTTCATACGGGGAAACTGATTCCGATGAATAATCTTTTCCATTAAATGATACCCTTACATCGCAGGCGGACATTCGGCATATGCTTTCCGGATATGAATGATACATATCAAGAAGTCCATCGAAAAATCCGGGGTGATATATCATGCTGTCACTTGCCGATATTATAAGTGAATCAGGATTGACGAGCATTGTCCATATTAGTCTATTATATTTACTGGGCGGGGAATTTTTATATATTACCGTGATTCTCCCGGAATCCGATGGGGATCCGAAATATCCATCGGACATGAGCCTTTTCATGACGCATTCATCTTCTTCAGGAACCGTGATCGAGACTCTCATATCGGGATAGCTATTAATGATAGATTTCACCGTATTCCCGCATTTCTTTAATCTATCTTTTTTTGACGTAATGGCAACTACAATATCTTCCATATATTTCACATTAATCCATCAGAAAAATATATTTTTTACCATCGAATGTGCAAATTCTATATACAAAATATATATTTGAATTGAATCAAATAGGAGATATCATGCCTGCCGTATTACTCAGCATAAAGGCTAAATATGCCAATCTTATCATTTCAGGAAAAAAGACCGTGGAATGGAGGAAAACCTTGCCTAACCGTAAGGATTGGGATAACATGGTGATGCTATATTCCACTAAGCCTGATGGACGTATTTCTGGAATAGCCAAGGTCTCCCGCATCCTTACTGTTGACTGCTATAATAGCAAACGTCCGTCTGAAATTAAATCTCTTAGTAGGGCATCAACTGATTATACATCAGGAACGCAGGAGCCCGGAAATTCTATGGAGGAGCTTATCGCCGATGGATGCGTTCCGGAAGATGATCTTAAAAAATATTCCCGCGGTGAACGGCTATATGCCTGGATAATAGATTGGGCTATTCCGGTTACAGGGGATGACTTTTCTCATATGGTTGGACAACATGGACCGCAAAGTTGGCAATATATTGAGCTTAATGAAAGCAAGCAAAAACTCCGTGACTTTTTGAAAATGTCCGGAAAAATTAATGAGGACTGATATGAATTTTGAACATACATCGGTATATAATTTTGATGGCGCTCTGCGTGGAATGCGTAATCCAATGGATTCATGGGAGAAAAGCGACAGTAAATGGGATGAGACTCACACATTTTTAATAGGCCCATTGGACATGGCTCTGGCAAAGACTCTCATCCGCAGCGGTGCAGAGCACCGTAAATTTCTACGCCAGATCTTCGTCACCATTGATATTACTGCCCCTATGTATTTCTGGTCTGAATTTGATACTTATAAAGTAGGCACCGTGGCTAATTCAACATCCAAGATGCACAAGCTGTCCACTACGAAAATAACTTTGGGCTGTTTTGAAATGGATGACTATTGCTATGCAACGAATTCGGTGGACAAGTCTGCCATTGATGATATATGGACACGTACTATAAATAATCTGGAAGCCCTGCGACTTAAGTATCTGGATACCAAGGACTTTACATATTGGAAAGAACTTATACGCCTTCTTCCGGAATCATGGCTCCAGACCCGTACGGTAACGATGAATTATGAAAACATACGGTCAATGGTCAATCAGCGTAAAAATCATAAGCTTAACGAATGGTCAGGCCGGCGTGACGCATCGATGCAGCATTTCATAAAATGGGCAATGGATCTTCCATATGCCGCCGACTTCATCGCCAATGATCCCGAAAAGGAAGGTCTGAAATGACCGATTCCCTTGGAAATTATAAAACCCTTGTGAATTGCGAAGGAAAATCTATACGAATGGCCGGAATGGAAAAGGAATCATTCGTAGACGGCCCTGGAATAAGGATGGTAATATTCACGCAGGGATGTACCAGACATTGCCCGGGATGTCATAATCCTGAAACTCATGATAAGTCTGGCGGGAAGATTGTTACTGTAAAGGATATAATATCCGGAATGGATGAAAATCCCATCATAGACGGGATAACTATAAGCGGAGGCGAGCCATTCTACTGGACAGATGAGATAATACCCATTCTATATGCCGCAAAGAAACGGAACCTGAACACGGTGGTGTTCACCGGATATATTTTTGAAGAGCTGCTTAAACTAAGCAAGCAAGACGGGAATAACATATATACGGCACTTACATTGATAGACATCCTAGTTGACGGACCGTTCATTCTTGCAAAGCGGGACATAGGCCTGATGTATCGCGGTTCATCTAATCAGAGGATAATCGACGTTCCATGCAGTCTAGATAATGGCACTCCAGTCATTCATAGCATACAGGTGAAAGAACAATTGCAGAAAGGAAACTGAAATGACTGACTATCATACATATGTGGGAATATTGTCCGTGAACGCTTTTTCAGAAATATGCTCCGCGTGGCATATGACTATCCATTCAGACGATGGAGACGGGATAACTACGGCGGAAATGAATTTCACCGGAGACGTGTCAGCATACCTTACATATACAAAGGAAACTGATTTTTCATATGTCTCTTCAATCCTGTTTAACAAGAAGACTGGGGCGCTCCAGCAAGTCGAGCACGTCCCGGCATATTACAATAATGTGAGACGGCTAATGAAATGGATCGGCGAATTTCATGCCCGAGCCGAAAGACTGCAGGAACTTAAAAAAGGATCTAAAAATGACTAAAATACTGCTTGTCGGAGCCGGACTTACTAATGCAGTCATTTATACCAGGTTAATAGATAAGAAAATTCTCCCTGGAGATATAACAATTGTAGAAGCCAGGAATACGATAGGCGGAAATTGCTATACAGAAAAAATAGGGATAGACGCGTCGGATAGTTCCCGAAAGATAACTGTTCATAAATATGGCGCGCATATATTTCATACATATGACAAATCAATATGGGATTTTGCTAATCGATATGGACATTTCAGACCATATATACATCAGCCCATCGCTATATTTTCAGGAAAAGTATATAATCTTCCATTCAACATGAACACATTCTCCCGTATATTTGATGGAGTAAATACACCTAGCGAAGCTATGTACAGGATACATGACGAAATCGCATCATATCGATATGATCGTATCCATAAGGATCCGGCTAAAGAAAATGATTTGCCATGCAATCTTGAAGAAGCGGCCATCCAGATGGTTGGAACGACTATATATGAAACGCTCATCAAAGGCTACACGGAAAAACAATGGGGAATGCCGTGCGACCGGCTTGCTCCTGGCATAATACGCCGTATTCCGCTTAGGTTTACCTTTGACAATAATTATTTCGGAGATACATATCAGGGAATACCGGAAGAAGGATATACCGAATGGATTTCAAATATGTTCGGAGGGCATGAAATCATATTCGGCGCCCATATGTCAGAATTTCCTGAAATGGCCAAGAAATATGACCTGATCTATTATTCAGGGGCATTGGATGACATCGTTTCGGACAACGTATCCCATAATGAACGGGCTCTTCCTTACCGTACCGTAAGGTTCAGGGAAGAAATATTATCGGATACTCAGGGCTGCGCGGTAATTAATTATACCGGTAACGATGTCCCATACACCCGGGCGATAGAGCATAAGTATTTTAATTCGGAATGCCTGGATATTCCATCCACCGTACGTTCATATGAATATTCAGGTATATGTGGAAAAGATGACGAACCATGCTATCCTATAAATAATCAGGATAGTGCGAATACTTATAACATGATCAGGAATTCGTTGCCTAAAAATATCATTCCCGTAGGCCGGCTTGGGCTATATAAATACCTGGATATGGATGATGCTATAAAAGCAGCGATGGAAGTGAACATGGATGAAAAATGATTCAAACAACACGAGGTCATGAAATGGATAACGAATCCGGACTAATTAAAGAATATATATCACTGGTTGATACTCAGAAAAGCTACATCAAGCTGCTCACTGAAGAATATGAACGCATCAATCCATTCTGCCACGCGCATGGAATTAACGCCAGTACCGAAGCGATAGTTAATGGCGAAACTATTAGGAACGAGATCAAGAATATCGAGCAAACTATACATGAAATGAATATTCATACGAAAGATTGTACCGAGGACAATCCTAAAATGCGCGAGATCCATTTCGACCGTGAACTACGGATAATATTCGATACTGGCGATGACAGCTATTCTCCTATAGAAGGCATAAACGCGTTCATTTCCGGAGTACTGAAAAATCCAATATATTTTTACATCATGACCCCATGTGAAAGCATTACGCGTGCTAAATTTCTCTGCGCAGGATGTGATAATCCTCTATATATTTCAGTTCTGTTTGATCATACATATCCTATTGAACAATTCAAAACGGACATATCGGACTGGATGAAGAAATACATTTCAGGTAATTGTATATTCGACGAATGTGAGATAGGGGAAACATATAGTAAATACAAGCAGAAAAAGCTGGAAAAGCTTCTGGACAAAGGCGATCCGACTATGGTGAACTAACCAATATATTAATCAATGTTTAAAAACAAGTTTCATACAGTTCAATAACAGCGGATTCTTCTAGTGGTTCCAGATTAAGTTTTGATACTGATTCTTTGAATATGTGCATCTGCTTCAGATGTTCTTTGGCATCGCCTTCTGATTTGTGAGACGACAGGATTTTTCCGGTTTCGTGAGATTTTATGACCCATGGGGCGGCTTCTCCCTTTGAATTTTTATG
>Ga0172381_10000332_pt1 | contig 57349 bp, 41 predicted proteins | sample Leawel6488metaG_FD_119754 | JGI IMG/M metagenome (GOLD analysis project Ga0172381, IMG submission 119754) | Leachate microbial communities from a municipal landfill in Southern Ontario, Canada - Leachate well 64-88 metaG | ecosystem: Engineered > Solid waste > Landfill > Unclassified | place... | reverse complement strand
TTAGTTGCCGAAAAGGGTAAGAATCCCGACCAGTTTTCCGACAATTACGATGATTTTGAGCAGATGATTGAGCTGAATAACTTAGAGTTCCATGAGGACGAGCTGCCAGAAGGAGAGGAGTCGTAATCTACATTATTAAACGTGAGTTCGATATAAGGGATAGATATTTTTGTGAATATAATCCACTGATTATTTGGTGGATAGCGTAAATACTAAACATTTATGCTATGCTCACCGATGACACATTACAAACAAATGTTTTGCCTGCTGATACCCATTGCAGGCAAAGGAACAAACCAAACCGGATTAATGATGCAGACTGAGTGGATACAAGTGTTTCAAGCACTTCTATATCAATCACAGAGGTACTTCTTCCCATGGTTATTTTTTTGACCACCTGTTTGTCAATGAGATACAACTGATAACCAAATTAAAGAACAACATGAAAAGTTCACTGATGAGCGTTGCACGTTGAAACCCAACCTGATAAACAACTACTCCTGTTCTAATCTTATATCGAACTCATGTTAAAATATAAGGATTCATATTTTTTAAATAATTACCTTTGAATTCTTAATAATACTGAAAATTTATGAGCAAAGTGAAGTATATTGGCGTCTTCGGAAAGAGAAATACCGGAAAAAGTTCACTTATCAATACAATAACAGGACAGGATGTTGCAATTGTGTCCGACATTCCGGGTACAACAACTGACCCTGTTCGTAAACGTATGGAAATTTTTGGAATTGGGCCGGTTGTAATTATTGATACCGCTGGAATTGACGACTCCGGAGAACTGGGCGATCAAAGAGTAAAAAGAAGTAAACAAATTATTAATCAGATTGATATTGCAATTTTGCTTTTTACCAACAACCAGTTGGACAGATACGAAAAGGAACTTATCAGACAGTTTAAAGAGGAGGATATTCCTCTTATCCTGGTACATAATCAATCTGATATTATTCCACTTGACAGTAAACTTGCTCTTGAAATTACAGAGAAATATGGAATTGATGTGGTTGAATTCTCCTGCAATATGTTGGGTGAAGATAGGCAGAAGGAGGCCGTGGAGATGTTAACTTCATTAATTGTAAAGGGTCTGCAAACTTCATTCAACAGCGGATTGGGGCTTTTCGAAGGATTGATGCAGACAAACGATCTTGTGTTATTGGTTTGTCCGGTAGATAGTGAAGCTCCCGAGGGGAGACTTATTCTTCCGCAGGTAAATGCAATCAGGGATATTCTGGATAGGGGGGGGGTCTCAGTTGTCCTTCAACCGGAAGCCCTCGGACAATATTTAAGCAAGTGTTCCACAAAACCCAAACTTGTAGTTACAGATAGCCAGGCATTTGATAAGGTTTCAAAAATTGTTCCGAATGATATTCCTCTCACCGGGTTCAGTCCTCTTCTGGCCAGAAGTAAAGGATTTTTTGAACACTATCTTAATGGAACCCCAAAGATAGATAACCTGAAAGATGGAGACAGAGTATTGATTCTGGAGTCTTGTTCCCACCACAGCTCGTGTGAAGATATTGGGAGGGTAAAAATTCCAATGCTATTGCAGAAAAAAACTGGAAAAAAACTGGAATGGGATGTTGTTGCAGGACTCGATGAGATTCCACGCAAGATCAAAGATTATTCAATTGTTATTCAGTGTGGAGGTTGCATGATCACCAACCGTCAGCTTTTCTCAAGACTTAAACCTGCATTGACAGCCGGATTGCCGGTGACAAACTACGGAATGACACTCGCTTACTGTATGGGCATCTATTCAAGGGCAATTAAGCCTTTAATTAACAGATCTGTGACTCTTTAACCACTCGTTTAATATTTCTCTCTCCTTAGAACTTATCGCCGACCCCGGCCTCAGTATGGTGTAGGAGAAGGGTGGCATCGAATGGTCCGACAGAACACTCTCCACTCTTTTCAACACTCCGGTGTCTACAATTTCCCCCGTCTTTATAGCTTCGAAAGAGGGCTCCAGATCTATGTTTTTAAGCGCATTTGCAGCATCTCTTTTTATTTTTCCGCCGAGCAGGGGCAACTCTGAGTAAAAAGGCAATCTGGGATTTTGACTGTGACAAACCACACAACCCGAGTTATTAAAAATTGCAACAACCTTTGCATCGGGAAGAAGATTTTCTGTGGGTTCATGATCGATAGCTCTAAAAGTAATTACAAGGGCCGCTGCTGAAATCAACAACCCTAAAATGGTCTTTGAAAGCTTACTCATAGGTTAGTTTAATTTTGCGCTGCCTTCTTAAGAATAATCTCAATATTTTTAGAAAGTGCCCCTGCAGTGATTGTTGCTCCGCTGTAACTGTCAACTGTGGCCTTTTTCTTTAAAGCTTCATTTATTTTTAATCCGTTCCAGCTATTAAAATAATTTTGTTTTTCAAGTTTCTTCAAATAGGCAGCAGTCTCCCAATTGCTCAATATTGCCACCTTTTTGACAATTTTATTTTTGTCTGTTACTACAATAACAGGGGTAGTATTATTATATCCGATAATGCCGTCTGAATAAGGCTTACTTGACAAGCAGTAACCAAGAACTTTTTTGTTGGCATCTACGATATTGAACCATACACCATTACTCTTTTCAACTGCGGCTGCATCTGGATACACACTTTTGACAACCTCAAGTCCTGAAACCTCCTTTAGAACCGGCGTGCTACCTTTCCCTCTTGTTTCACTTGTCTGAGACAATAAAACTGTTGAAAATACAAATGTAATAAATAATAGGGAGAAATACTTTTTCATTTTTGGAATCGTTTTTTAATTATTGTGCTTAGACAACAAAGGCCGGAAAAAGTTTATTCTTCACCGGCCTTACTTTAGTCATAAAAAAGAGGAATGAATGCTATTTATACTCCCTGATAGCGGCCTGGGCAGCTGCAAGACGAGCGATAGGAACGCGGAAAGGAGAACACGAAACATAGTTCATACCGGCTCTGTGACAAAATTCTACTGAATCAGGATCACCTCCGTGTTCACCGCAAATTCCAATCTTAAGTTTGGAGTTTGTGTTACGACCTCCTTTTATTCCCATTTCGATAAGTTTCCCTACCGATGACTGGTCGAGAGTTTGGAACGGATCTGCAGGCAAAATTTTCTTTGATAAATAATCACCCATAAAAGCTCCTATATCGTCACGGGAAAAACCATATGTCATTTGTGTAAGGTCGTTTGTACCGAACGAGAAAAACTGAGCTGTCTGTGCCATCTCGTCTGCCAAAAGAGCAGCTCTCGGAATTTCAATCATAGTTCCGTAGAGGTACGAAATCTTTACTCCAAACTTTTTTTCAACATCTGCATGAACTTTATCGCAGATTACTTTCTGATTGTCCAGCTCTTTAACAGAGACTGTAACAGGAATCATAATCTCTGGTTGAGGTTCAAAACCTTCTTTGATAAGTTCTGCTGTAGCTTCAAAGATTGCTTTAAGCTGAGTTTCACTAACCTCTGGGTAGGTGATACCAAGACGAACACCACGATGACCCATCATTGGATTGACCTCGTGCAATGATTCTCCACGTTTCTTAATATCTTCTAAAGAAACATTAAGCTCTTTTGCAAGTTCCTGTTGTTTTTCAGGAGCCTGGGGAACAAATTCATGCAAAGGCGGGTCAAGAAGGCGGAATGTAACTGGTCTGCCGTTCATAACCTTCATTGTACCTTTTACAGCAGCTTTGATAAATGGTTCAAGTTCGCCAAGAGCTTTAACTCGTTCTTCCAGTGTGTTGGAAAGAATCATTTTACGCAGTTTTGAAAGTGGTTGTTCAGAGTTAAGGCCGTAGAACATATGCTCGATTCTAAAGAGACCTATTCCATCTGCACCAAAGCCGAGGGCATTCTTAGCATCTTCTGGTGTGTCTGCGTTTGTGCGTACACCAAGCACCCTGTATTTGTCTACAATTTTCATATATTCGATAAATCGAGGATTTTCTGAGGCATCCATAGTAGATATTGCCTGATCGTAAACAAATCCCTTACTTCCGTTCAAACTGAAAACGTCACCTTCTTTGTAAGTTTTCCCGTTTATTGTAGCAGTTTTTGCCTTAAGGTTGATATGAATGGCATCACATCCAACGATACAGCATTTACCCCATCCTCTGGCAACAAGTGCAGCGTGAGATGTCATACCTCCGCGGGCAGTAAGAAGGCCGTCGGCAGCACGCATACCCTCTACATCTTCCGGATTGGTCTCCTCGCGAACAAGAATTACCTTTTTATGAGCAGCAGCAGCCTCAACGGCAGCTTCGGCTGTAAATACTATATTACCAACAGAACCGCCTGGACCAGCTGGAAGACCTCTGGCAATAACTGTTGCAGCCTTTTCCGATTTTGGATCAAGAATAGGGTGCAACAACTCATCCAGTTGGGCAGGAGCTAAACGCATTACTGCTGTCTTTTCATCGATAAGACCTTCGTGCAACATATCCATCGCCATATTAAGAGCAGCCATACCTGTTCTCTTGCCAACCCTGCACTGCAACATCCAAAGTTTACCATCCTGGATGGTAAATTCTATATCCTGCATATCGTGAAAGTGTTTCTCAAGATTCTTCTGTATGTCGTCCAGTTCTTTATATACTACAGGCATTGCAATCTGAAGTGATGAAAGATGTTTGTTCTGATCATTTTTTGTAGCCTCGTTCAGAGGATTTGGAGTACGGATACCTGCAACAACATCTTCTCCTTGTGCATTAATTAGCCACTCTCCGTAGAATTTTGCCTCGCCGGTAGCAGGGTTGCGGGAGAAGGCCACACCTGTGGCAGAGTTGTCTCCCATATTTCCGAACACCATTGCCTGAACTGTCACTGCTGTTCCCCACTCATCAGGTATGTTTTCTATTCTTCTGTATGATATTGCTCTCTTGCCGTTCCATGATTTGAAAACGGCGCCTATACCGCCAATAAGTTGTTCGTAAGCATTGTCGGGAAAAGATGCGCCAAGAACCTCCTTAACTTTTTTCTTGAAATCTTCGCAGAGCTTTATTAAATCATCTGCAGAAAGGTCTGTATCACTTTTGTAACCCTTTGCTTTCTTAACCTCGTGAAGCATCTTGTCTAACTGAACGCGGATTCCTTTACCCTCTTCAGGCTCTATACCCTCAGCCTTCTCCATTACAACATCTGAATACATCATAATCAGACGGCGATAGGCATCGTATACAAAACGAGGATTTGAAGTTTTTTTGATAAGTCCGGGAATTGTATCTGAACACAGACCAATATTAAGAACTGTCTCCATCATCCCCGGCATTGAACTTCTTGCTCCCGAACGGCAAGATACCAACAGCGGATTATCTTTGTTTCCGAACTTCATGTTCATAATGGCCTCGGTTTTGGCTAGTGCAGCATCGACCTCTGCCCTAAGCGCGGCAGGAAGCTGCATTTTGTTTTTGTAATACTCGGCACAAGTATCGGTCGTAATTGTGAAACCGGCAGGGACAGGAATCCCTAAAGTGCACATTTCTGCAAGATTGGCTCCTTTTCCGCCTAACAGATTTTTCATTGAGCCATTTCCATCGGCACTCTTGCCTCCGAACAGGTAAACTCGTTTAATGTCTGACATAAATTATCAATTATATTTGGTTTGTTTTCAGTTTTATAGTTTTAGGACTGCAAATGTAATAAAAAATCACAAAAGTTTTCCTGCAAGTTCAGATAATTCACTACGCTCTCCCTTAATGAGATTTATGTGAGCAAAAATCTCCTGTCCGTAGAGTTTTTCTCCAAGGTGAGTAAGTCCGTTTGAATGAATATCCAGATAAGGGGAGTCAATTTGATGTACATCACCGGTAAATACTAATTTTGTTCCTTCACCGGCTCTTGTAATTATAGTTTTTACTTCGTGAGGAGTAAGGTTCTGTGCTTCATCTATGATAAAGAAGACGTTAGAGAGACTTCTTCCACGGATATACGCAAGAGCAGAAATGAGCAGTTTTTCATTCTTTAACATCTCTTCAACTCTCACGGCCTCTTTGCTGGTTGGCTTAAACGCCTTCTTGATTACAGCAAGGTTATCAAAAAGTGGAAGCATATAGGGACCCATCTTCTCCTTAGCATCTCCCGGCAAGAATCCCATCTCTTGGTTTTTCAGAGGAATTACAGGCCTTGCCAGAAGAATCTGGTCGTATTCTCCTTCCAGTTCCATAGCAGCAGCAAGTGCGAGTAGTGTTTTACCAGTTCCTGCTGTACCTGTGAGGGATACCAGCTTAATATCAGGGTTCAGCAATGCATCAATTGCAAATGTCTGTTCATCGTTCCTCGGATCTATGCCGTATGCCCTGCATCTTTTTACTCCTATAAGGCTTTTGCTTGCTCCGTTATATCGGGCAAGTACCGGATTATTGCCTGTAGGATTCTTGATAGAAAAAAGCTGATTACTTGGCTGGCTTTTGAATTTGAACTCACTGGCCGGTACTCCACCCTCCTGGTAAAACAGCCTGTCAATAATATTCTGGGGGATATCGGAAAGTTGAATGACCTCTTTTTTAATATTTTCCACCCTCTCTTCGGCAATCTTGTCAGTCAGATAATCCTGAGCATCCAGACGCAATGCTTTGGCCTTTAACCTGAGGTTTACATCCTTTGTCACCAGGGCGACAACCCTGTCTGGATTCTTGTCTTTTACCCACTGAGTTGTGGCGAGGATTCTGTGATCCTGAGTATCCTCAAAAAATGATTCTGCCATCTGATCGCTAAAGGGATGTCCGAGTTCAATTTTTAAATGCCCTTTTCCTTTTCCTATGCTTACACCTTTGTCAAAAAGTTGATTGTCTGTGATTTTATCCATTTCACGGACAAATTCCCGCGCATTGTAATTAATTGAATCGTCACCCTTCTTGAACTTATCCAGCTCTTCCAGAACAGCAATGGGGATTACTATATCATTCTCCTGAAAGTTATGAATTGCGTTGAAATCGTGAAGTATAACATTTGTATCCAATACAAATATTTTCGGTAATTTTTTTGTTGCCATAATAACTCTATTTATTTTCGATCCATTTTTTTGCATTAATAAAGACCTCTATCCAGGGAGTGATTTCGTCTTCCCTCCGTGAATGAGGATAATGGGCCCAGTTGTGAGGATATATACACCTCTCCGGATGAGGCATCATTGCAAGGTGCCTTCCGTCACTGCTGCATATTCCTGCAATTCCTTCGGGTGAACCGTTAGGATTGGCAGGGTATTCATTATAATTAAACTTGAGTGCAACATTATACTCAGATATATCATTCGGGAACCAGAACTTGCCCTCTCCGTGAGCCACCCAGATTCCCAATTTAGAACCGGCCAGAGAAGAGAGCATTATAGAGGGAGATCTCTTTATCTCAACGCCAACAAAGGCGCTTTCGTACTTATGACTGTCGTTGTGCTTCATCTTAGGAGATTTTTTACGGTCAAGAGGAGTTATAAAGCCAAGTTCGGCCATAAGTTGACAGCCATTGCAAACTCCCAGACTAAGAGTATCCTCCCTTGTATAAAATTTTTCAATAGCTTGTCTTGCCTTTTCGTTGTATAAAAATGCTCCTGCCCACCCTTTGGCAGAACCTAATGTATCTGCATTTGAAAAGCCTCCCACGAATACAACCATTCTCACCTCTTTCAGAGTCTCTCTTCCGCTTATAAGATCTGTCATATGAACATCCTTAACGGCGAATCCGGCAAAATAGAGAGCCCATGCCATCTCTCTGTCTCCATTGGAACCCTTTTCACGAATTATAGCGGCTACCGGTCTATTGCCGGTACTGATTGCAGGGAGGTTGTAACCAGATAATTTGCCAGTAAAAGCAGGTGGAAATGAGAATTCTATAGGTTGATTCTTATAATTTGAATACCGTTGTGCTGCCAATTTCTCTCCAATCTGTTTAATATCGAAGAGATATGATGTTTTGAACCAAAGATCACGATAGTAATCTATATCCAGCTTAAGATTCAGCTTATATGATCTGATATGTAATTTTCTCTCTTTTCTGTATTTTCCTATATTGTACAGAATGATGCTGTTATCATTTGCTATTTTTTCGAATTCACCACGCTTGCTGTCTGAAACCTGGATCAACACACCGGGAGCCTCGGAAAACAGAAGCCTTACCGGATCCTTTTCATTCAATGCCTCCAGATTGAGATCCATGCCACCTTCCTTGTTCGGGTAGTTCATCTCCAGGAGGGCGGTCACCAGACCCCCGGCAGAGATATCGTGTCCGGAGAGGATAAGGCCATTTTCGACCATCGCCTGAACCGAGTTGAAACAATCTGCAAAATAGGCTGGGTAATCTACGTCAGGAACTTCGTTCCCAAGCTGATTGGTTACCTGCGCGAAAGCAGAACCTCCAAGTGCAAAACTCTCTTCGCTCAGAGTGGTAAATGGAATATAATAAATTGTGCTCTCAGTATCTTTTATTAATGCGGGTTTTACAATCTTTCTTATATCCTTGCTCTCACCCACGGCAGAGACAATTAATGTTCCCGGTGAGAGAACCTTGTCACCATCCGGATACTTCTGGGTCATAGACATTGAGTCTTTACCGGTAGGAATATTTATTCCTAGTCCTATTGCAAAATCACTTGCTGCCTTTACTGCTTTATACAAGCGGGCATCTTCTCCCAAATTTCTGCAAGGCCACATCCAGTTTGCAGAGAGTGAAACTCCCTTAAGATTGTCCTCTATAGGTGTCCAGACAACATTTGTCAGAGCTTCGGAGATTGCCATCCTGCTGCCTGCCGCAGAGTCTATCATGGCTACAATTGGAGCGTGACCGATAGAGGTGGCAATTCCTTTTTTGTCGTTATGGCCTATTGCTGTAACACCAAGATTATTGAGAGGTAGTTGAATTTCACCCACAGTTTGCTGTGTTGCTATCAGTCCGCTTACTGAGCGGTCCACCTTGTTTGTGAGCCAATCCTTGCAAGCTACGGATTCGAGCTGCATCACCTGCTCCAGGTAGTATTCAATATCATCTGTGTCATATTCCAAAGGATCCCAGTTTACTTGAATAGATATGTCTTCCATTATGGTTTTTGGAACAGAGCCGAACATGTCTGCAAGTGCCAGATCTATAGGTTTTTCTCTGGTTTGCTTGTTTTCCAGGGTAAAGTTGTTTCTGCCTGTGGCCTCTCCAATAACATACATAGGTGTTCTCTCTCTCTCTGCAATTTTTTGCAGCTCCTCTACATTTGCCACTTTAACTGCAAGACCCATACGCTCCTGTGATTCATTGCCGATAATCTCTTTGGCCGACAGGGTAGGGTCGCCAACAGGAAGCTGGCTTATGTCTATATCTCCTCCGGTCTCTTCTACCAGCTCTGAAAGACAGTTGAGGTGTCCGCCTGCACCGTGGTCGTGCACAGAAATTATTGAATTCCTGTCACTCTCTGCAAGAGCGCGGATCGTGTTGTACACTCTCTTTTGCATCTCAGGATTGGCGCGTTGTATTGCATTTAACTCTATTGAGTTGTCGTACTCGCCCGTGGCTACGGATGAGACTGCACCGCCACCCATTCCTATCCGGTAATTGTCACCGCCCAGAAGAACCACCTTGTCTCCGGTTTGAGGTGTATCTTTTTTTGCATAACATTTTTTGGCATATCCAACTCCTCCGGCCATCATTATAACTTTGTCAAAGCCAAAATCTTTCATCTTTTCGGAATGCTCAAATGTGAGCAGCGAACCACAGATGAGTGCCTGTCCGAACTTATTTCCAAAATCACTTGCTCCGTTTGATGCCTTAATAAGTATATCCTGTGGGGTCTGATATAACCACTCCCTTTCCGGGGTATTCTCCCAATCCCGGTTCTCAACATCGAATCTTGGATAAGATGTCATATACACTGCAGTTCCGGCAATTGGGAATGATCCCTTTCCTCCGGCAATCCTATCTCTTATCTCACCGCCGCTGCCTGTTGCTGCTCCGTTGAATGGCTCGACAGTAGTCGGGAAATTATGTGTCTCTGCCTTAAGGGAGATTACAGTCTCCTCTTTTTGAACCTTGAAAAAGTCGGGTTTATCGCCGCTTTCGGGGTGGAACATAGATATCTGCGGGCCCTCTATGAATGCACAGTTATCTTTGTATGCAGATACTATTCTGTTGGGATTCTGTTGTGATGTCTTCTTTATGAGCTTAAAAAGGCTGGATTCCATCTCCTGACCGTCAATGATGAATATACCATTGAAAATCTTGTGACGGCAATGTTCGGAGTTTACTTGAGAAAAACCGAATACTTCACTGTCTGTGAGTGGCCGGTTTAACTTTTTACTCAAAGATTCAAGATAGTCAATCTCCTCATCACTTAGGGCGAGACCCTCTTCCCTGTTGTATTCGGTAATATCGGTAATCTGTTTAATTGATTCAGGCTCCCGCTTGGTATCAAAAACCTCCTGATCCAATCCGTTGTACATCCTCTGGAGCATCTTATCGTAATCTGCGTCCAGCCCGGAAACTTCAAAGAACTCCTCAATACGCTCAATGCCGGAGATATTCATATTTTGTGTGATCTCAACCGAAGTGGTACTCCAAGGTGTAATCATCTCCCTGCGGGGGCCCACAAAACAACCTGATACAGATTTGTCTGATTGCAAACAAGCATTGCCAAAAAGCCACCTGAGAGCTTCAATATTTTCTGCAGTTACCTCTTTTTCTGTTTTTACGGCAATAATGCTATTAAGCTCTGTCCGAAAGAATAGAATCATAAATTAAAGTATAAATTAATCGTTAAAATTACAGTTTTTTGGCCGAAACGGAAAATAATTTATTAATGTAACAATTATATAATGATAATTTATCAATTTTGTAAAAAATGAATTATGGTGAACCAGACATTATATAACGCGGAGATTGATTTTATTTTTAAGCAGTTCCCTGCATATCAGAAGGTGGGAAAAGTAGCTTATAAGCCGGGGATGGAAACAATGAAGGAGTTTGACAACGCTTTGGGAAACCCCCATAAAAAATTCCTCACCATCCATATTGCAGGTACAAACGGAAAGGGATCGGTATCACACATGATTGCTGCCGTGCTGCAAAAAACGGGAGCGAAGGTTGGGCTCTACACTTCACCCCATCTGACTGACTTCCGGGAAAGAATAAAAATTAATGGTGATGTGATATCTCAGGAGAGTGTTCTGGATTTTCTGACAAAGTGGAAGCCATTTATGTTAGATAAGAAGCCGTCCTTCTTTGAAATAACTACTGCCATGGCATTCGATTATTTTGCAAAACAGTGTGTAAACATAGCAGTTATAGAGACAGGACTGGGCGGAAGACTGGACTCAACCAATGTTATTACTCCGCTTTTGAGCATCATTACCAATATTGCTCTTGACCATTGTGAGCATCTTGGCTTTACTCTCGGAGAGATTGCCCGGGAGAAGGCCGGAATTATTAAGCCCAATGTTCCTGTTGTAGTGGGTGAGGCACTCTCTGCAACAAAATTTATTTTTGAACAGGTTGCCAGGGAGCGGGAATCAAGAATTGTTTTTGCTCAGGAATCTCTCTTTAGAGAGATACTGGCTTCCGACTACGAACTGGATCTTAAAGGGGATTATCAGACACATAATATAAGAACCGTTTTAACATCACTTGCCCTTCTTTCCGATAATCATAAGTTTATGAAAGTGGTTGAAAAGGGGTGGAGCGACCAGAATATCCGGGAGGCTTTAAAAGCGGCAGCCAAAACAACCGGGCTACGCGGCAGATGGGAATACCTCTCTGAAAACCCTCCGGTAATCTGCGACACCGGACACAATGCAAACGGTTTGAGAATCGTATTTTCGCAACTACGCCGGCAAAAGGCAAGCAGACTTTTTATAATATTAGGCTTTGTTGCCGATAAAGATCTGGAAAAAATTCTGGGACTTATGCCTGGGAATGCCTATTACTACTTTACCCAGGCTAAAATAGACAGAGCCCTGGATGCCAAAATACTGGCAAAAAGAGCAACCTCTCTCGGATTTGAAGGAGAAGTCAGATCGTCTGTAGAGCAGGCAATTCGTGATTACAAAATGGTTTGCCGTGACGGGGACCTACTCTTTATAGGAGGGTCAACTTTTATTGTTGCTGAGGCAATAGAATTTTTCGAAAAAAACTCCAATTTTTTTGCAAATTAAAAAATTGCAGATATCTTTGCACTCCCAAACGAAAAGAGCGGGACAACAAAAGGGAGCATAGCTCAGTTGGTTTAGAGCATCTGCCTTACAAGCAGAGGGTCGGGGGTTCGACTCCCTCTACTCCCACAAAAAAGAAAACCACATACAATCAAGGCTTTAAAAAGGAATAAACACCAATTTAAAGCCTTTTTTCATGCTGTTTTGAAAGAAATTTGTACAGTATCTAAATTTATTTGGTTTATAATATAAACTTGTTTATATTTGTGCCGACATAATACTTACATTGTCATGAAACAACTTGTAATTTGTTGGCTTTTAACGATTTTATGCGCTCGGCTCGACGCGCAGACAAATAAAATATCCGGCCATGTATATGATGAAGACCGAAACCCATTAGGTTATGTGAACGTTTATATCGATGGGACAGTGGAGGGAACGAGTACAGATAAGGATGGAATATTCGAAATTAAGACCAATGCATTGGGTACAGTTACTATAAAAGCCTCCTTTATCGGTTACGAACCCTTTTCTATTACTAAGGATATTTCGGAATTGAAAAACCTAATAATAATATTAAGACAAAAACCGGAAAACATGCATGAGATTGTTGTCTATTCCGGCAACTATCTTTTAAAAACCTCCTCTGCATTAGAAAGCAAAAATGCCGTCGATCTGGTGACCACTGCAGGGTCGGAAGGGGATCTTTACAAATCCCTGTCTATGTTACCCGGGACCCAGGTATCGGGAACTGACGGGCGCATGTTGGTCAGAGGGGGAGAGAGTCGCGAGTCTCAGACCTATATTGATGGCATGCATGTTATGTCTCCTTACACAGCAAAAACGGACGATGTCACCTCCAGAGGAAGATATTCCCCTTTTATATTTGAAGGGATCAATTTTTCGATGGGCGGCTACTCTCCTGAATACTCACAAAGTTTGTCCAGCATCCTTCCGCTTTCGACAAAAGATGACAGCAAGATCTCCAAAATAGGTGCAAGCCTGATGAATGTATCAGCGGGAGGAGGAGGCACAAAAGCGTGGGAGAAGGGTTCGGCCTCATTCAACTTCAATTATACAAATTTGCAGTTCTATAATGCCTCTCTCTATCCCGGAGAAAAAAAATATTGGGGAAAACCGTACATACAATATTCGGGGCAGAATCAGCTGCGATTCAATGTGGGCAAGGAGGCAATCCTTAAAACATACTTTGCCTATGATAAAACACTTTTCAGACATACGCAGGAAGAGCCTTTCAGTAATATTGTAAGGGATATGAACTATGATGAAGATAACCTATATTTGAATTCCACATTCAATAAAAGATTTTCAAACAGACAAAACCTGTTTATAGGAGCGGCTTACTCCTGGAACAGAAAAATTATAGATCAGGCTCTGACAAACAATGACCGGCTGAACGTCTCTGAACAGGAGCTACATATTAAGGCAAAAACTGCCAAACGTTTTTCCACCCTCTACAAATTGGAGGTGGGGATGGAGTCATATATTAAAGATTACAACATGAATTACAGAGGTATGATCCATCAAAGAAGCAAATTTGACAACAATATAAGCGGGCTGTTTTTTTCCAATGATTTTAGCCTGATGCAGAGTTTGTTTCTGAATCTTTCTGCCCGTGTAGAGTACTCTTCTCTTAACAATTCTCTTGCTTTTCTCCCACGCATAGCTCTCAATTATCATAAAAAAGGGGTCACAATATCGGGTATAGCCGGCAAATACCAGCAAGCGGCAGATAACGATTATCTCATGTATAACAACAGGTTATCTATGGAAAATAATCTTCAGGTCATGCTTGGATTTTACTATCAGAACAATGACAAAATCTACAGGGTAGAGATGTACGACAAAAAATACGACAATCTGCCTCTTCTTACCGGTGGAAAATATTCCTCTGACGGAGATGGCTACAGCAGGGGTATAGATATCTTTTTCAACGACAAAAAGTTTTTAGAAAACTTCGAATATATGGTGGCTTATTCATATAACGATTCGAAGAGAAAATATTTTGAATATCCTGTGGCGGACACTCCCGAATATGTTACCAAACATAATGCTTCCCTGACTATTAAATATTCCAACTGGAAATGGCGAAGCATTATCGGAGTCACGAACCGGTTCGCCAGCGGATGGTCTTATCATGACCCAAACAGAGAGGGACTTATGAACGCCACAACTCCAAACTACAATTCTATCGATGTAAGCTGGACTGTTCTGGCTCATAAAAAACTCATTATTTATGCCTGTATCTCTAATTTGTTCAACAGACACAATGTTTATGGCTATGTCTATTCCCCTGTTGCAGATGTAAACGGATTTTATGAAAGAGAGCCCCGGATGCTTTACCGGAGTCAGTCATTTTACATAGGCGTATTCCTCACGTTAGGGAATAATGTAGCATACAACACTTCAAATTTCTAAAACGACAAATATGAAAACAATTAAATTTTATTGTTCCTTTATGTTAATCTGTCTGATATTCTGTAATTTTACAGTCAAGACAGAAATTTTAACCGACTCGCTTTACCATACTTCAATGGACAAGGCGTTGATTCAACTTGATTCTGTGAAAAATGTAAGTGATCTGTTCCAATGCAGAAATCTGTTTGAAAGGATTGCTCAAAAATATACAGATAACTGGCAGCCTGTATACTATACTGCGTATTGCGACATAGAGATGGTATACTACGATCAAAAATCAGAACAGAACAAAGGTCGGCTGGAAGATGCAAAAATTTACCTTGAAAAATTGGCCAGCTATAGTGAAGCCGATAAATCTGAGATTAGTACATTATGGGGCTATTATTATAATGCATTGATACTTTTAGATCCCGAGGTAAATGGTCAGAAATATTTTGGTGAAGTTATAGGAGCCTATGAAAAAGCCATGGAACAAAATCCTGAAAATCCGCGCCCTGTTGTACTTCTAACCTTTTTCGAGCAATATCTTCCTCCTTTTATTAAATCGAAACGGGACCCCGCCAGGGAGAGGGAAAGAGCCAAAGATCTTTTTGACAGGCAGACAAGAACAATTGAAAATCCATACTGGGGAAAATATTTTTTACAACAAATCACAAAATAAATCTTTTTACAATGGAAGAGAGAAATTTAAACAATAACGAGAGTCTGGAGCTAATCGCCCAGATGATCATGGCCACAAAAACTAAATTGGAAAGGGGGGGCGGCGGCTCAATATTTCTTATTTGGGGTTATACAACACTTCTCACAGCAATAGTTGTTTACGCCGGGCTGGCATTAACCGGGAATCCTATGTATAGCTGGATTTGGTTTGCCATACCAATTGTCGGGTCTCTGCTGATGCTCCTGTTTAAAAGGAAAAGGACGAAAAGGGTGACTACTTACATAGACAGAGTGATAAGTTATGTCTGGACAGTAATAGGCTGCATAGCATGCCTGATTCCGATTGTTTCAATATTTCTGGACTACCGGTTTCCAATAATAACGGTTATCGGTATTCTGATTATGATTGGAGTAACATTAACAGGTTTGATAATTGAATTTAAAGCATTATGGATATGCGGGATACTTGGAATTGCCCTCTCTTTATGCATGCCTTTCTTTTCAGGTATGAATCAGATAATTATTTTTGCTGCAATCTTTGTCATATGTATGATAATTCCCGGACATATACTTAAGTGCAAAGAGAAACGAAGATAATATTGGGAGAACAAATTATGAATTTCAAAGAATTGGATCCGCTTCTCCATTCCGAGCTGCGACTTGCCATTATCTCCATTCTTATAAGCGTAGAGAGTGCCGATTTTAATTTTATAAAAGAGACAACCGGAGCAACTAATGGGAATATAAGTGTTCAGATTGAAAAACTTAGAGCTGCAGACTACATAGAAGTAGAGAAGCGTTTTAAAGGGAAGAAGCCTCAGACTATTTGCAAAATTACAGAAAAGGGGGTTGACGCTTTTGAACAATATGTAGAAGCACTAAAGAGCTATATAGAAAAGTAACAAACTGTTAATTTATTTATCGCAATTATTTGAATAAAGTTAATATCCCAACCCCTGGTTGTGTACAATCCTTGAAAAGATGAAAAGGTGCTGATCCAGTGCGTAAATCCAGTATTTCCACGAGTGTACACCCGGACTCAATATCAAAATATTTGGGATTTTAAGCTCGTCACAACGTTTTGCAAAGTCTGTACTGCTTTTTGCCAGCCCATCCTGTGCTCCGCAGGTAATTAACATTATTTTGTCTGTTCCTTTAACAGACTCGAGCCTGTTAAGAGCAGAGCTGTTGGCATATATTGGTGCGTCATCTGAATATGGTCCTAAAACCTCTGTAATCTGAGAGCTTTTAAGCCTTGTTTCATAAAGGTTAAGCACGCCCGACATACTTCCGGCTGCACGAAATCTTTTTACATCATCCAGAAATATATTTATAGCACCGTGTCCACCCATACTCAAACCAGTAATGAATGTTTTTTCAGGATCCAGGTTATAATTTTTGACCATCATTGGATAGAGCTCCTGATCGAAGAAGGTTCTCCATTGCATTTTGGAAGGATCGATATTGTTTAGATACCAGCTGTTATAAAATCCGTCGGGAGTGATAATTATAAAACCATACTTATCACTGAAAGACTGTATGTCTGTTTTTTTACTCCAGTCGCTCCAGCAACCGCTCCAACCGTGTAAAAGGAAAAGTGCAGGAGTCGTCTCTGGGGAACCGGCACTCCATACGTTAGGAGTAAAGACCAAAACAGTATCATTTGTCTTTAGATTCTTTGACTCGATAACATACTTTTTCTGACCGCAAACAGTACCTGTGGCAAACAGTAAGAGAGTGACCGACAATATTCTGAAATATACGAGAAACTCTTTTTTCATTTAAATAAGGTTTTTGAATTGATTTAGTTATTTGTTCAAAAATAAGTTATTTTTGTCACACTGATAACTTTTAATATATAAAATCTGCAGGAATGATTTTTATTGAGTGGATAAAAAAGAATCGATTTGTCATAAATGTCTTTATTACGGCACTGATTATTACTCTGATGATCCCTAACGAAGGGAAGTTCAAATATGAGTATATCAAAGGGAGGCCTTGGCTCTATGAGACATTAGTGGCTCCGATTGATATACCGATACTTAAAAATGATGCAGAACTAAGAGCCGAACGCAATGCCAAAGCATCTCAGGTTATTCCCTATTACAGATACTTAGATAAGATTAAAGGAGAACAAATTGTTGCACTTATGAATCTTTTGGATTCTGGTACCAATTCAGTTTTAGTCAATAATATAAGGGGGTCGATCGAAAAGATATACGACAGGGGAATAGTCAATGAATTTGCAGACTCAAACCTCTTGAACAAGGTCATCATTATTCAAAAAGGCACTGAGAATTACGAGACTCCCGCTCTTGAGGTCTTTACAAAGAAAAGCGGACGGGATTTTATTAAAAGAGGGATTCTGGAGGAATTTCCCAACGAGCTATATGTAAATGCAATAAGCGAGTCTAAAATCAATCAACTGCTTGTACCAAATCTGATTCTGGACAACAATACAACCCAGCTTGCACACAAAAGCGCCTTAAACTATATTTCACCTACAAAGGGTATACTCTATACTGGTCAGCAGATTGTAGCCAAAGGAGAAACAATCACAGCCGATATAGAACAATTATTGGATTCGTATAAAGCGGAATATGAGCTGAGTATGGGTTATTCGGGTAATTTATTTCTACTTAAACTCGGCCATTTTATCTCTGTTTCGGGTATATTAATACTATTCGTTATCCTTTTGCACTTTCTAAAACGAGAGGTGCTTTTGGATCATAACAAGTTAAATTTTATGATGCTGCAGGTTGTAATAGTCGTACTTGTGACAGTCATAATCAAGCGTATAAACCCCGAATATCTTTATGTGGTTCCGTATTCCGTTATCGCACTTTATATCACTTCTTTTTTTACATCCAAAATTGTTTTGCCTATATATCTGATCTTTTTGCTTCCAGTTGTACTGATTGCCCAAAGCGGATATGAAATCTTCTTTATGAACGCTTTGGCAGGTGGGGTAGTGATTTTTACATTCACTTACTGGAACAGAAGTTGGCTACAATTCATTAATTCTTTAGTAGTTTTCATCAGTCTGGTTCTCTCTTATGTCTCTTTCAGACTAATCGAATACGGATCGTTTACAGGCATAAACCCTGCTTACTTTCTCTATTTCTTGTGGAACTCAATACTTATTATTGCTTCCTATCCCCTGATTTTCCTTTTTGAAAAAGTTTTTGGGCTTGTTTCAAATACGAGGTTGAGAGACATGTCAGATACAACATCACCTCTGTTGCAAACTCTCTCGGAAAAAGCACCCGGAACATTCCAACACTCGTTACAAGTGGCCACTCTGGCAGAGAGTGCTGCCAGAAAGATAGGCGCCTATGCTTTGTTGGCCAGGGTAGGAGCCCTGTACCACGATGTGGGAAAAATGACAACCCCTCACCTTTTTATTGAAAATCAGAAAAATGGTGAGGTTAGTCTGCATTCAACACTTTCACCTGTTGATAGTGCAAAACTTATTATCCATCATGTGGACGAGGGAGTTGAACTGGCAAGGAGAGCGAGAATCCCTCAGATAGTTATTGACTTCATCCTCTCTCACCACGGACAATCCAAGACAATCTACTTTTACAACCAATTTGTTAATCAGGGAGGAGACCCTTCCAGAACCGGTGAGTTCACATACAATGGTATACTCCCTAAATATAAGGAACAGGTTATAGTTATGATGGCAGATACAGTTGAGGCAGCCTCAAGAACATTAAAAGATTATTCTGAAGAGAGTATCTCTGCTCTTGTAGAAAGAGTGATAGATGCCAGAATATCGGAGAATCAGCTGATAAACGCAGAAATATCGATCAGGGAAATTGTCAAGGTGAAAGAGGTTTTTAAACAGAAACTTTTACAGGTATACCATTCAAGGATCTCTTATCCGGTTATGAAGAATCAGCATTCTCAGACTCTTTGAAAAAAATGTAACTTTACTACATAAAGAGTTTGAAATCAACTTTATAGAACACGGAGCAGGACTTAGGAGAATCATTGGAGATTCGATGGAGTACACCGATGACTATGAATTGATTCTTATATGCGGAGATGGTCTGGAGCATGTTTGGGAGCAAGGTAACTGCAACTCAAAGATGATGAGGGAGATTACAATTCAGTATCTGCTGAATGATCTTTCGGAATGCGAAGGTGTCAGAACTCTGGCAAGCAGCTCGTTCGCCCATGCAGAGAGAAATACAGAAAGCAGGAGAGTAAGGAAGGTCAAAGAGTACATAAACCAAAACTATAATAAGGATATCAAACTTGCCAGCTGGCAGACATGGTGGGAATGACACCCGTCTCTTTTAGCAGGTTCTTTAAATTGAGAACAGGTAAAAACTTATCGGACTACATTATAGATATACGGTTAGGTTTTACATCCCGGATGCTGGTGGATTATACAAAATCGATCTCGGAAATTTGCAACGTATCCGAATTGATTTTTAAAATGGCTAATTCTTTTTTTAGCTGGTCTATATTTCGAAAAACAATTGTATTAATACCCATTTTTTGAGCATTAACTAATAGTGGTGCTTCGTCATCAATAAAAATGGCTTCGTGCGGCTTACACTTTGTCATTTCGAGGTAAAGCTCAAACATCTCTTTGTCAGGTTTGCGTATATGCACTTAGTCTGAAAGTAAACAGGGATTGAAAAGAGAATAGAGCTCTCTTTCTTTATTGTATCTGGTATGTGGAACAATCGAGTTAGAGATACATCCGATAATGTAGTTATTTTTTAAAGTTTTGACCAATCTTATCATACGTTCATCAGTATGGACATTTTTAACATTTTTGTTATAAAAGGTCTTAAATTGTAACCTGTTGACGCGATTCACATCGATATTTTGAGAAAAACCTTGTAACTTGCTAATTATTAATCTGTTACAAGATTTTGTGGAGATGGGCGGAATCGAACCGCCGTCCAAACAAACCATCCAAAAGCTTTCTACACGCTTAGCCTGTTCTTGTTTGTCGGCTTCGAGCTGCCTACAGGCAGGCCACTCAAAACTTATCCTCGTAATCTTAGAGCACCTTAGAGGAGTAAATGCCCGCAGCCATACTTGATTGATACCCCATATGCCAGAACATAGTCGGCCTAAAGTCTGGCGGGATACTCGTCACGGCCGGACCTAGCCGGCGGCGATAAAGCGTAAAAGCTTAGCTTAGTTACGCAGCGAGTGCATAGTTGTTGTTGCCAGTTAATGGCTTGTGACCCGGGATTATCGAGCCGGCTTCACAACGCTCGACGTGCTTACCTTCCGATTCAATCTGCTGTCAAAACCAAAACATCCCCGAAAAGCAATTGCAAAGATACAAAAATTAATGTTATAAAAGAAGCGGAACTAAAAAACGCCAGACACCTTCAAAAGTAGAAATTAGCCCCAATACAATTATAACAATGCCGGAAATACGATTAATCATAAGTAGTTGCCTTAATCTAAACCTGTTCCGGAAGATGTTTATTAAGGTGCTGAAAATAAACCACCAGGTTGTAGCTCCCAAAAATACTCCCCATAGAGTAAAAGAGAGCGCCCTTTCTGCCGATAGACCATTTACATTCGCTCCAACTAAAGCAAACATTCCCAATATTAAAAAAACTGACCCAGGGTTAGTCAAAGTCATAATCATGGCAGAAAAGAAATCTTCAAAATGTTTTTTGCCACTCTTTGGAAGACGGATCTGTTTAACAGGGTTGGTAAGAAAAATTTTAAGACCTATAAGAGCTACCACGAGCCCTCCTAAAAGCAATACATAATTTTCGTAGTAATCAATGAGCTTTTGAAGATATGCCAAACCAAATATTGCAATTGCCGAAAAAAAGGTGTCGCTGACTGCTGCACCCATACCTGTAATAAATCCCGAGTTTCTGCCTTTACTAAGGGTTTTTTGAACGCACATAACACCAATAGGACCAAGAGGAATTGATACTCCCATACCCACAATAAAACCCTTAATTAAGCTTGTAAGCATATATTTATAAAGCAATTTTTAAACCGGCCCCCAGGTTGAATGGAATATTTTGTTGTGCAATTCCAGTGCCAAGTGTTTCAAAATAGAAGGTGTTGTATCTGTTGTTTGTAATATTCTCCAAAAACAATGAAAGTTCAAAAATAGAAAAAGTTATTGAAGTGCCAATGTTGGCTGATGTGTAAAAATCTTGCGCGACATCATTTTTTTCTGTCCAGTAGATTTTACCTGCACCGGTCAGTTGAACCGAAAGATTGAATTTATCTATGAGTTTCCCCGGAAACTCCTTAGTGTAATTCAGATCGAGATGCAGAGTGTTTTGAGGCACAAATGGGACATAATTATCTGAATAGTCATTTTGGTTGTCTGTATAATCCCTGAACTTAGAATTGGTGTAACCATAGTTCAAAGTCGTTTCGAATGCATCGCACACTTTGTAGTTAAGACTCAATTCCACCCCTGCACTGTAGGATTTGGCTGCGTTTTTCGCAACCCTCCCCAGTCCGCTGGTACTTGCAAACTGTACAACCTGCTGATCTCTGCTGGCGATATAGAAAATTGCACCGTTCAAAAAGAGTTTGCCCGGTATAACCTCGCCGCTGTATCCGATCTCGTTGTTCCAGTTATATTCAGGACGATAAGATATTGTATTGTCGGCATCAATTCCGGAATCGCCGGTTACCTTAGCTGACATCCCCGCCATAAGTTTTGACTGTACGAGGTCTGAAAACATCTGAATATTGTATCCACCTGCTTTATAGCCCCTTGCAGAGGTTAGGAAGATTTTGTTATTATCATCGAAGCGGTATTGAAGGGCAATTTTTGGAAGAAATTGCCCAAATGACTGATTGTCTGTCCCATCTATCAAAGCCGGTATTATTCTACTCTGGGTTGCAGGGGAGTATGGCAGTTTGTAACTCAATGATAGAGAGGTCTCATTGTAATAGTCCAGAGATTGGTGTTCATACTCGTACCTTAGGCCCAGAATAATTGAGAGTCCATCTACAAATACTCTGTTGAGGGTAACTTGATGAAAAGCGGCAAGGCCCCAATTTTGTTGTTCAAAGTTACCATATACCGGAATTGCAGTGTTTGTTACATTCATTTGAAAAGGCATTACTCCACTTGAGTAGAGAGAATTGAAGGTGCTCTGGAAAAACCTGTAAATTCCGTCTGCTCCAAATACGACAGGCGCATCTGTACGGTTCTTCTGATAAAAAGCAGATGCACCTGAAACAAATTGGTAGTTTTTGCTGTTCTCTGATTTAAAAATTGCCTCCTGGCTGAAATTATTCATTTTTTGAGCCTGTTTCATAGTGTATAGTGAAAGAGGAGAGAAGTCCTGATCCAACCTCATCTTGTCGTCTATGTACTGGTATGAAGAGATGAGGTTCACCTTCCATTTTTCTGCATTGTGGGTGACTAAAAGACTGTTGGTACTCATCAACCTTTCGTACGAACAGGTGTCGTTATAATTTGGAGAGGAGGTCTTCTCTGTTGATTTATCGTAAACGCCATAGGGATAGGCATTCTGATCTGTGTTCTCAAGGTGTGAGATAGCTTCGACACTCCATCCTGACGAAATTTTCCATCCCAACTTCAATCTTCCTCCTTCGGAATTTCCCTTGTCTGCCTTTTTACTGGTAAAGTCATTGTTAAAGAAACCTTTCTGGTGAGAGTAGAATCCGCCCAAGGAGAATGCTACTTTTTTGCCAAACGAATGGTTGGTGTTAAAACTTCCCTTGTATCTGCCGTAACTTCCGGCATATAAGTTTATTGTGGTTGCAGAAGGGGCAAAAGGAGATATTGTTCTTATATTAATAATCCCACCTAAGGCATTTCTTCCGTAAAGAGTGCCCTGTGGCCCTCTTAGTATCTCAATTCTGTCAATTCCGAAAAATTCAAAATAGAAAGCACTCTTGTCTATGTAAGGGACATTATCTACATATAGTCCGACAGAAGGGGAGGGGCTGTAGCGAGATCCGATACCTCTTATGTATATTGCAGAAGTAAGTTTTGATCCATACTCGGGGATGTACAGGTTTGGAATCACATATGAGATATCTTTTATGGAACTTATATGTGTCCTCTCTGTACATACATTGTCAAGAATTGAAGTGGATGCCGGCAATCGTCTGAGCTGGTAGGTCTCCCTTGGTGTGGAATTTATACTAATCTCCTTGGGATAATAGTAGATTGTTGTATCTTTGTTTACAGTTTGGGCAGAAAGCGACAGTGTGGTGATCACTGTCAGTAACAATGGTGCAATTTGTTTGGAAATTCTCTTCATTACGTTCAATCATTTTTTAAAAGGTCGCAAATTTAACAAAATATGGACAGAAAAAAGGCTTTAATTATCTGGATATTGGTTTTATTCTCTTCTGCTCTACTGTCAATACCCTTTTTAATCCCTCACACGGGGTTACTTATGTTGATTGCCTTTGTCCCGCTTTTTCAGCTTGAAAAAATTATTTCACAGGAATCGGTAAAAAAAGGCTGGATCTACTACTATTCCACCTTTCTTTTATGGAACCTTTTTACCACCTATTGGATCTATAATGCCACCTTTGCCGGTGCAGTTGCGGCAGTTGTACTGAACTCTTTTCAGATGGCTTTGATTTTTGCACTATTCATATGGTTTAAAAGAAAGACCAAGCCCGCATTGGGATACCTGTTCTTAATCCTGGGATGGCTGGCCTGGGAACACTTCTACTTCGATTCTGAGATTTCCTGGCCCTGGCTTGTATTGGGTAACGCACTTGCTACCTCAGTTAAAAATATTCAGTGGTATGAATTTACCGGAACTCTTGGCGGAAGCCTTTGGATTCTTTTGACAAACCTTGTCTTGTTCTACATCATAAACAATCTGAAAAATATCAACAAGGGGGTAAGGATCATAATTGTCCTCTACTTCGTTCTTGTAACCGTGCCAATAGCAATCTCGCAGTGGATGTACCAAAACTATAAAGAGGCGAGCAATCCTAAGGAGTTTGTTGTTCTGCAACCCAACATAGATCCTTATAACGACAAATTCGCCAATATGACTCAGTTTCAGCAGGATGAAGAGCTGTTTTCTCTTGCCCGCGAGGCTGTGACCGACTCTACCGATTTTATTGTTGCGCCGGAAACATTCACCTCTGGCTTAATTGAAAATATTCCATCCAATAATGAGACTTATACCAGTTTGGGTGAGTTTTTGAAAAAGAAAAAAACAGGCAATATCCTTTTTGGAGCAACCTCATACTACATCTATCCCGGATCTACTGTTGATGCCGCACCTACTTTCACAGCCAGAAAAACGGAAAGTAGATGGTATGATTCGTATAATACTGCCGTATTTCTGGATAGTTCGGGCAGACATCTATTTTACCACAAGTCGAAACTGGTTGTTTTAGCTGAGTACATTCCATACCCGCAATATCTTAAATTTCTGAGGTCGTTCTCAATCGATCTTGGCGGAGCTACCGGTAGTTACGGAACACAAGCGGAGAGAACTGTTTTTGAATCTTCGGATAAAAAAATCAGAATGGGAGCGGCTATCTGTTATGAATCGATTTATGGAGATTATTTCAGGGATTATATTCTCAATGGTGCCAATGTTATGGCAATCATTACCAACGACGGATGGTGGGGGAATACTCCTGGTTACAGTCAACACCTCAGGTATGCTTCGCTCAGGGCCATAGAGACACGCAGGTCGATAGTGAGAAGTGCCAATACCGGAATATCTGCGCTTATCAACCAAAGAGGAGATGTTATTCAGAAGACCGGGTGGTGGGAGAAAGCTTTCCTCAGAGGAGATCTTAACCTGAACAGTGATATTACAACATTTGTGAAATATGGTGATATCATTGGAAGAGTAGCTTATGCCTCTATGTTGCTCTTTATTGGTCTCGCAATCCTGGTTATTCTAAAAATCCGCGTGAAGGGGATTCGATAAGATCTCCTAAACCAAGAGATGGCCATTTCTTGTCTATAGATTCTATTGTCTCAATTGAAGAGTGAGCAATCTTTGGCCATTCACGGGTGTTTTTACCCTTTGCCTTTGACCGGCCGTCCATTATAAGCTTCCCGTCGACAAACCTGGAGTCACGGATAGGATCGCAGTTATTACCCCATAACCACAAACATAAATACTCACAGGATAGATCGGTTTTAGGATCGAGCAATATATTTATGAGCCCTTTCAAATCATCCTCTTTATTTGTAAAATGGAATGCCTTGATACTTGCAGGGTTAATGTTCTCATAGGAAGAGGGCTGATTTCCACACTCTTCAGGATACTTAACAGTAGCATCTATCATTACCTTTCCACCATAACCGCACTGAGGTGCAGAGTGATCGAGAACATCCAGAGGCCCTCTACTGAAGTGTGTATCTCTGTGGGGTGAATAATTTGCAGAAATTGCATCAAACAACTTACCCCAGTTCCGTATATCAATATCTTCATTAACAACCACCATTATTTTGTTGAACATCATCTGTCCTGCACCCCAAAGAGAGTGAGCTACTTTTATTGCATGTCCGGGAAAGCTCTTTTTTATCTTGACCACAGCAATGTTATGTCCAACTCCCTCTTCGGGCAGATAGAGGTCTATGAGTTCGGGAACCATTGCAAATTTTATGGGTGTCAGGAATATTTTTTCGGTTGCATAAGCTATGTATTTGTCCTCCTGAGGAGGAACACCCACTAAGGTAGCCGGATAAATAGCATCTTTCTTATGTGAAATGCAGGTAATATGCATCTGAGGGTAGAGGTCTGCCAATGAATAGAATCCTGTATGATCTCCAAAAGGACCTTCAGTAACCAGTTCTCCATTTTTTTCTATGTATCCTTCAATTACAAAATCGCAATCCGCAGGTATACGGAGTGGCTGTGTAAGGCAATCTACAAGTGAGACGGCCTTGTCTCTTAAAAATCCGGCTAAAAGGTATTCGTCTATGCCGTCTGGAAGCGGAGCAGTAGCAGCATATGTATAGACAGGATCTCCTCCAAGTGCCACTGCAACCGGGAATTGGTTAGTTTTACATTCTGCAAAATGTCTTGCTCCGGTTTTATGCCTGTGCCAGTGCATTCCGGTTGTACTTTCGGTAAAGACCTGCATTCTGTACATTCCCAGGTTTTTGGTACCGCTTTTGAAATCCTTTGTGTGTACCAGTGGAAGTGTAATAAACCTGCCTCCGTCTTGTGGCCAACATTGTAAAATGGGAAGACGACTGAGTTCAGGTTTATACAAAACTATCTCCTGGCAGGGGGCATCTCCTTTATGCTTCTCCGGCATCCAGCCTGAAGCCTCTTTAAGTTGAGGCAGCAGTTTGAGTTTATCCATCAGGGAGTGCCTCTCCTGGGTTAACTCTTTGAACAGCGAATTAAAATAATCCGATATTTCATCGAAGCTCTCAATTCCCAATGCGTAAACTATGCGCTCTCTGGAACCCATCATATTTGTAAGTACCGGAAATGAGGTTCCTGTATTTTCAAATAAGAGGGCTTTGCCTCCGCCGGGTTGTTTGGATACTCTGTCGGTAATCTCTGCAATTTCCAGAGCAGGATCCACAAACTCTTTTACTCTTATCAACTCTCCTTTGGAATCCAAAAATTCCACGAACTCCTGCAAACTCTTATACATATCTTTATTTTTCTGTCATTTATTATCTCGATGCCTCCTCTACCAGATAGAGTATTGAAGAGTAAGTTATACCGCTATGTCTGGAAAGGCCTATTTCGCAGGTCCGGGATGTGGCATACCCCTCTTTGCAACCTTCGCTCTGCTCTCTTAAAAATCTAAGGCCGTGCTGGTTTAGTTTTGGAAGGAGAAATCCCCTATCTCCGGCAAAACCGCAGCAGTTGCTCTCTATAACAACAAACTCTCTGGCACATTTGCGGGCAATATCACAAAGTATTCCGTCTACTTCCATCTTCTTTGCGCTGCAAACAGAAAAGACGGCCACCTTTTTATCCAGTTGCCTTATCTTTAATTTATCCATAAGTTTATTCTGGATAAACTCTGCGGGTTCGTAAAGTTTTAACCTTTCGCCCATGTTTGACTTCATAGTGTATAGGCAAGGACTCATATCGCAAAGAATTGGATACTTTCCATCTTCTGAGGCCTTAAGCAGAGCCGCCTCCAGTGTGTCTGAGGCGAGTTTTCCTGCCTCAACGAAACCTTTGCTCGAAAAGGCCATCCCACAACAGAGATTGTTTAACCCTTCAGGATAGATAATCTCATAATTTGCTCTTTTAAGAAGCTTTTCTGTGAGTTTGGTTATCTCCAAAGCATTACTGTAATCTTTTGATACCCCCATACTTCTTGTTATGCAGGATGGGAAGTAGACAACTTTTTCGGCAAATTTTTCAGTGGATTTGTTTTGATCTACAGAGATCTTTTTTGCTGCCTTAGGGAAGTGCTCATTCCAGAGAGGAATGGCTCCACCGGTAATTTTGTGCAATCCGGTTGCAACGGAACCGAATACTCTTTTACCGGTAAGTAATCTTAAGCAGTATAAAGCACCAAGACCAATCCGCATTCCTTTTGTAACTGCAGACATATTTTTGGCAATGGATATCGCAATTTTCTCCTGTCTTTGGGTGTGACTCTCGTGGCGTAGCTCCTTTACAAGTTTTCCAGTGTCAATCTTAACGGGGCATTTTATATAGCAAAGGCCGTCGGTTGCACAGGTGGCTAATCCGGAATATTTATAGAGTTTACTAAGCTCTGCTGCTCTGTGAGGCTCTTCTCCGGAAGCCTTCAATCTCTCCATCTCTCTAAAAACAGAAACCCTTTGTCTGGGAGAGAGTGTAAAACCTTCTGAAACGCAAGCTCCTTCACAAAAACCACACTCCATGCATTTATCGGCCGTCTCCCTAATGGAGACCATCGGTTTGAGATTCTTTATATGTATTTTGTTGTCGTTATTGAGAATAACGCCGGGGTTCAAAATCTCTTTTGGGTCGAACAGTTCTTTAATCTCTTTCATCAGCCGGTATGCGCTCTCTCCCCACTCTTTTTCTACGAACGGAGCCATATTTCTGCCAGTTCCGTGCTCCGCCTTTAGAGAGCCATCATACTTACCGACAACCATATCGGCAACATCGTCCATAAAATTGCTGTACCGCTCAATCTCGGATTCATCATTGAAATCCGGGCTGAACATAAAATGCAGGTTTCCCTCAAGTGCATGACCGAAAATTACGGCTTCCAAATAGCCGTGTTTGAAGAACAATGACTGAAGGTCCAATGTTGCAGAGGCCAGCATTGGAACAGGAAAGCAGAGATCTTCTATAATGGAAGTGCTACCGCTTTTTCTCATTCCGGCAACTGTAGGAAGTGTCTCCTTCCTTATTTTCCATAGAATTGCCTGCTCTTTTTGGTCTGTTGTAAAGCCCAACGGAAGCTCTGGTTCAATTTCCGAGATACTTTTTATAATCTGATCTGTAAATGAAGTCAGCAGGTCATTATTCTCTGCCTGGGTCTCAATCAGAAGCGCTGTAGCATCTGTGGAGATAGTTTTAAGAAAAGCGGGTACCCCTTTTGCAGATTCCACCGACCGGATAGCAGCCCTGTCCATCAGCTCTACAGCTGATACAGGCTGATTTCTAAGAATTTGAACAGCCTTGCAGGCAAGTTCAATATTCGGATAAATAGCTAAAGCCAATGCTTTATTGGGTTGCTCAACTACGGTATTGTATGTAATGTCGGAAATAAAGGCCAGGGTCCCCTCCGAGCCGATCATCAGGTGTTTTAAGATATCAAAGCCATCGGTATAGTCAACCAGAGCATTTAAACTGTAGCCGGTTGTATTTTTTATTTTAAATTTACGCTTAATCCTTTCGGAAAGAGTTTCGTCTGCCTTTACCTTGGAGGCCATTTCCTCAAGTTTAGTTATTATCTGGCCGTTACTTTTTATAAATGAATCACGGCTCTCTTTACTGCCGGTATCCAAAATTGTTCCATCGGAGAGTATAACTCTTATCTCTGCTATTGTTTTGTATGAGTTTTCCGATGTCCCGCAGCACATTCCGCTGGCATTGTTAGCAGCTATCCCACCGATCATTGCACTATCTATTGATGCAGGATCGGGACCTATTTTCCTGCCATATTTTGCCAGATAACCGTTAGCCTGATATCCTCTTAAACCAACCTGTAATTTTATCTTGTTGCCTCCGTCCAAAACCTCGTGCTTCTGCCATCCGTGAGTCGCTATAACAAGAACCGAATCGCTGATGGCTTGTCCGGAGAGAGAGGTGCCTGCTGCCCTGAATGTAACCGGAATTGCAAGTTTGTTTGCCTTGTTCACAACCAATTGCAGCTCCTTTTCCGAGTTAACCTTTACTATCAGTTTCGGAATCAATCTATAAAAAGAGGCATCGGTACCAAAGGCTAGCGTGCTAAGTGAGTCGTGAAGCAACCTCTCACCAGGGATTTCGCGGATGAGCTCGTCGTAGAGCTCCTTATGTTTTCCTGTTATCATATTCTATTTACTTATATTCATTTTTATCAATTGCTCAAGCGCCTGGTTATCCAGATTGCGTCCGATTATCATTTTCTTATTGTCCAGCAGAAACATTTGGGGTGTTTTCATAACATTATAAAGTTTGTGAAAATTGGACTCAAAACCAGGATCCCAGGTAAAGATCCAACTCTGTCTTATGGTTGCGTCCTCAAATTCCTGCTCTATGAATTTTTCAAAATTTTCTCTGACGGATTGTGTATAGACTGCGTAAACTTTGAGCTCTTCAGATTTGTACCTCTCCACAATTTCCTTCAGCTGTGGGAGCTCTTTTTTGCAAACAGGGCACTGGTCATCAAAAAAATAGATAAGAGTATAGCCGGCGGCAACATCTCTGAGAAGTACTTTATTGTCTTGCAGATCTTTTAGTTCAAGAGCGGGGGCCTCCATCCCCAAGAGCGAGTTCTCGTTGAAATCAACATAAATCTGCATTTCTGCCAGGTCCATTTTATCCGGACATTCAAGCTTTTTGTTGAGATAGTAATTTTTTGCAATATGGATAGCGACACTCTCCATACCCATAATCCTGGAACTGAAGAACTTTTCGAACAGGTATTGAGTTATGTAAGATTTTATCAAAGAATCTTCGCTGAATGAAGTAAGATAATCACAGGCAGTAATAAGAGAATCCGTTTGAAGAGGAGTCATTGCCAGGTAGCTGTCTATATATCCGTTTAGTTTAAGAACAGTTGAATTATTTTGGTTGGGAATACTTCTATCCTGGCTGTATAAAACGGCAAAGAACAAAATGAACTGACAAATTAATAACCCCCGTTTAAACATTTGGTCTATCAGTTTTTTGAATACTTTGAGATATCTATTCCTTCCGGCATAAATGAGCTGGCATCTCCACCGTTTAACAGCACATCCCGTACCACGGTTGAAGATATAAAGGAATATTCGTGACCGGATGGAATAAAAACCGTGAGAATATCAGGTGCCATTTTTGCGTTTGCCTGGGCAACAACCCTCTCAAGCTCAAAGTCGGTAGTAGTTCTTAACCCTCTAATAATAAATTTAATATTCAGCTTTTTGCAGAGATCGATAGTAAGACCACTGTAGCTGCAGACTTCAACATTGTCCATACTGCCTGTGGCCGATTTGATTATACCGATTCTGTTTTCGACAGAGAAAAGCCCACTCTTCTGCACATTATTTCCAACAGCTATTACCACCTTGTCAAAAAGCTTCAAGGCAGACTGGAGGACATCTAAATGCCCCAATGTAAATGGATCAAAAGACCCTGGAAAAATTGCAGTTTTCATTACGATTATTTTAAATCTCTGTTTCGCAAGAGAATACAAATGTAGCTGGCCCTGTAAGGCGTATGTTGGAATAATTATCGAGGCCAGTATACTTAAATTTAACTTCCAGTAAACCCCCAAGCGTCTGAATTCTTGTTAAAACCGACTCGGGAACGATGGGATTCAATTTACCTTGAGTGATATTATTTTTCTGAACAAGTTTGTGGAAGGCTATAGCGGAAGCTGTAACTCCGGTCCCACATGCATATGTTTCACCCTCAACACCTCTCTCATATGTTCTTATTGAGAGAGCGGCACTGTCGGGAGTTGAAATCTGCCCCCAGTTCACTTGTACAAAATTTACATTTGTTCCCCCGGAGAAATGGGGGTGGTGACGCCATAACTTACCCTGTTCCTGAACATCAAAATCTTTCAGGTTTTCTACAAAGATCACAAGGTGGGGAGAACCCGTATTAAGAAAATAACTTTTTGGGGAGTACTCTTTAACCTCGCATACATCAATCATTCCAAGTTCCACCAAACATTTTCGGGGAGAATACTCCAGAATGTCGGCCTTATGAGTTCCATCAATTGCTTCAAATTCAAAATTCTTAATACCACAGTATGACGCAAATGCTACCAGACACCTTCCTCCGTTTCCGCACATAGTTCCCTCTCCGCCATCCGAATTGAAAAACCTCATTGAGAAATCATATTTGATACTAGATTCTAGCAGCATCAATCCATCACCGCCTATACCAAAACGACGATCGCACAAAAGTTTAATATTCTCTTTTGAAAGAGCTACATTAAAACTGCGATTGTCTATTATTATGAAGTCATTTCCGGTTCCCTGATATTTATATGCTTTGATTTTCATCGTTGAAACCTTTGTTTACATCATTGTAAAATAAGTTATTATCAGTGTTTTCATAGGCTTTTTCCAGGTTCAGCAAAAAACTTTTTTTATCTAGCCCGATGTTAAAGCCTGTGAGCCTGTTTTGTGCACCAAGAACCCTGTGGCAGGGGACTACAATCAGCAAAGGGTTCATTTTGCAGGCATTTCCTACTGCTCTGTTTGCATCTTTTGCATTAATAAGGTGAGCAACCTCTCCGTAAGTTTTTGTTTTTCCGTATGGTATCTTTGTAAGCTCTTCCCATACCCTTTGCTGAAATTTTGTGCCGATAAACTTTACAGGTAAATCAAACTCAGTTCGTTTTTCGGAAAAGTATTCATCGAGCTGCTTTGAAGCCTCAATCAGGACAGGATGATTGCTCTGTTCCTCTAAATTGTTTTTACCCGGACTCTCCTGTTCTTTTAGTGAGATGTATTGTATTTCCACCAAAGCGTCGGAGTCACAAATAAGTTTGAGCGTTCCCAATGGACTGTCATATAATCTGCTGTACCGCGTAGAATCAATCATCTCTGTGAGCTCTTTTACCATAGATTGAGCTACTCTTTCAGAAGCACCGGCACCACCAAGCATGTTTTTTAATTTCTGATACTTGTGAATTATTCTCTCCCTCTCTTTTGCTTTAATAATCTTCTTTAACTCCTTAACCATATTCTCTGCAGTACAATCACTTTGAAGAAGCTCCTTAACCACGGGCTGGTTGAAGATAAGATTTACAAGGCTTACATACTTAACCTTAAGTAATAGCCGAACAATAAAACCAGTTAACTTGTTTCCCTGATAACAAACAATCTGAGGCGTTTCGAGAAGAGCAGTTTCAAGACTGGCGGTTCCAGAACATACTAAAGCTGCCTGAGAGTGTTTAATTATTGAGTATGTCTCGCCAAAAAACAACGATATTTTAGAGCCGGCCAGGTATTTTTCGTAATCTTTCCTCTCCATTGCAGGAGCACCGGCAAGCACAAACTGGTAATCGTAAAACTCCTTTTCCAATTTTACAAATTTTGGCATCAGAAATTTTATTTCAGTACTCCTGCTACCTGCGAGCAGAGCAATAATTGGCCTTTCGTCCAAACCTGTTCTTCTTCGGAAATCCTCAATAGACTCGTTGTTGCACGGATCGGCTGAAATGCTGTCCAGCAGAGGATTTCCATTATATATAGCCTTTATTCCCTTGTTTTTAAAGTATTCAACCTCAAACGGAAAAATGATAAAGAGTCTGTCTACATCTCTCTTTAGATTTTTAATCCGCCACTCTTTCCATGCCCATACGGTTGGAGAAATATAGTAAAAAACTCTGATATTACGGGATTTGGCAAATTTTGCAATTTTAAAATTGAACCCGGGGTAGTCAATCAGTATTACAACATCCGGTTGATATTCAAGAATATCTTTTTTGCAAAATCTGAGATTTCCCAAAATCGTATTCAACTTCCGGACGACCTCAACGAAACCCATTATAGCAGTATCCTTGTAGTGCTTGACTCTTTCGCCGCCTACAGCGGCCATCAGATCTCCTCCCCAGAACCGGAATTCTGCCCGAGAGTCTGCAACCAGTAACTCCTTCATCAGATTTGATCCGTGAAGATCGCCGGAGGCCTCACCTGCTATAATGTAATATTTCATCCGTATATAATTAAAATGGTACTGTTAAAACTTCCAGATCGATTCCAGCCTTTTAAGCTCCTGATAATCGGTAGTGTCAATTTTATGAGGAACTATGCTCACATAACCATCTTCAACCACATTGTGGTCCGATTCTCCGTCTTCCGGTTCCAGATTATAAAATTCTCCGGTCATCCAGTAATAGTTAAACCCATATGGATCTGTTCTCTCTTCGAACTCCTTTATCCATTGACCTTTCCCTTGATGAGAGAACTTGATTCCTTTTACCTCCTCTTTTTGTATATTCGGAAAATTGATATTTAAAAATATGTCTGGCTTAGCCGGTTCTTTGAGATATTGATCTATTATTATTTTACCAAAATGGACGGCGGTAGAAAAGTCAGCTTTTCTATCGTGGGAACAGAGTGATAGTCCGATAGATGAAATTCCGTACACTGTTCCCTCGGAAGCCGCACCTAATGTGCCAGAGTACAGAGAGGCTACTGATGCGTTGGATCCGTGATTAATACCGGATACCAGGAGATCAGGCATATTTTTGATAAATAATTGATTTATTGCCATCTTCACACAATCTGCAGGTGTTCCGGAGCAGGCATAAACCTTTAAACCCTCTCCATTTTTAAGCTCGGTTAACCTTAAAGGTTTTCCTATTGTCAGCGCGGCAGACATACCGGATTGAGCCTCAAATGGTGCAACCACAGTTAAATCGCCATACGGGCGCATCATATCTATAAGTGCAGAGATACCTTTTGATTTTACTCCATCATCGTTAGTAATAAGAATTTTTCTTTTTTTGTCCATTATATAATATATAATTCTCAGATTAATTTACAAAAGTACAAATTTTTGACTATATTTTTACGTAAAAATTTTTATATTTGCCCCGAATTTATGAGATGTTAATTTAATAAATAAATGTAAGATGAGTAAAATTAAAGTAGGTATTAATGGTTTCGGCCGTATCGGTCGTTTGGTGTTTCGCGCAGCACAGGAGAGAAATGATATTCGGGTTGTAGCTATCAACGACATTATAAGCGTTGATTATATGGCATATATGTTAAAATATGATACAGTTCACGGTCGTTTCAACGGCACTGTTGAGGTGAAAGATGGAAAACTGATTGTGAATGGTAATTCAATCCGCGTTACAGCTGAAAAGAACCCTGCCGACCTTAAATGGGGCGAAGTTGGTGCTGATTATGTTGTTGAGTCAACAGGTCTGTTCCTGACCAAAGAGACTGCACAATCACATATTACCGCAGGAGCTAAAAGAGTCATAATGTCAGCACCTTCAAAGGATGATACTCCTATGTATGTTTTCGGTGTTAACCACAAGAAGTATTCAGGTGAAGCAATTGTTTCAAATGCATCTTGTACAACAAACTGCCTTGCTCCAATTGTTAAAGTTCTTAATGAAAACTTTGGGATTGTAGAGGGTCTTATGACAACTGTTCACGCTACGACAAACACACAAAAAACTGTTGACGCTCCGTCTGCCAAAGACTGGAGAGGGGGCCGCGCAGCATCAGCTAACATTATTCCCTCATCTACAGGTGCCGCAAAAGCTGTCGGCAAAGTAATTCCTGAGATGAATGGAAAGTTGACAGGTATGTCTTTCCGCGTTCCAACTGTTGATGTATCTGTTGTAGATCTTACCTGCCGTCTTGAAAAGGGTGCCAGCTATCAGGAGATTAAAGATGCTATGAAGAAAGCGTCTGAAGGTGAACTCAAAGGTATTCTCGGATATACAGAAGAAGCGGTCGTTTCATCGGATTTCATTACAGATCCGCGCACTTCGATTTTTGATGCAGAAGCAGGAATCTCTTTGAATCCTAACTTTGTAAAAGTTGTTGCATGGTACGATAATGAATGGGGATATTCAAACAAGGTACTGGAAATGATTGTCCATATGAATACAGTTAAGTAAATCTTAATTTATAGAATAATTGATAGCCTTTCGGAATAATATCCGGAAGGCTGTTTTATTTGAAAGCTTATCTATATATATTTGCATATTAAACTAAAACTATGGGAATACGGAGAAAAATTTCACTTGGTTTTGTAGTCATCGGGGCGGTCCTGTTCTTTTCATGCGTGGTTTCTGTGTTTGAATTCAACAGAATGCGCAATTCGGTTACAAAACTGATCAGAGATAATCTAAATAGTATCAACACATCCAGAATGCTGCTTGAGATTACGGATGAGTATAACTTTGTGCTTTTGAGCAGGATGATTCAAAACTCTTCCATAACTTCTGTCCAAATTTTGTACGATGACCGTTTTGACAACTATATAGCCAGCATTAAAAATAATTTCTCTTCACAGGCGGAGGTGGCAATTGCAGATTCTCTTACCATTGCATATTCGGACTATCTGTCGGTGATAAGCCAGTCTTCAAAAATTATGCTGCAGGATGTAAAAAGCAGGAATGAGTGGTACAACAATGAACTTAAGCCTGCCTACAACAATCTGAGAATATATAAACAAAAGCTTGGCTTATTGACACAACAGGCGTTGGCAGAGAACACCAAGGAGCTTCAGAATGGGTATTACAGAAGTATTATGCCGGGAATTATTGCTGTCGGTGCCGGAATCCTGCTGGTGTTGTTGTTCAACTATTTCATAAATCTCTATTTTATATCACCTATACTGCTCATATCCAAGGGTATAAAAAATTATAAGGAGTACAACAAAGGTTATAATGTTAAATTCGATAATGATGATGAAATTCAGGATTTGAACAGCGAAGTAAAGGGGGTGATAGATGAAAATAAAAATCTGAAGAAGAGCAGACAGAATGAACATTAACGTAGTAACAAGATATATTGGGATCGTACTTCTGTTGAATGCTCTGTTTATGCTGATATCTGCTATTGTGTCGGCTTTGTATGATTTCGATTCCTCTTTTTCTCCTCTGATTCTCAGTGCAATGATAACCTTTATGACCGGTTTCTTCCCACTTATCTTTGTAAAGAATGTGGCAGAAATTAACATTAAAGAGGGCTTTACAATAGTCGTTTTCTCCTGGATCCTCTCTTGCCTCTTTGGCATGCTTCCATATATACTGTATGGTGGTGAGTTTTCAATTATAAACTCTTGGTATGAAAGTGTCTCTGGCTATACAACAACAGGTGCTACAATTCTTACTGACGTCGAGAATTTGCCTAAAGACCTTCTTTTCTGGAGATCGTCCACACACTGGCTGGGAGGAGTAGTGCTTTTTATGCTTCTGCTGCTTCCCACTGTGAGCTCTTTAAGAATGAAGCTTAATAAAATAGAGATATCCAGTCTTTCACAGGGAAACTACAGATTCAAGGCATATCGGACCATCAGGATAATCGCATTTGTCTATATCGGTTTGACACTGTTGGAGACGATTCTTCTGATAATAGCCGGAATGAATCTTTTTGATGCAGTCAACCACTCTTTCAGTACAATTGCAACCGGAGGGTTCAGTACGAAGAACCTATCCATAAGAGCCTTCGATTCTGCCAGTATAGAGATAATTATTATGGTCTTTATGCTGCTGTCCGGCATGCACTTCGGGCTCCTTTACGGTGCCGCAACAGGAAAATCGATGAATCTGTTCAAATCGCCTATTATAAGGTATTACGTAATATCGACTTTGGCAGGCGGACTTCTGGTGAGCTTAGATATTAAATTGACAGGGACTGTGGATAAATGGGGAGACGCTTTAAGAGATGGTTTCTTTCAGGTAATTTCGTGCGGCACAACAACAGGTTTCGGTTCAATTGGTTCATTAGGTAACTACTCCGATTTTCCGGCCTTAGGCAAATTTGTACTCTCTATAGAGATGTTGCTGGGTCGTCTGGAGATTTACCCGTTGTTTTTAGTATTATTTATTCATAAATGGAGGTAAAAATTGGTTGAGAACTTTCTATATGACAAAATGATATCAAAGTTAGGCTTTGAACCTACCTCTTGCCAGAAAAATCTTTTTGAATCATTAGCACAATTTGTAGTAGAAAAAGATAAGCACGAGATAATGCTGGTTAATGGCTATGCAGGAACCGGCAAAACATCGGCTATCGCTGCACTTGTAGCTACACTTAAAGAGTTTGACCAGAATGTAATTCTTATGGCACCAACCGGCAAGGCGGCAAAGGTCCTGTCAAATTATACAGGTACCTGTGCATACACAATTCACAAGCAGATTTACAGACAAAAATCTATGAGTGACGGTGTGGGAACGTTTACTCTTAATGTGAACCACAGCAAAGAGACCATCTACATTGTGGATGAGGCATCCCTTCTCTCAAACGGCAACGGTGAACTGTCATCGTTCGGTTCCGGTCGTCTTCTGGACGATCTGGTGGCTTTTGTAAATTCGAATGAGAACAACAAACTACTTCTGATGGGAGATTCGGCCCAACTGCCGCCGATTGGCCTGACTATTTCGGAGGCTTTGGATCCAGGCTATTTGCAGCAATACGGACAAGTACGCTTTTCTCAGCTTAAAAGTGTTGTACGGCAGGCAAAAGAGTCCGGGATATTGCATAATGCAACGATTTTGCGTGAAATGATAGAGGATGGAAATATCGTTTTCCCTAAATTCGAATTGGATGGGTTTGATGATGTTTGCAGAATTGGTGGCGGAGAGCTACTGGAAGAACTTGGAAACTCCTTTGACAAGGCAGGGATTGACGAAACGCTTGTTTTATGCCGTTCAAACAAGCTTGCGAACAGGTACAATCAGGGGATAAGATCCAAGCTTCTGTTCAGAGAGGAGAGGTTAAACAAAGGGGATAAGCTGATGGTAGTAAAGAATTGTTACCAATTCATAGACGACATTGAGGAGATGGACTTTATTGCCAACGGAGATGTTGCAGAATTGATGAAAATCTCTAAGTATGAGGAGAGGTATGGTTTAAACTTTGCCGAGGCAACTCTTCGTTTTGCCGACTACAACGATTTGGAGATTAAAGCCAAGATAATTCTGGATACCCTGGACAGCGAAACAGCATCGCTTGGAATGGAGCAACAAAGAAGGCTTTTTACAGAGATAATGGAGGACTATTCCAATATTAAATCTAAGCGGAAAAGAATTGCAGCAGTGAGAGAAGATAAGTATTTCAACGCTTTGCAGATTAAATTCGCCTCAGCAATAACCTGTCACAAATCACAGGGTGGTCAGTGGAGAAGAGTTTTTATAGACAACCCCTTTTGGAGCGACCAAATCTCCATTGACGACCTGAAATGGCTCTATACCGCATTGACCCGTGCAGTCGAAAAGGTTTATCTTGTTAACTTTAACAACAAGTTTTTCAAATACTAAACAAATTACAGAATGTTCAACGACTGCTCTTTTATCTTTTCGAGCTCATCCTTCATCCTTACAACCCATTTTTGTATCTCTGCATGATTTGCCTTTGAACCCAGAGTATTAATCTCACGACCCATCTCCTGTGCTATGAAACCCAGTTTTTTCCCGGGATAGTCCTCTTTGTCCAGAGTCTCAATGAAATACTTGCAGTGCTGTTTAAGTCTCACCTTCTCCTCTGTAACATCCAGCTTTTCCAGATAGTAGATAATCTCCTGCTCTAATCTGTTTCTGTCCAAAGAATATGATAACTCCTCAAGCCGGCCCGTCAACCGTTGCTTAATAACCTCAATGCGCTCTGCTTCATACTTCTCAATCTCGCCCAGATGATCCATTATGTAACCGACACGACCCCTTATATCCTCTTCTAATTTTTTCCCCTCTGTGGCTCTGAATTCCGTCAATAATCTTAGAGCCTCCTTTATGCAGCACTTTAATTGTTCCCATATATCTTCATACTCATCCTTTTTATTTTCAATCACATCCGGAAGTTTCAATATGCAATTTATCAGGCCTGAATAACCAAGTTTTTCATCCAGTTCTTCGTTTATTGCCCTTATCTGGTTGTAGTAGGAGATAAACATCTGCTTGTTTATTGTTTTGTTATCGCTCTCCTGGGCATATTCCACATTGGCAAAAAGATCTATATTTCCCCGTTGCAAAGCCTGATTTACCATCTGTCTCACTTCAACCTCCCTCTCCCTTGGAATTAGCGACGATTTTAAACTTATGTCGGAGTTCTTGCCATTTACCGAACGTATTTCCACAACAAGTTTATTTTGTCCGAATTGGGACTCGGCTTTACCGTAGCCGGTCATAGATAAAATCATATATCAAAATGTTTAGATCACAAAGTTAAGCAAAGAAATCTTATATTTGCACGTTATTAAATGCACTGTATGGAAGAACTAAAGAAAGATAGCGCAGAGGAGCGTTCATTGAATTTTCTTGAAGAAATAATAGAAGCTGATTTAGCCAGTGGTAAGTATAAAACGGTGTTAACCCGTTTCCCGCCTGAACCCAACGGGTATTTGCACATCGGACACGCCAAGAGTATCTGCCTGAACTTTGGTCTTGCAAAAAAATACGGCGGAAAGACCAATCTCCGCTTTGACGACACAAACCCCACAAAGGAGGATGTTGAATATGTCGACTCTATCAAAGGTGATGTGAATTGGCTGGGTTTTCAATGGGCCAACGAGTTCTATGCATCGGACTATTTTGAGCAACTATACATATGGGCTCAGGAGCTCATCAAAAAGGGTCTGGCATATGTAGATGATCAGACTCAGGATGAGATCCGCCTTAACAGGGGTACCGTCAATCAACCCGGAAAGCCAAGTCCCTACAGGGAGAGAGGAGTAGAGGAAAATCTTGCAATTTTTGCTGATATGCGTGCCGGTAAGTACAACGGCGGAGAGAAAGTTCTCCGCGCAAAGCTTGACATGTCCAACCCGAATATGTTGATGCGTGACCCGATTCTGTATAGAATAATTCACGCTAATCACCACAGAACTGGGGACAAATGGTGCATCTATCCAATGTACGATTATGCACATGGACAGAGTGATTCTATCGAAAACATAACCCACTCGATCTGCACCTTAGAATTTGACGTTCATCGTCCTCTTTATGACTGGTTTATAGAAAAACTTGGAATTTTTCCTTCTCATCAATATGAGTTTGCAAGATTGAACCTGACTTATACTGTTATGAGTAAGCGAAAGCTTCTTGAACTGGTCAAAAACAATTATGTATCAGGTTGGGATGATCCAAGGATGCCTACGATCTGCGGACTCCGCAGAAGAGGCTTTACTCCCGAAAGTATCAGGCTTTTTGCCGAAAAGGTGGGTGTAGCAAAACGGGATAACATTATTGACCTTTCGCTTCTTGAGTGGTGTGTCCGTGAAGATCTCAATAAACGGGCAAACAGATATATGACTGTACTTAACCCGGTAAGGCTTACAATCATAAACTATCCTGAGGGCAAGAGAGAGTTCTGTACTCCTACAATAAATCCTGAAGATCCAAATGCAGGCGTCCGTAAGGTTCCTTTTTCAAAAGTGCTTTATATAGAGAGGGAAGATTTTATGGAGAATCCTCCTAAGAAATATTTCAGACTCCAGCCAGGCGGTGAGGTGCGACTTAAATACGCCTATATTATAAAGTGCGAAGAGGTTATAAAGAACGATTCGGGTGAAATTGTTGAGATCAGGTGTACATACGACCCTACCAGCAACCATGGCGGCGGACAATGGCGCTCTGTAAAAGGGAACATACATTGGGTATCTGCAGAATATGCAAAAGAGATAGAAGTTCGTCTGTTTGACCGTCTGTTTACTGAAGCGGAGATGGATTCAATACCTGAAGGTTCGGACTATAAAGATTATCTTAATCCTCATTCTCTGGATATTACAAGTGGCTATGCAGAACCAGCTCTTATGGAAGACAACTCTGCTATAGCTGTTCAATTCGAAAGACTTGGTTATTTTATAATAGATCCGGATTCGACTCCTCAAAAACCAATTTTCAACAGAACTGCCGGTTTAAAATCTACCTGGTAACTAAGGCTCTGAGTTGTTCAATCTCCTCCTTCCATATCTCCTCGTTTGGTGTCTCGAGAATGAGCGGTATATTATCAAACCGGGGATCCTTCATCAGTACTTTGAAGGTCTCTGCACCCAAAAGACCTTTACCAATTGAGTCGTGTCTGTCAACCCGGGAATTCAACCCTTTTTTGGCATCGTTCAGATGCATTCCTTTCAGATATTTGAATCCTACTACTTTGTCGAGGTGCTCAAATGATGTTTTAAACCCCTCTGGAGTTGAAAGATCGTAACCTGCCGCAAAGGAGTGGCAGGTGTCTATACATACACCAACCCTGCTCTTGTCCTCAACCTGCCATATGATTTCTGCAATCTGCTCAAATGTGTGCCCAAGATTTGTCCCTTGACCGGCAGTGTTTTCAATTACAGCTGTTACCCCCATTGTCTTATCCAACGCGAAATTTATAGATTCGGCAATTCTGCTCAGGCACTCTTCTATGCCTATCTTGCTCAGGTGACTCCCGGGGTGGAAATTCAACCTGTCCAGACCAAGCTGCTCGCAACGTTGCATCTCGTCCAGAAATGCGGCTCTGGACTTTTCCAAACCTTCCCTCTCCGGATGTCCCAGATTAATCAGATAACTATCGTGAGGCAGTATCTGCTTAGGCGTGTAGCCATATTGCACGCAACGTTCCTTGAAGAGCTCGATGCTCTTTTTGGTTAGCGGTGCAGATATCCACTGTCTTTGATTTTTTGTAAAAAGAGCAAATGCAGTTGCTCCTATATTTTGTGCATTTACCGGGGCATTTTCCACCCCTCCCGATGCACTTATGTGTGCTCCTATGTATTTCATTTTATGTTGTATTATCAGCTGATTTGTGAATAATCCTTATCATCTTTCCTAAGTGCAGCCAACCCCTCTCTCAGCAGCCTGTTTTGTTCGCTTTCAATCAGTGGGTCGATATCCAGAACCTTCTGAGCATATTGTCTGGCATCCTCCAGAATCTGAGAGTCTTTGGAGAGATTGGATATGTGCAGTTCTACTGCAAGCCCGCTCTGTTGCGTCCCCTCCAAATCGCCCGGGCCTCTCATCCTCAGGTCTGCCTCAGCCAGTTCAAAACCATCCTGAGTGGAACACATAAGATCAATTCTCTGGCGGGACTCCTTTGTTAGCTTATATCCTGTCATCAGTATGCAGTAAGAACTTTCTGACCCTCTTCCTACACGTCCTCTCAGTTGATGGAGTTGAGATAACCCGAATCTTTCGGCACTCTCAATCATCATCACGGAGGCGTTAGGAACGTCTACACCCACTTCTATAACCGATGTAGATACTAAAATGTTCGCTCTTCCCTTTACAAAAAGATCCATATCATGTGCTTTGTCTTCGTTTTTTTGTTGTCCGTGAACAACAGCTGTTATGTAATCCGGTTGTTTAAATTCTTGGACTATATGCTCATACCCCTCCTGGAGGTTTTTGTAGTCCATTTTTTCACTCTCTTTAATCAATGGATAGACTACAAATATTTGTCTTCCGGCTTTAATCTGTTCACGCATGAAACTATATATCCTCCCTCGTTGTGTCTCTGTTGCGTGGATTGTCTGAATAGATTTTCTGCCAGGAGGAAGCTCGTCCAAGAGTGAGACATCCAAATCTCCGTAAAGTGTCATTGCCAGGGTTCGTGGAATAGGAGTCGCTGTCATTACCAGCACGTGAGGGACCTCCTCCGATTTGCTCCACAACCTTGCCCTCTGTTCAACTCCGAAACGATGCTGCTCATCTATTACTGCAAAGCCCAGTCTGGAAAACTGAACGGTATCCTCTATTAATGCGTGGGTGCCAAAAAGAATGTGAATATTGCCGTTTATGAGATTCTCCAGAATTTTCTTCCTCTCTTTTGTCTTTGTACTGCCAGTAAGAAGGGCAACATTTATTCCCGAGTCTTGAATTATTTTAAAGACACTGTTGTAGTGTTGATTTGCCAAAACTTCGGTAGGGGCCATAATACACGACTGGTAGCCGTTATCAGCTGCAATCAGTGCACACAAGACTGCAACCATTGTCTTTCCACTACCGACATCACCCTGTAAAAGACGATTCATCTGCCGGCCGCTTACAAGATCTCTCCGGATCTCTTTTATTACCCTCTTTTGGGCACCAGTAAGTTCAAAAGGTATGTTTTTGAAACAGGTGTTGAAATAATTTCCCACACGGGGCATCAAAAAACCTTTTACATTTCTCTCTCTCAAACTCTTCTGCTTTAATAGAGACAGTTGCAGAAAAAACAGTTCCTCAAACTTCAGACGCATCTGGGCTTGGGCCAAAATTTTCAGATTTGCCGGGAAATGAATGTTCTGCAAAGAGGTCCGCAATGGCAACAATTTTTTATCCCTTAACAGGTAATCCGGGAGAGTCTCAGTTATTCCGTCTGTGGACTGCTTAAGCACTGCCGACTGAAATTTTGCAAATTGTTTGTTACCCAAACCATTATTCCTTAGACGCTCGGTTGAAGTATAAACACCAATCATATTGCCGCTGTACAGAGTGTTCTCCTCAGTTGCAAGATCAATCTCGGGGTGCACCATATTTAATGTCTGGTTAAAGATTGTAGGTTTTCCAAAAACAATATATTCATTGTAAAGTTTAAGTTTGTCTTTGAACCACTTTATTCCTTTAAAAAAGATAAGGTCGATTACACCTGTCGGGTCTGTGAGTGTAGCCACTAACCTTTTGGCCGGCCCTTTCTCCCCAACGAGATTTATTCTGGTAATTTTACCCCGCAGTTGTATGTAGCTCATACTGGACTCAATCTCGGATATAGAATAAATTTTTGTTCTGTCTATGTATCTAAACGGAAAAAGGTAGAGCATATCTCTGAAACACCGGATATTTAACTCTTTGGAGAGAAGTTCTGCCCTTTTTGGGCCGATACCAGGCAAATACTTTATATCACTATCTAAAATCGTTGACATAGTCACAAATATAAGAATCTTATCGAAATTTTGTACCTTGCAAAAATTTAATAATTAAGTAAAGATAATGAATAATAAGATAGTTGTAGGGATCACTCAGGGAGATAGCAATAGCATTTCTTATGAGGTTATTATTAAAGCTTTATCAGATTTGAGAATGTTGGAAATCTGTACACCTGTTATCTATGGCTCATCAAAAATATTTGGCTTCTATAAAAAGCAAATTCCAGATCTGGAGAACTTCTCCACTAATGTAATCAACTCGGCAAAGGAGGCACACCCCAAGAGAATAAATATAATAAATTGCGTACCGGAAAATCTACTTCTGGAACCTGGGAAACAGACCGAAGACGGATCAAAAGGAGCTCTTATTGCAATTGAGGAGGCAGTGAAAGATTTGAAAAACGGTCATACCCAGGCTATTGTTACTGCACCTTTCAATAAATCGGAAGTACATAGGGAGGGGTTCAGCTTTTGTGGCCATACAGAGTACTTTACAAAGGAGTTCGGAGCAAAGGATTCGCTTATGTTTTTAGTGTCAGACTTATTAAAAGTCGGGCTGGTAACAAACCATATTCCCGTCTCTCAGGTTTCTAAATCTATCAATTCCAAGTTGATAGTAGAAAAACTTGATATAATGAATGAATCTCTCAAGAGAGATTTCGCTGTACACAGACCTAAAATTGCAGTTCTTGCCCTTAATCCGCATTGCGGGGATCAGGGTTTGCTGGGAAACGAAGAAGAGGATATTATAAAGCCTGCTATCAAGGAGGCTTCAGATAAAGGAATACTTGTTTTTGGTCCTTACTCTCCTGATGGCTTCTTTGCCAGCGATCTGCTAAAGAAGTTCGATGCAGTTCTCTCGATGTATCACGACCAGGGGTTGATTCCGTTTAAGACATTATCCTTCGAAAACGGCGTGAATTTTACAGCCGGCCTGTCAATTATCAGAACCTCTCCGGACCACGGAACCGCATATGATCTGGTAGGCAAAAACAAAGCCAATCCTGCCTCAATGATATCAGCAATTTACACAGCTTGTGATATTTATAAAAACAGAATTGAGTATGACCAGCTTAGGTCAAATCCCCTTAGTGTAGAGACTCCATCAGACAAGTAGCGAGTATGATAGATTTGTTTACCGATGGGGCAGCCAAGGGTAATCCCGGACCAGGGGGTTATGGTGTAATTCTAAAGTCGGGAAAGCACTATAAAGAACTGTCAGGAGGGTTTGACTGTACCACTAACAACAGAATGGAGCTTTTGGCTGTAATTCTGGGACTTGAAGCTATCAGGAGGGCAAACTCGGAGGTACAAGTGTTTAGCGATTCATCTTATGTCTGTGACGCAATAAATAAAGGATGGCTTTTTAGCTGGGAACTCAAAAATTTTGCGAAAAAGAAGAATTCCGACCTTTGGAAAAGGTTTCTGGTAGTATACAGAAAGCACAGGGTTAAATTTGTATGGATTAAAGGGCACTCGGGACACCCGGAGAATGAACGGTGCGACCGGCTGGCTGTAGAGGCTTCGCTCAGATCCAATCTTCCTGTTGATGAAGAGTATGTCAGAACGAGCGTGGAGTGTAATCCTGATTCCTCATCCAGGGTTCAAACCCAGCCTCTCTTATAGTCTTCTGCATCTGCTCTGCATTCATGCTTACTGTTGCACCCGCAGATGAAACCACATTCTCCTCAATCATTACGGAACCCATATCGTCTGCACCCGAGTGAAGACCTAATTGCGCTGTCTCCTTGCCTATTGTGAGCCAAGAGGCTTGAATATGAGGAATATTATTGAGAATTATTCTGGAAATGGCAACCATTTTGAGATGTTCAATTGGACTGAGCGGTTCGATCTCAAATCTCTCGCCGAGCTTGGTACTTTCTGTCTGCATAGGCCAGCAGATGAAAGCCCTGAATCCCGGAGCACCCTCAGGTTTTACAGCTTGAATATCTCTGAGTAAAATAAGGTGTTGTATCCTCTCCTGAACCGTCTCGATATGTCCGTACACCATTGTGGCAGTTGTACCGATACCCAGTTTATGAGCCTCTCTCATCACATCTTCCCATTGTTTGCTGTTTGGCTTTCCGGGAGAGAGTATTTTTCTCACTCTTTCGGAAAGAATCTCGGCTCCTGCTCCGGGAAGTGTGTCTAAACCAGCTGCTACCAATCTTTCCAGTGTCTGCTTTATTGTCAGCTTGCTCAACTTTGCTATATGCGATACTTCAGGAGGGCCCAATGCATTCAACTTGAGATTTGGGTCAATTGACTTGAGCTCTTTGAAGAGATTCTCGTAATATGCAATATCGTAATTTGGATGAAGCCCACCCTGTAAAAGCAGTTGATCTCCGCCAAGCTTATGCAGCTCCTCAATTTTATGACGATACTCTTCTGAAGATGTTGTATAGCTCTTCTCTTTCTGAGACAAGGTGCAGTGAAAATTGCAAAATATGCACCCGGATATGCAGATGTTCGTATAATTGACATTACGGTCAATCTGCCAGCTAACCTCTCTCTTTGGATTGTGTTTAAACCTTATCTGGTTTGCAAGTGACAGTAAGCCGCCCACAGGTACTGATTCATATAACTTCATACCCTCCTCAAGGGAGAGGTTGCCACCTGTAAAAGCTTTATTGAAAAGTGAGTTTTGGAACATTGTCAGGAATGATTCTTGCTGTGACAAATGTAGAAGTTTTATTTAGATAATATTCCAAATTGGGTATATTTGTAAATGATTGTGTAGCAAAATAACTGTTTATTATTGTGATGGAAAATTTTTTTGAAAGAGATAATCTTCGTTTTGCGATGATTGGTAGTGGAAGCTGGGCAACTGCTCTTGTAAAGTTGCTTCTGTCCAACAAAGGAAAAGTCTCCTGGTATGTAAGAGACGATGAGATGATAGAACACATAAAGAAGACCAGCCATAATCCTTATTATCTCACAGCTGTCCAGTTCGATCCGGAGAAGATATTTATGAGCTCAGAGATTAATGAAGTCATTGATTCTGCTGATGTGCTGGTTTTCTGTATACCGTCTGCCTATTTTCTGGCCGAAGTTGTAAAAATCGAGAGATCATTGGAGGATAAATTCATAATATCTGCTATTAAGGGAATTATCCCGGGTGACAATATCACTATCGCAGAATACTTCAATAAGAACCACAATGTACCTTACGACAGGATAGGAGTTGTCAGCGGCCCTTGTCATGCAGAGGAGGTTGCTATGGAGAGGTTGTCCTATCTCACACTTTCCAGCAAGCATATAGAGGTGGCAAGGAGTATGTGCGATGTATTTAACTGCAGTTATATCAAGACAGTTGCCGGAACAGATATTTACGGAGTTGAATATGCTGCTGTCCTGAAAAATATCTATGCCGTTGCTGCCGGTGTATGTCACTCTCTCTCTTATGGAGATAACTTTATGGCAGTATTGATAACCAGTTCTTTCCATGAAATGAGAGACTTCCTTCGTGCTTCTCATCCAGATCCAAACCGAAAAACATCCAAGAGTGCTTATCTTGGAGACCTTCTGGTTACCTGTTACTCCCAGTTCAGCAGAAACAGGACATTCGGGACTATGATAGGTAAGGGTTACTCTGTGCAATCGGCCCAGATGGAGATGAATATGGTTGCAGAAGGGTATTACGGCACAAAATGTATTTACGAGATGAATAAGAAATTTGGCGTAGACATGCCAATTGCAGAAGCTATGTACAGGATTTTATACGAAGATAAGTACCCTGCATATATTTTTAAACAGCTAACCGAACAGTTGCAATAAACTAATTTTGAAATATTATGGATAAAATAGTTAAGCTTAATTTACAAGCTACAAAAGGTTTCGTGTCTGAAAAAGAATTAGGGGAATCATTGGGAAGGGCTTACAGCTCTTTTGATACTCTTGTAAATGGAAGTGGAAGAGGAAGTGATTTTCTGGGTTGGATTGACCTTCCTTCCAAAACAGCCGGTTCTATTTGCAATGAGATTGATGATATCGTTAAAAGATGGAGTAGTGATATCGAAATAGTCGTGGTGGTTGGCATTGGAGGATCATATCTGGGAGCAAAGGCCGCAATAGATGCTCTTTCGCACGCATTTGAAATACAACTTGGAAAGAAAAGCTGTCCCGCAATTGTATATGCAGGTCAGAATCTGTCAGAAGAGTATCTTTCGGAACTGATGGATTTGTTGAAAGACCATTCTAGCGCCTGTGTGGTTATTTCAAAATCGGGAACAACCACCGAGCCGGCTGTGGCGTTCAGAATCATTAAGAATCACCTGGAGCAGAAGTACGGGAAGAACGAAACAAAGAGAAGGATAGTTGCAGTTACAGATATCGCCCGTGGTGCATTAAAGAGTTTAGCTCTTCAGGAGGGCTATCCGACCTTTGTAATTCCAGATAATGTGGGAGGCAGATACTCTGTTCTAACTCCTGTTGGCATGCTCCCTGTTGCTTTAGCAGGTTATGACATCAGAAAAATGCTGGAAGGCGCGGCAGATATGAGGAAAATTTGTACAACAAAATCTATAGACAATCCTGCAATTATGTATGCAGCAATTAGGAATGCGCTCTATTCAAAGGGTAAAAAAAATGAAATTCTGGTGAACTATAACCCGAAATTGCAATATTTTTCTGAATGGTGGAAACAGCTTTATGGTGAGAGTGAGGGAAAGGAGGGCAAAGGAATCTTTCCTGTATCAGTAAACTTTACAACAGATCTTCATTCTATGGGTCAGTATATTCAGGATGGAGAGAGGACTATTTTCGAAACTGTATTGAGCATAGATAAATCAAACCGTTCATTGACAATTCCTAATGACCCGCAAAACAGCGATTCTCTCAATTTCCTTTCCGGAAAATCGATTGATGAATGCAACAAGATGGCAGAGCTGGGGACAAGAATTGCCCATACAGACGGAGGTGTTCCTAATATTCAGATCCGGATATCATCAATGAATGAGTATTATTTAGGTGCACTTTTCTATTTCTTTGAATTTGCTTGCGGAATCAGTGCTTACATGATAGGTATAAATCCATTTGACCAACCGGGAGTGGAAGACTACAAAACAAACATGTTTGCACTATTGGGTAAACCCGGTTACGAAAAGAAGGCCCGGGAACTAAGAGAGCGATTCTGATGAAATTTCTGTCACAAATAGCATCTGCTTACTACTCCGGAGAAGGTCAGAAAATCAAGGAGTTCTGTTTTGTTTTTCCAAACCGTAGAGCTGGTCTCTTTTTTCAGAAACAGATAGGAGAGATCGCCTCCGGGCCACTATTTTCTCCTACAATAATGACTATCAAAGATCTCTTTATCCTGCTGTCCGGATTAACTCCGGTAGACAGGATAGATGCCCTTTCCAGACTTTATAACATCTATATGGAGCTATCCGGTTCCAAAGAGAGTTTTGACGAGTTCATTTTTTGGGGAGATGTAATTCTTGGTGATTTCGATGATGTAGACAAATATCTTGTAGATGCAAAAAGGCTCTTCAAAAATATCAAAAATATCAAAGAGATAGAGAGTGACTACTCTTTCCTCTCAAAAAAACAACTGGAGGCTGTTCAAACATTTTGGTCAAACTTCTTGCCGGTGGGTGACAGTGAGAAAAAAGAAAAATTCATAGCCACCTGGGAGATCTTATATCCGCTATATCTGAGGTTCAAAGCGGAGCTGGAATCAAATAATCTTGGGTATGATGGGATGATATACAGAAAAACAGCCGAAGATATCATAAAAAAGGGAGATGATTGTCTTTCGCTAATTGACAAATTGTCCGGATTTCGTGGTATAGTCTTCATAGGCTTCAATGCTCTCAGTGCTTGCGAAAAAAAGCTTCTTGAAACCCTGAAAAAAGCAGGAATTGCAGATTTTTACTGGGATTTCAGCGATGATATTATAAGGGATAGCAACAATAAAGCCTCTCTTTTTATGAGAGAAAATATAGCTCTTTTCCCTTCAAAGTATGATTTGGATTTTAGTGCCGGACAATCACGGGAGATTGAAGTCATTGGTATACCGTCGGCAGTTGGTGAGGCCAGAATGATTTCAAAAATTGTGAAGGAGGTTGGGGGAGGATTAGAGACAGCCGTGGTTTTGCCCGACGAATCTCTCCTCATGCCTGTTCTCTACTCCATACCGGAGGAGGTGGAGTCGGTTAATGTTACAATGGGATATCCTCTCAGATATGGTTCTATTGTCTCTCTTATGCAGAGTATTATGGAGCTTCAGAAAGGTCCTTTCTACTACAGGAGGGTTGTTCCGGTGCTTAAGCACCATTATATAAAAATGGTGGTGAAGAATGAAGCAGATCTGTTGCTGAAAAGAATTACTGACGGCAATATGGTCTATATAGACGAAATTGAGTTTAGCGGTCATCCGTTGCTAAAAATGATTTTCAGACATACCAGTGATATTTCTTCTTATTTACTTGAAATACTTGAATATCTGAATAATGCGGTTGAACTTACAAAAATTGAGAAGGAGTTTATATATTTCTTCTATACCGCTGTTTCAAGACTGGGAGACCTGAAAATTCCAATAAATGTTGACACTTATTACAAACTCCTCATGCAGGTTGTCAACAGCACCTCGATTCCCTTCAAAGGTGAGCCTCTGGCAGGCTTGCAGATTATGGGTGTTCTAGAAACCAGAGCATTGGATTTTGATAATGTAGTAATTTGCTCTATGAATGATGGAGTTTTTCCGTCAAAATCTCCGGCAAATTCGTTTATCCCGTATAACCTTAGAAAAGGTTTTGCAATGCCTGATTATGAGTTCAAGGATGGAGTAGCAGCATACCATTTTTATAGGCTTATCTGCAGAGCTAAAAAAGTTTTTTTACTCTATGACACGAGAAGCGATGGTATGCAAACCGGAGAGATGAGCCGGTTTATTCATCAGTTGAAATATCATTATCAACTTCCGTTAAAAGAGAGTATTGCAACCTTCAAAGTCACTTCGCACAAGCGAGAAGCAATAGTCATAGAAAAAAGCCAGGAGATAGTAAAAACAATAGCCGGACTATTTTTGAAAGGGGGAAGCAGCGCACTATCTGCCAGCTCAATAAACACATATATCGATTGTCCCTTGAAGTTTTATTTTCAGTTTATCAAGGGAGTAACCGAGGAGGAGAGGGTTTCTGAAGGGGTCGAGGCAGATACATTCGGATCAATTTTCCACAATTCGATGGAGCTGCTTTACAAAGATTTTAAGGGATATACTGTTAATCGCGATATGTTGTCACGTCTGGCAGATGATACAGAAAAAATAGAAAAAGCAACGAAGGATGCATTTTATAAAGTTCTTAATATAAGTGAAATAAAGGGACATAATTTACTTATTCAAAAACTAATAATCAGATATGTTCAACAGACCATATTCTACGACAAGGCCAAAACTCCGTTCGAGTATATAAGTTCCGAGCAGAGATATTATTACGATTTTACCTTGGATAACGGAATGGTTGTAGGAATAAAGGGATTTATCGACAGAATAGACAGAAGAGAAGGAGTGTTGAGAATTGTTGATTACAAGACGGGTTCAGGCGGATTGTCATTCGCTGCTCTGGAGAATCTGTTCGACACTACTCAGAAGAAAAGAAACAAAATTGCTTTTCAGATGATACTTTACGCACTTATGCTTCAGAAAGATGAAAATGTGATTATCTCCCCCTACCTTTTGAGAGAACTTTTCCGGGAGACCAATCTGGAGATGATTATAGATAAAGAAATTTTAGACCAATTTGCAAAATTATTGAATGATACTCTGTTAAATATTTTCGACCCATCCACTCCTTTTATACAGACCAATGATCAGAAGAGATGCCAGTATTGTCCTTATACTGTAATTTGCAGGTAGATATGGGAAAACTGAAAATATACAAAGCTTCGGCAGGTTCGGGTAAAACACACAATTTAACCCGCGAATATCTGAGGTTACTTCTTAAGGATGAGAATGCTTACCACCACATCCTGGCCGTGACTTTTACAAACAAAGCAACGGACGAGATGAAGGGAAGAGTACTTGAAGAGCTCTACAACCGGTCTAAAGTTGATAATGTTGCAAAAAAAAGACTTATTGCAATACTTCACGATTACTCGTCTTTATCCATCACTACCATTGACAAATTCTTTCAACAGACTATGAGAGCTTTTGCCCGGGAAATTGGGAAAAACAGCTCCTACAGTGTTGAACTGGACCAGAACATGGTGCTATCCGAAGCAATTGACCAGATGATCCTTAACTTGGATAAAGAAGAGAGTTCCGAACTTCTTGACTGGCTCATCTCCTTCTCTTTCGAATCTATAGAAAGCGGAAAAACCTGGGATGTAAAAAACGGCATTAACGATTTAGCGTCACAGATTTTTAAGGAGGCTTTCAAAATCAAAAACGGGGAGCTGGGCGAAAGGCTTACAAATAAAAATCTTCTTGCAGAGTATAAGATTATCATTGAGAAGATAATCAAGGATTTTGAAAAGGATTTGACAGAGATTGGAAAGAGGGCACTTAAAATAATGGAGAGACACAATCTTGAACCTGAACATTTTAAAGGTGGGAGCAGGTCTCCGGTAAAATACTTTTCCAAGATTGCATTAGGGGAGACTGCCCCTCCAACCAATTCTTTCGAAGAGCTTTACGATAATCCTTCCAACTGGTACAGCAATTCACTTGTCAAAAGTAACCCGCCACTGGTCAACTCCATCGAAAACGCCTGTTCGGACGGGCTGAACGAACTTGTGGGGGAGATCATACAAATGGATGAAAGGTGGATAGATTACAATACAGCAAGAGAAATTGAGAGAAATATATACTCTCTTGGCATACTTTTGGACATTAACAAATATATCCAGCAATATTCAAAGGATAACAATATCGTTCTACTCTCGGAAACCACGGAACTTTTAAACAAAATAATTGATGGCACCGATACCCCTTTCATTTATGAAAAGATTGGGAGCAGAATAGATCATTTTATGCTTGACGAGTTCCAGGACACATCATTGATGCAGTGGCAGAATTTTAAACCACTCATTCAAAACAGTCTGGCATCTGGTAAAGACAATCTTATTGTCGGAGATGTCAAGCAGAGCATTTACCGGTGGCGCGGTTCCGAGTGGAACCTGTTGAACAGCGGCATTTACAAGGATTTTGACAAGGAGTTGATTGATGAAGAGGAGCTTAATGAGAACTGGAGGTCGGGAGAGAATATTGTAGAGTTTAATAATAAATTTTTCTCCTTTGCGGCTGAAGTATGTGATTCAATACTGGGGAAAGCTGATATAAGCATTGCCGATGTATACTCCACTGTAGAGCAGAGTGTGCCACAACAAAAATTGGGAAACAAAGGACACGTCCAGCTAAAATTCATAGATACTGAGGAGGAGGAAGAGGAATGGCACGAAACGGTTCTTAAACAGATTCCGGAAAAGGTGGACAAATTGATAGAATTGGGTTACAGATACAGAAATATAGCTTTGCTGGTAAGAAAAAATGACGAAGGTGTCGAGGTTGTCAATTACTTGATAGAAAAGGGATATCCTGTTATTTCAGACGAAGCTCTTCTTATCTCATCGTCCAAAGTAGTAATGAAGATAATCTCGCTGCTAAAGTTCTATAACAACCCCAATGACTCCATTAACAATACCATAGCAGAATTTGAGAAAATTCCCCTTGTAAAAGATGAATCAACAGAGAATCTTCCACTATATGAAATGTGTGAAAAAATAATCTCCGATATTCCTGGAGAGATAAAAGGCTCTGAATCTGCTTTGGTTCAAGGTTTCTTAGATTCGGTTCTGGATTACGTGAAAACCAACCGCTCCGATCTTGCCTCTTTTCTGGAGTGGTGGAATGACAAAAGCCCCAAATTATCGCTATCCTCTCCTGAGGGTCAGGATGCTATAAAAGTTCTTACAATCCATAAAGCGAAAGGTTTGGGAGTAGATGCGGTAATAGTACCTTTTATGGATTTTCAATTGGACCACGCCTCTATGATAAAGAACATAATATGGTGTGAGCCAAAGAGAAAGCCGTTTAATATGATACCATTTATACCGCTGATCTATGGGAAAAAATTGTCAGAGACTATTTTTTCTTCAGACTACCTTCTGGAGAAACAAAAAGCTTATGTGGACAATCTTAATATTGCATATGTTGCGCTTACAAGAGCTAAACAAGAGTTGATCATTTTCGCCAAAAAACCGAAAGCTCCAAAAAAAGAGGGTGAAATTGAAGCAAAATCTGTTGCCGATATTCTTTATAATTTTTACAAAAATATGCTAGATGAAAACCTGACGGTCAATTTTGGGGATTGGTATCCTGCCCCGGAGCATAAGGATACTCAGCTGATAGAGATTGAAATCACGGAATTCAGATCCATTCCTGTAGGAGAGAGGCTAAAACTCTCACTTAACTCATCAGACTTTTTTGATGACGACAGTAAGAGAAATTATGGATTAATAATGCATAACATCCTTTCGGGTGTTTACCGTACGGAAGATCTGCCCGGTTCTGTGAGGTCTTCCGTAATTAAGGGTGAGATAAGAGAGGATGAGTATGTCTCTTTGCTATCCAATCTCTCTGAAATGTTGAAAAGCGTGAAAGAAAGGCACTGGTTTGATTCCTCTTTAAAAGTATACAACGAACTTGAAATTATTGAACCCGGAGGAAAAATCAGTCGTCCGGACAGAGTTTTGATGGAAGGTGCAGAAGCAATTGTCATCGACTTCAAATTTGGTTTAAAACGGACAACTTCTCATAAAACACAGGTTGCCAGATATATGAGTTTGATTAAGGGAATGGGGATTACAAATGTAAAAGGATACCTCTGGTATTTGGAGGAGAATGAAGTTGTAGAGGTAAATACTTATGATTGTTAAACTTTCTTCAAATACTCCTCGATATAATTGAAAGGAGCATCTTTTAAAATAACCACCTTGTGTTTGTCAAGAAGGTAGAGAGCGGGAGTGGGCCTTAAATCGTAAAGAGATTCATTCTGGATTTTCATCTCCTTGTCACACCCGTTTATCCACCTCCTGTTCATATGCGGAACCTCCATCATCCATCTTTCGAAATCGACTCCTGCATAGATAGTCAAAACTTTTACCCTACGGTTCAATTCGGAAAGGACTGGTGAGGATTTCATCAATTCCATCACCGACTGGCAAGTTGGACAGTCCGGATCTATAAATATCAGAAGAGTGAATTCAGAATTGATTTCATATAGACTTTTGACCCTTCCGTCTTCCAACACATAGTTAAAGTCAATAGCCTTAGTACCCGTACGGTTTCTGTAAGCCAGGTCAAGCTGATACTTTAAGGGAACTTTTTCTGCCTCGGAAATTTTATTTGAAGTTGTGAATTTTTCAAGTACAATTATGTAAAGCTCTTCGTTCCTGTATACTGAGTTTGGGTGATAGAAAGCAGCTTCAAACATCTCCCGGAATTTCCTGACAATTTTTGGGTCTCCGTTCAATGCTCTGTCGGTCAGGTTTGCGACAGAGGCCTTTGCCCTCTCATTTGTAGACTGGGTAAGATAATCCAGATAAGCACTAAAATGAACATTCAAATTCTGAAGATTCGAAAGATAATTAGTGTCGCGAAAATTCATCCCATCCCAGAAATGTTCCACAATAAACTTAACCCTATTTGCAGGATCTGTAATCATTGCAGGCACTTCTACCATTTTCAGAGGGACAAACGACTCTCCCTTTTTATTTTCTTTATTGTTTTTACAACCAAATACAAGAGCTGTCACTCCTAATATAATCAAAGCTGACAGTAAAATATTTCTCATCGTTTAAAAATTACCTGTCTGAAATACAAAATTATAAAACTTGTAAGGATTTTTTTTGTTTAATAGGTTATATTTATATGTTATTAAGAGAAGTTTTATGAAAAAATCAGATATTGGTTTAATAGGACTCGCTGTTATGGGCGAAAATCTTGTGCTCAATATGGAGAACAAGGGCTATAAGGTTTCTGTATACAACAGGAACGGAGAGGTAACCGACAAATTTTTGCAGGGAAGAGCAAAAGGAAAGATGATTGAGGGATTCGGTACGATTGAAGGTCTGGTAGATTCGCTGGAATCTCCCCGCAAAGTGATGATGATGGTAAAGGCCGGGGCGGCAGTAGATCAGATTATAGAGGCACTTATACCGCTTCTTGTTTCCGGAGATATAGTTATTGACGGAGGTAACTCAAACTACCTGGATACTACAAAAAGGGTAACTTATCTGGAATCAAAAGGGATCTGTTTCATAGGTGCAGGAGTATCCGGTGGCGAAGAGGGGGCCTTGAAGGGACCTGCAATAATGCCTGGGGGTTCAGAAACGGGTTGGCCCTACATAAAACCTATTTTTCAAAGTATTGCAGCGAAGGCAGAAGATGGAACATCTTGTTGTGAATGGATAGGAGAAGGAGGGTCCGGACACTTTGTGAAGATGGTCCACAACGGCATTGAATATGGAGATATGCAGCTAATCACAGAGGCATACTCTGTTGTAAAAAAAATGGTAAATTTCAACAATGACCAGATCAGCGAGATGTTTGCAGAGTGGAACAGAGGAAAATTACAGAGTTATCTCGTTGAAATCAGTTCAGAGATAATGAAATATAAGAACAATAACGGAGAGTATTTGGTTGACAAGATATTAGACTCAGCAGAACAAAAAGGTACCGGTAAGTGGTCTGTAATGAGTGCAATGGATCTTGGCCTGCCTCTTAACTTGATTGCAACAGCTGTTTTTGAGCGCTCGCTATCTGCACAAAAGGATAAACGGGTTGTTGCCTCCAGAGAGTACCACAGAGTGACCAAAGCTTTTTCTACACCTGATATTAAAGAGATCCACGACTCTCTCTATGCCTCCAAGCTTACCTCTTATGCACAAGGATTTGAACTGATGCAGCAAGCATCGGAAGTGTACCGGTGGAACCTAAACCTTTCTTCAATCGCCAGAATCTGGAGAAACGGATGCATCATCCGTTCGGGCTTTTTAAATTACATAGCA